>Ga0105046_10014475_pt1 | contig 12161 bp, 7 predicted proteins | sample MAT03_FD_78385 | JGI IMG/M metagenome (GOLD analysis project Ga0105046, IMG submission 78385) | Freshwater microbial communities from Lake Fryxell liftoff mats and glacier meltwater in Antarctica - MAT-03 (megahit assembly) | ecosystem: Environmental > Aquatic > Freshwater > Ice > Liftoff...
AGGGAGGGGTTAGGGGTGGGTTCTTCACCAGTGACAGTGTCAAGTCGCGACTTATTGTTAGGGTGCTTTCCCGCTAAAGTTGGGAGAGCCAGATTGTAGAAAGACGTTCCAGCGGAACGTCTTCTCACAAGAAATTGTTACCCCTACCCATGACATAGCCCACGCCTACAGCGTGTGAAGCGCCGAGCGCATCAGATCCAGGGCCTCCAACAACTGTTCGCGTGGACAGCCAAAGTTCAAACGCACATAGCCCTCGCCGCCTGAGCCAAACGGCCCGCCGTCACTCAGCGCCACTCGCGCTTTGTCCATGAAAAATTGCTGCGCATTGCCCTCGATACCAGCGGCTTTGCAATCGAGCCACAGCAGATAAGTCGCATTGGGCTGTGTGCTTTTGATGTTCGGCATGTTCTCGGCCAGGTAGTCCAGGGCCACATTCCGATTCTCGGTGAGGTAGTGCTGCAGGGCCGCCAGCCAGTCATCCGATTCGGTGTAGGCCGCCAGCGCCGCCACCATGCCCAGCGAGTTATTAAACGGAATCAAGCCCTCGCGCGCGTTCATGATCAACTGGCGCGTCTTTTTGTTGGGAATCACGGCGAATCCAAACCCCAGGCTCGGCACATTAAACGTTTTGCTCGGCGCCATCAGCGTAATCGTGTTCTGGCCAATTTCCTCGGACAGTGCCGACATGGGCACATGCGCCGTGCCATCCAGGGTCAGATCGCACCAGATCTCGTCGGTCACCATGGTGAGGTTGTGCTTCAGACAAATCTCGGCCACCCGCCGATTCTCCTCTGGCGTGAACTCGCGGCCGGCTGGGTTGTGAGGATGGCAATGGATGAACAGGCTGGTGCGCGGCGTGATGGCGCGCTCAAATGCGTCGAAGTCAATCTCGTAGTCGATGTAATTGCCGCGCATCACCGGCTTTAGTTGCACCTCGGTGACATGCAAACCCTGACCGGCCGGCACCGACAAAAATGGGTGATACACCGGCGTGAATGTAATGGCGTGCTCGCCGACATGCCCCAGCGCCTTGCTGACCAGCGCCATGCCACTGACCAGGGCCGGCAGCATCACAATCTCATCGGCCTGGATCTTCCAGCCATAGCGTTTGTCGACCCAGCTCACCAGGGCCTGAGTCAGTGCCGCACTGGGAAATTCGTAGCCAAATATGCCGTGGTCGATCCGCGCGTGCAACGCCTGTGCGATGGCGGGTGGCACCTTGAAGTCCATATCGGCCACCCACATGGGAATCACGTCTTTGTAGTAGGTCCACTTTGCACTGCCCGAGTTCAAACGATCAATTCGCTCGTCAAAGTTATAGAGCGAGCCGGTCAATCCGTCCGCCTTGGAAATAGTTGCCATCATCAAACCTCCCTGAAATCTTTGAAGTCTTTAAGGTCACGTGTATAAGTGCGCTGCTGTCTTGAGACCGTAACCGTGGTGAAATTCGAAAACGAAAAACAGCGTGCCGTGTAGGCACGCTGTCAATCACGGACGTGAGCACAGTCTTGCAAATTTAATTCAGCTTATATCCGACACCACGGACCGTCAACAACAGTTGAGGATTTTTGGGATCATCCTCCAGCTTGCTGCGCAGCCGGCTGACCAGGCCTTCAATGTTGTAATCGCTCACCTCGCGGTATTCCGGCCACACCGCCTGGGCAATCTCATATTTGGTGCACACCGAGCCGCGGCTTTGATACAGCAACCAGATCAAAGAGCGTTCTTTCTGGGTGAGATCCAACTCACGGCCGTGCATGCGGACTTCACGCGCATCGGGCTTCACCTCCAGCGTCGGCGCGGCCGTGTCGGCCATGGTGCTGTTGGGATCCAGGAATTTGAATGTCGTGCCGGCAATCACGATCTCGTCGCCGTCTTTCAAGATGCGGGGCTCGACAATTCGAAAGTGATTGACGACGGTGCCGTTGCGTGAAGCCAAATCTTCCACACTGAGATAATCATCATGACGGACCACCCGGGCGTGGCGCCGACTGGCTCGGCCATCATTAATGACAATATCGCATTCTTCTGCGCGGCCAATGACCACTTCTGGCTTATCCAGCCGGTAGGCTGCACCTTCGGTGCTGATCAGCAGCGCTGATGGCGATCTGGGTGTCGCGTCCATAGAACTCATTTTAGCTTTGATGGGAACAAACGTTAGTTCTTGATTCAAGATACCCGGCCGTGCTGATTCATCGGATACCAAAGATGAAATCAGCGCCGGCGTGGGCACAGTCGCTGAAGCAAACATGGATTGAACGGGCAATGGTAATGGCTGCACTAACGGGTGGGTTGGGTTATTTTGTTGTTCTATTGTCACATTAGCCTCGGTTATTGACCAGTGCGACTGCGCCTATCCTAAAACAGCTTAGCGTATTGTGTTGCCAAATTGCATTTGTGTTTCTAACCTACTTAATGCTGAATGGCAAGTAAAGACGACTAATCCGTTCGACGCAAGTCACTGGTTCAATGCGATAGGACATAATCCCATCGGCTTCATCAGTTTTGGTGGATGTAGCATCCCCATAAAACGGCACTGTGGATTCAATGTAAGCCGACCACGGTGAATCGCTGCCGGTAATGGCAACGTAGTTGGGACTGACACTGGTGGTTGGTGGCAAGTTGCGCACCACAACCACCTGAGACACGGCCTGGGATGCATCCAACGACGGGAAGAAGGTCACCGTCACCACACCCGTGGTCGAGAGTGGGTTCAGCAACTTCAACGCGGTTTGCCAGCCGTTATAGCCGCCATACATCGTCGGCGCAACAGCGCAATGCAAATTGGCGACACTGTTGCTGCTGGCATTCTCATCGGCCATAGACACGCTCGCCCCCCCTCCTTGGTTTTCGGCAGGTGGACTTGCTTCAACCAACGCACGGTTCAGCTGGTTTTGCATCGGGAACACCGCAAACCCGGTCACGCCGGCCTTGTCTGTGGGGTTGCCATCGCTGATGACCAGCGCACTTTGCACCGGCTGGCTGGCCGTCACAAAAATCTCGGTGAGGGTCTTCGTAAAGGGCACCACGGCCGAAATCTGCGCGCGCGGCGCAACCGTGTTGGTGAAAATAGCGCCAAACCGCGAGCTGATGGTGATCGTGGCCGGGGCCGTGCCCACATTGACCGCGTAGATGACCTGGGTGACTGAAATGTCATCCGTCGGCTGCACGTTCGGGAAATATCCCTGCGGCTCCTCCAGGTTAATCGCGCTTACTGAGCGTACTAAATTGGTTTTGGCGGCTGCATTGGTCGATTCGCCCAGAATGGCACTGTAACCACCCTGAGTCGTGCCGTCGTAGATAGAGACATAGGCCGCGACCGGCTTGTCGCTCAGAATGCGGGCCGAGCCGACAAACGGCCCCACAGTCACAAACGTCGGCGAAATCTCGAACAACGCATTGCCCACGATGGTCTGGTTGAAGGCCGAAGCCGCCCCTGCGTCCGAATAGAGCTCGATCGTCAATTGCACCGGCCCGTTATCGGCTGGATTCAAAATGGAAATATTGGTGTGCTGCCGGCCGTCTTCAATGATCAACGGCAGCTCAAGCACCAACCCGCCCTTGGCTGTGTCGCGGATCTCATAGTGTTCGTTGCCGCGCTCAAACCCCGGAGCCCCTTCGCCCTTGTCGAAATGCGTGACGATGCCGTAGAGGTCGTGGGTGGCCGAGGTGATCTCCATGCCGCCGATAAAGCCCGCTGTAATGATGCCCGAGGCCTCTACTGTGTAGTAACGCGAGCTGCGCAGCGCGACCGAAACCGGCAGCGTCGCCACCCGATCGCCAGCGCTGGTGATCCATTCCACCGTGGCTGCGCTGTTTACAAAATCAGGATTGAACAGCTGCAAATCAGTCGCCGTCCAGCGACCGCTCCGGGATTTGCGCCCCGCGGACCCATCTGAATTGACTGTAAAGACGGCAACAGCGGCCAACGTTAAAACTAACAGAACCCGCACAATGACTTTTAAAGCCGTAAAGTTGCGATTAGGCCTATAGTTGTAGGGGCGAATCAGTATTTTGGATTGCATCATTGCAGTGTAAGTATCCTCACTACCTGTCGGTCGTGCTAGCTGCACGAATCCCTCACTGTACTGCAATCTAGGAGGTGGTTTTCAGTCTATTCCATTTCCAGCTCAGCTTGAAGCGTAGCCACCTCGGTCAAATTACCGATGTTTTGATACAAACTGATAGCTTCCCGAAATTGCTCGACGGCCCCTTCTCGATCTCCATTGGCTCGCAGGGCGCGGGCCAGGGTTCCCCGAGCATCGGCAATTTGCTCGACCGAGCGGGTTGATTCGGCCAATTTCAGCGCAGCATTCGCCTCCACCAGCGCGGCTTCACGCTGGTTCAGTGCCAGCAATGTTTGCGAGCGGCCAATGCGCGCGTGCGCCTCGCCTTCGAGATCGCCCAATTCGCTGTAGATGGTCAGGGCACTGTTCAAGTAATTGAGCGCGCGCGCATATTCGCCCAACTTGTCATAGCAGGTCGCCAGGTTATCCAGGCACAGTGCTGAGCCGTGGCGATGGCCGATGCGCTCGAATGCCTGCTGGGCCAGATGATATTGCTCAATCGCCTGCGGCAACTTGCCCTCGTCATCCAGCACCGTGCCGATATTCATCAGGCCATTGGCAATGCCGAGCGGGTAATCGACCTGTTGCAACAATTTCAGGCTGTGCTCAAACCGGCGTGCGGCCTCCTGCAGATTGCCCTTGGTGCGCCAGGTCATCCCAACGTTGTTCTCACTCTCGGCCATGCCAAACGTATCGCCCAACGCCGTTTTAATTTTCAGGCTGCGCTGGTGAATGTCCAGCGCCTGTAGCAGGTCGCCGTTGTATTTGTAGATGGCACCCAGGTGATCGAGGATTTGCGCGCGCATGGCCTCGTGCACGGCATCATGGGTCAGCTTCGTCTCACAAATCTGCAAGGCCTGCTCGATGAGTTTTTGGGCCTCGACCGGCTGGCTGCGCTGCATCATCACCCAACCCATGTCATTCAGAATGCTGGCGCGATGCGCATCGGTGCGTGCGTTGGCCAGGGCCCGCTCCAGAGCCGTTTGGGCGGCCCGGTAATCGCCCTCGTTCTCCAGCACATTCCCAAGGCGTTGCATCGTCCGCACTCGCAGCGAATATTTATCCATTACGCCGTAAGCTCCAGCACCCGCTCAAAATCGGCGCGTGCCTGCGGATAGTTGCCCATGAAGTAGTGAACCTCGCCCAACCCAAAATGAGCCTGCGCCACTTCGTCGGTATGCTCTTTCTGGGTGCCGGCGCGTTCAAGCACGCGTTGGTAGAAGCGCTGGGCCTCCTTGTTGGCATAGGCCTCGCGCGCCCGGTCGCCCGCCTGCAACCCGTACGCCACAGCCTTGCCCACCTGGCCGGCCTCGCCAAAATGAAACTCCAGATCCGCCGGCAGCGCGATGCCCGTGCGCTCCATCGACAGCGCCACGGCATCGTGGATATTGCTTCGGCTTTGGGTCTGAATCTGGCTGTAGACCACCTCGCGCAACTGCTGCTGCACGAAGGTATAGGTTTCAAACCGGGTGGCGCGCCGTTCCTGCAACAGGTGCCTGGTCAACAAATCGTTGACGGTCTCGGCCACGTCGTCGGCGCTCTGGCGGATGGCGCTGGCCAGAATATCCAGGTTGAACTCGCTGCCATACACCGCGGCCCAGTTCAGCAGCTCGCGCTCGGGGCCGCTCAGGTCGGACAGACGGTTGGCCATCACCCGGGCGATTCGTGCCGACACCGGCAGGCTCAAGGTCTCGTTCACCGACGCAATCGCCTCGGGCGTGGGCCGTTCCACTTTCAGCGTATACGCCAGCTCCTGAATAAAAAGCGGGTTGCCCTCCGCGCGCCGGACGATGAGATCAACGGCATTGGGCGTGGCCTGGGTGCCCAGGGTGGCTTCGGCCAGTCGGCGGGTGCTGGCCTCATCCAACGCCGCCAGCGGCACCGAATGCATCCGTGTCGGCTGAATCGCCTTCTCCAAAGGCTGGAGCATCTCCAGTGGCGTCGGTCGCATCCCCATCACCACGCACACCGGCTCGCGCAGGTTGCTGTGCAGAATGGTGCTGAGCAACTCAAGTGAATCTGCGCCCATCCACTGGGCATCGTCCAGCAGCCACAACACGGGTTTGCGGCGGGCCACCCGCCGCACCAATTGGGACACGGCGCTAAACAGGCGCGCCTGAGACTGGGCCAGGCTGCTGTCCTCGCGTGTGTTCAACCGGCTCATGCTCTGGCCCGGCGCCACCTCGGGAATAATGCGGCTGATCTCGAGCCGGATGTCGCGCAAGAGTTCATTGCGGGCGTCCTCGCGTTGCCGGCTGAGCAAAAATGTGCTCAACGCCTCGGCCACAGCACCGTAGGGCATGCGGCCGGTCTGGGCCGACACCCCACGCAGCACCGTCGCATTGCGTAGCTTGGCCCAGTTGCCCATCTCGACCATCAGGGCCGATTTGCCCGTGCCCACATCGCCCTGAATGACAGCCAGCTGTGCCGACGAATGCGACCACGAGGCCGTGCAGGCCGCTTGCAACTGCTTTAAGGCTGCATTGCGCCCATACAGCGTGGGTCGCGTGCTCACCGTCAGCGCGCTGGCCGGCGTCACCACAAACTGCCGCGCGCGCAGACATTGGGCCACCTCGTCGGCGCTGTTGAAGCGCTGGTTGGGGTCCTTGGCCAGCAAGGTCAGAATGATGCTGTTGATGTAATCGGGCAGGGCCGGGTTGATGAACTTGGGTGCCAGCGGCCGGGCCTCGATATGCATGCGCACCACTGCCCACGGCGTATCCGCTGTAAAGGGGGCACGGCCAGTCACCATCTCATACATGATCACGCCCATCGCATACAGATCGGTGCGCAGATCGATGGTGCCGCCGGTGGCCTGCTCCGGCGAGATATAGGCAGCCGTGCCCATCATGCTGCCGACCTGGGTCAGGTTCATGCTGTCATCGGCAAAGCGCGCCAGCCCAAAATCCATCAGCTTGAGGTTGAACTGGTCGCGAAGCAGCGGGTCGCGCAGAAGCGGGTCGCGCAGAAGCGGGTCGTGCAGCGATTGGGTGGCCTCATGCGTGGCATTGTCGCCAGCATTCAGGCTGGCCGCGCGTTCCACCATCAGGTTGGCCGGTTTCACATCCCGATGCACCATGCCGTTTTGGTGGATGAAGTACAACGCGTTGCACAGCTGTAACCACACCTTGATGTATTGCTCGATCGTGGATTCACCCGGCAGTGATTCCGCAGTATTGCGCTGACGGAGCAGGGTGGACAGCGTCACGCCCTGCACGAACTCCATGACGAAGTAGGGCTCGCCCGCATGCAGCCAGCCGAAGTCGCGCACTTCCACCACGTTGGGATGCCGCAGCCGCAGCATGACGTTGAACTCGCGGCGAAAACGGCCAATCGTCGGGTTGGTGATGGTGACGCCGTCCTGCAACTCGGCCGCGCTGGGAGTAGACACCGAGAGCCGCTTGATGGCCACGATCCTTTGCGCTTCGCTCTGACTCTCCCGATCGCGCGCACGATAGACCGCGCCCATGCCACCCACGCCCAACACCCCTTCGATCTCGTAGCGGTTGGCTACCAGGCGCGGCATGGCCGAGATCTCAGGCTTGGGGTGCTGAGATGAGTTGGCACCTTCTGGCTTGGTAGTGCCGTTGTTTGAGTCGATGGTTGGATCTTCTGATGACACGCAAGCGAATTGTAGCGAAAAAGTAGCTGAAAATTAGCGGTTTAGAGGTCGAGCGTGTGCAGATCGGCCGAAAGGTGTGTGTTTTGGTTATGACATCAGTCTTTTGATGTATTGACCAACAAAACTTTTTACTGAGAGCCGCGCTTGCCAATACGTCCAAAACATACCGGTTTCGCGCCCTTACAGTTCCCACGCAATGCCATACGGCAGGTTGTTTTTGCGCACGTAGTCGGGCAACTCGCGCAGCGTCTGGTCGATGAGGCTTTGTGGCAGCGCTGCAATCGGCACATTCGCGGCCTGCATGGCCTTGCGCAACGGCCCCACATCCTGACCCTGTCGTTCGGCCATGAGCAGAATCCCTGCGGCCACGTACTCGGCATGCGGGCGATATAGCGCGCCGGTGTGCGGGCCGGTGCGCGCATCCATGCGCGACTCGATGTCTTCGGCGCAATAGGCAAAGAAATGCTCACTGCCTTCGGACACCCGGCTGTGAAGCGCCTGACTGTTGAGATAGACGCTGAGTGCCAGCGTATTGGCCAGCCCGCGCAGGCCCGGCTCGTCGCCACGGCCAGCCGCCTCGGCCCCATCCAGCGCATTTTGCAACACGGCGTTGGCCAGGTTGGCAACCGCCGGCTCGTAGAGCTCGTGGGCGGGGTTTTTGCCCTTTTGCTCGGCCAGCGCCCAATCGAACCGGGCGGTGGCGATGCTGAGCACATCCACAATGCCCGCGGTGCGAATGCCGGCGGGCGCGCCTCGAATCAGGCCGAAATCCAACAGCATGATTTCGGGTGGCAATGTCTCAAGGTCGTGGACGATGCCGTTGTCTTGCACGCGGCTGGACCAGCCCCAGAACGCCGCGGTGCTGAGGGCTGACGGCACGCAGATCAACGCCATATCCAGCTCCTGAGCCACATATTTGGCCGCGTCCACTGCCGCGCCATCGCCGATGGCATAGACGATCTCGCCCATGCCATCGCAGCGCTTCACCAGCTTTTTGAAGGCATCCTCGGTCGGCCGCGGCGCATCCAGGGTAATGCCGATGTCCCAGTTCAAATTGCCGGGGCCGACGGCATGCCAGGCCGCCTCGTCTTTGATGACGATGACAATGTCCTCTTCCTCCCACTCGTGAATGGGAATGTAGACGACTTCGGGCAACGGATAAACGTTCAAACTTTCTTCTGCGTTTGTATTCATGGGTTCAAAAAATATTGACTCTGACTGATTCTCTGATGCTTTTGGAATGGAGGCTTGAGCCGACTCTGGCGCAGGATGCGCACGCGCCCCGCGCCTTTCAGAGTCGGCTCAAGCCTCCATTCCACAGAAATTCTACCGATGGGCCAGTTTTAGCAGCACCGGATACACATTATCGACTTGCTGCTTGGGATGCTCCGGCGCAATCAAATCGTGCGGCAGATGCATGCGCTCTTCAAACTCGAAGGACTCGACGCAATCGGGATCATCGGCGTGCGTCTTGCGCCAGTTGTTCACCATCAGGTAGGTCGTCTCGTTGTCCACCACTTTATCAGCCGCATTGGTAATAACCGTAATGTGCCGTGTGGCTGGCTTTTTAAGCCGCGAGGCATCCAGCACCGATTTGGCCAGTAACAAGCTGTTTGTCACGGCGCGTGTGGGATAACGCGGGTAGCCGTAGCTCGGCATCTCGCGCTCGGTCTTCAGCGCCGGATCCCACCACAAAAATCGGTTGGGCAGAATTTTGGAGATGAGGCCGAGGTGGGGTTTATAGCGCGCGTGCAGCACTCGCGGCCACATCAGCGGTGCCACCAGAATGGCCCGCTCGACATCGCTGCGATGCTGCGCGATCCAGGCCGCCACAGCGCCGCCGACGGACAATCCCATGACAATGACCCGGCGGCCCAATCCCTGGGCGATGTCCGTGATCTCGTCAGCAAATGTGGCCAGCTCATTCGCCCGCAGCTTCAGGAGGTCGGGCGTCATGCGGTTGGTGTAGCCGTGATGCGGCATGCGCGGGCGAAAGACGTTGTAGCCCAGGTCGTAGAACTTATTGCCCAGGGGCTCAAATTGGGCCGGGCAGGAGGTGAGGCCGTGAATGAAGACGATGACGCGGTCGGTGACTGTGCCGTGGGTGAGCAGTGTGGTGTGACAGACGGGATTGATATTTTTTGTATCGTGCGATTGCATGCCGTGGATGCGCTGCAAGGCCGCAACATGGCTCTGAGCAGGCCGGGGAAAAGAATGGAGGTTGGTGCGGATGGTGGCTTGCATGGCTTGAGTTGCTGGTTGTCTCCTTTGCACTGACCGTTAGTTAGATGTGCGGATTGTACAAACCATTTGCGATGTGGGCCAATGGAGTTGAGGCGTGCAGATCATCGACGACGTCGACCTCGACGTCGTCGTCGACGATCAGAGTCAGCCCCGGCACGTACAATATCCCCATGTCGAACAAACGTCCTACGGCCGCTGGCCAACCCACAGGCAAGCTCATCCTGATCGACGGACATTCGCTCGCCTATCGGGCTTACTTCGCCATGATCAACACGCCGCTGAGCGTGCGGCATGCCGATGGCACCGAGGAACTCACCGGCGCCGTATTCGCCTTCACCAATATGCTACTCAAGGTGTGGGCCAGCGAAAAGCCGGACTTTCTGGCCGTGGCGTTTGATGTGGGCAAGACCTTCCGCGACGACCTGTACCCCGAATACAAAGGCACCCGCGAGAAGATGCCGGATGAACTGCACCGGCAAATCCAGCGGATTCAGGAATTGTTGCGCGCGCTGGATATCCCGATGTTCACGGCCGAGGGGTTTGAGGCCGATGATGTGCTCGGCACCCTGTCTCATCGCGCCAGCAGCGAGGGCCTGGAGGTCATCATCGTCACCGGCGACCGCGACTCGTTGCAGTTGGTGAACCCGCGGGTGAAGGTGCTGACCAGCAGGCAGCGCTTCGATGATGTGATCGTGTATGACGAGGCGTTGGTGCAGGAAAAGTATGGCATCGGCGTCAAACAATTCATCGACTACAAAGCCCTGCTCGGCGACACTAGCGACAACGTGCCGGGGGTGAAGGGCATCGGCGAGAAGACGGCTGTGACCCTGCTCAACACCTACAACGACCTCGACAATATCTATGCCCATCTGGACGAGGTGAAGCCGGCGCGCGCCAAAACCGCGCTGGAAGCCGGCAAAGACAATGCCTATCTCAGCCGCACCCTGGTCACCATCAAGACCGACCTGCCGATGGAGATTGATTGGGAGGCCTGCCGGGCCGAGGTGGATTACAACCGCACGCTGACCCTGTTTCGCGACCTGCGCTTCGAAAGTTTGATCAAACGCATTCCGGCGGCAGTGCCGGCTGAGGGGGAAGGGGGAAAGGGGAAGGGGGAAGGTGAAGAGAGTCCGCAACTCGGCTTGTTTGGTGCCGAGGCGGCCAACTCCCCTTCCGCCCTCCCCATTCCCCCCGCCCCCGATGTGCCCACAAAATTGCAACTGGTCGACAGCGATGCGCGCTACAAGGAATTGCTGGCCGTGTTGCACGACGCCAGCCTGATCGCCTGGGACACCGAGACCACCAGCACCGACCCGATGCTGGGCGAGATGGTCGGCATGTCGTTCAGCACGAAGGCGGGTGAGGGGTGGTATCTGCCGACGGGGAAAGCGGAGACGGAGGACGACGCGGCTCAGAAGCCGGGACAACCGACGACGGAGGGGCCATCTACCATTGCAGCTTCCGAGCCGTCGTCCGTCGTCGGTCATCCGTCGTCTCCCCCCACCTGGCAGCTCGACCCGACTTCGCCCAAGTTCGAGCCGGTGATGCACGCGATGCAGCGCAAGGGCGTGAAGCTGGTGGCGCACAACGCCAAATATGACCTGGGCGTGTTGAAGGCGTTGGGCTATGAGATTGAGGAGCCGGTGCTGGATACGATGCTGGCCCAGTTTTTGGTCGATCCGGGCAGCCCCTCGCTCGGCCTCAAAGCGCTGGCGTTTGCGCATCTGGGCTGGCAGATGACCGAGATTAGCGCGCTGATCGGCAAGGGCAAGAAGCAGATCACCATGCGCGAGGTGCCGGTGGCGTTGGCGGCCCCGTATGCGGCGGCCGATGCCGATGCCACCTTTCAGCTGTGGCAAATATTGGAGCCGCAGTTGCGCGCCAAAAATCAGGAGGCGCTGTTTTACGATGTGGAGTTGCCGCTGATCTGTGTGTTGCTGGATATGGAATTCGACGGCGTCGCCCTGGATGTGAAATATCTGAGCGACCTGAGCACCCACATTACCGACCGGTTGCGCGAGCTGGAGAAGACGATCTACAACGAGGCCGGCGTCGTGTTCAACATCAACAGCCCCAAACAGATGGGCGACACCCTGTTTGGCAAGCTGCAACTGCCGACCGATCGCGCATCGAAGACGCAAAGCGGCGCATTCAGCACGGCCATCGATGTGCTGGAAGGGCTGAAAGACAAGCACCCCATCATCCCGTTCATCATCGAACATCGCGAG
>Ga0105046_10014479_pt1 | contig 12158 bp, 6 predicted proteins | sample MAT03_FD_78385 | JGI IMG/M metagenome (GOLD analysis project Ga0105046, IMG submission 78385) | Freshwater microbial communities from Lake Fryxell liftoff mats and glacier meltwater in Antarctica - MAT-03 (megahit assembly) | ecosystem: Environmental > Aquatic > Freshwater > Ice > Liftoff...
AACTAATGATTTTGAGCCAGGGCATTGGCTCATACTGTCTCAGTCGGAGGAAGACCTTGCGTAAGCATGGCATCCGGCGTTCACGGCAGAAGCCCCTGCCTTTAGGCATGGGGAGTATGTCACAGGCGTTTTTTGTATACGTCGCGCAGCGTCTCCAACCGCGCGATGCTGTCGGAGAGGCCGCCGCGACGATGCCGCGCCAACCATGTTTGCTGCTGACTCGCGATCAATCCTTCAACCTCACTGTGCAGAGCCGCAATAGACACATCTCCCACCTCTTGCTGAAACATCAAATGTGACAGGCCATGCTTGGTGAGATTGGCCGCCTGTGTCAATTCGGCTTTGATCTGTTCAGCATCGGGGCGCTGCATCTGCGTCTTGTCGAACTGGCTGAGAATGGCATCAATTGCGGCGTGTGATTCATGGAAAGCCTCATCTGAGAAATCGCCCTTATAATTGCTTAAGCGGCGTTCCATGAGGTCTTGCGGCCAGGTGAGGGCATAGGCGGGCAGTTGGCCGTTGATGTGATGCGGGCTCAAGCGCTGATACACATTGCCAAGATCATACACAAGCTGGCCCATCAGCGAGGCAGTATCGCGGAACACATAGCGATTCATCACATCCGGCATATCGAGATTTGTATTAGACTCGACGCACCATGAGATGGCCGCGCCATACACAAAGCCCAGATAGGCCGATGACAGCGGCTGTAAATGGCCCAGATCGCCCCAATCCGTATTGAGGAAGCCAATCGCCCCATTTTCGAGCCCGCTTTTGGCCGCACCGAGCAGGTTGCCGATGGCGTTTTCGGTGCGCCCGATGAGGCTGTTCCAGGAGGATGTGCCAGGACAGACATAATACGGGATGCCAGAATCGGCAAACAGCTTGCCATGCCCCGCAAAATCATGGGTCGATTCGTAGCCCCATTCCATCGCAATCGCATCTTTGGGCAGCTCAGGGATGAGTTCGGGATGATGGATGATAATATCGCCCCAGAACTGCATCTGCCGCCCGCGCGCTGTACACAGCTTGTGCAGCTTGAGCAGCCAATCGAGATAGACGCGTCCACCGCGTGCCTCAGTCTCCTCTTTGCTTTTGCCCTGTCCCAATTCCCAGGGTTCATCGCAGCCCACATTAAACAGCGGGCTGGTGAAATTGGGCAAAAGTTCGTCGTAAAGCTCTTCGATCAGATCAAGGCTGCGGGGATCAAGGGGATTGAGCGTGCTGGCGCTGCGCTTTTCACCCCATATCTCAAATCCATCCGGGCATTCTGCCAGATTGTTATAGCGCTCAAACTTGAGCCAGCGCTCCATATGGCCGAGCGAGTTCTGATTGGGCACAAGATCGATATGGCGGGGCCGACAGTACGCCTCGATCTGCTGGATTTCCTCAGCCGTGAAGGGCGACGCCTCAGCCCAGACCTCTTCATGGGCACTGTAAGCAAACGTATGCTCGATATAAAGCTGCAATTGGTTGATCTTGAAACGTGCCAGCATGTCGATCAGCTCGAACAGCGTGTCCATTGTGGGCACTTTGTCGCGACTGCAATCAATCATGACGCCGCGGGCCGGAAAATCGGGCCAATCATCAATCAACACCTGCGGTACATTGATCCCGTACTGCTGAATGATCTGGCAGACAGTATACGCCCCGTACAGCAGACCGACCTCGCTGCCCGTGACGAAAACATCTTGCGAGTCGATATTGATGCGGTAGGCCTGCGGATGCGAGAGAGTCGTTGTAAGGGCCAGCACGATACGCGGGCCGTTTGTGACAGCCGGGGCGGCGGCAATCTGCCAGTCAAAACCCTGCTCGCTCAGGGCGGCTTTGATTTGTGCCGCCGCGAAGTGCAGGGCCGGGGCGGCAACAATAGTGCCTGTCTGGAGCAGTGTCAGGGCTCCGCTGTGAGGTGTGAGGCGGCGCGGCACAGGGGCAAGAACAAAAGAGTGTGTTTGTTCGTTCATTGTACAAACTTTCTGCAAAGGCTATTTTGCCCATTATATCCCCAAATTGAACCCCTGTGCCGTTAGAGATAGACAATATGGGACATAGAAATATTCTATGAAGGGTAGAAGTACAAAAAGCAAGACAACGCAAAGAACACAAAGAAAAGCTGAAGAACGCAAAGTTAACCTGATTATTTTCTTTGCGACCTTTGCGTTGTCTTGCTTTATCATTGCACAATTGGCATCAGAGCGCTTAATATGTCACAATAACAGAGTCATAACCTATGCTGCCTAGTGTAAATTTGTAACAATGGAAGATATATTGCGATGACGATCACACCAGGGCAAGAGATACGCGGCTATAAAGTAATGGAGGTCGTGGGGACAGGGGCGTTCGGCGCGGTCTATCGTGCCCAGCAAAGTGTAATCGGGCGCGAAGTCGCCATTAAGATCATTCTGCCGGAATACGCCAACCGTCCCGATTTCATCCGGAGCTTTGAGGCTGAGGCCCAACTTGTCGCCCGCCTGGAGCATATTCATATTGTGCCCCTGTTCGATTACTGGCGCGATCCAGATGGCGCGTATCTTGTCATGCGACTGCTGCCGCGCAGTTTGCGGGAAGAGATTATCGAGGCCAAAGATAAGGGTCTTGCGTTTGATCGCATTGCCAACATCCTCGATCAAATTGCCTCAGCGCTGATGGTGGCGCATCGCAATGGTGTGGTCCATCGCGATCTCAAACCCGCGAATATTCTGCTGGATCGCGATCTAAATGCCTATCTCGCCGATTTTGGCATCGCCAAAGTGCTCACATCCGAGGGTGAAAAGGGCGAAGAAGAATCCATCTCCGGAACGCCTGCCTATATTTCGCCGGAGCAGGTGATGGGAACGCCTGTCAGTGCCCAGACGGATATTTATGCCCTCGGCATCATTCTGTTTGAGATGATCGCAGGCCGCAAGCCGTTCATCACAGACAATGTGGCGGAATTGATGGTCTTGCAGCTCAATACAGCGCTGCCCTCCGTGCGCGATTTACGCGCTGACACCCCCTATGAAGTGGATGACATCATCCAGCGGGCCACCAGCAAAGAGGCGGAGGATCGCTATCCTGATGCGGTTCAAATCGCGCATGAGTTTCGCCGCGCGATCAGCACCAGCGAAGACGCCGCCGAGCATACGATTCTCTTTGACAGTATGCAAATCGCGAATATCGTCAATCCCTATAAAGGTCTGCGAGCCTTTGAGCAGGCTGACTCCGATGATTTTTATGGGCGCGAAGAACTGATTGATCGTCTGTTGGGGCGGATGAATGAGCCCTTCCACCCGATGCTGCGCTTTCTCGCTGTTGTGGGGGCCAGCGGCAGCGGCAAATCCAGCGTGATTAAAGCCGGTGTGCTGCCTGCGCTGCGGCGCGGCAAGCTGCCTAAATCGCTGGAATGGTATATTGCCGAGATCGTGCCGAATATTCACCCCCTGCGCGAGTTGGAGTCGGCGCTGTTAAGCATTGCCACGACGCCTGTCGATGATCTGCGCACGATTCTCTTTAAGGGGGAGCGCGGGCTGGTTGATGCTGTCAACAGCATTCTGCCCCCAGAGGCCGAGCTTGTGCTGGTGATCGACCAGTTTGAAGAGGCATTTACGATGGTCGATGATGAGGAGGAGCGCACGCTTTTCCTCGCGATGGTGCGTCAGGCGGCGGTGCATCCGCAGAGCCGTTTGCGCATTATTGTCACCATGCGGGCTGATTTCCTTGATCATCCGCTGCAATATCCCGGTTTTGGCGCTCTCATGCGCGAACGCATTGAGTTTGTGCTGCCGATGAATGGCGATGAGATCGAACGTGCGTTGAAAGGTCCAGCTGAGCGCGTCGGCCTGTTGGTTGAGCCGGAACTCGTCAAAGCGGTGGTGATTGATGTGGAAGGACAGCCGGGCGCGCTGCCTCTGCTGCAATATGCGCTGACGGAAGTCTTTGAGCGGCGCGAAGGTCTGATGCTGACGCACAAGGGTTATATTCAGAGCGGCGGCGCAACAGGCGCGTTGGCTCGTCGTGCGGAGCAGCTCTATCTCACACTGAACGAGAAAACACAGGCCTCCGTGCGTCAGTTGTTCTTGCGACTCGTCACATTGGGCGAGGGCCAGCAGGATACACGCCGACGCATGGGCTGGGGTGAATTGGCGCTCATTATCCAAAATGCGCCCGAAATTGTTGAGGTGCGTGATCTCTATGTCAAATATCGCCTGCTCACGACAGATCGTGACCCACAGACGCGCCAACCAACTCTCGAAATCGCGCATGAGGCCCTCATTCGCCGCTGGCAGCGCATCCTCGACTGGCTGAATACCAGCCGTGAGGACATTCGCATTCAGCGCCGACTCGCCATCAGCGCGACAGAATGGCGTGCGGCGAATCGCGATAAAAGCTTCTTGCAGACAGGCGCACAGCTTGAGCAGATGGCCTTCTGGGCCTCTAAGACGGATGTGCTGCTCACCGAGGAGGAACGTGCCTTTATCGCCAGCAGTCTCGTTGAGAAGCGCACCAAAGAGGCCCGCGAGAAGGCCCGTCAGACACTTATGATTGAGCAGGAGCGCAATCGCAGCCGCAAATTGCAAATCGCGATTGTGGGTATGGTCGGGCTGGTGGGCCTTGTACTTGGGTTTGCCGTCTTCAACTTTACCCAGTCACAAAAATGGGAAGGGGAGGCGAATACCATCCAGACCACAGCCGATGCTCTTACCCGTGATCTTGACACAGCCAACCAGCAAATTGAGGGTCTACAAGCCACGATGACAGCACAGCCATGAGGAGCGGGATGAGATCGTAGAAACGCGCTTCTGCGATCTGTCTCCCAATGCTGACCTATGAATCTGTGGGTAAGCGGCAAAACGGAGGCCAAGAATGGCGTCCCATAGGTAGCAAGTTAAGGGGCAAAGGGTAATCTTGTCACCTCTCACAGCGATAAGAAAGCCCCTCTTCCTATGACAACAATAGCAGACTTGAGCCAGAAGTTACAAATGCTGCTCGCAACTACGGCCGATGAGATTGCCAAACAAACACGGTTTATCCAGCGTCAGCGCCAAGTGACAGGCGCAGGATACGTCCGCAACGTGACAAAACTTTGCCCATAACTATCATCGACAATCAGCCCGTTGACATTCGTTTGATGATAGTCGCGCGGACCATTGATTTGTGCTTGAAACTCATATCCGACTTCGCTATCAGGAGCAAGCACTTCAATGTTACGGATATATGTCTCGCTATGTTGAATCTTGCGTTTGTCTTCAATTGGCTTTAAACGCTCAAGGCATATCTTCGGCGAAAGCGCGACATGGATGTGCCTCATCTTTGCGACTTTTCCCCAACGATACAATTGATAGAGCCATACTCTATCATAGCGCGTGAGGGTTAACTCATTATTCTTGCGTTTTGGCTTGTCGATCATACTCATCTCTCCCTATTATCGCCCCATCATATGCCTGAAATTCCGGCGAAGACCCCTACTTTTGAGGGATGTAGAACCTAACACATCCTGCTTATTCAGTATGGATCGTGTGAACACGCTGATTTCAAAACCTTCTTTGACAAGTCTCAAATTACGATTTGGTTTTTGGTCCGTAATAGCGCATAATTCTCTTTCTGGGAGAAATTTCAAAAATGTATATCGCCACGCTCAGACCCTGACGTAAGATAAGGTTGTTGTATGGAACTCCAGGTTGGACAAGTTTTAAAAGCCTATCGCATTTTGGAGCGAGTCGGGGCCGGCGGCTTCGGGGCGGTCTACCGTGCGATCCAGGTTGGCATTGAGCGCGAAGTCGCCATCAAAATCATTCTCCCTGAATATGCCAATCATCCTGATTTTATCCGCCGCTTCGATACTGAAGCGCAGCTTGTCGCCCGCCTGGAACATCCTCACATCGTTCCTCTGTATGATTATTGGCGCGAACCCAATTCCGCCTGTCTCGTCATGCGCTATTTGCGCGGAGGCAGCGTGCGCGATTCGCTCCTGCGTGAGGAGCAGTGGACTGCCGCCCGCGTTGCGCAGATGCTTGTGCAAATGGGGTCAGCGCTGACGTTTGCCCATAACAGCGGCGTCATCCATCGCGATCTCAAGAGCGATAATATTTTGCTCGATGAGCACGGCAACTTTTATCTGGTCGATTTTGGCATCGCCAAAGACACCGGCTCCGCTGCCAACCTGACCAAAGATTCCATTCTGGGCACACCCGCCTATCTCGCTCCTGAGCAGATTCGTGGTGAGATCGCGTCAGCCCAGAGCGATATTTATGCCCTGGGTATCGTCGCGTATGAATCGCTGACAGGCTCAAAACCCTTCTTCGATGAGAGTGCTGCGACGGTCCTCTTTAAGCAGTTGAGTGAGCCACTGCCTGATCTCAACGAAAAGCGGCCTGATCTGCCCGACACCTTAAATTTCATTATTCAACGCGCCACCAGCAAAGACCCCGCGGATCGCTATACAACCGCGCTCGAATTTGCGCTCGAATTTCAGCGCGCCACATTGGACCCGATGGAACGCACGCCAACCAGCAATCTTGTCACGGAGCGGACTCGTTCGCTGGAACTGGCCTCGGCCCAGTTTCAGGCCAAGAATCCCTATAAAGGGCTGCGGGCCTTCCAGCAAGCAGACTCCGCCGATTTTTTCGGGCGTGAGACGCTCATCAAGCGGCTGTTGGATCGGCTGATGAGTTCCGCCGATCATAATAATTTTCTCGCCGTTGTTGGGCCATCGGGCTCAGGCAAATCGAGCGTTGTCAAAGCGGGGCTTATGCCCGCGATTCAGCAGGGGGCACTAGGCAGTGAAACGCGCTGGTTTGTCACCGAGATGGTCCCTGGCACGCATCCCTTTGAAGAATTAGAAGCGGCGCTGCTCAGTATCGCTCCAACTGATATTCCTAACCTGCATCATCAGTTGGAGGAGGATGAGCGTGGTTTTGCCCGTGTCCTCAAGCGCATTATCACGGGCGAAGAGTCGCGGCTTGTGCTGCTCATCGACCAGTTTGAAGAGATCTTCACGATGGTCGAGAACGAGGGCACGCGCGTCAAGTTCCTCAATGCCATCATGGAAGTCATCAACGATCCACGCAGCCGCGCCAAAATCATCATCACCATTCGCGCCGATTTCTATGATAAGCCGCTGCTGTATCCGCGCTTTGGCGAACTCATCCGCACGCGCACCGAACTGGTGCTGCCTCTGAGTGAAGAAGAATTGGAAGAGGCGATTTCTGGGCCGGCGACTCGTGTCGGGGCTGTGATTGAGCCCGGATTGATCCAGACGATTAAAGAAGAGGTCAGCCAGGAACCGGGTGCGCTGCCGCTGCTGCAATATGCTCTTACAGAACTTTTTGAGCGGCGGGCAGGCAATCGTCTCACCCTCGAAGCCTACCGTCAGATCGGCGGTACATCAGGCGCATTGGCACGCCGCGCGGAAGAGGTCTATCAGAGCTTTGATCCAGCCACGCAGGAAACAGCACGTCAGATGTTCTTGCGTCTTGTTACGCTGGGAGATGGCACGGAGGATACGCGCCGTCGTGTGCTGCAAACCGAGCTTCTCTCCATCCAGGGAGAACAGGGGCGCATGCAAAAGGTTATGAACAGCCTGGGCCGCTACCGCCTTCTCACGTTCGATCACGATCAGCAGTCGCGCAGTGCCACGATAGAAGTGGCGCATGAGGCTCTCATCCGTCGGTGGGAGCGTCTGCGCAGTTGGCTGGATGAAAATCGTGAGGCACTGCGTTTGCAGCGGCGATTGGCCGCCGCCGCGGAAGAATGGCGGCGCACCAACAACGAGAAAAGCTTTCTGGCACGCGGTGTGCAGCTCCAGCAGTTTGAAGATCAGATTAACAGCGGCACGATTTCGCTGAATGCGCTGGAATCCGACTACCTGGACGCCAGTATTGCGGCTCGTGATGCCCAGGTGTCGGAAGAAGAAGCCCGCGAAGAAGACAAGGCACGACAGGCCGCCCGTGAACGGGCTCTGTGGCGAGCAGGAACGATCATTATGACCGTTTTTACCCTCGTCGTGGGTGTGATGGCCGTGTATGCCTTCAGTCAGCGTGATGCGGCGGCATCAGCGCAGTTGGTGGCAGAAGGGGCGCTCGGAGAGGCCCAGCGCAGCGCCGAAGTGGCCCGCCTCAATGCGTCTGAAGCACAGAGTCTGGCCCTCAGTGGTGCCGCCCGCAATGCCCAGAACGAAGGCAATATGCCGCTGGCGCTCACGCTGGCGCTCAAATCGGCAGAGGTGTTTGAAACGCCTGTGGCCGAAGTGATGCGCGTTCTGTCGATGATTGCTTATGCGCCAGGCGTGCGTTATCGCCTGGAGAATGACAAGGGCTCCACGATTGCGGCGCACTTTAGTGCGGATGGTACCCGTTTTATTACGGCAACAGCCGATGGTCAGATCCGCGTTAAGGAGACCAGAACAGCAGAAGAGATTCAAACGCTTACACTGCCCGACGCGCGGATTACCGATGCGCTTCTCAGCCCGGATGGGTCATTGATCGCTGTGTCGCTCGCTGACAACACGATCCGCCTGTATGACGCGACCAGTGCCGAGCTTGTTCGCACGCTGACAGGCCACACCGAAAGCGTGATGGATATTGATTTCAGCACAGATGGGGCACGCCTTGTTTCTGGTAGCCTTGATCGCACAGTTCGCCTGTGGGATGTCCAGACGGGTGAAAACATTCGCACGTTTGTCGGCCATGTGGGGGCAGTCCTACGCGTCGATTATGCAGCCAGCGGCACCCTGATTGCGTCTTCATCGGCGGATGAGACGGTCGCCGATACATCGGCTGATAAAGTCGAGCGCGTAGTGAAAATCTGGGAGGTGGCAACCGGTCTGGAGCGTCTTACGATTGAACCCGCGTCTGGTTTTGTCCGTGCGATTGCTTTCCGTCCTGATAGCCAGATCGTGGCGGTGGGGGTGTGGGACAGCAGCAATCGCGGCACCATTCGTTTCTATGACACGATCAACGGCCAGGAGACCAGCCGCCTGTTTGCCCATGCCAACATCATCAGCGATATTGCCTACAGTGCCAACGGCCTCACGCTCGTCTCGGCGGGTTGGGATGGTGATATTACGCTGTGGGATATTCGCCGCAGTTTGCAATTGATGCGTTTTGTGGGCTTCAATGATCGCATTTTGAGCCTGGATTACAGCCCGACCAGTGATTACCTGATTCTGGGTAGTGGCAATGCGGGCAATAATGAGTTTATTGAGCGTGGCAAAGACACGAGCGCCTGGTTGGTCGATCTCAAGAATCGCGATGAAATGCGCTCTTATACCGCCTCTAAAGATTGGGTGTGGTCGGCCGCGTTAAGCCCCGATGGGACGTTGACCGCCACAGGAAGCGGCCCGCTGCGTTTGCCTGCTGAGGGTCAGCCTGCACCAGATACGGGTGTGCGTGTCTGGAATACTCAGACGGGCGAAACCGTCTATGAGCTTAAAGGGCATACCAACACGGTTGATGCTGTTGCCTTCCTGGATGATACACACCTCATCTCAGGTGGATGGGACGCCCAGATTATTCTGTGGGATCTCCAGACAGGCAAATCGCTGCGTACCTTCACCGGGCACGAGGACAAGGTTTATAAGCTCTCAGTCAGCCCTGATCACACACAGCTTCTCTCGGCCTCGGCGGATGGCAGTGTGCGTCTGTGGACGATTGAAACAGGCGAACTTGTACGCACCTATAATGTCCCCGATGCAGACAGTGCGACGAATGATGTGAACGGTGTGGCCTTTGCGCCGGACGGCAAAACCTTCGTCAGTGGCGGTTCGGATAAGGCCGTACACATCTGGGATGCCACGTCAGATCGCTTGATTATGACACTGCAAGGCCATACCGAGTCTGTCAATGAAACGATTTACAGCCCTGATGGCACGCAAATTGCAAGCAGTTCGTGGGATGACTCGGTGCGTCTGTGGGATCCCACAACGGGCACGGAAGTGCGGCGCATTACCGGGCACAATGGCAATACTTTCGGATTGGCCTATACAGCGGATGGTCAATATCTGCTCTCAACCTCTCAGGACATGACCATTCGCGTGTGGCATACGACAACGGGCGATGAATTGCATCGTTTTGCAGGACACGGGGATTGGATTCAGGAGGTGGTGGTCAGTCCTGATGGTCGTTTCCTCGTCAGTGGGGCGCAGGATCGCACGGCGCGTATCTGGCGCTTGGATTTGACACCAGATCAAGTCGTCGAGTTTGCAACACAGAATCGCTATATGCGTCCGCTGCTGTGCCAGGAAGAAGAGGTCTATCAACTGGGGAGCTGTGTGGCTGGCGCATAGGCTGTAATGCACATAATAGCGTGGGTGTCGGGACGCGTTTCTGCGCGTCCTTTCCTAACCTGGATGCAGTCGAATTTCTCTAGACAGCAAGACAATCGGGGATTTCCGGCCCAGGAATCAAATGGGGCTAACGCTCTAAATTACAGCGCTAACCCCATTTGTGGTACGGTGGAGTATCCTCGGTCATAGGCAGCCTTTCTAAATGCTTCTTTGTTTTGGTGCCTATCAATAACATACATCCTTTCTTTAATTGAGTCAATTACAAATCATATTTCGTGGTGCAAATAACGCATTATTTCTGTGTGCGCGTTGGTTCGAGTCCCTCCAACAGGCGGCGCAGGAGAGATGTTAAGAGCTGCTGCTCTTCCCCCGATAGATGTTTAAAGGCATCCCTGGTGGTTTCAATATATTCGGCCATGAGCTTGTCAATGACGCTCAGTCCAGTGGGGGTTAGCACAACCCCGATAGAACGCCGATCCCGATAGCTTGGTTCTCGCTGTACCAACTTCTTCTTTTCGAGCCCATCAATACGGTTGGTCATTGCGCCCGACGAGAGGAGGAGCTTATCCATAAGTTCCCCTGGCGTAGAGCGATAAGGTGTACCCAATGTGCGTAGTGCTGCCAGTACGTCATATTCTCCAAGCTGAAGATGATGCGCCTGCAAAAGCATTGTCAGCCGTGAGGCCAAATACTTTTCCGCGCGTATAATCCGCCCCAGCAGTCCAAGAGGAGACGTCTCAAGATCGGGCCGCTGAGCTTGCCATTGAAAGAGGAGGATGTCAACCGAGTCGTTTTTCATAGAAATATATTATAATTTTAACATATCTAGATGTCAACGTGTTAACGATACAGAGGTTAAAAATATTTGTTTATTGTTACGATTCATCCTCCTCGCCCCATGTAAGAAGCGGATATGCGTCCGCTTCTAAAATTGATGCAAGACTTGTGACATCTATTGATATGGTAAGAGGTTGCTATGGTAGACACACTGCGCGTTCTTGGTATTTCAGGCAGTTTGCGTAAAGCGTCATTCAATACCCGCCTGCTTCACATTGCGAAAGAGATGCTGCCAGCAGAGCTTTCGCTTGAGATTTATGACCTGGCGGGCCTGCCCCTCTACAATGAAGACTTGCGGAAAGAGGTCTATCCACCAGAGCTCGAAGCCTTTCGACAGGCGCTGAAAGCGGTTGATGGGGTCTTGTTCGCCTGCCCCGAATACAATTATTCGGTCACAGGCGTGCTGAAAAATGCGATTGATTGGGCCTCACGCCCTGAAGTCGGTGCGCCGCCCACGTCGCCGCACGCGCTGTTCAACAAGCCTGCCGCTGTGATGGGCGTGGGCGGACTGGCCGGAACAGCCCGTGCTCAACTGCACCTGCGCCAGATTGCTGTGTTTCTCAACATGCCGATGTTGATGAAACCTGAGGTTGTCATTAACAATCGCTCAAAGCCTGCCTTTGATGAGCACGCCAATCTGATCGATCAGGATGCCAAAAAGTTTCTAGGCGATATGCTGCAAGCTTTTGTGCCCTGGATCAAGAAATTTAAGGACTAATCAGCAGGGATGACTCATCGAATAAGTCTCCCTCTGTTTTTGTCTAGGGAATGTGGCTCTTTATCAGAGAAACGCCGTAAGACCCCTGGCTTTAGACATGGGGATATAAGGCGTAAGGGTTGCGCTTTTCTGGTGATTTGTTAAACTCTTGTCAGCCTCTTAACAGGACTGATAGAGGTTGTGCGACACAGACTTGTCGCACGTAAAATCAGGACAGCAAGGCCGGGTGTGTCTTGGCGGAAGATGGCATAAAGGCCCGCCGCCGATAAGACCCACCAACGAAATCGGGCGGGACGCGCCCGTGTCGCATAACGTAGAGCGCAGTGAGGCTCATGCGTGCGG
>Ga0105046_10014481_pt1 | contig 12158 bp, 10 predicted proteins | sample MAT03_FD_78385 | JGI IMG/M metagenome (GOLD analysis project Ga0105046, IMG submission 78385) | Freshwater microbial communities from Lake Fryxell liftoff mats and glacier meltwater in Antarctica - MAT-03 (megahit assembly) | ecosystem: Environmental > Aquatic > Freshwater > Ice > Liftoff...
GCAGGTTCTGGGGCGGCGGCCGGTGCCAAAACTGCGACTTGCGCGGCAGGGATCGTGAGGGGTTGAGTGTGTGCGGTTTGAAAATCGACGCCTTTTTTCAAGGTGATTTTGAAGCCCTCGTTCTCCATTTTAAAAACGGAGAGGTCGTTCTTTTTCATGAGGGCAATGAGTTCTTTGATATCTTTGAGTTCCAAGTTGGCGACCTCCTAAAGGGTTAAATGTGGGCGCGGATGATAACGGCAGAAAGTTGGTTGGGTCAAGTGGTCTGGCGGATATCTCTGCTGTTGAAATGCTCATGGAAAAAGAGGGAAGGATTGGGTAGAGAATGTTCGACTTTTCATCAAGATGGTGAAGAAAGTATGAACGAATTTCGACCATGAGAGTCTGACCACTTTCAAATGAGACTTTTCACTTCGGTAGCTTGATATACGCGGCTTTCCTTGGCAACGGAGGCAATTATTTTGCGCTTCCTGCATCCGAATGGTAGAGAGAGGCGTAATATGAACCGAAGCGATCACCTATTTTGATTCAAAATCACCGCCAGTAAGTAAAAAGAAAATCAGCGCAGAAGCAACTTTTGCTTGAAATGACCTAAATTATCTACAACACTAATAACCAACACAACCACATGTCAGACACTACTACTATCACTGAAACCATCGCTCCGGCAATCGCCAAAACACGCCAAACTTCTACCGAAAGCCGTGTGCGTGCTGAAAAGCTTGCCGACATTTTCACCTCCATGCAGCGGAGTTTTATCCTTCGCCTTTCAAAAGAGTTAGGGCGCGGGCAGGTGACTTTTCCACAATACCTTCTGCTGGGTTACCTTTCACAGGGCCCGCTGACCATGACGGAGATCGCCGAGAAAATGGGGCATACCACGGCTGCGACCACGGGACTGATTGATCGTCTTGAGCGCCTTAGCCTCGCAGGTCGCGTTAAAGACACTAAAGACCGCCGCGTATTCCGGGTGACGATTTCCGAGGGTGGGGTTCAGTTAGTGAATCGTGTGCGCGAAGATATGGTCACCAACCTCATTCAAATGATGGGCATTCTCACTTCGGAGGAGGAGGAGACCTGGCTTCGCATTTACGAAAAAATTATGCCGCTTTGCAAATGAGGCGGGCATTAAAAACCTCAATGGCTGTGGCCCTTGGGTTTGCGCTCGCTCACTCCGGTTTCGCCGGTGAGAGCGTCGTATCGGACACTAAAAAAATCACTCTGGATCAAGCCGCGGAGATGGCTATGAAACACAATCCGGATATTTTGAAGGCCATCCAGGAAATCGAGCGCACCCGTGGATTGGTGCTTGAAGTCCGAGCTCAAGCGCTGCCAAGCGCAACGCTGGTTTCGCGCTACAATCAGGAGGATCGGAGCCTTCTTAAGCCGCGGGGCGCATCATCCGGCGACAGCGGCTCAAGCGATTTGGACTTAACCAATCTCGGCAGCGGCATGCCGGGTGCGCCTGTGGTGATTGTTATTCCCGGGAGTGGCGGCGGGGAGTTTGAGCGTTTGGACAAATCGTGGCGCGTCGCGATGGATGTGCGTCAGGTTTTGTATGCTGGCGGACAAGTTCGTGCTGCGCTGAAGATTGCGGATTTCACGCGTGACAGCAGTTATTACCAACTACTGGACACCGTGGAGCAGGTGATTTACACGGTGCGCCAGCAATTTTATGACATCATTCTCAATCGGGCATTGATCCGGGTTCAGGAGCAGGCTTTGCGGCTTGCGGAGCAGCAATTGAAAGACCAGAAAAACCGGTTCGATGCGGGAACGGTGCCCCGCTTTAACGTATTGCGCGCAGAGGTAGAGGTTTCCAATGTCCGGCCCTCACTGATCCGTGCTAAGAACGATTATCGGATCGCCATCTGGCGCTTGATGAAAACGCTTGGGCAGAACACTTTATCTGCGGACAGCAAAACCAATCCGTTTGAAGTCTTTGGGCAATTGGGAACCGGGCAACCTTTGAAAGATCTGGATAAAGCCATTGCCTTGGCGAGAGAGCGCCGTCCTTTTCTCAAAGTGCAGCGGCTGAATATTTTGAATGCAACCGAACAAATCAAGGTTGCTCTCGCTGGTTATAAGCCGCGTTTGGATTTGGTGGGAGGCTATGAGGCACGAAATTCATCTGCTTCGGACGATATCGATGACACTGTGAACGGTTGGTTCTTCGGAGTGGAAGGTTCGTGGGCCGTGTTCGATGGATTTGAAACTAAAGGAAAAGCCATGCAGGCGCGGGCACAGTTGGAGCAGGCGAAAGTGACTTATGACGACTCGGTGCGGCGGGTGGATCTCGAAGTGCAGGAGGCGTTCACCAATGTGCAGCAGGGTGTAGAGCTTATCGAGAGTCAGGAAAAGAATGTGGAGCAGGCGAACGAGGCGGTGAGGTTGGCGACTGAACGATTCAACGCCGGAGCTGGAACGCAGCTTGATGTGCTTGATGCCCAGACCGCCCTGACCGATTCTGAAACCAATGCGTTGCAGGCACGGTACACCTATTATATCGCGAAGGCGGATTTTGATCGTGCAACGAGTGCGGACACGAAGTTTGAAGAGACGTTTGACGATCCCTTGGTAAAGTCCACCAAAGCGAAGAGCAAAAAACGCTGAGGTGGGTTGGCTCGCCGTTTAGCAAGGATTCCTGAGTGACCATCGGCGGGTTCATTTTAAAAAACGCAATCCGCAATAAGCGGCGCGCTTTGCTGACGATCCTGGGAGTGGCGGTGTCACTCTTTCTGCTGGTGACCCTGCTGGTGGCGTTGCGTGAGGTCACGCAACCACCCGAGGACTCCGGGGCTTCGTTGAGGATCGCGGTGAGAAACAAAATCTCGCTGGCTACACCGCTGCCGTCGCGTCAATTGCCGGTCATCGAACGGATTCCCGGCGTGTTGGCGGTGACGGCGCTGAGTTTTTTCGGAGGGAAATTCCGGGACGAAAACGCGCCGACTTTTGCGCAGTTCGGCATTAATCCGGAGAAACTCACCGCCGTTTTTGGTGAGGCGAAAATTCCTCCGCAGGAGTTGGCTGCGTGGATTGCGGATCGCACCGGCGTGATTGTTGGGGCGGATACCGCGAAGAAATACGGGTTGAAGGTGGGCGATCGTGTCACGCTGGGTGCGAATCTTTATCCTGCTGATCTCGAGTTGAACGTGAGGGGTATTTACGCCGGAACGCTCGATGACCGGAACATGTTTTTTCATCAGGCCTATCTCGACGAATCGCTCGGAGGAAAAGGGGACGTGGGGATGTGGTTTGTGCGCGCAGCAAGTCCGGAAGTGGTGAGTGGAGTGATTTCGCGGATCGAAAAAGCTTTTGCCAACACGAGCGCGGAAGTGCGAGCCGAGACGGAACGGGCATTTCAAATGAGCTTCGTGAGTATGCTGGGGAATATCAGGGTGCTCATCGGATCGATCTGTACGGCGGTGGTGATCATGCTTGTGATGGCGAGTGCGAGCACGATGAGCATGGCAATTCGTGAAAGGTTTAGGGAATTGGCGGTGCTGAAGGCTCTGGGGTTTCAGCGCGGCGAACTTTTCTTATTCATCCTCGCGGAAAGTTTTGCGCTGAGCACGTTGGGATTCCTGCTCGGTGCCGGTGGTGCCTGGGCGCTCTACACGCTGGTGCCTGCGCCTGTGCTGACGGCTGGATTTTTCCCCTATCTGGAAGTGACCAGCCGGATGCTGGGCATTGCGGGTGCGGTGGCCGCTTTGCTGGGTGTGGTTTCGGCTGTGGGCCCGGGAATTGCCGTGGCGCGGATGAGCGTGGTGGAGGGTCTGAAGACGTTGGATTAAAACTGCGCTTATCGCGCGTGGAGCCACGTCTTGGAGATGGATTCGCGCATCCATGGTGCGCGGAGATCGAAGGTTTCCACGGGCTCCGACTTGGTACCTGGAAACCATTTCCACAAGAAGATGCCCGAGAGAATCGGCCAGCTTTGTTCGAGTTCAAGAGCGGTTTCCATGCAGCGCACCTGGATTTCCCGTGCATGCTCGCCGCCGGTGCGTTGATAGGTCCAGGGCTCGGAGGCTGCCTTTGAATATTCGTGGTAGCCGACCTCGGTGAAGATCACAGGTTTTCCGACTTTAGCGCTGAGTGCGTCGAGTTGATCCAGCCAAGGCCGCCAGGCGGCTCGCAAGGATGCTTTGGACGGATTGGGTTCTTTGGTCAGGGGAAAATAAGCGAGCACGCCGATATAATCGAGCGCATCCCAGAACGGCACCTTGTTGATCTCATCCCAGTTTGCGCCGTAGGTGATTTTTCCGGTATAGACCTTCCGGATGCTGGCGATGATCTCGCGCCATCGCTGATCAAACTTCTGTGTCTTGCCGTACTCGAGGCCGATGCAGAAAAGTACGGCACCTTGCCTTTCGGCGAGGATTGCCATTTCAACGATCCATTTTTCGTAGTCGTGGAAAAAGCGGTTCCAGCCCTCGACACTATCAAATTCTATTTCACCGCGCCACAGCCACGGAGTTCCCCATGGCGCGATGTGTGGAACGAGCATGACCCGCATCCCGTTTTCCCTGGCCCACGCAAACGGTTTGGCGAGCTGGTTGGGATCGTTTTTTGGTGTCCATTCGAGCGAGCCGTCGTTCTGGATTCTTGCGTAAGGATGAATGGCGATGCTGTTCACCCCCATGCTTTTCAAATCACGGATCGTGGTCTCCATTTCAGGCGTCTCCCAACTTTCACCCCAGCCGTGACAGGATATCGTCATGCCGCGAAAAAACGGAGTTTCCGAGGCATGAACTGGCGTGGCGAAGGCCAGGAATGCCAGGGCGAAAAATTTCAAATCCCGCCGATTTATTTGCTTCATTTGGCGAGGAAGAAATCCAATGCCTCGGCAATGCCGTCACCCGCTTCGCAACGCGCGACGTAGCCGCCGGTTTTGGCCACCAATTGTTTCACCGCAGGAGCGCTGTTTGACGGGCAAGCCACCCAGCGTGCGTGGATGCCGTCGAGCATGGGGAGGTCGTTGAGGTGGTCGCCCGCCGCAAAGACCGAATCGGGCCCGAGGCCGAGGAGTCGGGAGAGTTCGCCGAGTGCCGCACCTTTGGAATAATCCCGGTGGCAGAATCGCACGTAAACCGTGTTTCTTTGGAAATGAAAATGCGGGAACTCTGCGGACAAGCGGCGCACACGGTCAAGGATACGATCCATGTCGGCTTCCGACGCGGCGACGATTCCGATGCCCGTGAGATCATCGATGAATGTGGCCGTGGTTTCTTTTTGCACAAAATCGCGAATGGCATGAAACACGGGTCGTGCTACGGCGTGAAGTTCGTCGTGCACCTGCTTGCAGCGGGCGTTCCAATCACCAAAATCCAGCCAGCCGCCATGGCCGTCGGTTTTGAACAACTCGCGCTCGCAGGTGATGGCATAGTCCGGCGTGGGAAATCCAAAATCTCTCAGTCCTTCGTCGAGATGAAAAAGAGCGCGTCCGGTGTTGACGACCCACACCGCACCCCCGGCCCGGAGCGTGGCAAGGCGTTCCAGAAAATGCGTGCTCACGGCTGGCGGATTAAAATGATTTAAAACCGTGCCGTCGAAATCGGTGCTGATGATGCGGATCATAAAAATGGAGTGCGCAGAGATTAAGAATTGAAACTGCGGGCGGGAAGGGCAATCACATCGGGATATGAAATCCGCCTACGAACTCGCCATGGAACGTCTCGAACAGAAATCGCCGAGCATCAAACTGAATGAAGAGCAAAAATCCCAGATCGCGGAGATCGATTCGTTGAGCCGTGCGAAGATCGCGGAAAAGGAAGTGTTCCTTGGGGGCGAAATTTCCAAAGCGCAGTCCAAAGGAGATCTTGGAGAAGTTGCCGCCGTGGAAAAACAACTCGCGTCGGAACGCCGCCGCATCGAACAGGATGCGGAGGAGAAGAAGGCGAAAGTGCGCGGAGAGTGAGGGGTTCGCACGGAGCACTCGGAGGACACGGAGGGCTTTTATTGGAATCAATGAAATCAGCGGTGTGATCGTGGATTCGGCGGTCAGGGTTCATCGGAGCTTGGGTCCCGGGCTGCTTGAGTCGGTGTATGAGGTGGTACTAGCGGAGGTTATGCGCGGGAGTGGATTGGACGTGGTGCGGCAGGTGCCGGTTCGGATTACGTTCGAGGGAAGGAAGTTTGATGAGGGATTTCGTGCGGATCTGATCGTTGAGCAGCAGATCATTGTGGAGATCAAATCGGTCGAGCAGCTTGCGCGTGTTCCGCGTGCTTCGTGCGATATCTCCGTGCGATATCTCCGTGCGAGAATTTTCGGGTGCTTACGTTTTGAACCAGCCTATGAGGCAGGCTGCGGCCAGTAGGGCGATCCAGAGCGGGGTCAGGAAATCGGAGGCGCTGTTGCGTTCCTGTTGTTCACGTTCTAATCCGACGGTTTCATCGAGCGGTCGGGCATTTCGAAAATCCGCCTCTTGCACATCGGCGAAGTGTGCGGCACCACGAATGGTTTTTTGATCAAAAAAGCCCGGGGTTTGTGGAGCGCGTGATCCTGTGGCGAGAAGCTGATTGGTCTCTGCGTTGATGGTTTCCACGTCCGGCAGGGTTTCGCGGACGGATTCCGCAAAACGATGCAGCGCCACGACGAAAGCAGGAATGCGAATTGCGTTAGAGTGGCGGATGTCAAAGTTGACCACCAGGCTCCGCGTGCCCGATCCGCTTCGGAGGAAAAGCAGGGGACGTTCGCCCTGCCAGACAATGGGCTGATCGGTGGGACGGATCGGCACCCCCATGGAAGATTTCACGAGCAAGCCGCTCCAAGAGAGCCCTTCGGAAAATGGGTGAGATTCGGGAGTGACCGCCCCCGGCAGAATCCGGCTGGGGCTTCCCGGATCCTCCACAAAGACGATACCAACGCCGGAAATCGGTGTGGGGGCGAGTGGTCGATACGTCGAAAGCGCAACGTCGGTGCGGTCTTCGGAGCGTCCATCGAGCGTGCCGAGGAAACGCTGAAAAAAATCTTCGAACGCCGGATTTGCGTCGGTTTTTACGCCGAGTGGTTTGATTTGCGGACGCACGATGGGAAGGGTGTCGTCGGGATCGAACCCGTCGCTGCCGCTGAGCGAGAGCATCACACGATCTGTGTCGGGGGAAAACGATCCGCTGAGCGCGAGGCTTCCACCGGGAGGAAGTGAGAGCGTTTGTTGGGGCTGATTATCAATGGCCCATCCGCGTTGGATTTCCTGACCGGACAGATTGAGCACGAGCGCGCGCCACGACTCGCGGGTGGCGGTGACGCCTGCGAACCCGCTGTTGGCGATGGGTTTGGCGATGGAATAGCGGCGCACACCCTGCGGCACGGGTGTTTCGTGATCGGTGACGAAAATGACGATGCCGCGTTTTCCGGCAGTTTGACGCGCAGAACGCAGGGCGTTCATCGGATCGTGTCCGGCAGTAAGGGGATCCCACTTTTTCAAAGCGTCCGTTGCGAGGGAAAGATCGGTGCCCGAGTAAAGCGTGGGCTTGGTGGGGTCGGTTTCCAGCAGCAGCCATTCGGAGGTTGCCGCACCTTGTTCAAGGGTTCTCCAGCGGGCTTCGACGGAGCGGATGGTTTCCTGGTGAAATGCGCGGAGGGAAATCGAGCTGTCCATTACTGTCACAATGGTTTGCACGGAATGGCTGCGCAGCCAGCGTGGTTGCGCCATGAGCCATGTCGCGAGAAGCACCGCGAGAAGCTGCATCCAAAGCGGCCAGGAGGAGCGGATACGGTCAAATTTTCGGCCCTGCGCGCTGACTGGCGCGATGCGTTCGATGAGGAAAAGTGTGCTCGTATTTTGCTTGCGTGATTCGCGCTGGAGAAAATGAATCGCGAGGATCGCCGGGATCGCTGTGAGCGCCCAGAGAGCGAGCGGATTGCCGAAGGAAAGGTTCATGGGCGAGGGTTATCCATGCCGAAGTTCCAGGGCGCCGACATGCATGGCCTCGGTGCGCACGGCGGTTTCGAGATGGCCTTCGGCGGAAATTCTGGCCATCAGCGCGCCGTGGCGTCTGGCCGAGTCGCGCCACAAGGCGAAGTGCCGTTCCCACGCGTTACGGTAGCGCACAAGCAGTTCGTTGGGGACGTGTTGGATGCGATCCGCCCCGGATTCGCAATCCACGAAGCGCAGATTTCCGGACCAATCGGGTTGGCATTCGCATGCGGCAAACGGCGCGAGCACCATGCAGCGGCCTTTTCCCGAGGCGAGTCGGATGAAGTAGGGCTCGGGTGGCTCGGGAAACAGCAGGTCGCTGATCCACACCCGCAGCGATCCGGTGCGCCACGGCACGGACTCTGTGCGGCCCGCCGATACGTCCATGGCCTGATGGCTCAGCAAAGCGTCCGAGGGAATCAGCACGACGCCTTCCTTGGTTTGGATGTAGGCGCGCAGTGAAGCGCCGATTTGAAACGCACTTTCTGCCGCGAAATAAAACAGCTCCCAAACCCGCCGTTCCTTGGCCGGATCGAAAAACATTGAGGCCGAGGCGTCGAGCAGGAGATCCACGCGCGGGCTGACTTCCTCGCGGTAGAGTTTCATGAGGTAATGACCGCTGCGCGCGAAAGCCTGCCAGTCGATGTAGCGCGGATCGTCTCCTGCGAGGTAGGGGCGGTGGTCTTGGAAGTCGATGGAACTGCCGATGCCTGCGCCCTGCCAGTTGCCGTTTTCGCCGCGCCAGGCGCGTCCGCGGATCGGAAGCCGGAGCCACGCCGTGGCCGCGCGCGCTGCGGCGTGGGCCGCAGGATGGAGATCAGACAGCGTCGGCATGTTTTACCAACTCCTGCCGGGCTTCCTGCCACACGGCTTTGATTTCACGGCGCTGCGGCATGCGGCGCAGGAAAAGGATCAAAAGAAAAACGCAACCGGCGATTCCAGCGATGGTCGCGATGGGCGGGACTTGCGATGAGTTCACAAAGAAGACGATAAACAAGGCCACGGGCGGGATGGCCGAGAAAATCTCACGTGTCGGAAGTTTCGTCGATTCTGCGGCCGCCGTGGCCAGTATCGCGAGCATCCCGCAGGCCACGAGAATCCAGATCGCATGGCCGAGGGCATTTTCTGTGCGCGGCGCGAAGAGCCTCACCATGCCGGGCAGGGCAAAAACGGTTGCACCGAGTGCGATCATGCCTCCTATGAAACGCTCCTTGTCGGAGGAACTCATAGGTGAGCTGACGATTGTCTCGATGAACAGGACAAGCATCATGCCTGCGAGCATGACGATGGAAAACCAGAAGCCCGAAACCCAGCCTGGGGTCAGCAACGCCGAGGCAAAACGTCCGGGAAATCCGCGTTTAGCAAAAGGCATGTAAATGGAAGGCACCATGCGCGGTTCTTCGCAGAGTGCATCGAGACAAACCAAGCCGACCAGGAAACTGCAAAACAACACGGCGACCTGGCTGTCATAGGTGATGAGCGAACTTACGACGGCGATGAGCAGGATGGCGATACCCATGATCCGTTTCATGGTGGCGTGGTTTTCAGCGACCGGCGAAATCTTGGTCGCCCCGAGGCGGAGCAGCGCCATGATTATCGGCAGGCTCAACGCCACGAACATCCAGAGCATCCCGGTGCTTTTCGAAGTGGAGGATCCCATGTGACCGCCGAATACGAACATTGCGAGAATCCAGAAAACCCCGGTGGTGCCGAACCACAGGAACCCGATGGTGAACAGGACGCGCGTGATTTTGTTTTGAAACGGTGAGACGCCGACGGTGAACGCGCTGAACACCGCGCTGCCGGCCAGCACGGCGGCGATAACGGTGAAATCCGTGCCGAGGTTGACGCCGCCGAGGAAGTAACGAAGCACCGTGTAGGGCAGAATGGTGGTCGCGAGAAGAAGGATCTGGGCCATGAGCGCGACCCATTTGCCGAGGAGCAGACGCCAGGCGTTGAGCTTGGTGAGAAAGATGAGATCGAGGGTGTTCGCCTTGCGTTCGGAATCGAGTGCGGTGAATCCCGAGAGCGGGAGGATGCCGAGAACAGGCAACACGAAGAGGAACCAGAAAAAGCCGTTGCTGAAGTCGGGCCGGTTATTGTCGGCGACGGTGAGCATGCCGATGAGCGCGTTAAAAACGAGGAGCGCCTGTACGATGAGGAAGGCCGAGATAAAGACGCGCGAGCGCAGGCCCTGGCGAAGTTCCTTTACCAGCATCGGGCTGATCCAGTCGGGAAAATCTCTCATGATGCGGCAGGGTGTTGCTTTGTTGATTTACCACGGAGGCACGGAGGATTTGCCTCGGTGAACATGCCCTCTCTGTGTCTCTGTGGTAAAAAAAGATGGTGAGATTTCATCTTGGTGTGACTTCCATACCGGGCGGAAGGGGTGGCGGGGTTTTTAGCATGTCCACGAAGGCATCTTCGAGGCGGCGGCGTTCGCGGTGGAATTCGATGATGGCAAAGTCGGCCTGAATCATCCGGCGCAAAAATGCGGCGGCGTCTTCCTGCGACTGGCTTGTGAGCTTGATGCGCAGGCTTTGCTGGGTGCGATCGATGAGCGCGGCGTCGGGTTGCAAGGCGAGCCACTGGATGAGTGCTGCAGGATCGCCGATCACCCGCACGTCGAAGACGGATTCGACGGTGGTCTGCTCCAGCGTCTCGGCGGTGCCGTGGTGAACGATGCGTCCGGCGTCGATGAACAGCAGAGAGTCGCACATTTCCCCAAGCTCCGAGAGAATGTGCGAGCTGATGAAAATCGTTTTGCCGCGTTCGGCGAGCAGGCGGACGAGGTTTTTGAATTCCATGCGTGCCTTGGGATCGAGTCCGGCGGCGGGTTCGTCGAGGATGAGAAGCTCGGGATCGTGCAGCAGGGTGCGCCCGAGGCAGAGGCGTTGTCCCATGCCTTTGCTCAGCTTGTTCATCATGCGCGTGGAGATCGCCGTGAGATCGGTGAACTCCATTACTTCGGCGACACGCCGGTCGCGTTCGTCTGCGGAAAATCCGTAGGCGCGTCCGTAGAAATCGAGATATTCGTGAACCGTCATGTGGTCGTAGGTGCCGTAGTGATCAGGCATCCAGCCGATCATTCCCCGGACCTTGTGCGGAAAATTCACGACGTCGTAACCGCCGACGCTGATGCGTCCGCGTGTCGGGACGTCGAGGGAAGCCATCATGCGCATCGTGGTGGTTTTGCCTGCGCCATTTGCACCGATGAAACCGACGACCTGGCCGGGATGGATTTCAAAAGACAGGTCATGGACGGCGACGACGTTGTCGAAAACGCGGCGCAGATTTTTTGCAACGACGATGGGTGGTTGAGCGCTCATGGGTTGGACGGCACCCCGGTGAAAATGACGCAATCGTCGGCCCAATGGATATTGCCGAGGGTGGGGATGGCGACGGCCTGAGCGTTGTTGGAGGTGGCGAGGAAATACTCGGGCAAACGTTTTATGGTGCCGAGGCTGCGTTTAAGAAACGCGTTGGTGCGATGGTCGATGTATTCGATTCCGGTTGTGGCAGCAGGTGTTAACTTCACCCGGTTGCCCGGCTGGAGCGTTCCGTCGTAGGCGTAGGACTTGCCGTTTTTACGGACGAGCAGGTTGTCCACGGGTTGCGGCAGGGCGCTGAGGATTTCCGGCGGGTTGCCGTTTTCTCCGGGGAAAAACGTGATGGACTCGCGTCCGGGCCTGATCGTCTGGATGAGATGGGATTGCAGTGAGCGACTGGTGAACCAATCGCCGCCAAAGTTTTGGCCGGACTGCTCGTAGTTTCGGGACTGGTGATCGTTGCCCGTGGGGAGCATGAGCACGGGTTCTGCGATGCGGAAGTTGCGTTTGACGATCATTCCGGTGCGGAAGATTTGTTCCTGCTGCACGACGGATTGGTTTTCTTCCGGAAGAATGTGGACGAGCACGGTGCGCAGTCCTTTTCCCCCGACGCCGTCTTGCAAATAGATCGCCAGCAGGAGGATGAGTGTGGCGGCGACGGACAGCGCGGGTGTTGTAAAAAACAGGCGGTGGCGCCGGCCTTCCTTGGCGAGAACCATGAAGTTGTAAGGGCCAACGAGAATGGCAAAGGCGAGCATGACGAGTGATAGGAGGATCACGTTGATGCGAACTTTGGACAGCCAGGTTGGACGTTCGCTGGCGTTGGGATCTGGTTGGAGGATAGGCTCCAGGATGTCTTTGGAGCAGGCTTCGAGGCGGTCCGCGGCATGAGCTTCAAGGGATTTGCCGA
>Ga0105046_10014482_pt1 | contig 12157 bp, 12 predicted proteins | sample MAT03_FD_78385 | JGI IMG/M metagenome (GOLD analysis project Ga0105046, IMG submission 78385) | Freshwater microbial communities from Lake Fryxell liftoff mats and glacier meltwater in Antarctica - MAT-03 (megahit assembly) | ecosystem: Environmental > Aquatic > Freshwater > Ice > Liftoff...
TATGGCGGTATCGCCCTCGGCCGAACGACGGTGAATGGAGGCGCGGTCACGCCGCTCTGGGATCTGGAGAGTCCGGCTCCGAATGGCGAGGGAGGATACGGCCTCAAGGTCGTGGACGGTTGGGGCTACGTCGGTAGCGGGGTCAACGGGGTCCTCCGCTTCTCCCGCGACGGCGAAAAGCAGATCGTCTTCGACGGGGCCGAAGCTGGAGTAGGGTTCGCGTACGTCCACGACGTCGCCGTGGGGTTCGTCTACTGGGGCGACGCGGATGGCACCTTGCGCCGCGGAAACGCAGACGGCAGCGGCGAGGTCGAGGTGCTCGCGGCGAACGTCGGCCGCCAAGCTGCCGTTCACGACGGGTGGATCTACGTCATCACGGCCGATCAGACCGCGATCGACCGCATTCCGGTCGACGACCCCCAGGCGCCGGCCGAACGACTCGTCTTCGCGCCTGCGCTGAACCAGATCGCCAACATCGCATTCGACGAAGTCAGCCTCTACTGGATGGGGATCGACCACGGCGAGGTGTTCCGGCTCGCGCTCTGATCGGGTACCGCTGGAGTTTGGCTCTGGAATTGGGCTCAGATCGTTCTTCGAAAGAAGCTCCAGTCCGCTGCCTACTCCGTCGCTTTCGTCTTGCATCCTTCCGAAGGAGCGACGCGATACCCGACGAGGCAGAGCTGCAGCTCGGTAAGCGGCAGTACCGTGCCGGTCGGAAGGTGCGCGAGGGCAGGTTCAGGAGTGGCGAGGCCTGCGCCGCCCGCGATCCACGCCCACTTCTCTCCCTCTCCGAACACGACGAGCTCGGAGCCGCCGGGCAGCTGGCGAACCTGACCTGTCTCGCGGTGGACAGCGATCGCCGCATCCACGACCGATGCGCTCCTGGCGATGGGGTTCCACGAAGCGACACACCAGTCGCCCGACCATTGCACGATGACCCCTCCCCCTTCCGGAGATGCCAGTGCGTGCTCGTGGCGAATCTCGGCTGCCTCGACGATGACGACCGTAGCATCACGGACCCAGCCGTGGTCGTCCAACCTGGCGGCGACCACGCAATGGGTTCGCCCATCTTCGCTCGTTTCGCGGCCGTGCTGGAAGGCTTGGCTGTCGAAGAAGTTGTCGACGAAGCGGCGCCCCCGCGCCAGAGGATGGGCGCGTGCCAGGCGAGCAAGCAGGGCATCTCGACGCGCAGCCACGTCCGCGCCTCGAGCCCACGCACGGCCGAGCACGCGCCCGTCGGAGACAGTCAACCTCGCCCTGCACATAGCGGCTGCTGTCGAAGCCCCGCGGCAACGAATCCGGCGCTATCGCCTGCGCTACGACCTCGCCCGTCGTGATGTCGAACGCCGACACGGAGCCCCCGCTCGATGTCAGGATGCGTCCCTCCGCGGTCGCGAGCGCTGCGCCCTCGACACGGCCCAGCTCGAGCTGCGACGAGAAGTCGTCGCGCGAGAGAGAGAGCGTGCCGTCGCCGCGTCGCAAGAGGAGCCAGGTCGGCCCGCCCACGGCTGCCTCCCATGCCATGACCGGTGCCAATCCGACAGGCTCCACGCGCGGCGCCGCCCCGCCGACGACACGCGCGATGTACCTATCGTCGCCAGCCATTTCGAAGAAGGCCAGATCGCCAGCGAAGCCTCCGAAGTGGAGCCCGTTCACGGTGACCCGCCGGTCAGCCGGAGACGCTTCGCGAATGCGACCGGGGGCTGCCGTCGCGGAGGCCCCCGTTCGAGGTCGCGAGTGTGGTGAAGCCGGCGGCAGCTCCGGCAGTCCGCACGCAGCCGCCGAAAGCGCAACAGCGAACGTTGCCATTGGCATGGAGCCAGACCCCCGGAGGTTCCGTCGTCGAAGGTGGGGCTCTTCGGGTTCGTTCGGCACGTCGAGCGATGCCTACAGCCCGCAGCTCGCCTTTTCGGGCGCCTGCCCCAGGTCGTACGAGCCGTCCTTCATGTTCAGCTTCACCTCGTAGCAGGTCGTGCCCGGGTCGCCGACGGCGTACCAGATGTTCTTGTCGCCGTCGGTCTTGGCGGGCGCGCCGAGCTTGGTCGCCACCTCTTGCGCACGCTTGTCGGCGGGCTCGCGCATCCGATCGATGCCGAACGTCTTGGTCAGGAGATCATCGACGTCCTTTTTCACCAGCTTGGTCGTGGGCGTCTTCGACCCGGCGACCTCGGGCTTGGAGTCGGTCTTCGCAGCAGGCGCCTTGCCCGCCGATGCCGCTCCGGAAGCGGCGGTGTCTGCTGCGTTGGAGCTTCCGCATCCTGCCAGGGCCAGGCATGTCAGCGCGATCGAGATTCTGGTCATGGGCGCGCCCTGTGCAGGACGCGTGCCCGTCCCACATCGCGCTCGAAGCACGCCGCTGCACGGCCCTTATGGGCGGGACGCGCCACGGGTGTCTCTCGTGACACAATACCCGAGCGGCGCATCGCTGCGTGCAGAGCCGAGCTGCATCGCCTGGGGACGTGACGGCACGGCTGTTGCGAAGCGCCGGTCGTCCAACGCGCCGCTCAGCGCGTCGCGCAAAATCGGGGAGATGAAATGGGATTTTTCGACAAGCTCAAGGGCGCAGTGAACTTCGTGACCGGAGGGGGCGCCAAGGTTTCGGTGGAATGGCAGCCGGCGCTCGCCTTCCCGGGCGAGCCGGTGAGCGTGCGCGTGACGGTCGTCAGCACGGGCGGGCCGATCTCGGCGTCGGGCGTCTTCCTGGACTTCGCCGCGCACGAGCAGCTCAACATCCCGGAGGGCGCGCTCGGCAATCAGAACGCCTCGGTCAACCACACCAAGCAGACGCTGTCGCAGACGCTGCCGCTCGCAGGGGCCTTCCAGCTCGCCCCGAACGAGACCAAGCTCTTCGAAGGGCGCGTCAACCTCCCGCAGGGGCAACCGACCTACGACGGTCCCTTCGCCGACCACGACTGGGGAATTCGCGCTCGCGTCGAGATGAGCGGCAACGACCCCGACTCGGGCTTCCAGAAGATCATCGTGGGCCGGCGCGCATGACAGTGCGTCGCTATCGGTAGCCGTGCCGCCACAGCAATCGATAGAAGTGGCTCCGATCAACCCCCGCGGCGCGCGCGGCGGCCGACGCGTTGTCCTGATGGCGCGCGAGCAGCGCCGCGAGGTAGCTCCGCTCGAACGCGCCGATGGCGGCGTCGCGCGCCTCGCGCAGGGGCAACGCGGCGTCGACGGCGGCCTCGGGGCCGGCCGGAGCAACAGTCGGGGACGGGCGCGCCGAGGGGCCCAGGACCATCGCGCGCTCGAGGAAGTTCCGTAACTCCCGCACGTTGCCCGGCCACTGGTGCTGCTCGATCTCGCGGAGCAGCTCCGGGGCGGCGAGCGCGTCGCGGTCGCCCACGTTGCGGCTGGCGAGCTGCTCGGACAGCGCGCGCACCAGCGCCGGGATGTCGTCGCGCCGCTCGCGAAGCGGGGGCAGCCGCACCTCGACGATGGCGAGCCGGTAATAGAGGTCCTCGCGGAAGCGCTTCGCGTTCACCTCGGCGCGCAGATCACGGTGCGTCGCCGCGACGATCCGTGCGTCGACCGGGACGGCGCGCTGCGAGCCGATGCGCTTCGTCTCGCGTCGCTCGAGGGCGCGTAGCAACTTCGGCTGCAAGTCGAGCGAGAGCTCGCCGATCTCGTCGATGAACAGCGTGCCGCCCTCAGCCGCCTCGAACGCTCCTTCGCGCGCAGCGTGGGCGCCGGTGAACGCTCCGCGCTCGTGACCGAAAAGCTCGGCCTCGAACAGCGTGGCGGGCACAGCGGCGCAGTCCACCACGACGAAGGGCGCTGCGGCGCGGCTGCTCTTGTCGTGGAGACTGCGTGCGGCCGCCTCCTTGCCGGTGCCGGTCTCTCCCGTGAGGAGCACGGTCGCGTCCGTCGGCGCGGCGCGCTCGAGCACCGAGAAGATGCGGCGCATCGCGAGCGACTCTCCGACCATGTGCCCGAAGCGGGTCTCGGCCGACGCGTCGAGCTTCGCCGTGCCGACATCGAGCTCGACCGCGAGCCGCGAGCGCCCGACGGTGAGCACCTGTTCCCCCGTCAGGACGGCGTCGCGGACGCGCAACGACCCAATGAACGTACCATTGCGGCTGGTGAGATCTCTGACGACCAGGCCGCCCGCATCGACGAACAGCTCGAGATGAAATCGCGAAACGGCGGGGTCGGTCAGCACGAGCTCGGCCGCGCGATGCGTACCGACGACGAGCCGTTCCCCCCGCGATTGGGCGACGGCGCCGCGCTCCGGCCCCTCCAGCACACGGACCCGGAAGACCTTCAGGAGCGCCTCGTCCGTGCCGCCGACGGCCTCGGTCGACCGCGACGGGTCGGACGGCTCGAGCGAATCGGGCATGCTCAACGGCGAGGAGTTTAGGTGCGAACCGGGGCGCCAGCGAGTGGTATCGTGCCCTTGCGGGCGGGGCATGGGGGAGCCGAGCAGCGAAGACGGCGCGTGGGCATCGCGCACCGAGGCACTTTCGACGCCGAGCGTGACCCGCCTCGACGCCGACCTCGCCGTGGGCGTCGTCGTCGACGGCAAGTACCGCATCATGGGGAAGCTCGGGCGCGGCGGCATGGGCGTCGTCTACGAGGCCTTTCACGCGAAGCTGCGGCGCGTCGTCGCGCTGAAGATCCCGTTTCCGTCGAAGCTGTCGACCACGACGTCGGCGCGCCTCTTCCGCGAGGCGCGCGTGGCCGCTGCCATCGACCCCAGCCGCACCGCCCGCGTCTTCGACGTCGGCACGCTCGATGATGGAACGCCGTTCCTCGTCCTCGAGAAGCTCGACGGGGAGAACGTCGCTCAGCGCCTCGAACAGCTCGGCCGAATGAGCGTCGTGGAGGCCTCGGATCTCATCGCCGAGGCATGCCTCGGCCTCGCCGAGGTGCACCGGAATGGGATCGTTCATCGGGACATCAAGCCGTCGAACCTCTTTCTCGCGAAGAACCAGGATGGAACGACGACCCTGCGCATCCTCGACTTCGGCATCGCCTCGGTGGCGCGGCCCGAGGCGAGCGACACCGCCGCCGACGCCACGTTGACTGCCACCGGCGCGGTGCTGGGCTCGGCGCCCTACATGGCCCCGGAGCAGCTCCGCGAAGCGAGCGACGTCGATGCACGCACGGACGTGTGGGCCCTCGGCGTGACGCTCCACGAGCTCCTCACGGGCAAGCTCCCGTTCCCTGGCTCGGGCGCAGCGCTCGTCGCCGCGATCGCGGCCGATGCACCTCGCACGCCACGGGACCAAGGCGTGTCCGTCCCGCTCGAAGTCGAGCAGCTTCTCGGCCGTTGCTTCGCGAAGACCCCGGCGAAGCGTCCCGCCGACGCGACCGACCTCGCCCACGAGCTCGCACCCTTCGTGTCTCCGTCCATGCGAGCGCTCCTCGAAGAGAAGCTGGGCCGCAGCACGCTCCCGCCCCCACGACGGCGCCGGACGGTGGTCGTGGCCGTGGCGGCTGGCGTGCTGGCCCTCGTCTCGCTGGGCACGGCGTGGCGGGCGCAGTCCTCGACCGCTGCACCGCACGAGACACCTGTTGCGCCGCAGGCGACAGCCGAAGCCATGGTTGCCCCCGCTGCCCCGACCGCCCCGACCGCCTCCGCGCGCGAGCCGGCTCCGCCGCCCGCCTCCGTGCCCGCCGAGGCGTCGACTGCGAGGGTGTCGACTGCAAGTGAGAGCCCGGTCGCGCCGACGTCGAGGCCCGGCGCCGCGCCCCCCGCTCCAGTGCCCGCCCGCGTGCCGAAGACGAGCACCAGGGCCGAGGCCCCGCCTCCGCGACCAGCAGCGGCGCCACCGGCACCGCCCGTGCAAGGAGCGTCTGATCTTCTCGGCGAGCGAGAGTTCTGACCGGACGAAAGCAGATGCGCGCGGCGAGCTGGCGACGACGAATCGGTGACGCTGCCGCGATCTTGGCGTTGGCGGCGGGCGGGCTGTCGGCGCGAGCCGCTCACGCGGCGCCACCCGATCCCGCCGGACCGGACGTCGTTGTCGGCGAGGATCGGAAGCGCGCGGACGAGCTGTTTCAGGAGGGACGGCGGCTGATGCGCGAGGGTCGCGCAGCCGAGGCATGCCCGCTGCTCGCGCTGAGTCAGGAGATCGAGCCTGCCGGCGGAACGCTCCTCAACCTGAGTCGTTGCTACGAGAGCCTGGGGCGCTTCGCGAGCGCCGACCGAGTCCTCGTACGGGCGTTGCAGCTCGGACGCGAAAAGGGACGCGCGGATGCGATCGACTTCATCGAAGCCGAGCGCACCCGCATCGCTTCGGCGATCGATCACGTCGTCATCATCAAAAGCGAGCTCCCCCCGAACGCCGAGATCACGCTCGACGGCGTGGTGGTCGCGGAGCGCTCCACGCGCATCCGCATCGACATCGACCCGGGCCGCCACGAGATCACGGTGCGGGCCCCCGACCACGATCCGGCGGAGCTGAGCTTCGAGCTCCCGCGGAAGGACGATCTCGAGGGTCGAAGCGTCGAGGTCCGCGTGCCGTCGCTCCGAGCTTCGTCGACCGGCGCCCCTCCGCTCGCACCCAAGCGGCCCGCGAAGCCCGACGTGCGGCGTCAGCCCGCACCGGACGCGGCGAGCAGCGACCTGGCGACGTTGGGTACCGTCGCCGTCATCGGTGGTGGGGTGTTGGTCGGCGTGGGGATCGTCTTCGGCGCGGTGGCAGCATCGACGTGGTCGAGCGTCGAGGAACGCTGCCCGACGAGGCGATGTAGCGATCCCGGGGCGAGATCCGACGCGGATGGCGCAGCGGTCGCTGCCGGCCTGTCAACAGGGTTCATCTTGGGCGGCCTCGGGCTCGGCGGCGTCGGTGTCGGCTTGCACCTGGCCTCTCCCTCAGCCGACGCTCCCGCGGACCGCCGCGCCCAGCTCACCTACCTCGAGGCATTCTGATGCAGCGCCCGATCCATCTCGGAGTCCTCGCACTTTGGATCGCTGGATGCGGTGAGCTGCTCGGCATCGAGGATCGTGTGGGCTTCGGCAACCAGGACGAGACGAGCACGCCGGCGTCACCGACCACGTCGGGCGGAGGGGTCACTTCGACGGGCTCCGAGACGACGGGCGGGGCTTTCACGTCGACCGCCGAGACGACGTGGACCGGAGCGGGCACGTCGAGCTCGGGCGGTGGCGGACAGGGGGGCCAAGGCGGCAATCCGAGCGGGTCGAGCACGAGTGAAGGCGGCGGCGCGGGCGGCACGGGTGGGGCGGGTGGCGCGGGTGGCGCGGGTGGCGCGGGCGGCGCGGATGTCCCATGCAGTCCCGACCTCGACTCCGACCCTCGGCACTGTGGTGCGTGCAATCACGATTGCCTCGGGGGCGATTGCGAAGCCGGCCGCTGCCAGCCGTACGCATTGTCCTTTCCCCTCACAACGGCCGAATACAAATCCCTTCGCGTAGACGATGGACCGAACGGCGAGATCTACTTCGCACGCTGGCGGATCGGCTCGGCTCCCGCGGGCGTCATCTATCGCCTGAGCAAGGAACCCGGGCAGGTCGCCACCTACGTCGAAGCACTGCCCGGCTGGGGCTGGGTCGGCGACATCCAGCTCGACGAGACGTACGTCTACTACACGAACTACAGCGACTCCAGCAGCGACCCGATTCGCGGCGTCTACCGACTGCCGCGCGCGGGTGGCGCGCCCGTGCAGCTCGTCAGCGACACGCCCGGGGAGTTGACGTACCTGGGGAGCTCCTTCATCCGACTCGATGGAGACCAGCTCTTCTTCAACTCCTGGTATGGGGACGTCGGGGTTGGCAGCGTTGCCAAGACTGGCGGAGGCGTCACCCCCATCGTGACCTTCGATGGTCCCTCACCTCACTACGATATGTACGGCAGCCTCGAGATCGACGAGGAGTGGGTCTACGTCGGTCTGGCAGAGGTCGGTCTGGTCCGCTACCCGCGCGATGGGAGCGGAGAGCTCGAACCGCTCTACCTCGACGGCGCTGGGTTCCCCTGGTTCGGGACCGTCGCCCTCGACGATGTTCACGTCTACTGGAGCGACAACGATCGTGTCATCCGGCGCGCTCCCAAGGGCGGAGGCGGTCCCATCGAGCTCGTCGCTCCGTCCCACGATCGCGATTCACGCATTCACGGCGGCTTCATCTATTACGCGATACTCGGCGGGAGGAGCATCGTCCGCAAGCCGCTCGACGACCTCGATGCCGAGGCGGAAGTCCTGGTGGAAATCGACGGGGCGGCGGACATCGTGAGCAGCATCGCGCTCGACGACGTCAGCCTCTATTGGCTGGGCTACGGCAAGGGGCAGGTCTTTCGCGTCGCGCTCTGAAAGGATCCGACGCCGAGTCGAGCGACGCGCGACACCTGTCTCCCCGCCGTCCACACCAGGACCCGACCCTCGCCGAGCTCGACCTCGCGAATCGCGAAACTCCGCCTGGCACGCCAGGTGCTGAAGGGCCTCGCGGAGGGCGGGTCATCCGCCCGACTTTCACGCGAGGAGTCTCGAAATGCGTAACGGCTTGGCATGGGTTCTGTGCGTCGCGGGTGCAGCGGCGCTGGCGGCATGCGGTGACGACACGACGGGGACGGGCGGGGCCGGCGGCGGCGCGTCGTCCGCGTCCTCCGGAACCGAGGCGGCCTCGTCCGGGTCGGGTACCGGCACGTCGTCGAACACGACCACCGGTGGCGAGGGTGGCGAGGGCGCGGGGAGCCCCAATACGACCTCGGGCGGTGACGGCGGCGGCGGTGGTACGGGCGAAGGCGGAGGCAGCGGCGGCTCGGGAGCGGGCGGCGCGGGCCCCATCTGGGAGCCCGTCGCCCTCCCTGCATTCGTGACCTTGGATGGCACCGAGGTGAGCACGGAGAACCTGGATGTGACGGGGATCTACTTCGATTCGCCCGATCACGGGGTCGCGGCGGTCGCGGCGAACAGCTTGTACTTCCACAGCAAGATCTTCGAGATGGAGGGTGGAACGTTCACTGCTGAGCCGGTGTTCGATGGAGAGGAGGCGCTCGGTGGAGGAGAAGTTCGCATCAATGGGCTCGACGTCGTAGCCGGAGACCAGCTGGTAGGCCGCGCGGACTACGACAACTTCTTCCTGACCAGCACCGACGGTGGCCACACGTTCTCGAACGGCAAGCTGGGCATCATCGACGGAGAGACGGGCGCGGGCCCCAACCCGCAGCTTCTCCTCCAACCCAAGGGCGACGGCTCCGACGGCTGGTTGCTTGTCAGCAGTTTCGGAGGCGTTCGCCAGGCTCCTGCTGCACCCTCGCTCAACACTCCCTGGAACATCACGTGGTGCCCGGACTGCGTTCCTTCGATACCAGACCCGCTGCCAGAGGGCGGTTGCACGGTGGGGCCGAACAATGGGTTCTGGGCAGCCAACTACCGAGGTAACAGCGTGTATGCGGCGCCGGACGGCAGCCGAATCGTGTACGCGAAGTTCCAGCTCGATGACGACATCGGTGTGTGCGTCTCGACCGACGGCGGCCTGACGTTCTCGTCCGTCCTGTTCCCAGATCCGCCTGCTTCTATCGGGCATCAGCCCGAGGCGCTGCACTTCACGTCCCCGCTGAATGGTGTGGCCGCCTGGGGGAACGAGCTAATCGGTGAAGAGAAGTATGTCTACTACACCACCGACGGTGGCCTGACGTGGACGCAAGGTGAGTTCCCGGATTCGGCCCCCGCCTTCAACGTCAATCGCATCACGTCGACCCCGGACGGCGAAACGCTGTTCCTTCTCGGTCGGCAACCACCGAACTCCTCCGTGACGCTGTTGAGGAGCACGGACGGAGGGGCTACCTGGCAGGACCTGAGCAACGGCGCTGCTATCATCCCCGGGGGAAAGTTCTATTCCATCTTCGCGCTCGATCCTGACCACGTCTGGATCGGCGGCTGGAAGACCGGCCTCTACCGGACTCAGTCGGGCGGCGAGTAGAGAGGTCGGGTTCGAAGCAGGCCATGCCCGGAGCCGTGACGTTTCATGACGTCACGAGACTCGGTACTGGCCAGCGGCGAGCCGACGCTCCGACACATCCAGCCTTCGGCGTGCCCGTGAAACCCCAACCTCCACGGGCACGCCGATTTTTCCACCCTCTTCGCAGAACGAGTGCAAGCAATGAGTCGTCTCGATCTCCGCGCGGCGGGCCTGTCGGTTGCTCTCTGCGCAGTGATGGGCTGCTCGAAGGACGCCGCCAAGACGGACGCGTCCGCTGCAGCCCCAGCGTCGGCGTGCTCTCCGGAACATACCGTCGTCGAAGACGGTGGGTTCTGCGTGAAGATCCCGAAGACGTGGGAGGCCCAGCCTCCGCAGAAGGACGACCCGACGAGGCTTTCGTTCAGCTGGTTCCGCAAAGGCGAGGGCGGGATCTTCGTCGTCAACGTTCACACGAAGGAGACGCTACCGGCCGACATGAACACGATGATCGGCACGCCCCGCGGCTCGACCCCGACCGTCACGCAGGGCGAGATCGCGGGCGGGAAGGGTAAGTGGATCTCTTCGGTCGACGGCAAGTCCGGGGTCGTGGAGGTCGCCGTGACCGGGCCGAAGGGCCTCATTCGTTGCGGCGTCAGTGGCGCTCCCGACTCTCTGGAGAAGAGCCTCGAGCTCTGCAAGACGATCCTCCCGCTCTGAGCGGGAAGGCCCTGAAGCGGGCCGCCGACTTCAGCCCCAGAGCCCGAGCTCCGTCGCCGCGTGCGTGATGTCGTGGAACTCGACCACGTCCTCGAGCCGCTCATCCTGCGTGACGTGGGGCGTCTTCCAGTGGCTGAAGCGCCGTCCGAGGGAGCGCGCACGCTTGGCAAGGGCGGTGCACACGCGTGCGCGTTTCAAATCCAGCTCCACGAGGACGCGGCTCCGACGGAACGCCTCCGACTCGAGCCGCTCCGCGAGCTCGACGATCATTCCATGGAGCGCGTCCGCTCGTTCGTAGCTGCCGGTCGTCCGGGCCGAATGCACACGTCTACCCTACTCGGACCATGCCGAACGGGCGACTTCCCGCTGGCCCCGGTCTGCGAGGGGCGCTCGTGTATCCTCGCTGAGACGGGGAAACCCGTGAGGAGGAGTCATGCTCGCTTCGAAGGGTTCGTGCGCGCTGGCCGCTGGGGTGGCGCTGTCCTTCGCGCTCGCCGGGTGTGGCGACGACGAAGGTGGGAGCGGAACGGGCTCGGGCGGGAGCGGGACGACGTCGACGTCGAGCAGCCCCACGAGCGGACCGTCCGGGCCGGGCGGCACGGGCGCCGGCAGCGGAACCGGAAGTCCAAGCTCCTCGGGCTCGAACGGCGACGGCGGCGGACCGAGCGGACCGGGAGGAACGGGTGCGTCGACCGGGTCGGGCGGCGACCCCTCCGGCGCAGGCGGCTACATCCCTCCGCCCGACGAGGGTCCGCCCGCCGGCAACCCCGATGGAAGCGCGCCGGTGCCCGAGGACGGCCAGCTCGAGGACAGCTCGACCCCGAGGACGGTCGTTGGCGACGGCACGCCCGCGAGCTGCACGTCCGACGCGTTCGTCGGCGCGGTCGCGAACGGTGGCGTCATCACGTTCGACTGCGGCCCCGACCCCGTGACGATCGTGCTGAACCAGACCGCCAAGGTCTTCAACGACACCGGCCCCGAGATCGTCATCGACGGCGGCGGGCTCGTCACGCTGAGCGGCGCGAACGAGCACCGCATCCTCTACCAGAACACCTGCGACGAGCTCCAGGTGTGGACGACGCCCAACTGCGACAACCAGGACCACCCTCGCCTGACGGTGCAGAACCTCACGTTCGTCGACGCGACGTCGGTCGGCGAGGTCGACGAACAAGGCAACCCGGAGGGCGGCGGTGCGATCTTCGCGCGCGGCGGTCGCCTCAAGATCATCAACTCGCGATTCTTCCGGAACCGCTGCGACGACGTGGGCCCCGACGTCGGTGGCGCCGCGGTTCGCGCCTTCGATGCGAGTAGGGATTTCTAACCGTGAAAGTAGTCCGAAGGCTACCTGAACCCGAACGCCCGGTGCGCTCGCGGGGCGCGTTTTTCGGGTCCGAAGGCGTCGGCCAGAAGGGTCGTGGTCGAGTCGGCGGGCGGACCGAGGCCAGCGATGCGCAGAATCGGGGACTGCGGACGGATCTCGGCCCTGACCGCGCCGTCGGGGGTGGCGGGCCGTCCTTGAAACTCACCTCGGGCTCATGCCAAGGGCTCAAGCCAGGGGGAACGCGAGGCGGA
>Ga0105046_10014483_pt1 | contig 12157 bp, 5 predicted proteins | sample MAT03_FD_78385 | JGI IMG/M metagenome (GOLD analysis project Ga0105046, IMG submission 78385) | Freshwater microbial communities from Lake Fryxell liftoff mats and glacier meltwater in Antarctica - MAT-03 (megahit assembly) | ecosystem: Environmental > Aquatic > Freshwater > Ice > Liftoff...
AAGAGCACCTCAATAGCCCGATCTGCCGCCCGCTGGCCCGCCTCATCACCGTCAAACAGCAGCACAACGGTGTCGCAGAATCGGCCGAGCACGCGGGCCGATTGCGACGTGAGCGCAGTGCCAAGCGTCGCCACCACATGAGTGATACCCGCCTGATGGCAGGCAATAGCGTCCATGTATCCCTCACACACCACAGCCACGTTCTTCTTGCGGATGGACTCCGCGGCGTGATGAATGCCGTAAAGCGTGGCCGACTTGTTGAACAGCAGCGTCTCCGGGCTGTTGAGATACTTCGGCTCATCGGCATCGTCGATGCGCCGCGCACCAAAGGCGATTACCCGCCCCAGCACATCGCAAATCGGGAAGGTGATCCGATTCCGCAGCGCATCGTACAGGTGCCCTCCCTCTCGCTGCTTGAGCAAGCCCCCCGCAACAAATGGCTTTGTCTCCACTCGCTTATGTTGCAGTGTCAGCACCAAACCGTCCCATCGATCCACAGATGTACCAAGCCCAAACTGCGCGATCATCTCAGCGTTCACGCCGCGGCGGGCGAGAACCTCCCTCGCCCGCGCACCGTGCTCCTCATGCTGTAGCAACGTGCGGAAATACGCCTGCGCCGTCGCGTTGGCATGAATCAACTGCTCACGGCTGACCCCCCCACCTTCGACAACCTCGCCGCTTCCGCCGCCGCCACCCCCTGCGCCTTCAGCCCCGCCGCCGGTCGTTATCTGCCGCGGCTGCCAAGGCGTTAGCTTTACTCCAAAGCGATCGGCGAGATACGCCAGCGCCTCGCGAAAGCTCATCTTGTGGTACTCCATCACAAACGTGATGGCATTGCCCCCGGCCCCGCATACAAAGCAGTGATACATCTGCTTGTGCGGCACCACGTACATTGATGGTGAGCGATCATCATGGAATGGGCAGAGCCCGACCCGCTCACGTCCCTTGGGCTTGAGCGTGACGTGATCGCCGATTACCCGGACAATGTCCGCCGCGGCGAGCACCTTCGACCTGTCGTCTTCAAACGCCACGAAGCAAGATAGACGTTGCCGGGGGAGATGTACGCTGCCAGCGCGGCAATCTTCCGACAGAGAGCACCCAAACGGAGTCTGTGAGACCCTACCGAGTCTCTGCCGCAGCGGGGTTGGCCAAGCAAAACATCCTTGACGGCGAACCGGCATTATCGGACTCCTCGCTTTCTGCGTCCGAGTACAATGTCAGGCGAACACACTTGTGCCGCGGGAACACTGCCGTGAGCCAGTGGACCACATCGTGGGTTTTTTGGAGTTTCAGATGAAGATTCGATCGAACGTCCTTATCTCATTGTGCCTTGCATCCGCGGGGCTTTCGGCGCAGGCTACTGCCCAGCCCGGAACCACGCCTTCGGCAGCACCGACCGCCGCGGCGACCTCCACTCCCGGCCTGATTCCCCGGTCGGTGCTCTTCGGCAACCCCGAACGTGCCTCGCTGCAGATTTCTCCCGATGGCAGCAAGATCGCATTCATTGCGCCAGTTGCTGGCGTGCTGAACGTGTGGGTTGGTCCGGCTGGCAAACTCGAGGATGCGCGGCCCGTGACGCGTGACACCAACCGCGGTATCCGCCGCTTCTTCTGGGCGTACACCAGCACCGATTTGCTCTTTCTACAGGATGTCGGCGGCGACGAGAACTTCAAGATTTTCCGAGTCGACCTGACCAGCAACGATGTGCGCGACCTGACACCATTTGAGACGATTCCCGGCGCCGATGGCAAGCCAGTGACGCTGCCAAATGGCAAACCGCTGCGGCCTGCTGCTCGCATTGAGTCGGTCTCGCACAAGCAGCCAGGCACGATTCTGATCGGCCTGAACAACCGCGACCCGCAACTGCATGACGTCTACAAGGTGGACATCAAGTCGGGCCAGCTCACGCTGCTGCAGCGCAACGATGGCTTTGCTGGCTTCATGACTGATGATGACTACAACGTCAAGCTCGCCGTGAAGCAAACTGAAGATGGCGGTTCGCTGGTTCAGAAAGCCGCCGCAGCGCCGGCAACTGAAGGCGTGGATAAGTGGTCAGACTTCGTCAAAGTGCCCATGGAAGATGCGCTGACGACCAACCCGATCGGCTTTTCCAAAGATGGCAAACAGGTCTACATGGTCGATAGTCGCAGCCGCAACACCAGCGCCCTAGTCGCGCTCGACCTTGACTCCGGCAAGTCAACGCTTATCGCTGAGGATGCGCGGGTGGATGTGGATAGCACGCTGATCCACCCCACCGAGAACACCATCCAGGCCGTGAGCTTCGAGTATCTCCGGCCAGAGTGGAAAGTGATCGACCAATCCATCGCCGCAGATTTTGACTATCTGCGCACAGTCGCCAAGGGAGATTTCTCGGTCACCAGCCGCACCAAGGACGACAACAAGTGGGTGGTCAGTTACTCGCTGGACAATGGCCCATCGCGCAGTTACATCTACGACCGCAAGGCCAGGAAGGCCACGTTTGTCTTTAGTAATCGGCGCGATCTCGAAGGGCTGCCGCTGGTCGCCCTGCAACCAGTGGTCATCAAGAGCCGCGACGGGCTTGATCTGGTAAGCTATCTCTCACTGCCGCAGGGCAGCGATGCGGACAACAACGGAAAGCCCGATCGCCCACTTCCAATGATTCTTGATGTTCACGGTGGCCCGTGGGCACGCGATAGCTGGGGCTTCAATCCGCAGCACCAGTGGCTTGCCAACCGCGGCTACGCGGTGCTCTCAGTGAACTTTCGCGGCAGCACTGGCTTTGGCAAGTCATTCCTGAACGCCGGCAACCGCGAGTGGGCCGCCAAGATGCACGATGATCTGCTCGATGCAGTGGATTGGGCAGTCAAGGAAGGCGTCACGGAGCGAAGCAAGGTCGGCATCTTCGGTGGCTCATATGGCGGTTACGCCGCGCTCGTGGGTGTGACCTTCACGCCAGAGGTTTTCGCGTGTGCAGTCTCGGTGGTTGGTCCTTCCAACCTCAACACCCTGCTCTCAACGATTCCGCCTTACTGGCAACCACTCGTCGAGCAGTTCAGCCAGCGCGTGGGCGACTTCCGCACCGATGAGGGCAAGAAGTTCCTTGACTCTCGCTCGCCGCTCAACTTCATCTCCAATATCACCAAGCCGCTGCTGATTGGCCAAGGTGCCAACGACCCGCGCGTCAAGCAAACTGAATCGGACCAGATCGTGCAGGCCATGCAGGCCAAGAAGATCCCAGTCACTTACGTGCTCTTCCCAGACGAAGGCCACGGCTTTGCTCGCCCTGCCAACCGCATTTCGTTCTACGCGGTAGCAGAAGCATTCCTGGCACGCACGCTTGGCGGCAGGGTGCAGCCGGTCGGCGACGATTTCAAGGGCTCATCGATCAAGGTGCCCGCCGGGGCAGATGTGCTGCCAGATATCAAGGCCGCATTGCCCGGCTGATTTCAATCCGCGGCTATGGCCGGGCCGGAAGACGTGAATCCGCGACCTGATTCCCTCAACCACCACCCACGAACCACCCGTGGGTGGTTTTGTTATAGGACGAAGTTGGAAGATTCGCCGTGTATGAAACGTTTCATCGCTCGTACTAGAGAAAATTCGGGGCACCCCTGGAACCGTTTACATTGACACCGGGGCATTTTCGATTATCCTTGCGCTGTTGGGATACGTCCTGCCCAACCTGAGATGGGTTTTCCCTCTCGGCAGTCGCTTGACGGCCACGCGTTCCCCGGCCGATCCCCATTTTTCTGCTTTAGGAGATTGAAGAGATGAAGACTATCGCCCTCCTCGCGCTCGTCGGCCTTGCCGCCGCTCCTGCCATGTCCCAGGTCACCGGTAACTACACGGCCTCCTACGGGGCCCCAGTCTCCGTGCAGACCAACCCCACCGGCTTTGGTAACAGCAACCTTGGCGACCCGCTATACGCCACCGGTTCCGAGCTGAATGCCGCGTTCTATCGCGCCGATGCGACATACGCCTATCTGCTCTTCACCGGCAACCTTGAGTCCAACTTCAACAAGCTGGAGCTCTTCATTGCCACTGGCGGCACTGGCCAGCAGCAGATCAACTCAACCGTTGGTGCGATGACCAATCTCAATGGCTTGTTCCATGACAATGGCTTCAGTCCCAACCGTTGGATCTCCGTCACTGGTGGCAACCCGGGCGGCAATCCCCCGTACACGATGTTCATTGATGGCGCTGAGTTCAGCGGCGGATCTTGGAACGGTGGCTTCCTCGGCCAAAACGATGGTCAGGGCATCGGCGGCGGTCTGACCGCGGGTAGTTTCACCATGACCGGCGGCAATCCATTGGTCGCCATTGATAACAGCAACACGGCTGGCGTCACTGGCTCATCAGCCGCAGGTGCCGCTTCGGTAACAACCGGCATTGAGATTGCCATTTCCTGGGCATCGCTCGGCCTCGCACCCGGCTCCATGTTCTCGGTGATGGCTTTCATTAACGGTAGCAACCATGATTACGCCTCCAATCAGTTCCTCGCTCCGCTGCCCGCTGGCACCGGCAACCTGGGTAGCGATGGCACCGGTGCCGGCCAAGGTAACCTTGGTCGCGTTGACCTGCGTCAGTTCGGTGGCAATCAGTACTTCGTCGTGCCGACCCCGGCCGCCGCTGGCATCTTCGCCCTCGCTGCACTCGCCGCTGGCCGTCGTCGCCGCTAAGTTCTGAGTTTTATCTCTCATACAAAACAAGACCGCCGCGGCCCAACCTGGTCGCGGCGGTTTTCTTTTTGCTTGTCACCAAACGGTGTCACCGAAACTGGCCGTATCGGGCAGACCGAGCCCGCTAGAAGAGTTGCTGCTGTGGGTTCACTGGGTCCAGCTTGCCCGTCTTGGGGTTCAGCCGCATGGTTGGCTTGCTTGGCTTCGCTAGCGCCTTCGAAACCAGTGCCGGGGCCGCAGCCGCGGGTTTGGCCACGGCGCGCTTTGCGCCCGGCTTTGCCGACTCCCGCTTCGCAGCAGCCTTTCTCGCCGCCGATGTGCCGCCACCTGACTTCTTGGTCGCGGCGGTCACTTCAGCAAGTGCTGCGGCATGGTCGGTGCTCGGAGCCGCCGTCCTTCCGAGCGCCACATCGCCGCCGGTCTTGGCCGACTCCACGATGATGATCCCATCCTCATCGCCGGCCGCCTGCTCGGCCTTGGCGCGGACGGATTTGCCCTCATCGTCAAGTTCAATATCGGCCACCGCGGTCTTGGCGCGCGCCTGCTCCAGCATGGCCTCGTAAAGCTGCTTGGCATCGCCACCATTAATGAACGTAACCGCCTTGGTAATCTCGCCGATGTAACGCTCAAACACATCGCGGCGCTCGCCTTCGCGGCGCATCTTGGCGCGCTTGCGCAGATAGGTACCGAGCTTGCGGCCACATTCCATCAGCGCAAGCTTCATCTCCTTGCGGATCTCGTCATAGTCCGCGATTGCCTCTTTGCTCTCGCTGGTAAACGGCACCCACACGCTCGCCGTATGAATCATGATGACGAGCGCGCCGACCGGCAAGCTCGCCCGCGGCTGCTGCAGGTCGTAGTTTCGCCAGTTGGTCTCGGTTACGCTCTTAAAGCTCGAGCACGCCGACTGCTGAAAGAGCAGCGGCACACGGTTGGCAAAGCGGATCACCCGCGCCGAATCGTCCCCCGGCAACTCGCCACCAAAAGCAATCGCCGCCTCGATCTGGAACGGCCTTCCCCGATAAATACTCGGTTCGCGGCTGCTCGCGGCGTAAAACTCCGCGCGCACGCCCTTGAACATGCCCTTGAGCATCTGCTGCACCCCGATCGGCGCGAGGCAATCGGTCGGCGGCGGCGGCAGCTTGCTCTCCTGAAACTCCTTGTAAAGCTTTTCGGCTTTGGGCAGGTCAATCTCTGCTGCTTTGGTGCTCACCCTCGCGCCAACGCGCTGGCAAAATCCGCCCGCCTGTGCAGGAGTAACGCGGCAGAATTTCTCCAGCAAAAAGTGATAGAGCGTGCCTCCCTTGTCGCTCACCGCATAGTCCTTGAGCATCTGCAAGAGCGTGCCCAGCTCAATACCTGTAGGGTGCGGCTGAATCTCCCGTGTCTCCGGCGGCAACTCATCCACCCCGCGTGGGAAGATGACCATGCTCCCGAGGTCGTTCGTTACAACGGATGCCGCGGCCTTGCGCTCCGATGCCGCCATGCCGGGCAGGCGCTCCGTCTCATCGGCCGCCCTGAACGAACGCTTGCTGCTGGGCTCATCCTGATCCTCATCAGTCTCCCGCGAGGGCCGAACAAAGACGAAGCGAGCGTGCGGATTGGCGATCGCGGTAAGCTCCAAAAACTCATCGACGCTGCCGCGGCCACGCTGGTACTTGCCCTCCATGTCGATCGAGACACTCGTTCCGGTTGGGAAGCTCTCGCGGTTAAACACCTCGCCCTTCTCGGCAAGCTCGCGAACCGCCGCGTTCAGCGTGCGCATCCGCTGCGGCGGGAAATCCTTGGTCTCCTCATCCACCGTGACCTCGGCCCGATTGGTCTTGGTGTTCATCGCCAGCTCAATGTGGTGCGCCGGCTCCTCCGCCTTGGGCTTGGTGTGAATCACCATCGGCTTGCCGGTTGTAATGAGTCCGTACATTCCCGCGGCGGAGATTCCGATGCCCTGCTGCCCGCGGCTCATCTTTAGTCGATGAAACTTCGAGCCAAAAAGCAACCTTCCAAACACATTCTCAACTTGCTTGCGCACGATGCCGGGGCCATTGTCCAGCACGCTTACGCGATAGCGGCTCTGCTTGGCGGTGGCCTGCCGGTCGGGCTGCAGGTCCTCGATGATCACAGCGATCTCGGGCAGAATGCCCGCTTCCTCGCACGCGTCAAGAGAGTTGTCCACCGCTTCCTTGACGGTCGTCAGCAGCGCTTTGCGCGGATTGTCAAAGCCCAGCAGATGGCGGTTCTTTGCGAAGAACTCCGAGACGGAGATATCCCGCTGCTTGGTCGCCATCGTCTCGGCGGTGACTTTGCCTGCGCTTGCTGTCGTCGTGCTCTCACTGTTTCGAGCCATCGCGGATTTCTTCGCGTCGCTACGGCGACGTGCGGCCTCGAGCTCTTGCGCTTCGGCGGGGGCCAGGTTCAGTGTCGCATCCATGCAACAGCTCCAAAGATAGAGTGTACTGCCAAATCTCAAACACCACTACGGGTTAACTGTAACAGTCAACGGTAGATCGCCGCGCGTCCCGGCCGCTGGTTACCTGGCAATCTCGACTGCTCGCGTCTCGCGCAGCACCGTCACGCGTATTTCGCCGGGGAAGGTCATTTCCTCGCTGACTTTCTTGGCGATCGACTGGGCGATGAGCATCGATTCGTCATCGCTCACACGCCGTGCATCGACCATCACGCGGACTTCGCGTCCGGCCTGGATGGCGTACGCCTCGTTGACGCCAGCGTGACCGAGCGCAATGTCCTGAAGCTGGTTCAACCGCTGAATGTACTTCTCCAGCGAGTCACGCCGCGCACCGGGCCGGGCCGAGCTGATGGCATCTGCCGCCATGACGATGGGCGTGTAGAACGTGGTTGCAGGAATATCGCCGTGGTGACCGCCAATGGCGTTGAGCACCGCTTCCTTCTCACCAAACTGCCGGGCAAACTCCATGCCCAGTTTCGGGTGCGTGCCCTCGACATCCTGATCCATCGCCTTGCCGATATCGTGCAGAAAGCCACAGCGCCGCGCCAGCGATCCATCTAAGCCAAGCTGATCGGCGATCAACTGGCTGATGTAGCCAACTTCCATGGAGTGCCGCAGCACATTCTGCCCATAGCTGGTGCGGAAGTGCAGCTTGCCCATGGCCTCTGAAATCTTGGGGTGGATGCCGCGGAGATTCGCTTCGATGACCGCATCCTTGCCGAACTTGACGATGCGTTCCTCAATCTCGCTCTTGACCTTTTCGACAACCTCTTCAATCCGCGATGGATGCATGCGGCCATCGGCGATCAGACGCTGCAGCGACTCGACGGCAATCGTCTGGCGCACCTTGTCAAAGCATGAGACCACAATCACGCCCGGCGTGTCATCAACAATAATGTCCACGCCAGTGGCCTTCTCGATGGCTCGGATGTTGCGGCCCTCGCGTCCGATTATGCGGCCCTTCATGTCGTCGCTTGGCAGTGGCACAGCACGCACCGTGCTTTCGGTGGTGTGCTCCGCCGCATAGCGCTGCACGGCCATCAGCGTGATCTCGCGCGCCTTCTCCTTGGCGTGCTGCTCGGCATCCATGATCACGCGGCTGACGACCTTGGCCATGTCCTGGCGCGAGTCTTCCTCCACCCGCTGCAGAAGTTGTGTCTTTGCTTCTTCCAAAGACATGCCGGAGATGCGCAGCAACTTCTCCTTTTGCTCGCTTAGCAACCCGGTTAGCTCGATTTCTCTCTTACCCAGAACTTCCTCCCGCGCCCGCGAGGCCTCTACCTGCTTGTCAAGCGCTTGTTCTTTCCGCGTCAGGTCCTCAAGTTTTCGCTCGATGGTGTCTTGCAGCTTCCCCAGCCGCTGCTCATCTTGACGGTGCTTGTCGCGCTGCTGGCCCCAGTCCTGCTCAAGCCGCTCCTTGCGCTCGATGTTCCGCTTCTCTGCGTCAAGCTCAGCCCGCTGTACCGATGCGCGGGCATCTTCCTGGGCCCGCCTGATAATGTCCACCGCCTCCGACTTTGCCTTGGCAATGCTCTGCCCGGTGATGGCCCGGGCAACCAGAAAGCCGCCCCCGAGGCCGACAACGAGAAAAACAATGCCGCCGATGGCCGCGGAGAGCCAGTCAATCTCTACCGCGCCGAGCGCCGACTTGGACGCGGAAGTACTTAGCAAAATCAGATTGGGGAGTGTCAGCGAACAAAGCTCGAGAGTTGCCAGCGTGGTCATGGCCGCTCCTCATGGAAAGAGGGGGGATAGGACGACGAAGCGTGATCTCGGCGCAGGGCAACGGCGGCTTAAACAGACCTCAAATCCTGAATACTCGCCTACAAAGTGGAAATTCAAGCGCGCAGCATGCCCCAACCTGACCCTCGTAAACAAAACGCAAGTTTTTCGGACAAAAGAGCGGCACCTGACAGCAAACCACGAAGCAGAATCGAAAAACCAGAAAAAATAAATGAGATCTATCAGAGCCAGTCGGCAGGTCCAAAACCTGAAACAACTGGCCCCGGCTCGGCAACGCCCTGACCAAAATCAGAACGCTTTCGGAGCGAAAGCCGTCGCTGCGTAACGCTTTCGGGTCACGCAAACGTCGGAATTAACCCTCAAGCGTTGCGGCTTTTGGGTGGATACACATTGAAGCGCGTGTTAAGGTCGATGGCGAATTTGCATACCCATATGCGTATGCGATCTGGTTGCATAATAACCGTAAGTGCCGGGCTGTCAACCTCGCATCGCCTCCAACCTGCTCGCACTTTGAGGCGGCCTTATGGACGTTGTCGCGCGATCGGCTAACCTAGCCCCCGAACCGGACCAATCGCACCGTTGGACCCCGAAAAAGGGCGAGCGGCGCGACCGGCGAGGGGCGCCGCGGGATCGCGAACAGAACGACATCAGACTCGGAGTAGTGAATGCTGGGAAAGATCTTCAAGGCCTATGACATCCGCGGGACTTATCCCGATTTGCTGACCGATACGATGGCCCGGCAGATTGGTTTTGGTGCCAGCCGATATCTACTGGCGGATGCCTCCGCCGCGGGTGAAGACAACCCGATGATGAAAAATCTGGTTGTCGGCCGCGACATGCGCAAGAGTTCGCCGGCGCTCACGGAGCAGCTCATCCGCGGCATCACCGACCAGGGCGGCAACGTGCTGGATGTGGGCATGGTGGACACCTCCTTCATCTACTTCGCCATCAACCATCTGGACTGCGCCGGTGGCGTGATGGTAACGGCAAGCCATAACCCCCCGCAGTACAACGGCTTTAAGGTCTCGAAGCGCAAGGCCAAGCCAGTCGGCGAGTCCACCGGTTTGGCTGAGATTCGCAAGTACGCCGCCACGGTGGACTTTACCAACAACTTCAACAGCGCTTCGGGGCGAGTTGATCGACGCGACCTGTGGGATGCGTATCGCAACCACGTGATGCAGTTCCTCGACCTGTCCAAGCGGAAGGGAAAGAAGCTCAAGATCGTCATCGATGCCAGCAACGGCATGGCAGGGACAACGATCCCCAAGCTCTTCGGCAAGAAGGGCATATCGGTCGAAGGTCTTGAGATCGTTGAGATGAACTTTGACAACTCCAAGGGCGAGTTTGTGCATGAGCCCAACCCGTTGGTGCCTGCCAATGTGAAGCAGTGCTGCGAGGAAGTCGTGAAGCAGAAGGCCGATGCGGGCTTCTGCTACGACGGCGATGCCGACCGCTGCGTGCTCATCGACGAGCGGGGCGAAATCGTGGGCTGCGACCAGTTGACGGCGGTGCTGTGCCGCCACTTCCTCGAGAAGTCCCCCGGCACGGCGGTGGTTTATGACCTCCGCAGCACCAAGGCCGTTGAGGAAGAGATTCGCAAGGCCGGCGGCAAGCCGATCCGCGGCCGCGTGGGTCACGTCTTCATGAAGGCAGCGATGGCCGAGCACAAGGGTTGCTTCGGCGGCGAGCTTTCTGGCCACTTCTACTTCGCGCAGAACTTCAATGCCGACTCGGGCGTGATTGCGATGTGTACGGTGCTGACGGTGCTCGCCAGCAGTGGCAAGAAGGTCAGCGACCTGGTGCAACCAGTGGCGAGATACGCACAGTCCGGCGAGATCAACTTCAACATCGAAGACAAGGATGGCGCGCTGATCCGCCTGAAGAAGGAGTTTGGGGCGGGCGCACTCGTCGATGAGCTTGACGGCGTGACGATCGATTGCTTTGCCAAGGATGGCTGGTGGTGCAATGTTCGCAAGAGCAACACCGAGCCGCTGCTGCGACTGAACCTTGAGGCACGCGACACCAAGATTCTCGAAGCAATGTTCAGTCGCATCGCCCCGATGCTTGGCCATCGCGTTGATCATTAATCCGCTGGAGCGGGCTGCGGGCACCAGATCTTACTGAGCAGCTCGATCGGATGAATCGCTGTACGCTGATGTTCGGTGCCATCCTTGACCTGGTGCCGGCAGCTTGTACCCGTCGCCACCACGATGCCAGTTGGCTCGCGCCGGACATGTGGCAGCACGCCTCCACCGATCATGGGCGAAGCGCTCCCATCGTCAGGCGCGCCCAGGTTGGCGATACGCATCGAAAGCTCGTATCGGTTCTTGTCATAGCCAAAGCTGCCCGCCATGCCGCAGCAGGTTGTGTCAAGCACTTGCAGCCGCGTGCCCACCGCGCGGCGGAGCGCACCAGCGGACGATGCAGCGCCCCACAATGCCTTTTGGTGGCAATGTGCATGAAAGAGCACGGGCCCAGCCGAACCAAGCCGCTGCGAAACATGTTCCGCATCAACTGCCGCCGGCCTAACCGGATGCGTGTCCCACTGCTCATCGACGAACTGCTCGACGAGCATGGCCTTTGCCGCCAGCGCGTGTCGCAGTGAGAGAGCCGACTTGCCCTTGAGCAGCAGCCAATCGTCCTTGATTGCCGAGAGGCAGGATGGCTCGACAAACAAGATGGCACGAACCTCGGGCGACTCGATGCTCGCACGCAGCTGTTCGATGGTGGTATCCATCACCGCGCTCGCCTCGGCCAGCATGCCGACAGACATCATCGAGCGTGCGCAGCAGCCGACCTTTGGCAATGTAACGCTGTAACCAAACGACTCAAGGACGCGTTTGGCATGAAGCCCGATCGGGCTTTCGTTGTACGTGGTAAAGCAATCAGCGAAGAGCGCGACCTGCGGCGCCGCGGTTGACCCCTTAGCGGCCCCCCACTGACCGTAAAGCGACCGCGAGAAGCTCGGCAGCGTGCGCTTGGGGTGAATGTGCATCGCTCGCTTGATGAGCGAGCGAACTGGCGCGAGTGAGTTGACGAAGTTGGCCACACCCGGCATGACCGCGCCGAAGCGGTTGAGTGTGCGAACGTGCCCCGTGAGATACGAGGCGAGGGTGAGCCGCCCGCCGCGAGCGAGACGCTGGGCGGTGTATTCAGACTTCAGGCGCGCGATGTCAACATTGCTTGGGCACTCGGACTTGCACGCTTTGCACGAGAGGCACAAGTCCAGCGTTGCGATCGTTTCCGGGTCGGCAAAGCGGGCGGCGAGCTGTTCGCCAGTGGGCTTACC
>Ga0105046_10014484_pt1 | contig 12156 bp, 7 predicted proteins | sample MAT03_FD_78385 | JGI IMG/M metagenome (GOLD analysis project Ga0105046, IMG submission 78385) | Freshwater microbial communities from Lake Fryxell liftoff mats and glacier meltwater in Antarctica - MAT-03 (megahit assembly) | ecosystem: Environmental > Aquatic > Freshwater > Ice > Liftoff...
GGCACAGAGGGTCTGGCGGCCTCGACCACAAAGTGCGCCGTGCGCCGGTACAGCGGGTCGCGCTCGCGGTACAGCTCGCGCAGCTTGCGCAGCGGGTCTGCCACTTGCAACAGGGGCCGGTGGTGGTCATTGCGCAGTCGGCGCGACAACTCTTCGGGGGAAGACCGCAGATAGAACACATGGCTGCGTGAATGCAGCGCGTCGCGGCTGGAGGGCCGCAGCACCGCGCCGCCGCCGGTGGCCACCACCACCGACGACAGTGCCGTCATTTCTTCAACGACGTCTTGTTCAACGTCCCGAAACGCCTCTTCGCCGTGCTGCGCGAAGTAGTCGCGAATCGGCATGCCGATGCGGCGTTCGATCTGGTTGTCGGTGTCGACAAACCTCAAGCCCAACTGCCTTGCCAAGTGGCGCCCGACCGTGGACTTGCCACAGCCGGGCATGCCGACGAGGGAGAGTTTCAGGGGCTGCAAGTTGACGGGCGGGCGGCGGTCGTGACCGGCACGGTCACCGTCGTTCCCGTCCCGCTGGGCGAGGTGAAAGTGATGAAGATCACGCCACTCGTAATAAGCGGGTCGGTGAAGCTGAAGGCCACCGCTGAGCTCGTTGCTTCAGTTGTGTTGGCCACGGGTGTTCCTCCACCAACTTGAACCGTTAGCCCTGCGGTGGGTGTAGATGCGGTGATAGTTGTCCCGGCAGCCATTGGGTTAAGACGCGGCAACAGCTCATAGTCGGTGAAAGGATTGAATACCGCCGAGTTCGCCCATTGGGCTTGTGGCTTAGCCCTGCCCGGATTGGCGTCTGCGACCACAAGGGGCAGGCTAAAGCCGCCGCTGGCGGCGTACCACACGTCGCCGCCCACGGAGATAAAGCGGCCAGCATTTGCGGTTTCGGGGCCGATCTGGATGTCGAAGGCGCGAGCTGAGCAGCTGGCCGACAAGCCCGCCGTCGAACCCCACAACGGCCGCGCGGCCGAGGTGGCTAGCACCGTTTCAGCGGCCCTGCGTACATAGACCTGGCCGGCACCACTCCACACGGAGTCGCACGTGTCGGTCGGTGCACCGACGGCCGTCCGCATACTTGGAATGCTGGCGTCGAGGTTGAGCAGGGGGTTGGTCGGTAACCGACAGAGGCCGTTGTTGTTGACGTTGAGCGCGATGAATTCGTCTACAGCGGCGTCAAAACGGCCGTTGTAGTTGCGATCCCTAAAAATATTCCCCAGATCCTGGAAAGGTTCGCCAGCGTCCCTGACAGCGCCAATAGGCAGGTTCAGCGACCCCGGTGGGTCGTACGTGTTGTTGCCATTCAAGTCCAGGAATGATTCTTCGCCCAGCGCATAGACCGTGATCGTTGCGCGCCCGTCGACCGGCCGCGGTTCGGCCGAGACGAAGTTGGCCGTCGTGCGCGCGATGCCGTTGACAAGCTGGGTCTGCTTGATGGCTTCGATCTGACCGCCTTCGGCAATAAAGTTGATCGACGTGCCAGCGGGGACCGGGTTTCCACTTCGGTCGGCCGCGATGATCTGGTAGGTGTTGGCCGTGCCATCAGTGTTGTAGCCCTCAATGTTTCGGGTTCCCTGCGACAGTGAGAAGTTCAGTTGCGATGGCAGGCCCACGGCGACGCTGAGGTTGCTGGACACGGTGGCGATAGCGGTATTGGCCTCCAGTCGCGCATTGATGCGCACTGGTGTGGGCACGGTGCCCGAGTTCACGCGCACTGCAACACGGCCGCTGGCGTTGGACACCTGCGTGAAGGGGGTGGCCGATGGCGGAGCCACCGACTCGACGCCACGGCCTTCCATCGTTACGCCACCGGCACCCGTTTGCAGGCGCAGTTCGACGGTGCGGCCGGGCAGCGGATTGCCGGCCGCGTCGCGCACCTCGAAGGTCACGATTGAGGACTCGGTGAAGCCCGAACCACGCAAGAAGATCTGCTCCGGCGACGCGGTGACGAAAGCGATGCTCGATTCGGTTGGCGCTCGAACGTTGAGCGCAAGCGAGCGTGATGCGCCTGTGGCGGTGACAACAGCCTGGATCTGGTCAGGTTGGCCGCCGAGCACGGCTCCGCAGCCGTTGTCGCGGTACTGCACCGTAGTGCTGGCAGCCGTGACGCTGAGGTTTGCTGGCGAGAGCGTCGCCTTGCCCTGACTGACGCAACCCGAAATGAGCGTGATGCTGACCGGCGCGCCTACGCTCGCACCCGTTACGCTCAGAGTCAAGGTCGTTTGAGCGTAAGCCGGCAGCGGGTTGGTTGCTGCAGTTAGGTTTTCCAGCGTAACGGCCGTCGCTTGCACCTGGAAGCCCCGCGTAGCTGACAGCGCCGAGCCGCTGAAACTGGCACTCGCGGTGATTTCGTCAGCGCCAGCGCTGCTGGTACTGACTGGCGACAACACCACGACCGCGCGGCCGTTGCTGTCCGTCAATGCAGTGGCGATATTGGTGCGGGCCAGCCCGCGCACGACCGTGTAGCTAACAACCTGGCCGGCCACGCCGATGCCTCCTGCATCGCGCAGCGTGGCGGTGACCGTGGCCGGTGACGCGGCGCTGATGGACGTGTTCGACAGTGCCAGGTCCAACACTGGCGTCCCGCCGCTGGCAGTGCCAGTGAACTGGGCTGCGGTTTCTGCCGTGCGCGTAATGCCGGTGACGGTCGCACTGGCGCGCAGCAGGTCCGCGCCAGCACTGGTGGCCAGTCTCGGCGAAACGGCGGTGGTTGCCACGCCAGTGGCGTCGGTCGTAGCGCTGGCCGGGTTGAAAGCTGCCAAGTTGGAGGCCGAGGCAAAGGTGACTACGGTGCCGCTAACCGGCGCGCCGGCAGCAGAAAGGACCGTGGCGCGGGCCGTGGCCGGTGCCGTTGTGCTGATGTTCGAACTGGACAGCGTCAGCGCTATGGACGGCACTTCTGCAACCAACTGGACGTTCAGGGTCCCCAGCAGGTCGCGGCCGGCGACTGTGGTGCTGGCCCGAAGGGTCTCAGCGGCATTGGTTGCTGCGCTCAACGGGGCCACGCGTGTACTGGCACGTCCACTGGTGTCGGTCAGGGCCGAAGGGGGTGTGACACTGGCAAGACTGCCAGCGGCGCTAAAGGCCACCACCTGGTTGGCGACGGGGTTGCCAGCTTGGTCGCGTACGGTGGCGACGAAGTCGACCGGGCTAGTCGATGCGCGCAGCGTCGTGCTGACCGGCGACAAGACCACCGACAGGGTGGCTGTGGCGCCGGTGACATTGAAGCCAACGCTGGCGCTAAGCGCCGTGTTGGCACCCGAACTGGCTGGTACGCTGGTCGTGGCCAGGATTTCATCCGCACCCGACAGGCCGCCGGCGGCTGGCCGCACGGTAACGGTGGCGGTGCCGTTGGCATCAGTCAGCGCGGTACTGGCGCTTAGCGTGGACAGGCCGCGAACCGAAGACAAGAGAACCACCTGGCCGACGAGCGGCGCGTTCTGCGCATTGCGCAGCGTGGCTGTGACAGTGGCCGGTGTGGTGGCCGTGACGGTACTACTGCTGACGCCCACAGCCAAGCTGGCTTGACCTGCCGCACCGGTTCCAGCTTGCACCTGCAGGGCGGCTGTGCGTGTCAGACCACCGCTGGTAGCGGTGACGGTAATGGTGCGCAAGCTGGTGTTCGCGCCGATGCCCACAGTTGCAGTCAGGCGGCCGGCGGTGTCGGTGACTGAGCCGCCAGGCGTGACGATGCCGTCGCTGTTCACGCTGATAACCGCTGGCACGGCAGCCACGGCATTACGGTTGGCATCTAACGCCGTCGCCGTGGCTGTGACTCTTTCGAGGCCGTTGTTGGCGATCGTCGAGCTGCTCAACACAAGTACCAAGTCGACTGCCGAAGGCGAAGTGCCGCCACCGCCGCCACCGCCGCCACCCGAACCTCCGCCAGGAAAGGGATCAGTACCTGCGCTGCCGCCACCACCGCCGCAAGCAGCCAGCATCAGCACGACGCAGATCGAAAGAATGCGTTGAAGAATTGTCATGGTCAGAGTCCTGCGACGTTGCGGCGCGGGTGAACGGAAGTCGGTCCGAAACGGGGACAGGCGAGTCGCGGGCTAGAGTCGCCTGTCAGCGGGCAGCCGAGCGGTCGGTCACGATCTTGGGGGTGATGAACACCAGCAGTTCCGTCTTGCTGGTGCTGCGCACCCGGTTCTGGAACAGCAGGCCGAGGTAGGGGATATCGCCCAACAGCGGCACCTTGTTGATGGTGTTGCGCTCGTCCTGGGTGAAGATGCCACCGATCACCACGGTGCCGCCGTTTTCCACCAGCACCTGGGTCTTGACCTGCTTGGTGTTGATGGCCGGGCCGGCTGCGGTCAGCGCGCCGCGGCTGTCTTTGTTGACTTCAACGTCCAGGATGACGTTGCCTTCGGGCGTGATCTGCGGCGTGACTTCCAGGCGCAGGCTGGCCTTCTTGAACTGGATGGACGTGGCACCGCTGGAGGTTGCCTGCTGGTACGGAATCTCTTCGCCTTGTTCGATGCGCGCCTTGGTCTGGTCGGCCGTGATGACGCGTGGGCTCGAGACGATGTTGCCTCTGCCTTCGGCTTCCAGGGCTGAGAGTTCCAGGTTCAGGAAGCGGTTGGCCGTTGCGCCGAACAGCGACAGCGCAAACGAGGCCGCAGACGCACCACCCAAGGTGCTGACGTTGGCCGGCAGGTTGACAAAGGTGCTTTGGTCAAAGCTGGGTTGCGCAGAGATTTGCCCGGTTTGGTAGCCAATGGCGTTGTAGTTGCCACCCGGCACGATGTAGTTGCTGCCACCCACACCGTAGCCAGGGATGCCGCCGCGCACGCCGCGCAGGTCGGTACCACCCAGCTTGACACCGAGCGCGCGGCCAAAGCTGTCGTCAGCCTCGACGATGCGCGCTTCGATCAGCACCTGGCGCACAGGAATGTCGATCTTGGCGATCAGCGTCTGGATCTCTTCGAGCTTGCTGGGAATGTCAGACACAAACAACTGGTTGGTGCGCGACTCGAAGATCACACTGCCGCGTGGCGACAGGATGCGGGTGTTCTGGGCGGTGTTGCCGCCACCGCCTTGCGCCAGGTTCTGCCCAGTCAAGCCCTTGGCCACTTCTTCCGATTTGGTGTAGTTCAACTGGAAGGACTGGGTGCGCAGGGGCTCCAGTTCAGCGACCTTTTTCTTGGCTTCAAGGTCCAACTGTTCCTTGGCGGCGAGTTCGTCCTTCGGAGCGATCCACAACACGTTGCCGTTCTTGCGCACGCCCAGGCCCTTGGCCTGCATGATGATGTCCAGCGCCTGGTCCCAGGGCACGTCTTTCAGCCGCAGGGTGACGTTGCCGGTGACGGTGTCGCTGGTGACGACGTTGAAGTTGGTGAAGTCGGCAATCACCTGCAACAGCGCGCGGACCTCGATGTTCTGGAAGTTCAGGCTGAGCTTCTCGCCCTGGAAACCCGCCCCCTGCGTGAGCTTGTTGGGGTCGATCTTGACCGGACGCACTTCCAGCACGAACTGGTTGTCACTCTGGTAGGCGCTGTGTTCCCAGGCGCCGGAAGGTTCAACCACCATGCGCACCCGATCGCCGGCCTGGAAGGTGGAGACGGTGCGCACGGGGGTGCCGAAGTCGGTGACGTCCAGGCGGCGCCGCAGAGAGTCGGGCAGCGTGGTGCGCAGGAATTCCAGAACCAGTGTTTGGCCCTGCTGGCGAATGTCCACACCCACCTGGGTGCTGGGCAGGGTGACGACAACACGGCCCGCCCCGTCGCCGCCACGCCGGAAGTCGATGTCACGCAAACCCTGAGGCGAAAGGTTTTGGGCTGGCGCAAAGCTGGGCGCTGGTGTTGCACCCGGGGTGAGTACGGCTGCAGCCGCTGCGGCGGCTGGTGCAGCCGCCACGACCGCCTGTGCTTCGGCTGCACCGCCGCCGACGTCCAACACCAGCAACAGGGCATTGCCCTGCAACTGCGCGCGGTAGCCCGAGGCTTGTTTCAGGTTCAACACCAGGCGCGTGCGTTCCCCGGCCTGGGCAATGTTGACTGAACGCAGGTTGCCTTGGTTGATCTCCACGCTGTTGCGACCCACAGCGTTGTTGACACCCGGCAAGTCGATGGCAATGCGCGGGGGCGACTGGATCGAAAAGCCCACGGGCAGGCTGGTCAAGGCTTGGGCCAGTTCAATGCGCACAACTTCGGTGCCAGCTTGCTGGGTGCTGGTGATGGACTGGATGGCGTTTTGTGCCGCCGCGGCCACAGGCAGGGACATCAACCAACACGCCGCAGTGGCAGACGCCGCAAAGCCGGTCAACCCGGCGCGGCAATGGGACCATAACGACATGGGTCGGCTCTCCTGAAGGGGTGTCATCGCGCGCGCTCCTGCATTTGCAGCGTGGCAGGTCTTTCGATCCACTCGCCGGTGGCGTCTTGAACGATTTCGCGCAAGGTGACTTCGGTCTCGGTGACGCGGGTGATGCGGCCATAGTTCTGGCCCAGGTAGTCACCCAGCTTGACTTGGTAAAGCAGGTTATCGACACGCAGCAGTGCAAACGGCCGGCCACCACGAGCCACACTGCCCACCATGTTCATGCTGTCCAGCGGAAACGACTCGAGCGGTTCTTTGCGGCGGTTCAACTCGGTGGACAGCAGCGAGTTGGGTTGCCGCGCCTCCTGTTTCAACGCCACCGTCAGCTTCTGGCCACTGAAGGGATCCACCCCCTGCGCCGACTGGTAGGGCTGCGGGTCGAACTTCTTCGGCGCTTGCAATGGGGCGACGTTGGGCTTGGCCTCGCGACGTTGTTGCTCCATCCATTGCTGCAGTTCGCTGGTGTCGGTGCTGCAGCCCGCCAGGCCCAGCGTCACGATCAGGGCCACCACGCCCAAGCGCAGCCTCGCCGGTGTGTTCATGGTCAGGTTCATGGTTTGGCAGCCGGCGGCGTTGCCTTGGCCTTGGCGTTGCGCTGTTCAGCCACCTCGGTGGCGTCAAGGTAACGGTAGGTGTGCGCCGTGGCGTCCATGGCCAACAGGCCGTTGCTGTCCTTGACCGTCAGGGGTGCGATCGCCAGATTCTGCAAGGTAACGATGCGCGACAGGTTGGCCACATCAGCGGCGAAGGTGCCGATGTCGTGGTAGCGGCCGCTCACCCGGATGGTGATGGGCAGTTCGGCGTAGTAGTCCTTGACCTGCACCTGCCCGGGCTTGAACAGCTCGAACTGCAAACCGCGGCCCAGGCCAGCCTGGTTGATGTCTGACAACAGCGCGTCCATCTCGGCTTTGCCGGGCAGCTGCTTCTCGAGCTGGGTCACGTATTCCTGGACCTGAAGCTTTTGCTTGCGCAGTTCGGTCAGGTTGACGGCCTGCGCCAGCCGGTTTGTGTATTGGTCTTTCAACCCGGGTTCGCGGCCGCGTTCCGAGTCCAATTGGTCATTGGCCCCTGACACCAGGGCAAACCAGGCAAAGGCCACCACCGCCAGGGCAGCCAGCACCCAGGCCACGATCTTGGGCAGCAGGGGCCACTGGCCGGGTTCTTTGAAGTCCAGGCCGCGGAACTGAGCGCTCATTTGCTCGACTGAATTGCCGAGCTGGAAGGAAGGGGCCGAAGCCTTTATCGCCATGATGCTGCGTGCTTTCGCCGACTAGGCTTTTTTGTCGCTGACCGGCGCTGCAGCCGGTGCAGCGGGTGCCGAGCCCGCAGGCGCAGCGCCCGCGGGGGCCGAGGCGCCGGCCGCTGGCGCGTTGGCCTGCTGGCGTTTGAGGGTCACGCGCATCGAAAAGTCGAACAGCCGCCGCTGTTCGCGGTTGGCTGGCGTGAGCAGTGCCGCTTTGCTTTCAATCAGCTCGGGCTTTTCGAGCCAACGGGAGCTGTAGTTGGTGTTGCGCAGAAATTCAGAAATGCGCTCGTTGGTCTGCGCCACACCCGTGATCGACACCACCTGTCCAACTTGTTTGATCGACGTCAGATAGACCCCTTCAGGCGTTTGTTTGACAAGTTCGTCGAGCAGGTAGATGGGCGTGTTGCGGTCGGTCTGCAGGTCCTCAACGGCCGTTTGACGGGCGCGCAGGGCGTCGATCTCCTGGCGCAAGGTGGCGATGTCCTTGATCTGGGAGTCCAGCCGGGTGATTTCAGCCTGCAAGAACTGATTGCGCGCGGCTTGCGCGGCCGTCAACTGCTGCAACACCGTGTACCAGATCAACGCAATGGCCACGCCGATCAGCGCGAAGGCCCCCAGGCCAGCAAAAAAAGCACGCTTGCGAAGACGGCGTTTTTCGTCCCGGTGGGGCAGCAGGTTGATCAAGATCACTGCAAGAACCTCCGCATTGCCAGGCCGCACGCCGTCAGATAGGACGGGGCTTCGCGGCGCACGCGGCTTTCACGCACGGCCGACCCCAACTGCATGTTGTCGAACGGGTTGACGACGCTGGAGGCAAAGCCGGTGAGGTCGGTGACGCGGTCTTTCAAGCCGGGCAAGGTGGCCGTGCCGCCGGCCAACATGACGTAATGCACTTTGTGATGAGGGGTGCTGGTGAAGAAGTACTGCAGAGCCCGGCCGATTTCTTGCGACAGGCTGTCGACAAACGGCGCCAGGATGGCGGTGTCGTAGTCCTCAGGCAAGTCACCCGAGAGTTTTTTGCTTTCGGCTTCTTCAAACGAAAAACCGTATTGCCGCGAGATCAGCTGGGTCAGCTGCGAGCCGCCAAAAGCCTGGTCACGGTCGTACAACATGTCGTCATCACGCAGCACTTTGAGACTGGTGGTGTCAGCGCCAATCTCGAACAACGCCACCAGGGCGTCGCGGCCTTCATTGGGCAGCGCCGAGATAACCCGGCCCATGGCCATGCGCGAAGCGTGTGACTCGATGTCCAGCACCACGGGCTTGAGGCCGGCGGCTTCAGCCAGGCCTTGGCGGTCTTGCACACGGTCTTTGCGGCTGGCCGCGATCAGCACCTCGACGTCACCAGGTGAGGTGGGGCTGGGCCCGACCACGCAGAAGTCCAGGCTGACTTCGTCCAGCGAAAACGGGATGTACTGGTTGGCCTCGGACTCGACCTGCAGTTCCATCTCTTCTTCACGCAGGCCAGCGGGCAGCATGATTTTCTTGGTGATGACAGCCGACTGCGGCATGGCCATCACCACCTGTTTGGTGCGCGTACCGCTCTTGGCAACAACCCGCTTCACGGCGTCGGCGACTTCGTCAAATTTTTCGATCTGGCCGTCGGTGATCCAGCCCTTCTCGAACGGCTCTGAGGCAAACCGTTCCAGCACGAACTCGCCACCCGGAGTTTGGCCCAGCTCGACCAGTTTGACGCTGGACGAACTGATATCCAAACCAATCATCGGCTGATGTTTTCGCCCCAACAATGTTTCAAAAAAACTCAATTCAGCCACTCCCAGCCATCCGAATCAGGTGCAGGCACCTCTTTCGGGCTTGTTATGAGGTCGATTCGATGCTAGCAGCAAAGCCCAGGCGATCTCGTGAAGAACGGCCACTTCTACTGGCTAGTTCTGGGCCTGGGAAGCCGCAGGTATTTTGGCGCTGCCACTTGGTGCTTTGACCGACCCAACTTTCGGACAGAATCGTCTCAACGTGAATACTCGCCACGACAGTAACAACAGCGCCAACGGTGATGGACCACCGGTTGCGAGCCGGCGTGGGCCCGATGCCGCGGTGCCTGCTTGGCTGCGCAGCGTAGGGACAGTGCTGGCGTGGCTGGCCGGTCTGGCCGGTGCAGCTGGCGCCGCGCTGCTTCTGCTGATTGGCTTGGCCTTGGCCCTGGCCTACCCCAATTTGCCAGAAATCCGCAGCCTCACCGACTACCGTCCGAAACTGCCGTTGCGGGTGTATTCAGCCGAGGGCCTGCAGATTGGCGAGTTTGGTGAGGAGCGCCGCACCTTCACGCCAATCGGCAACATCCCGCAGGTCATGAAGGACGCGGTGCTGGCCGCCGAGGACACGCGCTTCTATCAGCACGGCGGGGTTGACTACAAAGGTGTGGTTCGCGCGGCGCTGGAAAACCTGCGCGATGCACGCAGCCAAGGGGCCTCGACCATCACCATGCAGGTTGCACGCAACTTCTACCTCTCGACCGAAAAGACCTTCACCCGCAAGATTTACGAAATTTTGCTGGCCCTGAAGATCGAAAGCCGGCTGTCCAAGGATGCGATCCTTGAGCTTTACATGAACCAGATTTTTCTGGGTCAGCGTGCCAATGGTTTTGCGGTGGCGGCGGAAATCTACTTCGGCAAGAACCTCAAGGACGTGACGGTGGCCGAAGCCGCCATGCTGGCCGGCTTGCCCAAGGCGCCGTCGGCCTACAACCCGATTGCCAACCCGAAACGCGCCACGCTGCGCCAGCGCTACATCATCGACCGCATGTTCGAGACCGGCTTCATCACCGAAGCCCAGCACGAAGAGGCTCTGGCACAGGTGCTGCGGTACCGCACCCAAACCGAAACCGGTGCGCACGCCGAGTTTGTGGCTGAAACCGCGCGCCAGTTGGTCTACGCACAGTATGGCGACGAGGCCTACACCCGCGGGTTGAAGGTCTACCTGAGCGTCAACGCGGTCGACCAGATGGTGGCCTACCGAGCCTTGCGCAAAGGCCTGATGAACTACGAACTGCGGCAGGTCTATCGCGGCCCCGAGGCCTACGTGGATTTGCCAGCCAACGCCGCGCTGCTGGACGCCCGCGTGGCCGAAGCGCTGAGCGAGCACCCCGACAACGACGACCTGCGTGCAGCCGTGGTGCTCGAGGCCTCAGCGCGCAAGGTTGTGGTGATGCTGCAGTCGGGCGACAGCATCACGGTCAGCGGTGAAGGGCTGCGGCCTGTTACCTCGGGTTTGTCGGACAAGGCTGGCCCGAAGGTGCAGATCCGACGCGGCGCGGTGGTGCGCGCCTATCGCACCCCGGGGTTCAACAAGGGCGACTGGACATTGACCCAACTGCCCGAGGTGGAAGGCGCCCTGATCGCGCTGGACCCGCGCACCGGCGCCGTGCGGGCTCTGGTTGGCGGTTTTGATTTCGGCAAGAACAAGTTCAACCATGTGACGCAGGCCTGGCGCCAGCCGGGTTCGAGCTTCAAGCCGTTCATCTATTCGGCGGCCCTGGAAAAAGGTTTCACCCCGGCCACGGTGGTCAACGACGCGCCCTTGTTCTTTGATGCTGGCACGACTGGCAGCCAGCCCTGGGAGCCGAAAAACTACGACGGCAAGTTCGACGGCCCGATGCCGCTGCACACCGCGATGGCCAAATCCAAGAACATGGTCTCGATCCGCGTGCTCAGGTCCACCGGCACCGAGTTTGCACAAGGCTGGCTGGAAAACTTCGGCTTTGACCGGGACAAACACCCGGCCTACCTGACCATGGCCTTGGGTGCCGGTTCGGTCACGCCCATGCAGATGGCCACAGCTTATGGAGTGCTTGCCAATGGCGGTTTTAGGGTGTCGCCGCAACTCATCACGCGCATCACCGACAACAGCGGCAAGGTGCTGCAAGCCAGCCTGCCACCGGTTCTGGACGAGAGCGTGCGCACACTGAGCGAGCGCAACGCCTTTGTGATGAGCACCTTGCTGGAGGAGGTGACGCGCTCGGGCACGGCAGCGCGCGCACAGGCCGCGCTGCGCCGGCCAGACGTGTATGGCAAAACCGGCACCACCAACGACTCACTCGATGCCTGGTTTGCTGGCTATCACCCCAGCGTTGTTGCGGTGGTCTGGATCGGCTTCGACAACCCGAAAAAGCTGGGCGACCGCGAGACCGGTGGTGGCCTGGCACTGCCGGTCTGGATCGACTACATGACCCAGGCGCTCAAGGGCGTGCCCGTCCAAGAACTGCTACCGCCGGCCGGGGTTGTGCAGATGGGCAGTTACTGGGCGTTCGAGGAGTTCGGCAACGGCCGCGGCATCAGCAGCGTGGGCCTCGAGGACACGGTGCCAAAGCCAGCCAGCAGCGACGAACGCAACAGCATCCTGGACTTGTTCAGGCGCTGAGTGGAGCCCCTCGACAGCGGGGTACCGCTGTCGGTCCCCCGAGGGGACGGGCCGGCCGCTTTGCCGGGGCGGGGCGCTCAGAAGTTCAGTGGCTGGCCTGCCTGCTGACTGGCGTGGGCCGACAGGACGGCAATGAATTCGCTGTCGTCCTTGGTGTCGCGCCAGGCGCCACCCAGCCAGCGGTAGTGAAAGCCACCACCGCGGGTGGCC
>Ga0105046_10014485_pt1 | contig 12156 bp, 10 predicted proteins | sample MAT03_FD_78385 | JGI IMG/M metagenome (GOLD analysis project Ga0105046, IMG submission 78385) | Freshwater microbial communities from Lake Fryxell liftoff mats and glacier meltwater in Antarctica - MAT-03 (megahit assembly) | ecosystem: Environmental > Aquatic > Freshwater > Ice > Liftoff...
GAATTGTTCGTTTTTCCCCTCTGCCCCTCTCTCCTTCTCCCCTCCCCGTGGGACGGGGAGGGGTTGGGGGTGGGGTTGCCCCTCTGCGGCCATAATGATTCAGACACAACCGGAAACGATATAGCCCTTATAAGGTAGATGAGGTATGACTGACAGCTTATATAACCACTAAATTAAGAGGGCTAAAGCCCAACTACGTACCTCACTTACTTGAGAACCGCTATATTACTCGATCGCTATCAACGCCTCAGCCTCTTGAGATGGCAACGGCCTAGAAAAGAAATACCCTTGCCCGTATTCGCATTGCAACTCCCTCAATTTTGCCAATTGCTGTCTCGTTTCCACCCCTTCTGCAATTACGTCTATCCCCAGGTTATGAGCTAACATCACGATAGTTCTGACAATCTCCGAACTCTCCCTATCTTCACCCATGTTGTTAATAAAAGAGCGATCGATCTTGAGCGTATTAACTGGGAAGCGGTGAAGATAGCTAAGAGATGAATAGCCCGTGCCGAAATCATCAATCGAAAGTTGAATTCCCAAAGCTCTTAATTGGGAGAGTGTGGCAGCCGCAGATTCGGCATTTTCGATGATAGCGCTTTCTGTAATTTCTAGCTTTAAGCTGCTGGCATCTAAACCCGTATCCCGCAGAACTCCATCGATTTGTTCGATTAGGTTTTATTGGGCAAAGTGTTTGCTACAAAGATTTACGCTGATTGTCAAAGGTGAGGAAGTGGGAATTTGCTGCTGCCATAGCCGCGTTTGGCGGCACGCTGAGCGCATTACCCACAAGTCAATTTGCAAAATCGCCCCTGTTTCTTGGGCTAGCGGAATAAACTCTCCTGGCGGAACCAATCCGCGTTGGGGATGCTGCCAGCGCACTAGCGCCTCGAAACCGACCATTTGGCTGGCTGCTAGGGATACAATTGGTTGTTAGTATACTTGAAACTCGCAGCGATCGAGCGCTCGTCGCAGGTCGTTTTCTAATTGCGAGAGCGCGATTACTTGAAGGTGCATGGCTGTATCGAACACCTGATACCGTCCCTTCCCAAGCGATTTGGCACGGTACATGGCGATGTCCGCGTCGCGGATCACATCTTCTGCCCGTTCGTAACTCGACAAGCTACAGACGATACCGATGCTTGCATTGGTGAAGGCTTCGTATGCGTCTATGGTGAAGGGCAAACTCAGTTCGCTCAAAATTCGGTCAGCAGCGCGACACGCATCGTTGATATTTTCGATATCTTCCAAAAGGATGGCGAACTCATCTCCCCCCAGACGCGCAACTGTGTCAGCGCTGCGTAAGCTATTTTCTAACCTTTGCGCGATCGCAATCAGCAACCGATCTCCGATCGCGTGCCCAAAACTGTCGTTGACAATTTTAAAACGGTCAACATCCAGAAATAACACTGCAAACACATAATCCTGATCTCGTTTTGCTCGCTTGAGCGCACGATCGAGCCGTTCCAAGAACAAGGCGCGGTTTGGCAAACCTGTCAGCGCATCGTGAAAAGCCTGATAGCGCAATCTTTCCTCTGCTTGTTTCCGCTCAGTCATGTCCCAGAACACCAAAACCGCACCCATGACATTTTCTCGATCGTCTTTGATCGGTGCAACGCTATCACCAATCGGTACTTCTGCACCATTTTTAGCTATAAGCAAAGTCTGTGACGGCAGACTGAAAATATTACCTTCATTAAGTGCTTTCTTTACAGGACTTTCAATCGGAGTACGGGTTACTTCATCGACAATATTAAATACTTCTGTCGAATTTCTACCGATCGCATCTGACTGCTGCCAGCCAGTTAGTGCTTCGGCGATCGGATTCATAAAAGTGACACACGCCTTGGTATCGTTAGCAATCACCCCATCGCCAATGCTTTTGAGTACGGTGGAAAGCCATTTAGCATTTTCTTTGATTTGCTTTTCCATCTTATGTTTGTAAATTGCTATTTCAATAATAATATTTAATTCTCTTTCTTCAAAAGGTTTGATAATATATCCAAATGGACTTGTCTTTTTAGCCCGCTCTAACGTTTCTTCATCAGCATAAGCAGTCAAATATATTACTGGTATATCGAAACGCGAAAGAATTTGTTCCGCCGCTTCTATTCCGTCTATTTCTCCTTTTAACCTAATATCCATTAACATTAAACACGGTTTAATTTCATCTGCTTTTTGAATTGCTTCCTTGCCAGTATCGGCGATCGCCGGAACTTTATAACCTAAACTCTCTAAAATATTTTGTAGGTCTATAGCAACGATGCTTTCGTCTTCTACAACTAAAATTTTGACGCTATTAATCATCGCTTTTTTTGTTAACATATTGTCATCGCTCTATTTTAACTCCTGTAAATACAATCTTAAACTCCGTACCCGAACTGGAATTAAGATTGATATTACCTTTTAACTGAGTGACCAAGCCATTAACTAATTTTAACCCCAAACTATTCGTATTTTTAATATCTAAATCTGCTGGTAATCCCACACCATTGTCCCTAACAATCAGTACTAAATTATGCTCTTCAATCGGATAACATATAATGGCAATCTCACCTTTTTCTCCTTCGCTAAAAGCATATTTCAACGAATTGGAAACAAGCTCGTTGATAATCAAGCCACAAGGAATTGCTGTATCAACATCAAGGAAAATATTATTGTTAACATCTATTTTTAGGTTAATATCGTTCGTTTTTATTCCGTAAGAACGAAACAAATTAGTAGCTAATTCACGAATATACTGAGCAAAATCAATTTTTGTCATGTCTTTAGAGCGATACAACTTTTCGTGGATAAGTGCCATCGATCTAACGCGATTTTGACTTTCTTTGAATATATCACTTGTTAATTTATCATTGATAGACCGGGACTGAAGGCCGAGCAGACTGCAAATGACCTGCAAATTGTTTTTGACACGATGGTGAATTTCCTTGAGCATCACCTCTTTTTCTTTGAGAGATGCCTGAATTTGCTGTTCTGCCTGCTGGCGGGCTTGAGCAGAAGAAAGCACATTAGCCACAGCTTGGAGAAAGTGAAGATCATCTTGAGTGAATTTCCGGTGTCGGGTTGTATGCACTCCCAAGACTCCAAAAGGACGATCGCTACCTTGTTGGATTATGACACTCATACCGCTGACAACTCCATGCTCGCGAAGCAGAGATGGGCCACTAAATCGTACTTCCGTGCGTAAGTCTTCCACAACGATCGGCTCACTCGAAAGTAAGGTGTAGCCTGCTTGGGAATCCATACCAGAATCCACTGTTGCGCTTCCCACCAATCCTTCTTGCCAGCCTATACCAGCCCGCAGCAACAAAGCTTCTCCATCGGGAAGCAGTTCTAAAACCTTGCTGTACTCCAACTCAAGAGTTTGTTCTAAAATCGCACAAGCTTGCGTCAAAATAGTGGAAAAGTTTTTGTCGGCAAGTGCTTGTTGACCGAGTTGAGCCACTGCCGCCTGCTGCCTGACGCGGGTTTCCAGTTCTGCTTCCACCCGCAAGCGATAGGCAATCTCCATCTGTAAATCTGCGTTGGCTTTTGCTAGTTCTTTAGTTCGTTCCCGAACTCGGACTTCTAGATCGTCATAAGCTCTTTGCAATGCAGCTTCTGCGTGCTTGCGATCGCTAATATCCCGTCCTTCTGGAATCAGCAAAACTACATTTTCCTTCTCATCCTTAACAGGTTTGAGGGAAAAGTCAATGGTTGTCAGCTGATTGCCAGCACCCAGTAGATCGACTTCGTAACGAACGAATTTGCCTGTTGCAGCTTCCGCGATCGCGGCTTTCAATTGGTTCTGGGTTTCCATCGAAATATTCCAAATCCGCGCTGACCAAAAAGGACGATCGACAACATCTGAGTGTTTCAGTCCCGCAAAATCCAACGCTGTCTGGTTAGCTTCTAAAAGCGTACCATCTGGTTTCAGCAGTGCAATGAATTGGAATGTCTGGTCAAAAATAGCGCGGAAGCGTCTTTCACTCTCTTGCAAAGCTTCTTCTGCCTGTTTGCGTTCGGTAATATCGCGCAGAAACACAGTAAAAATTTTTTCACCTTCCAATTCCAGGCGCGAAATCGAGGCTTCAGCCGGGAACTCTGTACCATCTTTGCGACGGCCCAAAATCTCGCGGCTGTTGCCCATCCTCCTGGCTGGCGAGGATGACCACCCAAATCCCACCACGTGCTGGCGATGAAGCGCCGCCAAGCGTTCTGGCAAAAGTAGGTCGAGTGGTTGGCCTATAGCCTCAATAGCTTTGTATCCGAAGATCTTTTCCGCGCCCTTGTTAAATAGAGTAATATGTTGAGTTGCGTCGATCGAGATAATTGCATCATCGGCAATATCTAGAATTCCAGCCAGACGCGCTTGCGATATCAGCAGTGCCTCTTCTGTCCGCTTCAGTTCTGTGATGTCCCGTCCCACTGCTTGGAACTCGACCGGGCGATTTTGCTCATCAAAAATCGCCCGATTGATCCACTGCTGAAAGCGAATTTCTCCGTTGGGTCGGATAATGCGGTTGGCGATCGTTGTGACGGGATTTGCCAGACTTAGAGTACTCAGCTGTGTTTCTACTTGTTCCAAATCTTCATCGAGAATAACTGGAGCAAAGATATGTCCAAGCAGTTCTTCCTGCGATCGCGCAAAGTAACGACAGTAAGCTTGGTTGACGAAAGTGAAAGTGCCATCGGGCAAAAACCGACAAACCAGTTCGGTTTGATCCTCTACGATAGCGCGATAACGGGCTTCGCTCTGGCGCAATGCCTCCTCAACCCGCTGGCGCTCTAAAATTTGGTTTTCCAGGTTACGGTTGATTGCTGAGAGTTCTGAGGCACTGGGGAGAGCCAGCGCTTTAGGAACCAACGGTACAAGCGTCAAAGCTGTGTAGAGTGAAACTACAGCCGTTATCGCTTTGATGAACCCAGACAACCAATAGGTAGGATGCCAAAGCGTCCAAACCTCCATTAAATGGGTGGTGCCGCAAGCGACGATAAATGCACCAAACAGCAGGAATATCCAAGGATAGGGCAAATCTTTCCGCTTGCGAACAAAATATATTAGTGTGATGGTGATGGAATAATATGCAACAGCAATTAAAGTGTCCGAGATGACGTTAATTCCCACCAACTCAGGCTTCCACAGGTAGCAATGCCCGTGTGGGATAAAATCTCCTGAATCAAAAATTTTTTCTAATATCATTTGTCTATTTAATTCAAGTTGCTAGTTACTTGCACTTTGGGTATGTTGTTGCGATGCCGCGCTCTTATACCAAATCCGCAACAATTACCCCCTTTATGTCTCTAGGCTGTAGAGACGTTTCATGAAACGTCTCTACAATGTTTAGGCCAAAAATTCTCATGGGGTAACCAACCCGGATTTGGTATTATAACAACTTGGATAAGAGCGCTAAAGCGCAACAACGTACCTAATACTAGGCGATTAAAAATCGCAGCTTGCGCGTACTCTCGTCCGCAAGGCAAGGACTTAAGCCTGACGAGAGTACGCGCAAGCCCCAGCATTTCTAGGCTGTGGGCGATTGGCTGTCGGTTTTTGCCGCTAATACAATTCAGATTCAATCTGATTAAACGGCACAAAACTTTCTTGGGGCAACAGTATCGGCTTGTTAGCAAAAATCAGCTTACCCGTGAGCGTTATTCGATTAATCGCTACACCAGTGGGGCGCTCCACTAGCTTGGGATGCGCCTGAGAGTAGGCTCGGTAATCTGTCGGGCGGCTTGAAGTAAAGCTGGATCTGGTAACACTGGGAAATCTTTCCTGTCTCCCTTAATTTCTACCTTTTGCTTTGACGTTTGTACCACTAACCTATCCTTGTTTTCTAAGCTAGTTTTTAATGGATTTGTCTGCATATAGCAAGAATGCCACTTCTGGCGAATAGATTAGATTAGTTTTGGGGATTTTCTAGCGCTTGCAGCAAAGCATCTCCCATCGCTCGGCAACCTACAAACGTCATACCATCAGACATAATGTCGCCGGTACGATAACCATTGTCTAACACTTGCAGCACTGCCTGCTCGATTTTCTCTGCGGCTGTTGGCCTATCAAAAGCGTAACGTAGCATCATAGCAACACTGAGAATTTGAGCTATTGGGTTAGCTTTATCAAGACCTGCAATGTCGGGGCCGATCCGTGGACGGGTTCAAACACACCAGGCCCAGAAGCTCCTAAACTGGCAGAGGGCAACATACCAATACTACCCGTTAACATGGCGGCAGCGTCTGAAAGAATATCGCCGAAAAGATTGCCGGTAACGATCGTGTCAAACTGTTTGGGTGCCCGCACTAGCTGCATGGCAGCATTATCTACATAAAGATGACTCAGCTCGACATCCTGATATTCTGATGCTAACTGGATGATGCGATCGCGCCATAGCTGAGAAACTTCCAACACATTCGCCTTATCCACCGAGCAAAGTTTACCGCCCCGTTTGCGAGCTGTTTCAAATGCTACCCGTCCAATCCGGTCTATTTCGCTTTCGGTGTACGCCATCGTATTCACCCCCCGCTTTTCCCCGGTTTCCGTCGCAAAAATTCCCTTGGGTTGTCCAAAGTAAATTCCCCCCGTGAGTTCTCGTACCACCATGATATCAACGCCCTCAACTACTTCTCGCTTCAATGTGGAGGCGTCAATCAGCTGGGGTAAAATTTTCGCCGGTCGCAGGTTGGCAAACAACCCCAATCCAGCTCGCAGTCCCAGCAGTCCGCGTTCTGGACGCTGATGAGATGGTAGACTATCCCACTTCCAACCTCCAATAGCCGCTAGTAGAACGGCATCGCTTTGGCGACAGGTTTCCAATGTCTCAGTGGGTAACGGTTCGCCTGTAGCATCAATTGCAGCACCGCCGATCAGCGCTTCCTCAAACTCAAAGGTTAGGTTTTCTTGTTGGCCCACCGCTTTCAGCACATCTACCGCGACTGCCATAATTTCGGGGCCGATCCCGTCTCCGGGTAAAAGGTTAATGCGGTATTGCTGCTGTGTCATCGATCGTTCTGTTTCAAAGTGATTGCCTATTTATTTTTGCATTGCGGGTGCTGGAATGGGCAATTGGGAAGACCCGAACGGAATGCTCAGCTACTGCTCTGTTTCACCAGATGGCTGCACTCGTGATTGCAGCTGCTCTATATTTTCCTCCCAGTTGGCTCCGTCGAAGGGAATGATGCGAAATTTTGACAGCACGTTGCCATCCAGACATAGCACATTCACATCGTAGTCGTTGGGATGCGATCGCGGTCGATAAAAGCTGTGAATGCCACAAATACTGCAAAACAGATGTTTGGCAACGCCTGTGTTAAATCTGTAAGTTGTCAAAACATCGTCACCACTTAGCAGTGTAAACTTTTCTGGTGTCACAATCAGATGCAAAAAGCCCTTTTTTTTGCAGATAGAACAGTTGCATTCGTCGGCTTCGTGCTTGTCAACAACCACCCGAAAGCGGACTGCACCGCAGTGACAGCCACCTTCGTAGGTTCCGGGTTTTTCTTGGGTCATTCGATGAAAGGATTTTGGATTCTAGGATTTTGGATTGACCCCCAGATTCATCCGTGGGCTGGAAACCAATAATTTATTGGTAATTTTATTTAGAGTCTATTTTACCATAGGTTATGCTTTTTTCACCACTCTATGAAAAACTTACATTAAATTCACACTACTAAGTAGGTGGGCATCATTAAACGTAAAACTGCCGCGGACTTAGAAACCGGGTTTCTGGGTATCTACAGCTTTGTAGGTTGGGTTTCGCTTCACAAGGGCCCAACCTACAAAGAGATGGCGAAGGTATTGTCCAAGAAACCGGGTTTCTGGGTATCTACTTATTGCCTGGTATGCAAACAATCTAAAAAATACAGTAATTTAGAAACCATTCTCATCAATCAGCTTCAATAAAGAGTCTAAAGTCTTCTCAAAGTCAGCCTCTAGCTGTTGTCTCATAGAGGATAGATCTTCAGATAAAAATAGATTCTCAGTTTCTCTAGTGAAAACTTCTAAAATATTTTTAATTGCTTGCAACCGGGCTGCAAGATTTTTGATCATTTCCCATTTTTCGTTGGAAAATTCACTCATAAATTAAATCTAGCTAACGCCAAACATTATTTTTGTATATTTGTCTATTAAGGATCTTCCTTGAGGGCGTTGTCTTAAACAAAAACGTTTTGTTTAGAAAATTCTTAACGAACTTGTATATCATAGATATCAAAAATTAAATATAGTTTATAATAAGGTTAAACTTTGGTTTTTTTAAACTGAGCGGCACTAAGGGCTATAAGTAAACATTCAAAATGAAAACATACGATTGGATTGTGATCGGCGGCGGTATAACAGGTGCGGCACTAAGCTACGAACTGACGAAAAAAGGCTTTGACGTACTATTATTAGAACAATACGCTACCCCACAGAATGCCACCCGCTATAGCTATGGCGGTCTGGCATACTGGTCTGGGACAACAGAATTGACTCGCCAACTCTGCGCGGAGGGAATCGATCGCAATCGCATTCTCTCCCAAGATTTGGACATCGATACCCAGTTTCGGGAATTAGATTTAATTCTGACTGTTGATGTCGATGATGACCCCGAAAAAATGGCTGCTGCTTATAGCCACTTCGCGATTCCACCCAGGTTACTCAGTGTAGAAGAAGCTTGTGCGATCGAACCACTCCTGAATCCCAATGCTATTAGCGGTGCTTTGACAGTCAAACACGGCTATATCAATCCAGAAATAACTGCCGAAGGCTACTGTCAAGCGGCGATCCGCGCTGGGGGAGAGAGGCAGATTGGGCGGGTGTTGGGATTTATACAAGAAGGCGATCGCATTTTGGGAGTAAAAACCAACGCCGAAACCTACCACAGCGCTAATGTTGTCGTCTGTGCCGGTGGTTTTAGCCGACAGTTACTAAAAGATGCTGGTATCTCAGCACGTCTGTACTTTACTCATGCCGAAGTGATAGAAACCCCTCCAGTTGATATCCAGCTAAATAGCCTGGTGATGCCAGCCCAGCTTAAACGCTTTCAACTAGAAGCCCAGGCTAGCACATCAGAAATTGATAACTTATGGGATGAACCAGGTCACGAACCAGTACCGCCAATTTTAGACGCTGGTGCCGTTCAGTTTAAAGATGGCACAATGAGGCTGGGACAAATCAGTCGCGCTCTCACCGACCCATCTGCCACAATAGATCCAGAGGCGAGTGAAGCTGCTATTCGCGCCCAACTGGGGAAGGTTTTACCCGGATTGGGAAAGCTGCCGGGAACGTGGCATCACTGCTTGGTTGCGTTCAGCCACAATCGCCTTCCTCTAGTTGGTAAGCTACCAGGAGTTGAAGGAGTGTACATATTCTCAGGATTCTCCAATCCTCTGGTATTCGTACCGCCCCTAGCCCAGCGATTTGCTGCCCATTCTGCGGGAGAAGAAGACCCGATCGTCGATCGGTTAGCGATCGCTTTTTGATTAGTATTTACTAATGACTAATGACTAATGACTAATGACCAATGGCCAATGACCAAAATCTTTCTAACCCTAAGCTTATGCAATTAAGAATTCTCGCGATCGCAGCACTGTTGTCTCCCCTTTGGTTAGCAACTTCTGCTCAAGCCCAAAACACCGAACCATTTAGGTCACAAAGACAGACAACTCAAGCTCAACCAACAGCAGAACAAGTTCTTAACGCTTGCGTACAAGACCGTGCAGATACTCTGCCAATTCCTTTCACCGATGTGTCGCCAAACGACTGGGCTTTCAAAGCAGTAATGAACCTGTATTACTGCGGTGCGATCGGCCCCAATACTCCACCCGAAGTCATAGAACGGCTGAGAAACAATCAAAGAAAAGCAGATTTTTCAAGTTATAGCAGGCAAGCGGGTGGGTGAGGTACAGGCAAAATGTATGGGCCCTTTTGGCAGATAATTTGTGGCTTCTTCACAAGAATAATGGCAAAACCCGCCCCTACTTTCACGCTATAAGAGCGTAAGTCCTACTAATGACTAAGTAATCAACCAAAACGACCGGCAATGTAGTCGCGAGTGCCGGGATTGGTAGCATCTGTAAAAATTTTAGCAGTGGGGCCAAATTCAATGAGCTGACCGATGCGACTTTCATCGGTATTGAAAAAAGCCGTGTAGTCTGAAACGCGGGAAGCTTGCTGCATATTGTGGGTTACAATAGCGATCGTCAGTTCCTCCCGCAGAGTCTGGAGCAGTTCCTCAATTTTCATAGTTGCGATCGGATCGAGAGCCGAACAAGGTTCATCCATCAGCAGCATTTTCGGCTTCACCGCCAAAGCACGAGCAATACAAAGTCGCTGCTGTTGACCGCCAGAAAGTCCCAAAGCTGACTTTTTCAGATTATCTTTCACCTCATCCCAAATAGCCGCACCTCTGAGAGCCGATTCGACAAATTCGTCCAATTCCGATCGCGACTTACGCCCTGCTACCCTGATCCCGTAAGCAACATTATCGTAAATACTGATAGGAAACGGATTGGGCTTTTGGAACACCATGCCAATCTGACGGCGTAACTTATTCAAGTTGACGCGACGATTGTAGATATTTTGACCAAAAAATTCTACATCCCCTTCAAAGCGTACTTTCGCTTCTAATTCGCTAATTCGGTTTATAGCTTTTATGAAAGTAGATTTACCGCAACCGGAAGGGCCAATAATGGCAGTTATTTGCCCCTGGTAAATATCCATAGATACTGAATCAACAGCTTTTTTATCGACGTAATAGCAGCTTAAATTTCGGATTTTTAAAGCCGTAATTAACTCTTCTGGGGCAGATTGTGAAACAGCAGACAAATCTTTGACCTCTGGATAGATGCGCTTAACTATCTTATCACTAGCATTATAATCCATTGCTTTTCCTGAAGGTTTTTTTAACTTTTAATTATTCTGCGCGTAACCAAGCGGGATAAAACGCTAATCAGCAAAATTAGGCTCACCAATACGACCGAAGCCGTCCAAGCCAGCTCGTTTTGTTCGCTAAAAGGAGAATTTGCATAATTATATATTAAAACGGACAAAGAAGGAGTAGGATCGGATAATCCTGTCGGCCAGTTATCGCTGAACAAAGCAGTGAAGATGAGCGGAGCTGTCTCGCCAGCCGCACGAGCTACAGCTAGTAAAATACCCGTAGTGATACCCGGCAAAGCAGTAGCAACAACTATTTTAAAGGTTGTTTGGAAACGGTTGGAACCCAAGGCGGCAGAGGCTAGGCGTTGAGAGATGGGAACAAGCTTCAAGGCTTCTTCGGTTGTTAGCGCCACCACTGGCAGCATGAGGATGGAAAGCGCAAAACCACCAGCAAGTGCCGAAAATCCACCAGTTGTCAAGACAACAACGGCGTAGGCAAAGACGCCGACGATTACCGAAGGAATTCCGGTGAGGACAGTAGTAATAAAGCGAATTGCGCTGGCGACTTTTGAGTCTCTGCTAAATTCAGATAAAAATATGCCAGTCATTAAACCAAAAGGAATGCTGATTAGGGAGGCAATTCCTACCATAATTAATGTTCCCAAGGTGGCATTGGCAAATCCATTGGCTACTCCTTCCATTCCCACTGGTGCTGGCAGAGAAGTGAGAGTTTCCCAGTTTAGATTAGGAAGACCCTGGCGCAGAATGGCAAACAATATTGCTAATAAAGGTAATAGTGCTAAACCTGTAAAGGCGAAGGCTAACACTGTCATGCCTATGGTGAATATTGTTCGACCTATGGGCAAGGAACTCTGGAGTTCTTCGAGGGATGAATCTTCGGGTATAGGAGGGGAGGCGCGATCGATCATTTTAGGAAGCAGGCGAGTGGAGGAGCAAGTTAGCAAAGGAGAATTAGCGGCTCATATTTGTTGGTGACCGAATACTCGCACCATGAGGACAGCGGCTATGTTAACCAGGAAAGTGATCGCAAACAATATCAAGGATAAATACATTAATGCCCCGATATGCAGTTTGTCTAACGCTTCGGCAAATTGAGTGGCAAGTACGGAGGGAATTGTAGGGCCTAATTCCAGCAAGGAAGGATTGAGCTGCGGAGAGTTACCAATCACCATTGTTACAGCCATAGTTTCGCCTAATGCGCGTCCCAAAGCTAGGGTTGAGGCTCCTAAAATTCCAGAAGTACCTGAAGGCAACAATACGCGAAAGATGGTTTCCCAACGAGTAGCTCCCAA
>Ga0105046_10014486_pt1 | contig 12156 bp, 12 predicted proteins | sample MAT03_FD_78385 | JGI IMG/M metagenome (GOLD analysis project Ga0105046, IMG submission 78385) | Freshwater microbial communities from Lake Fryxell liftoff mats and glacier meltwater in Antarctica - MAT-03 (megahit assembly) | ecosystem: Environmental > Aquatic > Freshwater > Ice > Liftoff...
AGTTGTTCGTTGCGAGCCACTGACCATTCCTTTGATGCAAAATCGCGTACCGGCAAGGATTGCAGAATCGTTAGATTCCGCAATTTGTAGACAGTGTATCGCATTTACGCCGAAACCCAAGTCTGCATCGAATCGGTACCGGAAGTGGCATACCTGTTAGGGTAGACGTTGCCTTGGGTTCTACGCATACTCGAGCCGTTGAAGTTTGGATATAGTCCGTATACGAAAGTTATTATGTTCTCTCCTTCGGAATTGTGCTGAGAAAATTTGAACCGGGACTTGCTAGCGGTCGGTGTTGCCAATACTAGAAAGAATACCGAGCTGCGAAGCCGCAATCGAGCTTGCGGCCGGCCACATCAACCAAACTGGCTTGATGGATTTCGCAATTAGCAACGGCCCGAGCTCCGAACTTCTGCGCCAGTTCCGTATTGATTTCGCGAATCGCAATGTGGGAGGAGTGACCACATAGCAATACGGCTTTGCGATCATCCGACAGCAACTGCCAGCAGTCGTTTAATAATGGCATGAGGTGACGATGGATTTCCCAGCGTGTGCCCTTGGAACCGTGCCCGTACGTAGGCGGATCGAGGATGATCGCTTCATAGTGCGAATTGCGTCGAACTTCTCTTTTCACAAAGGTAGCCGCATCGTCAACAATCCAGCGGATAGATGCGTTGGCTAAATTGGAATGGGTGCAGTTTTCCCGAGCCCATGCGACGGTCGGCTTAGACGCATCCACATGCGTAACCGCACATCCTGCTTTAGCAAGAGCCAGTGTCGTAGCACCCGTGTAGGCGAAGAGGCTGAGCACAAGAGGCTGAGATTCGACGTTTTGCGGATCGACTGCGAGTCTTTCCAACAGCCAAGGCCAATGCGACCAGTGCTCGGGGAAAACGCCAACTTGACCGGCAGGAGTAGGCTTAAGAGACATCCGTACTCCATCGCATTCGCAGTACCATGTCTCCACCGATGATGCCGCGCGACTTGTTTGCCTTTTGTGCGTATACCAATTGTCCTCAGCCTTGAGCCCATATGAAAGATCCGCTTGGTCCCAAAGGCTTGCGGACTTCTTCGGAGTAGTCGCACCCGGACAAGGACGGTCCACTATCAAGTCGCCAAACTGTTCTAGCTTTCGCCCCATACCGAAGTCGAGCAAACGGTACCTGGTGTCTAGAGCTGGCATCTAATCTTCCAAACTTTGTTTGCTCAGTTGGCCACAGTATTGCCGAACAACAACGCGCTCTGACAGCCTTGCATTGACATGAGGACGTTTTAGAAGCAGATGCGATTGAGCCTCGGTAAGTGCCATGGATCGGTGACGGACCAACCAGCAAATAACCACGGTAGCGCTTCTCGCCCGACCAGCTTTGCAATGCACATAAACCTTTCCACCGAGAGAAGCATGCTTTTTGATAAAATCCACACCGCGGGTAACGTCTTCAAATGTCGGCGGATTGAAATCGATAGTCGGCAGCCAAAGCTGTTCGATCCCGAGACGTTGGTACTCCGACTTTGGACCTGAATACTCTTGACACATGTTGATAACACCTCGAACGCCGAGTGCATGGAGCGGCTTAGCATCCGACCGCAACGGCATGGCTCCCAAGATGATTGCGGGGTCTACTTCGTCCCACCAGTTCCGGACCTTGAAGACCCTGCCCAACATATAGTTCCATGTGAAGGTGGGAGCAAATAACGCTCGCGATAAGACTGGGTGCAATGCAATACCTTTGTTTGAATGGGTAGCTGTGATTTTGCGCCCGAAACGGCAGCAGGTAGTTAGCCCCTCGCTTACGCTTCGGGTTGGGATAGGGCCGACGGCCCATGGAATGTGCCTGCTACTTTGTTAGGGCTGCACGTTTCTCTTGAATGGTTTGCAGGAGCTGTTTCTGAGGGGCCACAAACTTGGAAACTCCTTGTTCCATCAAGGTCTTTTCCAGATCCGGAAGGTTGACTGCTGCATCTAGCTCTTTCGCGATTGACTCACTAATCATTTGGTCGACTTGGCGAGTGAAGCTTTGATCGCTGGCGGCAACGGCTGCGTTCGTATCAGGCGGATTGGTTTGGATGTCGGACCCGGCTAAAGCGGATACGTACTTCCAAGGGGCATCAGCGGCGTTCTTGGTTCCGGTGCTTGCGAAGATGATCTCTTGTTGCAGTGGCGTTGAGTGCTCCTTCCAGAATCTTTGGTTTGCCATCCAAATCCGTTTTGCGTTGAGAATTCCGTACTGCCCCTGGGCTTCTGCGGAAAGCTGCTTGCAATTGTCGGAAGTGTATTGATCGATACGCGAAACGAAGATACTAAACACGCTCTTGAACGAATCGAGCGATTTACGGCGTTGAGCTCCGCGCCAGACCGCATCGCGTGCGAGTTCGTACTGTCGCATGGAAAAGATCAGGGTGACGTTGAGAGTTACACCGGCTGCAACCAATTCTTCCAGAGCATCGAGTCCGGCTGGAGTGGCCGGTACCTTGATCATGCGGTTGTCGTGCCCTTCGGCCCATTTTTTTCCGAGCGAAATGTAATTGGCTATACGTTCCGCATGGGGCATGTTCACCGATGGGTCCTCCAATAGTGGATCGAGCTCAAAGCTGACCCAGCCTGCATTTCCCTTGGTCCGCTCCCAAACCGGGTAAAATTCTTTTTGAGCGTCGCTTACCAAGTCGTTAGTCATGCTCCAACAAACCGCCAAGTCATCTTGACCGCGTCCGATGTAGTCCACGATGGACTTGTCGAAACGCCCGGTACGAATCAGACCTGAAATGATGATCGGGTTGCTGGTGGCGCCGACAGCTCCCCATTCCAGATTTTGGGATACAAGCGTAGGATCGATTGAGTCCAAATACAAGTTGGTACCCGTATCGATTAGGGATTGGATTGAGGCGTTCTTCATGTTTTGTCCTGTTCCGGAGTTGGTTTGGCCGAGTTGGGTTTTGAGGGTTTTTGACCGCCCTAGCAAAGACTATAGTAAGCTTCTCGATGCTCCACCAACAGCCCGCAACAGCCGATTCCTCGCCGGAGTCAGGAAATTGGGCCTGCAAAATAAAGGAAACCATGCAAATCATAGACCTGCGCAGCGATACCGTTACCAAACCGACACATGCGATGCGCGAAGCCATGCTGAAGGCGCCGGTCGGCGACGACGTGATCGATATCGACCCAACCGTGGTTGAGCTACAAGAGTACGTCGCTCAATTGCTGGGCAAAGAAGCCGCCATTTTCATGCCGAGCGGAACCATGACCAACCAAATCGCCTTGCGTGTCCACTGTGTGCCAGGCGATGAGTTCCTTTGCGAGTCCGGCTGCCATATCTACAACTATGAACAAGGTGCTTTTGCTCAGCTAAGTGGTCTGGTCGCCAGGACCATTGAAGGACAGAATGGCCTACTCAAGCTCGAACAAATGCATGGAACGGTTCGCCCAGAAAATGAACACTCGGTTCGAACCAAATTGCTCTGTCTGGAAAATACCCACAATAGAGGCGCGGGCAAAATCTACTCGCTTTCACGCATCGAAACATTGTGCGACTGGGCTCACTCACAAGGCTTGAAAACCCACCTAGACGGCGCACGACTTTTCAACGCTTCAGTCGCAACCGGCGTGTCTTTGCAATCCTTTTCCGAACCGTTCGAGTCGGTGAGCGTCTGCTTCAGCAAAGGGCTCGGTGCACCCGTTGGTTCATGCTTGACAGGCTCACGTGACTTCGTCGCCAAAGCACGACGTGCACGAAAACTCTTTGGTGGCGGAATGAGACAGATTGGAATCCTCGCAGCCGGCGCGATCTATGCCCTCCAACATCAAATGGCTCGCTTGGCCGATGATCATGCCAATGCTCGATTGCTGGCCCAAACCGTCAGCAAATGCAAATCTCTCCGACTCACCGACAAAGAGCCGGACACCAACATCGTGATCTTTCACGTTGACAAGGAATGCGGAACCGCGGCACAATTTTCTGAGTCGCTCAGAAAAGTTGGAGTACTGACTTTGCCATTCGGTCCGCAAAGTGTCAGGCTGGTCACGCACCTTGATGTTTCCACGCAACAAGTTGCCCAAGCTTGCGAAGCAATTGAAAATGTAGCGAACTGTTCTTTGGGCTTAGCAATTGTCCCAAAATAATATGCGGCTTTGCAAAACGTAGAATGGACTTCCAGTCCGTCTTTTTTTGGACGGACCGGAAGTCCATCTAGCAGCGAATTACGGAAGTTTTTTCAGAACAATTCTGTCGAACCACCACCAACACAAACCTTTTTTAGTAGGAAACCTGAACGCGGTCAGCGCCCGCACCTCAGTAAATCGAGTATGAGCAATCACAATCACATCAACTACATCGAACTTCCAGCCTCCGAATTAGAAGCATCGAAAGGCCTTTTCAAAGAAGCATTCGGTTGGGAATTCGTTGACTATGGGCCTGACTACTGCAGCTTCCTCAACGCAGGAATTGATGGCGGTTTCTATCGGTCGGAGCTTAAAGCTCGGTCCGAATTAGGGAGCGTGCTCGTTGTTCTCTACAGCACCGACCTAGAAGCTACTGCGGAGAGCGTCGTTGCCGCAGGTGGCGCAATCATCAAGCCGATATTTTCGTTTCCAGGCGGAAGGCGATTTCAATTCCTCGACCCTAGCGGCAACGAATTTGCTGTTTGGTCAGAGTAACGGTCGGTCAGACATCGAAACAGAATCGTTTCTTGACAATACCCCAATGGTGAGCAACGTGCCCCACCAAAATGGTCGCTTGTTTGTGAACCGTTACCTCATGTTCCATGATCTTCCCCGAGTTTCCCCAAGCGATCTCAGGGAGATTATGGAATAACGCCAACGTGGAAGCCCGAACCGCGTGGAATTCTGTTGCCAAAGCCGCGATGGTGCTCTCCTTGGCATTCGCTCGAAGAGAAAACTCATCTTCATCAAATGGCACAAGTGGCATATCACCGCCGCGAGCGATCCAAAGTGCGCGGAAAGAAAAAACCCGTTCGCAATCCGACAAGTGATTGACGACTTCCTTCAATGTCCATGTGTAAGGTGCGTGAACGATCATGGCATCCGATTCGGAAAGGGTTCTCAGCCAATGGTAAATCTCTTGACCCTGCTCTTGAATCAAGCTTACTAAGTCCGATTTTTCGTCGATCAGATCGGTATACTTTTTGAAAATGGGTTCGGTCATTTTAAGTGAATTGAGATAGAATGAAGTTTCAAAGCAATTGATTAACAAGGGGTGGACTTCCAGTTCGGCTTTTTTCGGACAAACTGGAAGTCCATCCTACGGCGAATCCCGTTTCGCCATCTGGAAATCCAAAACAACTGCCCAAGAATTCTTGCCGACCGGCGAACTATCCGCAATCCTCAACGCCCTTGATTCATCACCTCCAACTCACTTTCAAACCATGAAAACGCTTGCTTCCACTTTTGCGATTGCCTCTTTCGGTTTTGCGATCTTTTCAGGTTGCAATATGCCGCAGTTCTCTTCCAAACGGGATTTTCAAAAAGTTATTCCCATCAATTCGCAAGTGAACGTAATCGCCGAAACCTTCAATGGCAGTATCACCGTCTCCCCGGCGGATCAATCTGAGGTGGAATTGGTTGCACACATCAAAGCCTACGGTTATACCCAGGACGAAGCAGACGCCGCAGTGGACTCGCTTACGCCCGAAATCGACACCACTGCTTCAGCATTGACCATCGCATGCAAGCGTCGAAATCAGACTCTCACGTACTCGGATTCAGTTAGCCTTGAGCTGAAGGTTCCTGCAGGTTGGCCATTAATACTTACGACTTCAAATGGGTCTGTCTCAACAACCCAGAGTCGCGGACCGGTAACCATCAATACCTCCAATGGAAAGATCGAGGTAAAGGAATCGGCGGGATCGCTTCAACTTGCAACCAGCAACGGAAAAATTGTTATCGAGAATTCTGCTGGAAACGTTCAGGCTAGCTCAAGCAACGGAGCTGTCGAACTGACCAACTGCTCTCTCGAAGGAAAATGCAAATTGGGGACGAGCAATGGCAAAATTAAAGTTAGCTTTTCCGATCGCACTCCAATGAAACTAGATGCTAGCACCTCGAATGGTTTGATCCAATTCATCGAAGCGGATGCCGACTTGACCAAGAAATCAAAAACGCACATCACGGGTATTCTTTTCGGAAAAGCAAATGGGCCCGTCCCAACTGTCTCATTGGAACTTAAGACTTCGAATGGAACAATTACCATCTCGACTGATTCTGCAAGTTCCAAGCCAACGTCTACGGAATCTGTGTCGGTTGGGCTTAGTAAGTGACCTGTGTTTCTCAAAGTAGCTGGCACACTTCGATGCGGCGATGATCATAATCCAAGGCTTTTGCAAGGAATCTTAATGTCGGTCCCTCGCTAACGCGTCGGGTTACGAAAATCTAATGATTGAACAAAAACTCCTTGCAGTTCAAAAGAGCCCAAGTCAAATCCTGATACGCTTCCAGCTTGTCGGCTCTGCGATCGATGTACTCTAACGCCGGCTTCATTTCAGATGCACTCGGTTTTCGAGCAAACGCTCTCACGTAGAGTTCTTGAAGCCGTTCCTCATGCGTAGTCGTCCGGTTTGCTAAGTTTGTGGGAAGTCCGTTCGCTTCCGCAAGCTTCGCGATCAGCTCTTTCGAATTGGCGAAATGCAAACTCTGAGCCAGCGTCGAATCGCTGGTCCGTTCGCACTCGCAAGCCGTGGTCGCATCAGGTCGTCCGAAAACCGTGAGGAAGTACGATCGGAACGACGAGTCAGGCAGCGAGATCGCTTTGGTGCGATCCGGCATTGCTTCGAATGCGGTTGCCGTCTGCGTTACTTGATCGACCGCATCCAAAATCTGTTCCGCCGAAAGCCGCTTTGGATAGTTCCTCGAAAAACACTTTCGATCGCGAAGGTTGTCGCCATTCGGCTCACTATCAAGCTGGTAAATGCGAGAGTTGCAAATAGCCCGTATCAAACCCTTTGAGTCGTAGCCCGACTCAAGCAGTTGATTCGCTAGCGCCTCTAACAATGGAGAGTTCGAAGGTGGGTTGGTAACTCGCATGTCGTCTTCAGGCTCCACTAAGCCTCTTCCGAAAAAGTGCTTCCAATAGCGATTGGCAATCGACTTTGCAAAGAAGGGATTGCTTTTGTCGACCATCCAATCGACAAGATACTCACGAGGATCTCGTGCATCCGAATCCGCCCTTGGTGGACCATCGAGTCCCGCCGCTTTCAGAGACTCGCCTGTCTTGGGGTGCGAAGAACGAGGCTGTCCTGAACCTGCGTACAAAACAGCCTCGTCCGGCGATTGGCCAGTTTTAGTCTTAACCTGAGAAAAGAAGGCGGCCATCTGAAAGTAGTCTTTTTGCGCCCACTTCTCGTATGGATGATGGTGACATCGAGCACACTGAATGCGCTGTCCCAAAAATAATTGAGCCGTATCCTCAAGTCGACTGAAATTGTCGGGTACCTGTCGATACCAAACAACCGGTGGATGGACATCTATAGAACCCGAGGCAGCTACGATATCACGAACAAATTGGTCAAAAGGTCGGTTGGAAGCGATTTGTTCGCGAATCCATCGATGGAATGCAAAGGTGCCTGATTTTTGTCCCGGGGACTCTCGTCGGTTTCTCAAGACCAACATCCACTTGTTAGCGAAGTGGTCTGAATAGTCATCGCTTTCCAATAACCGATCTATCAGTTTCACACGCTTGTCAATGGAAGTATCGTGCTCAAACTTTTCCACTTCGCCGATTGTTGGTAGCCGGCCCGCGATATCAAGAGTCGCGCGGCGAAGGAATGTCGGGTCATCGCAAATACGAGAGATTGGAATGTTCAGCGAACGCAATTGCGAGATCACCGCACCATCGATTGGATTAGTTGGCTCCGGCCATTCGTTCGTACCTCCAACAATCGGAACACTTGCTCGAAAGACCGCCACTTGGCCTTGGAAACGTGCCATAACAGCGACTTCTCCTGCCAGGGACTTCATCGATACCAATCCACGCTTGTCAACATCCGCCATATCAGCGTCGTTGCTTTCAAACTGAACGGACGGTGATACGTCTTCGGTGGTTCCATCTGAGTAGCTCGCTGTAACCGACAATTGCTGGTCCTGTTTCGGGAGCATACGGCGAAGTAGCGGTGCAACCGAGATCGCAATAACACGCCGATCATCCGCCTTACCAGGTTTGAGCCCTTGAGAAATCCAGCGACGAAGCACACGGTACTCTTGCGAATCCTTTTCGAGTCGTTGTCCGCCACCGTGTGGAACCGAGTTGATTGCTTTGGTCAGCAGTAAGCTTGCGTCGGGCAAAGCAGTCGATAGTCGGCGACCTCGCGACTCCTTGACTAAGTGTTCGTAATCCTCACTTGGTTCAAACCCAAGCAGCGAAAGTTTAAAGCCATTTTGGCCCGCGGCTTTTCCATGGCAACCTCCTCCATTGCAACCAAGCTTCGTAAAAATGGGAACAACTTGGTTCGAGAAATTGACTTCGGGATTCTCGTCCCAATTTGTTACCTCAATCGTCAGCTTAGCAGCACCTACTCCGTCGATTTCGGCAGTCAAAATAGTCGTGCCATTTTGAATTGGAGCGACTTGACCAAATGCATCGATAGAAGCAATACCAGCGGGTTCAAAATGAAACATGGCTTTTCGAGTCAAATCGATTTCGTGTCCACTTGCATCGCTACCGGTAACAAGACACTGGTATCGAGCGTCGCTACCACGAAAGACGATTTTGGTTTTTTCAACATCCGATCGCAATGATGGGCTGCTTTCGATTCGCAGATTGCTAATCGGTACATTCGACTCTTCTGCCGATCCTCGCCCTGCGCAGGCAATGAGTGCAAGCACTGAGAGGGTGAGCCATTTTTCGATTTTCAATTGGTGGGCCTCAGGTGGGGGAGGGCATTCCGAGGAATGCTGGGCTTGGGAAGCCGTGGGGTGGGGTAATTTATTTCAACTCAATTTTAAATCAATTCACTTACCGGACCATGATCTACGAGGAACTGTGGACGGCCAGTTGAGTCTGCGACGGTCGTGCTCGCCACATCGATTCCTAGATTGTGGTAAAGGGTTGCGATGACTTCTTGAACGTGGACCGGTCTCAGGGTCGCATACTCGCCCAATCGGTTAGTGGCACCGATGGCTTGGCCAGTTCGGATGCCGCCACCGGCCATGAAAGCACAACTCACTTGCGACCAATGGTCACGACCTGCTTCCTTATTGATCTTGGGTGTACGCCCGAATTCGCCCCAAACAACGATACTTGTGTCTTCGAGCATTCCACGCACATCTAAATCTTCGATGAGCGCACTCAAGCATTGATCAAGTTTGCCGCCATGGTCCCTAACCAAATCAAAGTTCTTACCGTGGCTATCCCATCGACCGAAGCTCAAGCTGACAACTCGAACGCCAGCCTCAATAAGACGGCGAGCGATGAGTAGGTGATCATTGCGAGTTGCACATCCGTCATACTGATACTGATAAGGTTTTCCGTCGCCATACTTGGCAACGACATTCGGATCTTCTTTGGACAAATCGAGTGCATCCACAAGCTTGCTGCTGGTTAGGACATCCAAAGCGCGTTGACCGAATGTGTCCATCCCGTCCATGACACCGGTAGTGTCGATATCGCGCCGAAGTATATCCAAGCTAGTAACAAGCTCTTTTCGACTCTGAAGCCTTTCTAGCGAGATGCCATTGAGCTTCATGTTTTCGATGCCAGGGCCATCGGGTTTGAACGCGGAGTGCGCGGCGCCCAGAAAACCAGGGGCACCACAATCGGACCACTGCACATGGCTCGATCTCTCTGCTAAACCGACAAATGGCGGCACCGCAGGATCCATCGCCCCCTTTAGTTTCGATACAGCCGAACCGATCGACGGACGGCCACCGAGAGCCTTCAAATCGTCCGGAATCCAGCCGCTCAAGCACTGATAGGACTCGTGTCGATCTTTGCAACCAACTATGGAACGAATGATAGCCGCCTTATCCATTAGCCTCGCAAGCTTAGGGAAGACTTCGCAAATTTCGATGCCGGGGACATTGGTAGGAATCGCGCGAAACTCACCTCGAATTTCGGAGGGAGCATCCGATTTGATATCCCACATGTCTTGGTGAGGAGGTCCTCCGCCCAAGAAAATTTGAATGAGCGACTTGTTCGAGTTTTTCTTTTGTGCCGATTCAGCCCGAAGAATGTCGGACAACCCAAGCGCAGTCGCACCGAAACTCATGCCACCAATTTTCAAGAATGAACGCCGTGATTCCCTGTCGCAGTAACTGCTAGAAGCACCATACTGACCTAAGATCGACAACATTATGCACCGAATGGTTAGAGGGTAGTTAGGGTCGCGGACAGGCCTGAGAGCTTGTGCGGATTTGGGTGGGCAATGGCCTTGGATAGGGCTCCACGTAGGATTTAACCCTGCCAAAGCAAACACTATTGTATCAGCCTGAACAAATTCCACGGAGTTGTCAATATGCCGACAAAAGTACTATTCTACTCTGCGGCACCGGTTGTGTGTGGAATTATCCATGTCTCCGACAAGAGTAGCACGTTTCTCCAAACCGTCATAAAGGTAGCAGGCACATTCCATGTGCCGTCCGCAATTGAACCACCAATAGTTTTCGAACCTAATACACACGGAAAGCCTGTAATTTCCTGCCGTCGCCATGTGATGCCAACAGTTTCATAACCCGAAGCAAGAGCTAGGGGGCGCACGCTGCAATCCCTCGCTCAATGGTCCCAAACTACGACTGAATGATTTTCTGGTTAATCAATCTTTCCAATGGCTTGCGAGTTGCCTATAGTTCATCCGTGCAAACCGGAAACTGTTTGCTCAATTGCCTCCGGTCGTTTTTCCGGCTGAGGGACCATCATAATGCGTTGGCCTAGATCGCAAAGGGCAGTGCAGTAGCACGCTTGATTTACGCCAGTCTCGCAGCGGCTCCGTGTCGTGCCGCCTGACGGTCGGAGGAAAAAACAAGTGCTGGCCGATGGTTTTGCCATCGGCCAGCTTTGTTTTCATTCTTTAGAATCGTGTCGTCCGCAGGCACATGAAACCTAGCACAACGGAGGTTGTACCAAGGATTGCCCATTGCGTAACGGTCATATGTTCGACGCTGTACACAATGCCTCGAACGATTTCGGAGCCGAGTTTCGATAAGTACTGCATGATCTGGATTTCGATTCGATCGCTTGGACGATCTGGAAAAGCAAATGAACGAGCCTTGCGATAAATCGTACGTTTGCGGTTATGCATTGCAAATTCCTTGCTTTTGACTTGGGGCAAATTCGGATTGAGCGTGCCGGATTTTCTGGTTTTTCGGAATAAGCACGTCTATCGCAGGAATCGGAAGCTCGATTCGAGGGAAAATGGTCTCCGCGTGACCAAGTGCGCTTGCAGGGTACGTGGCGAGGTATATAATCCCACACAAGCGAAGGGGTTGTAGCTCAATTGGTTAGAGCACCGGACTGTCGATCCGGAGGTTGCGGGTTCGACCCCCGTCGACCTCGCTTGCAAAAACCCTGGTTTTCTCAACGAATTCCAGGGTTTTTTCGTTGTTTCGCTATGATTCCCTAAAATGGCTAAGGATGGTTTTTGCGACACTAGATGAAAGGAAGTCACCGGAATGGACGGTGGTTGGGGCAAGCATTGGTTCATGATCTTGAGAAGACCACTAGGAACACTGAGCAACTTTCCGTTTACCCCCGAATCGCTGCTTTTTTGGATACCGGCGTCCTCTGCTCGACCCAAGATTGTAGCTCTGAGGCCAAGTTTTTTCGAAGAGGTATCTTCGAAGGTGTATCATCGATCCCTGACGATTCTTTTCGTCACGAGCCAGCAGTTCGACACTCGGGCTTTCCGTATCAAGATTGAGTTGGTTTACTTTTATGGATTGCAATTCGTTGACCCGTAAGCTTGTTACGTGGTAATGATTTATAAAACGGTCGTTTCGTATGAATCGACTTCTAGTCGGCCCCATTCCTCTGAGTGGCTCGACGAACCACATGATCCACTTAATCTCGACGATCTTTCCAATCAACCATGGGTCGGTCATCCCTAATACCACAATTCCATTTCGCGCGGTGTGCCTCTCGACGGTAACCGTTGACGAGCTGGTAGCGGAACTCGCCGAGAGTTTCGGTTTTCGACGGTAGCGGCCGAAAGTCTTGG
>Ga0105046_10014492_pt1 | contig 12154 bp, 10 predicted proteins | sample MAT03_FD_78385 | JGI IMG/M metagenome (GOLD analysis project Ga0105046, IMG submission 78385) | Freshwater microbial communities from Lake Fryxell liftoff mats and glacier meltwater in Antarctica - MAT-03 (megahit assembly) | ecosystem: Environmental > Aquatic > Freshwater > Ice > Liftoff...
GGGCGAGAAAGTGCGTGGTCACGGCGTTTCGGATTCTTCTGGCGGGAACAGTTCGATCAGCGGAAGTCGGAAGCCGGGGACCACGGGGTCGCCTTCGAGGATGTCGCCGACGGCGTAGATTTTCACAGACGTCCGAGAAGTATAGATGTGAACTTGCTCAGCATCGGGCCAGACAGTCCAAACGGCTTTCGATCCCGCACGGAAGTACTCGCCGATTTTCGCGATCAGATCTTTGCCAACATCGGTTGGGCTGATCACTTCGATCGCCAGATCCGGCGCGACGGCCCAAAGCGCACCCTTCGGCCGTCGCTTGGCCTTCGGCCACGTTGAGTACGAGACGAATGCGAGGTCGGGGATACGGTTATTTCCGGTATTCGGAAGTGCGAACTTACCTTCCACGACCGTCCAACCAAGATCGTGATCGAGGACGAACTGCGTGAGCCAACGCGTGAGCAACGCGTCGATGATCTGCTCTTCGATCCCCATAGCTTTCTCCACGAGTTGGCCGTCGACGAGTTCGAAATGCTCGTCGTCGAAGAGGGGTTCCGGTTCGGGCTCCGGCACTTCCGGCACAGGCCAGTTGTCGCTCATCAAGCGTTTCGTCGATGCCAAGATGCTCATGATCGCCTCCCTCGTGAGTCGGTATTCTACCCGTTCCAATTGTTCGATTGCTTCCAAAACTCCAGCGGGTTGCGGTAGACCACGCGATCGATCACATCTTCGGAGTGCCCGCGCCGTTTCATCTCTTGGATCAGCGCCGGCACGGCCAACGGGTCGGAGTGGCCCCAGTCCCCGGCGGAGTTCGCCAAGATGCGCTCGGGGCCGTACATCTCCAAGATGTCGGCGCTGCGGCTCGGTGTGCACTTCGTGATCGGGTAGAGCGTCATGCCGCACCAGAAGCCGTTGTCGAGGGCGAGCCGGACGGTGTGCTCTTCGACGTGGTCGATGCAAACGCGGTGCGGCTTCACACGCTTGTCGTTCAGCAGCATGTCCACGATCATCCGCGTCCCTTTGAGCTTGTCTTCCAAATGCGGCGTGTGAATCAATACGAGTTCGTCGGTCTTCATGGCGAGGTCGAGGTGCTCTTGGAAGATCGTCGCTTCGTTGGCGGTGTTCTTGTTCAAGCCGATTTCGCCGATGCCGAGGACGTTCGGTTTCTTCAAGAACTCCGGTATCAGTTTGATGACCTCGCGGGACAGCGTCACGTTCTCCGCTTCCTTCGCGTTGATGCAAAGCCAAGAATAATGCTTGATGCCGTACAATGCCGCGCGTTTGCCTTCGACTTCGGTGAGGTGGCGGAAGTAGTCTTGGAAGCCGGCGGCGGTGCCTCGGTCGAACCCGGCCCAGAAGGCCGGTTCGGAGATGGCGACGCAGCCGGCCATCGCCATGCGGGCGTAGTCGTCCGTGGTGCGCGAGATCATGTGGATGTGCGGGTCGATGTAGCGCATGGAGTAACCCCGTAACAATCGATCGGCACGTCCGTTATTGTAGCCGGAACAATCCGACAGGCTTGCGGTAGGTCGTCAGGAAAATGCCCCGGATCGTCGGGCCTTCGCACGAGTGCTCGATCGCTCCGTCCGTGTGCGCGTGGCGCAGATGGAAACTCAGCGTCGCGGTTTCGTCGCCGGCGTAATTCGGATCGTAAATCCGCAGCGTCACCCGGCCTTCGGCGCCGTCGAAATCGTAGCCGTAGGCGAGCACTTGGTGGTTCTGGCTGAGGTTCCGCAACCGGTGGCCGCGGGCCTTCACCAAGCCCAACGCCACCGGCACCCCGGCCTGCAATCGTGCCCGGATCCGGGGCCATTCGTTGGCGATGGTCTTCCGCAGCAGTCCGCCTCTCCGCATTTGCCAAGCGTAATAGCGCACGCCGCCGAAGGGCAGGTTCCAACTGTCCACGAGCCGTCGGGCGAAATAGCGACGGAGCGCCGGCTCCGGTATCTTCGGAAGTTCGCCGATCCCGCAGTGGTAGAAGTCCAGCGCCGCGAAGACCATGCCGCCGCAAAGGCCGTAACTGGCATCGCCGACGGGGATCGTGCCGAACGGCGTGGCGATTTCGAAGATCGGCGTCCCCGGCGGGAACCAGTTGGGGAAGTCGAACCCGTTCTCGCGGACGCCGAAGTTCGGCACTCGTGCGGACGTGATCAGCGGAAGGCCTCGTACTCTTTCCCGAGCAAACTCGCGGCGATCTTCAGTTTCAAGATCTCGTCCGTCCCTTCGTAAATCCGGCAGACGCGCACATCCATAAGGTGCCGGCCGGGCCGGTAGAGCGTAGACCAACCGCGTCCGCCGAAGATTTGTACCGCCCGATCCGCCGCGTCCCACGCGGCATTCGTGATGAACAACTTCGCCTTCGCGGCCAATCCGTCGGCATCGACCGCCAGATCCTTAATGGCCGGGGCCATGGCACTCGCTTGCTTGGCTCGGGCGGCCATTAGCAACAAGGCTTCGCTGCTGATGCGGGCCATCTCGATTTCGGCGAGGTGCTCCTGCACGAGTTGATGTTTGCCGATCGGCTTGCCATGCTGTTCGCGGTTCTTGGCGTACTCCAGACTTTCGATCAAACAATCTTCGATGACCCCCAAGCAGCCCGCGGCGACGCTCAACCGCCCGCTGACGAGCGTCCCCATCGCGATGCGGAATCCGGCCCCCTCGGCACCCAGCATGTTCCCGTCCGGGATTTCGACGTCGTTCATCTCGAACATCGCCGTGTTCGACGTCGGCATCCCCATTTTCGCGGTGAGGTTTTCGGCCACGAAACCGGGCGACTTCGTATCGACGACGAACGCGCTGATGCGGCGCTCCGGTCCCTCGGGCACGCCGGCCGGGTAGCCGAAAACGATAATGGCGTCCGCGATCCCGCCGTTGGAAATGAGGTACTTCACGCCGTTCAGTTTGTAGCCGGTCGCGGTGCGTTCGTAGGTGCTGGTCATCTCGCGCGGGTTGCTGCCGGCGTCCGGTTCGGTCAGCCCGAAGGCGAGCACCATCTCGCCCGCCACGGCCCGGGGCAGGTACTTGGCTTTCAAGTTTTCGCTCCCCCAAGTTTGAATGGGGTACGCCCCGATGCTGAGGTGTCCGGAAAAGAACGTCCGTACGCCCGTGCCTTCGCGGCCGATGCGCACGAGGGCATTCAGATACGAGACGGCGTCGGCCCCGCGCCCGCCGAAGGCCGGATCGATGTTGATGCCGAGGAGGTTGTGCTTCTTGGCCAGCGGCAGCAATTGGTCGTTGAACCGGTGTTCGACGTAACAAAGCTCCTCGATGGGGCGGATTTCTTCGCAGAAGGCCCGCACGTCGGCCGCGAGATTCTCGGGTAGGAACTGCGACATGGGCGACTCCGATTCCGTGGGGAAGCTACATTGGAATTGTAGCACCGGGGCGACGGTTGTGGCCGGGGTCACAATTCGGCCCGCCAAAGTTGCGTTTGGCGGCGAGTGTTCTACTGTTGCGCGAGAACTGCCGGCCTCCGTTTCCGAAACCTTCCCCAACGGGTTGCACCGATGTCCGTCCCTTCGTCGGTCGAAGAATTGCTCCAACTGATCCGCAAGAGCGGGATGATCGAAGAAGGCAAGCTCACGGACTATTTGCAGCGCCGCCAAGTGGGCCGCGGATTGCCCACCGATCCGCGCGAAGCCGGCGATACCATGATCCGCGACGGCCTCTTGACGGCGTTCCAAGCCGAGCAATTCTTGCTCGGCAAATGGCGCGGATTCACCATCGGCAAATACAAGCTCCTCGAACGCGTCGGCATCGGCGGCATGGGCCAAGTGTTCCTCTGCGAGCACATGTTCATGAAGCGGCGCGTCGCCATCAAGGTGCTACCGCCGGCCAAGGCGGAACAGCCCGCCGCCCTCGGGCGTTTCTACCGCGAAGCCCGTGCGGCCGGGTCGCTGGAGCACCCGAACATCGTCCGTACTCACGACATCGACCAAGACGGCAACCTGCACTTCATCGTCATGGAGTACGTCGACGGGGCCAACCTCCTCGATATCGTCAAGAAATTCGGCCCGATGAACATCAACCGGGCCGTGCACTACATCCGCCAAGTGGGCTTGGGCTTGGACTTCGCCTTCCGCGGCGGCATCATCCACCGCGACATCAAGCCGGGGAATATCCTGATCGACCGCACCGGAGCGACGAAGCTTTTGGATCTCGGCTTGGCCCGGTTCTACAAAGACACGACCGACATGCTGACGGTGAAGTACGACGACAAAATCGTACTCGGCACCGCGGACTATGTCGCCCCGGAGCAGGTCGCCAATAGCCACGCCGTCGATGTGCGGGCCGACATCTACGCCCTCGGGGCGAGCTTCTACTTCGTGCTGGCCGGGCATCCGCCATTCCCCAATGGCACGGTCTCGCAGAAGTTGCTCTGGCACCGCACGAAAGACCCGACGCCGATCCGGCAGATTCGCCCCGAGGTACCGGAGGGGATCGCCGCCATCGTCGCGAAGATGATGCACAAGGACGTGAACCAGCGTTTCCTGACGCCGGCCGATGTCGTCGAAGCATTGGAATTGTGGGACACGGTGGAGATTCCCGCCCCGGCCGTCGAAGAAATGCCCCAGCTCAGTCTCGCCGCGCTCGAAGGAGTCGAACCGCCGATCGAGCAGTATGTGGCTCCATCCAGCAAACTGATCTCGAAGATTTACGAAGCGGATGAGGCGCCGCGATCCGAGCTGCGGAGCCGGCTCGCGCCGAAGGCCTCTCCGTTCGGCGTCGCCGAGGCCCCCGCATCGGCGTCGCGAACCCCGGATCCGAGCGCATTCAACCCCAATCGTTCGACGGCTTCGATGCCGGCGATCAAACTCGGCAAGTCGAGCATCGTCGTGAAGTCCAATCCGTTTGCAGCACCGCAATCCGAATTGGCCACGGCCTCGCTGATGCAGGATCCGACGCCGTACAACGTCGTGCGGCCGCAATACAGCGACCGCCCCGGCCCGTTCCCCGGAACATTCCCCGTCATCGCGATGCCGCCCCAAGACACGGGAACCCAAACCCGCAAGATCGTCTTCTTCGGGTTGATCGCGGCCTGCGTGGCCGTGGCGACGATGCTTTTGACTTGGAAGTTCTTGGTCTTGCCGAAAGCGGCCGCGCAAGTTCAAGACGTCCAGAAAGTCCATGGGAATTGAATCGGAATCGACCCCGGCGCGACCTTCGTGATCCGTCGGCGCGGAGGCACACCCAGACCGGCACGGCGCCGGTCCGGGCTACTACTTCCCCACCGCAATCAATTGCTTCTCGATCTCCGGCGGCATCTCGAATAGCTGAGCCAAACTCGCGATGCTCTCTCCGAGCATCGGAATTAATTCCGCTTTCAAATTCCCCACCCGCTTTTGTTCCGCCAGCCGCAGCGTCGGCAAACGTTCCGGCGGCATCGTCATCAGCCGGCAACCGGTCGCATCGACGGCCAATAAATCGATGCCCATGACGATGGCCCCGATCGGCTTCGCCGTCCCCGCCAGCGGGCCGTCCCCTTCCATGCCGACGATCCCATCGACGATGGCCAAGTGCGGCATGTGCGTGAGTGCAATATCAACGATGCTGTTCGGGATGCCGCGCCAATGGAGTTCGTTCTTCGGCCAGCCGTAGCAGATGCCGGGCAGCGACCCGAAGAGATTTTTTAAGCTCAGCGTCGCCCCGGCCCAGTGGTGCGTCTTCAACTTCGGCAGCGACACGAACACGTCCGCATCGAGCACCGTCCGCGAAAGGTACAGGTATTCCAGCCCCGTGGTGCGGCCGAGGTTCAGCGTCTTCACCGGTTCGTCGTGGTTAATGTCCACGAAGCGCACGCCGTGCTTGCGGAGGACATCCCCCAGTCCGCTGGCGTTGACGAGGTATTGCACGTTCCGCCAGTGCCCCGGCCCCTCCGCGACGATGATCTCAGCGGCCCCTTCGCGCTTGAAGAATTCGATCACGCCATCGACGAAGCGCGGATCGGTGTTGATGACCTTCCCCCGGCTGAACTCGACGAGGTTCGGCTTCAACACGACCTTCTTCCCCGCAATTGGAACATGCTGGCGGAAGTGCTCGAACTGGGCGTGCAGAATCTCGGCGAGGGGTGAATCGTAGCTGTCGGCCTTGGCGATGTGGACGGCCGAAGTGACCGGTAACGGACGCATCGCCGCTGTGCCGTTGATGACGAAGCCGCGCATCTTCGAACGCAGCTTCCCGAAAAATCCCGTGGCATCGCTAGTCGCCGGGGCCGCTTGATCCTTCGCACTGACGCGGGTGCTGCCGACGACCGCGTGCGTGGCGACCGTCGGCGTGTCGGTGAGTAAGAATGGGTTGCGCGAATCTGTGTTGAGTGCCAGCGAAGCGAGGGCCAGTCGCATCGGGCCGGCGCCGAGTCCATTAGTTTGGGAAGTTTCTTCTGCCAACGCCGCATTCAACCGCTCGTCGATCACTGGCAGTGCGTCTCGCGTCGCGGAATCATCCGCGTGGCAACTCAGCGCGATCTTGATCCACGCGAGGTTTTCCACATCGGTCGTCTGCCCCGCGACCACGCGCAGATACCCCTTGGCCGCGTCGATGCGCGGTCGGTCCTTCACGCCTTGCAGCGCGAGTAGCAGAATCGCCGTCGGGCCGGGGATCGCTTCGGTCTGTTTGCCGAGGATCATCCGGCTGCCATAGTTCGCCCCGCCGTGGTCGAAGGCGCGATCGAGTAACAAACGTAAGCCTTCTTGCACGCGCGGGTGATTCCCCTGCCCCGCCGCGCGAAGCGCCAGACACGCCCACGCCGTCGGCTCGACCCACGAGAACGTATCCGAAGCCCACGGCCACCCGAGCAAGCCCGCGTCGATGTCGCCGGCATCCGACGTTTCGAGCCGGACGACTTTGCCTTCAATGGTCAGCAGTTTATCGATGATCGGCTTCATCTGCGCATCGGCCATGCCCAGCTTGGCCTTGGTGAACAACACGAGCGCCGTCGGCCACACGGCTTGCGGACGACCGCGCGCCAAGCGATAGCTCCCGTCCCCGGCGGCATGCTGTTCGAGGGCGGGCCAACCCGCTTCGGCGCCCGCGAGGAGGGCGAGACACGTCGGTTCCAAATGAGCCGGTTGATCGGCGCGATAGCCCCAACCACCGTCGGGGGAAATGCAATCGCGGAGTAATTCGAGGGCAATCATGGGCGGTTCCGAAGTACGACGTTGCGCGAGTATAGAATATTATGGATCGAGTTCCCAGACCTGCGCTGTGATGGTCTCGGTACCCCAAGGTTACCCAATGCGTATCGCCCACTTCGATTGTTTCAGCGGCATCTCCGGCGATATGGTACTCGGGGCCGTCCTCGATGCGGGCGTCTCCGCGGACGCCATCCGCGCCGCCCTCGCTTCGCTCGAGCTCCCCATCGAACTGGAAATCGAAAAGGTCAAACGCTGCGGGTTCGCCGCCACCAAAGCGACCATTCACGCGAAGGATCAAGAAGATTACCGCTTCCTGCCCGATGTCGAAGCGATTCTGGCGAAAGGGGCGCTCACGCCGAAACAGCGGGACTTGGCGACGGCGATTTTCCGCAAGGTCGCCATCGCCGAATCGGTGGCCCATGGAATGCCGCTCGAACGGGTCCACTTCCACGAAGTCGGGGCACTCGACAGTATCGCCGATATCGTCGGCGCAGCGGTCGGTTTGGATCTTCTGGGCGTCGAAAAGTTCACGAGTTCGTCGGTGCCGACGGGCAGCGGCACCATCAAATGCGCTCACGGGATCATGCCGGTGCCGACGCCGGGTACGGTCGAACTGCTGAAAGGGGTGCCGCTGGCGAAGTCGGCCATCAAGACGGAACTGACGACGCCGACGGGGGCGGCGATTTTGACCAGCGTCGTGACCGAATACACCGATACCCCGGCGATGACGATCCGCACCATCGGCACCGGCGCGGGGACGAAAGATTTCATCGATCAGCCGAACACCCTGCGTTTGTTCCTCGGTGACACTGCCGTGTCAGCGAACGCGGTAACGGTGTTGGAAACGAATCTCGACGATTGCACGCCCGAGGTGATTGGCTACGCCATCGAGAAATTGTTCGCGGCGGGGGCGCTCGATGTGTTCGCGGTGCCGATTCAAATGAAAAAGAATCGGCCGGGGGTGCTGCTGACGGTGATCGCGGAATTATCTACGGTCTCGGAATTGGAAAACTTCCTGTTCCGCGAGACGGGCACCTTCGGTATCCGCCGGACGCGGGCCGAGCGGACGATTCTCGAACGGGAATCGATTTCGGTGGCGACACCTTGGGGAGGCGTGCGAGCGAAGCGCGGTTGGCGGGCCGGCTAGGAGATCGTGACGCCGGAATACGAAGATTGCGCCCGGGTCGCCCGGGAGAACGGCGTCCCGCTGCGGCTAGTGCTGGAGGCCGTGAAGAAAATCACGGGATGAGTTCGTGCGGGGCGAGCAATTCGAACGGGTAAATGGGAATATTGCGGAGGATCCAGAAAGAGATGAATACGATCGCGATGATTTTAGGCCCCCAGACGAAGCCTGGCAGCCGGCCCGGAGTAGTGCCCCAAGCGCGGTGCCACAAGTGGCGGAGGAGGAGGAAAAAACCGACGGGCAGGAGTGAGACCCCCACGGCGTTGTAAGCGAAAGCTTGTTCGACCCGGAGATTCAGCAGCGCGTGCAAGGCGCGAGTCGTGCCGCAGCCGGGGCAGTGGATCGACGTTATCTGATAGGAGACGCACTTGGGATAGAAGTCGTGGTCGGTCGGTGCGAAGTTGGTCAAGAGGTACAGCGCCCCTCCTCCGAGAAGCCCCGCTGCGGCCACTAGGCCGCAACGGACGAGCCGCCTCCGACGATTTCGCACGGGCAAAAGGGAGTCGTTGTTCACGGGATCACTTGGCGTTCGCGCCGGCACCGACGGCGAGGACTACTATGATGAGGTAACCGATCACCGCCAAGCCGTTGACGACCAACCCGGCGATGGCGCCGTAGGTCGACCACTTCTTGGCTTGCGCGGACGCTTCCCGGGCTTCGCTCATTTTGCCTTCGGCCACTAACCCGTTGACCTTGGCGGCGTTGATGATGCCGACAACGCCCAGCGGCAAGCAGCAGCAGAAGGTGACGGCGATGGATTGAATTAGGTAGTTCGGGACCGTCGCGGCGTCTCCACCGCCACTTTTGCCCCGGCGGGCCGGGCGTTCATCGGCGTCGGCATCGTCTTCGTAATCGTCGTCGCGTTCGCGGGCCATGCTACCGGTCTCCGAGGAGGGTTAGATGAAACGGGCTCATCCCGTGGGCTGTGGCAAGTTACACAACCGACACCTCGGGGTCAAATGCGGAATCTAAAAAGCAACGGAATTCTTCAACACTCCTTCGGTGCGGCCGGAACAGCTCTGGTTCTTCACCTCTCGAGCTGTTGTGTGTAGCGCGGTAGCTGCTCCTTTTATCCCACCGAAACGCTCGCCCGCTGGCCGAACTCGGGGAGCAGTATGAACTCCACGGCTAGGTCGGTCAGCCGACCGCCCTCCTGGACGAACGCCAGCCAGTTGGCCCGTCCCGCGTCTTCGCCGGGCCGGTTGAGGAGTTGGGCGTACAGGCTGTCGATGGCTCGCAGGTACGCCTCCGTCGAGGTGATGAATCCACGTGCCAAGGCGTCGCGTGTCTCGCCGGCCGTCAATCGTGCCACGTAGCCTTGAACCTCCCCTTCGTCTCCCTCGCGGCCCAGCTCGTTCCGGAATAGGGATCGAACGAAGCCTTCCGCATCCGGGTATCGGCTCTGGTACTCGCCCGACGTCAGGAACAGTGCGGCCATTTCCTCGTAGGTCATGCCTTGGCGCAGTTGCTCGACCCAGCCATCCCGACCCTCGGCGTCGGCGGCCCGCCCCAAGAATATCCGGTAGGCGTCATCCACCTGATTGTCGAGGTATTCGTCGGAGGACAGGAACGCACGGCCCACATCGGCTAGCGACACGCCCGCTCGCAGGCTGGAGACCCAGCCCTGGATCTCTTCGGCACTACCCTCACGCCCCAAGATGCCGACATACAGACCGTGCACCACGGCCGTCTGCTGATCGGGGTTGCTCGCTCCGAAGAGGTCGGTGCTGGTTGCGACCGGGAATGCCGGGTTCAGCTTGCGCAGTCCCAGATCCGCCCCGGTCACGGGTTGCCCAGCCGTCACGGAGACCGTCCCGCCGTTGGGGCCGACCACGCTCACCTCACTGGGGAAGAGGTCGACGCGGATCGCGTTCGCCCCGGGGCTGACCCCGTCGAACCGGTACGCCCCGTTACCGTCCGTGAATGTCGATACCTCTCCGACGCTAAAAGTGCCGTTGTTGTCGGCATCGACAAAGACCCGGCGCCCGGACAGGCCGGCGTCGGGTCCGTTGCGGACGCCGTCGGCGTTGTAGTCCAGGAACACGACCCCGCTCACCGGGACGGCCAGCGCCGCCGCGTTGACCGTTAAGGTGAAGAGCTGGCTATCGCTACCGCCTTCGCTGTCCGAGACGGCGAGGGTGAAAGCGTAAGCGCCCGCGATGGTAGGCGTGCCGGAGATGACCCCGGTAGCCGCGTCGAGGGCCAGACCGAGGGGCAAGGCACCCTCCGCAATGCTGAAAGTGTAGCCTGGGACCCCGCCCGAGACCGCCGGCCCAAAGCTGTAGGGCTGGCCGACTGAACTGGCGGGGGCCGTCGTGCTGTCGATGCTCGGAGCTGAAGCCGGGTCACTGGAAATGTTGCCTAGGAAGGTCGAGAAGGAGGCGGTCGTGGCCGACGAAATCACCGTCCAAGAGAGCGAGCCGCCAACATCGCTATTGTCAGCCTCTTCTCCACCGTAGATGTTGCCGAAGAACGGGTCGGCGTGGGCCGGCAACTTATCGGTGTCGATGTTGAATGTCTCGAATCCCGCGCCCGCATTGGGTGTGAGTGAGTACGACTGGGTCCGGGCCTGGATGGTGTCGTCCAGGTCGTAGAAGTTGCTGGCGGCGAAGCCGTCGTAGGTGGCATTGATCAAGCCGCCGTTGGCCGAGTAGCTCCCGCCCAGGGCGTAGCCAATCCGGTCGGGGCCGTCGATGGTGAGTGCCAGGAAGTTGTCCGCCGCCGCGCTGCCGCTGGTCGCGAAGAAGTCGTCGGTCAAGTCGAACACGTCCTCGTCGAGGCGCGTGCGAACCGTGATGATGCCGAGCGTTTCCGTGGCGGGGTCGGACACCGAGAACGCGAACGTGGTGACGTACTTTTGCGCCCCGGCCGGGATGGTGCCGGTCGCAGTCCAGTTGATCTGATTGCCGTTCGAGCCGGTGAAGAAGCCGGTGCTCTGGATCGTGTTGGGCCCGACCAGTGTCGGTGACGTGAGGATCGTCGAGATGTCCTCGAGGTTGGATACTTCCAAGTTAGGACCCCGATCGACGTAGTATTCCAAGGAGGAGAGCCACGTCGAGTAACTCTCTCCGTCGAGCAGGTAAACGCGGCCGGTCGTCCCCACATAGGTTCCGTAGGTGTCTTGTGATGCGGTGTCGTCATCGAAGTCGCCGACATCGAACTGACCCACCTGGCCGGGAGCGATGCCGTTGATCAAGCCGATCTCGTTATCGAGGCTCGATTCGATCACGCCGTTCGGAGTGGTGATGAGCAGGCTTTCGTTGCCGAGCGGTACGGAATCGATGGAAATGAGGAGGCGGAAGTCGCTGGCCACTGTGAACGAAACCGCGTCACCGGCGATCATCACCGAGGTGGTGCTGCCGAGGTTCCAGCCGTCGATGACGTATTGCAGGCCGCCGGTCGTCCACGTGGTGAAGCTGTGATTTAGCGTGGGGCTGATGTCGAGCGTGAAGGCGCCTTCGCTTTCGGCGTCGCCGCTGGGTGCGAGTACCGTGATCAGCCCATTGAGCTGCACGGCGGTGAAGCCCAGGGGCACCTGGACCTCGATGTCGGTGTCGCTGTTGACGACGAAGTACGTGGCTGCGGTGCCGTTGAACAGAACGGCTGTTGCGGGTCCGGGGCTTTGGAACCCGCTGCCGCTGATCGACACCATGTTGCCGTAAAGCTCACTGGCATCGAAGCCGGTGATCACGGCCGGCGTTAACCGGTCCTCGAACCTTTCGAGCGACAGCCGCTGTCGATTGTGTGCCGTGCCGCGGGTGCGGATCGGCCGGCAGCGGCCGAAAGTCAATGCCTTGAAGGACTGCAGCCAATTTTTCTTGCTCATTTGATCTGTCGATCCTGAAAA
>Ga0105046_10014495_pt1 | contig 12151 bp, 7 predicted proteins | sample MAT03_FD_78385 | JGI IMG/M metagenome (GOLD analysis project Ga0105046, IMG submission 78385) | Freshwater microbial communities from Lake Fryxell liftoff mats and glacier meltwater in Antarctica - MAT-03 (megahit assembly) | ecosystem: Environmental > Aquatic > Freshwater > Ice > Liftoff...
ATGCCGCCATGCCACTTCCAGTAGCTCAGTTCGAGTTTGCTGGTGATGACCAGCGGGGCCTTGCCGCGTGCGACCTGATCCTGGCCATGCAGTTCCAGGAGTTTGGCGTTGGCGGCGACAAAGGCATCGATGCGTGGTTGCAGTTCAGCACCCGTCATGGTGCCGTGGCGTGCCGCACGCCAGCCAAGGCCGAGCGCATTCCACGCGCGGATGGCGTCGGTGACGGCGGTTTCAAGGGCCGGGCGCAGTGTCTGGTCGGCCAGATCCTCATCCGGGATTCCCAGCTTTATCCAGCGCGTCTTGAGATCACGCAGCGCTGCCGCGACGATCTCCGGTTCCACCAAGCCCAGCGCCGCTGCTTGCGTCGGATCGGCAGCCAGCTTGGCGGCACCGGCCTCGTCGAGCGTGCCCTTGGCCGCGGCCTGCCACAGCGGCCACAACAGATGTTGGTTGAGGTTGACCAGGTCCTCGCGGTCAAGGCCAAGGCGGGTGGCGGTTTCGACCCCGATCGGCAACAGGCTCCAAGTCTGGTCGGCGAAACTATCGACCGAACCATCGCCAGCGCGCGCCGCAGTCACGAACGCCGTAAACGAGGTGGCAAAGTCGGCGCCCAGATCTGCAGGATCACGCCAACGATCATCGTGCGCGCCGGCCGGCACCGGGAACAAGCGCAACTGGAAAATCACGTTGCCCGCATCGAGCATGCCCTGTGCTGCCATCACCTGATTGATCTGTTTGCTCTTGGCGGTCAATCGGCCCAGTTTGTCCAACTCCGTACGCACCGTCTGATCGGTAATGCGCCGTGGAGTCATCAGACCGTTATCGAGCAGCACCGCCCGTTCGGCTTCGGGAATAACCAGCGAAAGATCACGCCGCAGCTCAGTGTGTTTGACGCGTGCGATCGGCAGGTCGTTGTAGTCCGAGCGGCAGAACACCAGATCGAGCAGGCTGGTCAGCGGCGTGTGGCCATTGCCGAGCGTGGTGGAATACGCGATCGCATCCGACACTTCCATGCCCATGGAAAAGAGCGGCTTGTAACGCCCGCCATGTTGCACGGGCACCCCCGCGAGGCCGTCGAGAGTGATCTGCGTCAGGGTGTCCTTGATCGGCACCAGCGTGGATTTGCCGAGGTGGGGCTGTTCGGCGGCAGTCAGCGCGCTGCTGAACAGCAATGCGACCAACCAGGTGAATAACTGAGGCAGCGGGCGGAGTGCGCTCACGACTTGCTCCTTGGCAGGGCCGCCAATGCGCCGCTGATCGCTATACCGATCGCCAAGATGATCGATGCGAGCAACATCGCATTGCCGGCTGGCCGGTTGCCGACGCCGAGCACGGTGAGTGCTTGCGACTGCGGATCCCAACTGGCCTGGAAGAAGAAGGTGTCTTGCCACGCGAGTGGATGGTTCATGTGGATGACCGCGGTCTGGGGCTTGGCGAGGTCGCCGTAGCCTACGTGGCAGAAGAACTCGCTCGGCGAGTTGCTGCCTGGGCGACGCGGTACCTCAAAGCCGGTCATCCAGATCGGACCGGGCATCGGTAGCGCTTCTTTGCCATAACACAGCTCGAAGCGGCCAGCACCTGGGACATCGAGCCATACCGGACGCGGCGCATACATGCCGAGCGAGCCATCATTGCCGAGCGAGCGCGGCAGATTTGGGTACGGCGTGAACGGCACCCAGGTCTTGACCACGCCCTGCGTGCTGGTGGCGGTGACCTGGATCAGGCTTTCGTAATCGCCCACCGACATGCGGCTGGTGCGTTGGTCCTTGGGCACCACCCGCGGTTCGCTGACCTGGCGGGGACGTTGCAGGATGGTGTTCAAACGTACGGTCAGTGTGTCGCCGAACAGCTCGACTCGCGCTTCGCTGCCGTCGACGAGTGGGAACTCGCGCAGCAGCGATCCGGGTGCGGCTACCAGCAGCTGCACCTTGCGGCCGGGGCTGGCGATGGCGGGCGAGGTAACGAACACCAAGCGCGTCAGTGCCGCTTCTTCCTGAGTTGGTTCGGCAGGAGCGCCGGCGGGAGCGCCGGCGGGAGCAGGGAAACGCGCGACCAGTTTGGCGCGCAGCGTATCGTAGGCTGCTTGGTCCGCGCAGTGCACCCAACTCATCGCCTGATCTTCGATGCCCTCGCTGGTGCTGGGCGGAATCAAACGTGGGAAACTGCGCTCATCCGCGGCGCTGGTCAGGTTGAGGTCGAGGCGTGGATCAAGCGGTGCCTCAGCGACATCCTTCCACTGCGTGCTCAGCCGGGCATACGGTGCGAAGGCAGTAACCGTGAAGCTGACATCGTTGATCGTGCCGAGCGGCAGTTCGAGTGGCTTGGCATCGATGGCGGTCTGATGTCCGAACAGACGACGCACGACTCCGTTCGGGATCGCTTTGGTGCCAGCGGCTTCGGCCCCGGCCTCGGCTTGCAGACGGAAGAACTCGCCCTGTTCGTAGTAGCGCGGCAGGCCGCGGATCGGCAGCGCCACCACGGCGGCTTCGTCCATCGCGCGCATAGGCTGAAGCGGATCGCTGGCCAGCGCCGCGTTTTCACGCCGCACCCACAACGCCGAGCGATCTTTGTGATAAGCGATGGTCCACGGTGCAGGTTCGAGCGCGATGGCTTTCAGGCGCGCATCTGGCGCCACCTTGAGCCGCGCACGTTGGAAACGCGTGAGCGTCGGCTGGCCGACCACGCTGCTGCCGCTCTGCTGGCCAGCCGGGGTTTTCAGCGTCCATTCGATCATCGTGCCGTTCTGGCCTTGGAAACCCTCGGCAAGCAACGGGAAGTCCGTGGTGACGTTGGTAATTTCCAACGAGCGTTCGCCACCGGCGACGGCCTCCTTAGTGAGCGTGTTTTTCTTCAGGTCGGTGGCCAAGACTTCTTTGCCGTCCGCCGTCAGCGCGACCAGTTTGCCGTCAGTGGCGAGCACGCGCGGATACTCAGGCAGGAAACTGTCGGGGCGACGGCCGGTGAGCGTGTACTGCGTCAAGTCAGGACGATTCTCGATCAGCGTCGCGGTGAACTTCGGTGCATCCGGCAGCTCGATGTCGACCATGATCGCCCACGCCAATTCGGATTTGCCTTCGGCCGAGAGGATGGTCCAGCGCGGCATGATCGACTGTACTGTAGCAGTACCGGCCGCGCCGAGCGGGGCACTGTAGCCCGGATTCGGCAACAGACGGCAGGCACCGCCCTCGGCGTCGATCTTCACGTAGTGACGCACCAGCAGCGTGTCGCCTTCGTGTTTCCAACCGAAATAAATGCCACAGGTCAGGACCAGCAGGAGCACGCCCAGGTGGGTGATGTGGGTGCCGATCTTCCGCAACGTCCACGGCACGCGTACGATGCTGGCGGTGGTCAGGCAGGTGCAGATCGTCAGCCACAGCACCAGTGACGCCGTGCCGTTGAACCACTCCATCTCGTTGACTTCGAAGGCTTGGCGCACGCTGTAAAACGCCGAACCCACCGCTTGGTGCAGGAACACGATCACCAGCAGGGTGATGTTCACCCATGGGCTGGAGATCGCCCGGGCGATGCGGCGGAGCGACCAGCCGGCGGACCGCGGGGCGGGCGGGGCGGCGGGGATCTGGGCGGGCGGGTGGAACTCGTTCATAAGCGGGTGGCACCCTAGCTGGGATGGTGGTTGCGCCAGTGTCATCCTCGGTACGTACCGCATTGGTCTGGCGTTGCATGCAGGACGGAATTGTTGTGTAGAGTCATGACCATGGCCGTCACCCCGGTGATCATTGGACTGTCAGGCCTTGCCACCGGAGAGGTCTTCAAGCTCGGTCCGGCAGCGGACCTGCTGATGGGCCGCAGCCGTGAATGCCAGATCAGCTTCCAGCGCTTCCGTGCGTGGTTGGCGCTCAGCGAGATCGAACGCCGCCTGCGCGACCACTTCAACAGCGCGGTCAGCCGCAAACACCTTCGACTGCTCACCTATGGAGGTGTGCTGACCGCGGAGAACCTCTCCTCCACCGGCACGATGATCGACCAGGTCGCGTTGGAGGGTCGGCAGTCCTACGATCTGACGCGCGGTCCGCTGCTCATCCGCCTGGGCAGCGCCGAGGAACGTTTCCGCGTCGAATTGATGGAGGAGGCCGAGGTCGATCGCCGCGTCGCCGACTTGCCCGTAATCGACCAACACCGCATGACCGGGGTGCCGAGCCCGGCGGATGATCCGACTCCGATGGCGAATCCGACGTTGCCACCGGTATCGCGGCCTGGGAACGGGCCACACTGGTAAGCTCCGGCAGCGGCGCACACTCCCCGCCCATGTTGCGCTTTCGTGTTCCTGCTTCGACCACCAATCTCGGTCATGGCTTCGACTGCCTGGGCATCGCCCTGGCGGCAGCCAATACCATCAGCGTCGAGCCAGCGTCCACGACGATGGTGAGCGCTCCCGGTGCGCCGGACCACGGTCTGCAGCGCATGGCCACCACCGTGCGTGATGCCTGCGCCAAACGTTGGAGCGTGCCGTTGCCCGGCTTCACCGTGCGCGTCGGCGGCGACGTGCCGGTGGCGCGTGGCATGGGTAGTTCTTCGACCATTTTCCTGGGTGTCGCGGCGGCGTGCCAACAACTGGCTGGGCGACCGTTCGCAAAACAAGAACTGCTGGAGATCGCCGCGGCGGAGGAAGGCCATCCCGACAACGCCGCCGCTGCGTGCATGGGTGGCTTCACCATCGTCGCCGCGACACCGCAGGGTCTGCGCTGGAGCCGTTTCGCCGTGCCGAGCGACCTTGTCGCAGTGGTCGCCATCCCACCGTTCGAGGTCAAGACCAGCGAGGCTCGCCGCATTTTGCCGCAGCAGGTCGAACGCGCGGAGCTGGTGCGCAGTCTGCAACGCAGTGCGCTGATCACCGCGGTGCTCGCCTCCGGGCGCATCAGCGAACTCACCGGTCTGTTCGACGACGCGTGGCACGAACAGTACCGCGCGACGGTGAACCCTGGGCTGATCGAGGCGCGCGCAGCGGCGCACCAGGCTGGTGCCATGGGCACCATTCTGTCAGGAAGCGGGAGCACCGTGCTGAGCTTCAGCCAACGCGCTCGCGCGGGCGAGGTCGCAAACGCGGTATTGGCGTCCTACCGCACGCGTAGCGTTACTGCCGAGGTGCGGACGTTGGAATTCGACAATACCGGGTTGGAAGCGCTCTGACGTCGTCGCCGCGTGCGCTCATACCAACCCTCCACCAATAAAAAATCAAAACGCCGACAGACGGAAAGGCAGATGGACCGCAGAGCGCTCAGAGAATGCAGAGGAAATCGAAACTGCATGTAGGTGTCGTGGTCGGAACAGTCGGCGACCATGGCCTCGCCCATCGCTGCGCCCACTGCGCCCTCTGCGGTTTGACCGGCCTTCAATTCCTCAAGCGAATGACTGCTGGAGGATTGTTATTATGTGACGGGCGCAGCGTGGGTTCAACGAGCGCTGTGGTGGTGATCACCGAGTCGTTCACGACCCGTGCGCGAAGCGTTGCCATGCTTGCCATTCTTCCGGCGTGTTGACGTTCGCCAGTGCCGGCCACAGCGGCGTGGGCAGCGCGACATGGCGGAAATCACCATCGGCGATCAAGCGATGCAGCGCGCGTTGGCCACTGGCCAGACGCTGTTCTACCTGCGTTCGGCAACGCGCGGTATAGCAGGCGAACAACGGTTCGATCAGGCCGTCGCGCTCCGTCACCACGCCATCACGAAGCGGTTGTTTGGCGACGGTCTGCACCAACCAGGTCAACGCGCGTGGCGTGAGCGCAGCGAGGTCGCAAGCGATCAGCAGCACTGGCGCGGTGCGCGCGAGTGCCGTGGCCAGGCCGCCGAGCGGGCCTTGGCCGGGGTCATCGTCGGGCAGGAAGTCGACCTCCGGCAACGGCCAGTCGTTTGGACGTGCGCGCCCGACGATCTGCACCGGCAGATCGCAGTGCAGGCCGAGTGCGGCCAGACGCGCGAGCAATGGACCACGCCCGTCATCAAGCAACGCCTTGTCGCGACCCATGCGCGTGGATTCGCCACCAGCTAAAATAGTGAGGGTGGGCATACCGCCTCCCGAACGTTCGGGCATCACCTGGGACGCAGGCGGAGCGTGACGCTGCGCATGGCACCGTCTTTTCCGCTGAGGTCGAGCATCAAGCGGTCACCGATTTCCAGCGCGACCACCGCTTTCAGCCAATCGATCTTCTTCTTCAGTTCGCGGCCATTCGCTTTCAACACCTGCTCGCCGACCACCAGCTTGGCGTCCTGCGCCGGACTGTCGTCGTCGATGTGATCGATGAGGATGCGCCCGCCACGTTCATCGATCTCAATGCCGTGGTAGGGCCGCCCAGGGATGGTCTGACGCGCGGCGGGGACTTTCAGCGCGATGTCCTGGCCCATCCGGCGCACGGTCACCGCGATGAACGTATCCGGTCGGTAGGGCAGCGAGGCAAACAATCCGCGCGCGGTGTCGACCGACACCGCTGGGCGGCCAGCGATGGTCAGCAGCTGATCGCCCGCCGAGAACGGCGCTTCGCCGGGTTTGACCACCATCACGCCGGCGGCTTCGGCTTTGAGTTCAAGTCCCTTGGGCTGGAAGGTGTGGTGGACGTAACCGCCCTCCGCTTGTTCGAGCAACGGCATGAAGGCGGACAACTGCGTGCTGGCGATCGCCAGACCGATACCGCTGTTGACGCGGAAACCAGAAACCGTGCGGATCTGGCCGTTGATACCGAGCAACTGGCCGGCGCGGTCAAACAGCGGACCGCCAGAATTGCCGGGATTCACCGGCGCATCGCCCTGGATCGCGTCGGTGTAGTCGCCACGCACGATGCGCGCCGCACTCATCACGCCGGCGGTAAAAGTCGGCGTGTCGTCGAGATCACCGAGGCCGAAGGGATTGCCGATGGCGACGACTTCTGCGCCGACGCGCATGGCCTCCACTGGTGCGAAGGGCGCGAAGGGCAGCTTCACACCTTCTTTGAGTCCGGTGATGCGCAGCAAGGCGATGTCGCCGACCGGATCGGTGCCGAGCAGTTCCGTCGGGTGGGCGGTGCCGTTGGCGAATCGCACCGTGAGGTCATCAAGGTCGTCGATGACGTGGTGGTTGGTGAGGACCAGTCCGTCGGGTGACACCACCACCCCGCTGCCGCTGCCGACGAAGACGTAGGTCGACAGCACACGCTGCGCGAATGCGCGATCAACGCCGCGGTCGATTTGTTCGTCAGCTGCGGGAAGGAACGCGACGCAGGTGACCAGCAGCAGCGTCATGATGAAACGGTGCGCGGTGCGCGGTGCGCGGTGCGCGGTTCCTCCACGCGACGTGAACAGCGCTGCTGCGGAACGTACTTCTGGACAGGTGCCAGACCTGACGACGCGGGACGCCAGCGCGAGAGACCTCGCACGCCGCACGTCGCACGTCGCGCCGACGCCAGAATTACATCTCATCGCCGAACGCCCTGATTTCGACCGCTAGCACCAGTTCCTTGCCCGCGCGTTCGACTAGCACCTCGACCTTGTCGCCAGCACGGTGACGGATCAGCGCGCGGCTGACCGCCAGTTGGCTGGCGGCGTCGAAGCCGTCGACCTTCAGCAGGATGTCACCGGCTTGGATGCCAGCATCAGCAGCGCCAGTGCCCTTGGTCACGCCAGTGATGGTCGGACGACCGCCTTCGGGATATTTGAGCTGCACGCCCAGGCCGACGATTGGCGCACGTTTGGTGCTGGTGCCGTTAATCAGGCGCGGCAACGCGCGTGCGATGGTGGCGCTGTCGACGAACAGCGCGACGCCGGAGTTGAGACCCCAGTCGGCTTCCGGCGACAGCATCACCACCATGCCGACCACCGCACCAAGGCCGTCGACCACCGCGCCACCCAGGCTGCCGTAGTTGGCCATGGCATCGGTCTGGGCAAATACCGCATCATTCTGCGCCGTGCGCCTGGTGGTGGTGGAAACCACGCCGGTGGTGCAGGTGAAACCGTTGTCGCCGACGTGGCGACCGACCACCGCCACGCCCTGGCCAACCGCGAGCTGCGGTGAGACGGCGAAGGAGATTTCCGTGGTCGTCAGCGCACGATCGGCTTTCAACAGCGCGAGGTCGAGCGGCAGGTTGGTCGCCAGCACCGTGCACGGGATGCTGCCGGAGGGCAGTAACACTTCACCACGCACGCTATCGCCATGCAGATGACTGGCGGCAGTCAGCAGCAGGCCGTTTTTCGCATCGACCACCAGCGCGGTCACCGCCTGATCGGTATAGAACATCTGCTGTTGGTGGTAATAGGCGTCCCACCAGCGCTGCAGGCGTTCGCGTTCGTGTTTCGGCACTTCCTCGACGAGGCGTGGCGGACGCGGCACCGACTGCGGATTGCCCAGACCGTTGGTGCGTTCGAGGTACACCAGCGCAAGCCCAGGCGCGATGTTCGCAGAAGCGCGCACCAGCGCTTGGGTGCGGCTGTCGATCGGAACCGCAGTGCGTACCACCGGTAAATCGAGCGCGAGGTCCTTCATCACCAGATGGATCGGCACCACGGTGCCCAAGCGGCGACTGCGCGCCGTCCCCAGACTCACCAGCCCGATAAGGTTACCGTTGCCGTCAAGCGCCGCGCCACCCTGGTTGCCGTCGTTCACCGCCGCGTCGATCTCCAACACGTCGCCACGGTACTCGGACAGGCCGCGTCCGCCGCGACCGCGCACCGTCGGGCTGTCCGCAGGAATGGTGTAACGTCCGCTAACGATACCGCGGCTCATGGCCGCCGCGCCGTCGTCTTCGAGCGCGCCAAAGGAATTGCCGGCGGTCCACAGGTTGTCACCGACCTTGGCTAGCGCGCTGTCGCCCAGGCGCACCGGCGTGATGCCCGCAGGCAGATCGATGATGCGCAGAGACACCGCCGTGGTGGTGGTCCCGCGCTTGAGCACGGTCGCTTGGCGACGTTGTCCGCCCGGAAGCACGACCGTGATCTGGTGGCCTTCACCGGCCTTGGCCGCGGAATCCGGCAAGGCCTCGGCCAGAGTCACCGCCAGCCCGTCAACGGCGAGCACGACCGCCGCGCCGCCGCAGGGGACTTCCTGTGCGCGATCCGCCGGCAACGCCACGACGCCGCTCGGGGCATCCAACGCCTGCATGGCGCAGGCGCTGACAGCGACCATCAACGCAGACGCGAACAACCGGGTAGGCAGCGCGAGGATCATGTCCCAAGTATGCCGTCCGACCCCCTGGAAGGGCAAGGGAAAGGTGGTGTAGCTTCCTGTTACAGGGGGGTACGGCGGGCCAGTGCAGAAGTCGGAATGCAGAGTGCAGAATGGCACTTCCGCGTCAGCGGAGATCACCACCGGCGCGGAGCTGTGGTCAGCGAAACGGCCATTCACCGGCAGCACGTCGCCGATGACGTATGCGGTGAATGGGAAACAGTACGTGGTCATTCCGGCGACGGGCGGGGGGAAATTGAATGCCGCGTCGGGGGATGCGTGGGTGGCGTTTGCGTTGCCGTGAGCCATTCAGTGGCGGCCGTGCTTCGTGGCGTAATACGAGTTCGGTAGTGCGAGGGCCAAGCCCGGTTTCCCCTGCGGATAGCTTCCGAATGTTCGTCGCCGCAGGAGGCCCGTCCCATTTCCGATGACCGACGAGGCGTACGACTACATCGTGTCTGCACTCCGGTGTCTGTACGGAGATCAGAACGGTGAGTTGCCGAGCCTGGCCGAACGGTGTTGGGGAAAAAGGGGAAAAACGAACAAAAGACGGTCATTTGGCCATTCTCCTGAGTCCTCGCAGGGGACGCCCAACTTCCAGCCCAGCGCGTGAGCGCTGGGTGGACGACGGTTATCCAACGAGTCCTGGAAGGACGATCGCCTAGATCCGGTGCGTGAGCGCCGGATGAAAACGGTAGCGCCGCTCACGCGCCTCGCCGGGCAGCGCCCTTCCAGGGCTGACAAAAACACGCGCTTTTCCCAGCGCTCACGCGCTGGGCTGAAGGTTGGGCGCCCTCGTTGAGGGCTCAGCGAACAACGCCGCAGGCTGAGATCCACCGTTCTTCCGAAATCACTCGTTGTGGCCGGGAGGCCGGCTCACCCTGCGCGCGCGTCAAAACGTAAAGGCACAACTTCCGTGCCGGCATTGGCGACAAACCGCCGATAATAATCCCGCGGCGCACATCCGACGCGGCGATGGAACAACCGGCTAAAATAATGCAGATTCGGAAACCCGCTCTGCGCCGCGACCTGCTTCACCGCTAGGCTGGTGTTGGTCAGCAACCACCGCGCCTTGTCAATGCGGGCGCGGATGAGGTCTTCGGTCGGACTGACGTTGAAGAACCCGGTAAACAGCGTGGCGAAGCGCGATTCGCTGAGGTGCACCTGCGCTGCCATGTCGCCGACGCTCCAGCGGCGGTGGAGTTCTTCATGGACGCGCAGGCGCAGGTCGCGGAAGCGTTCCAGCAGTTCGACTTGATGCGGGGTCAGGCGTTCCTCGTGCGGCTGCTGGCAGCGGCGGGCGAGGTTGAGCAGCAGTTCGGCGACCAGCAGGGCGCGGGATTCGGCGGAGAAATCCTCATGCCGGGCGCGTTCGCGGCACATGTTACTGATGAGCGCGGGCACGAAATCGAGGGCGCCGGGTTGCAGCACGGTGTTCACCGGCACGGCGAAGCGCGCGACCAGATCATCGGCCTGTTCACCACCGAAGTGGAACCAGTGGTGGCGGAAGCCGGCATTCCTGCCGCAATCATTGCCACGGTACCACTGGTGGAACCCAGGGGCGTAGAGCATGCACGACCCGGCGGGCGCGACCGCGACGCCGGTGACGGAGCGGATGTTGATCGGCGTCAGGAAGTGCAGGAACAAGTAGTCGCCCGAGCCCTTGGGCCGGTCGATGCAGAACTGCTGGTCGTGCACCACCTCGACGCCGGCGCGCGGCACGTCGACGCCGAGCGTCAGGGCGCTGGTGGTCACAGCGCGGCGTGGTGCCTGGGGAAGTGCCAGCGTGCGACCGTTCTCTGCCGTGGCGGAATCAGCGGTGAAGGTCGAGACCGATGAATGATCGAGCAGCATGCGATCCTCCAAAGAAACGGTGCGGTACGACAGGTCAGGGTGCGGCGAGCGGGCCGTTGCCCTGGAAATAGGCGAGGAAATCAGCGAGTTCAGCGGTAGACAACGGCCGGAACAAGCCATCCGGCATGGTCGAGCGTTTGCTCTCCTCCAGCGCGGTGATCTCGCTCTTCGGCACGGTGACGAGGCCGGCCTCGTTCTGCAGCGACAGGTGCGTCTCTGCGTCTTCACGTTTCATGCCGGTGACCACGCGACCATCGGCGAGGCGCGCGATCAGGATCTGTTGTTCTGCGCCCATGATGATGGTGGGGTCGAGGACGTTTTTCAGCGTCCAATCCAGATCCGGGCGATTGAGCCCGCTGAGGTCGGGGCCGAGGTTGCCCTTGCCGCCCCACAAGGCGTGGCATTGCGCACAGGTGTGGTCGAACAGCGCTTTGCCACGGGCACGGTCGCCGGTGGCGAGCACGTCTTTGGTCATCACCGCGGTGAGGCGCGCGACTTCCGCGAGTGGGTCGCTGTCGGGGCCGGCCTTCTGCGCGGTGACAAAGGCCGTGATCGCCTGGTCTTTGAGGAAGGTGAGTTGGCGAAGCGTCGACGCCGTCAGGTCACGCGCCGGAATGGTGCCGGCACCGACCGCGGCGATCAACGAACGGGCGTAGGATATGCGGCTGGCAAGGGCGTTGAGCGCGACGACGCGTTCCTCGACCGGTAGGCTGGCGTAAATTTCCGTCACCGCGCCTGCGGTCGCGGCATCGTCGCGTTCCGCGAGTGCTGGCAGCAGAAATGGTCGTAGGGCTGCATCACTGAGCAGCGCGATGAGTCGCGGCTGCAGGCCGTCGGCGCGCACGTGCAACAACGCACGCAGCGCACGCCGGCGATCGATCACCTTGGCAGCGCGATCGTCGAGTACCGCGTTCAGTGCGGTCACCGACTGCGCATCACCAAACAATGCCGCAAGGTGTTGCGCCGTCAGACGCACCCGCGCGTCGTCGCTGGCCGTCAGCGTGGGCGACAGTTCGCTCCAGATCGCTGGCGTCGTCGCGAAGCGCACCCCGAGCATGCCTTGCACCACGCCGGACAGCAGGCTGCGCTGGAGCTCGGCGTCGGCACCCGGGACCTCTTTAAGCAGATCCGTGACGGCGTCGCTGGCACGCAG
>Ga0105046_10014496_pt1 | contig 12151 bp, 8 predicted proteins | sample MAT03_FD_78385 | JGI IMG/M metagenome (GOLD analysis project Ga0105046, IMG submission 78385) | Freshwater microbial communities from Lake Fryxell liftoff mats and glacier meltwater in Antarctica - MAT-03 (megahit assembly) | ecosystem: Environmental > Aquatic > Freshwater > Ice > Liftoff...
ATGAAACACCACTGGGCGAAGACCGGTTGTTGTTTGCAGTGCGATACGATCCGCGCTGAAATCAAAGCCAAGCAACGTCTTGTTGCGTCGACTCGATCGATGGTCGCTTATTGTCCATTTGGAAGTCACCTTCCACGCCTGCTTCGAATCACGACGCGGCGTCATTTGGAATGCTTCGAAGATCTCACGATGGATGAACTTGGCGAGTTGGTGAGGCTCGTGCGACGAAGCATTCATTGGTTGCAAGCCATTTATCCTGATGTCGCATACAACTATCTTATCCAGACTCGCCCGCCAGGCATTTCCTCCGGTGAGATGGCGCATTGGTCGCTTGAAATTTTCCCGCGGGTGACGCAGGTTGCTGGGTTCGAGTGGAGTTCCGATTGCATGATCAACCCAATCCTGCCCGAACATGCGGCGGCGACATTCAGAGAACTTGCGATGAGCGAGAATCCACTTCGCTGACAAATTGGGCGTAGAATGACCGAGTACGATAGCCCCTGGAAAGAGTTTCTGGATAACTATCTGAAGTCGTTCCTTGAGTTCAGCTTTCCAAATCTGCATGACCAGATCGATTTCTGGGATGTTGTCGTGAGCTAGCGGCTTGAAAAGCTCAATCATTGGCCTCCGGGTTCCGATAACCGAGTGTAGCGGTTGTAGCGACAGGACTAGCATTCGCTCGCCAGCCCTTCAAAACCGCGTGTCCGAGTTGTCACTCCAACTGCCGCCCCTCCAATTGCGCGATGCTATGACGCCGAACGTTTACCTCTGCTTGGTTTTGCACAACCATCAACCCGTTGGCAACTTCGACGGAGTCTTTGAGCAAGCTTACCAAGACAGCTATCTGCCATTCTTGGATGTGTTTGAGCCGTTCGATCGAATCGCGATTTCGCTTCACACCAGCGGTCCCTTGATGCTTTGGCTGTCGGAACGGCACCCTGAATATCTCGATCGTCTACGACGATTGGTGGAACGCGGCCGAATTGAAATCATCGGTGGGCCGCAATACGAACCGATCCTAACGATGCTTCCGCGTCGTGATCGTATCGGCCAAGTTCGCACCTACACCGCTTGGCTGGAGAGAAATCTCGGCGCGACGATTGCCGGGATCTGGACGCCGGAGCGAGTCTGGGAATCGAACTTAACGAGCGACCTGGCCGCCGCTGGGATCAGCTACACGGTGCTCGATGACTTCCACTTCCGTGCCGCTGGCCTGTCCGACGATCAACTGACCGGTTACTACTTGACCGAAGATGATGGCAAGCTCATGCGAATTTTCCCTGGAGCCGAGCGACTTCGATACACGATTCCGTTCGCTCCTGTCTCTGAAACAATCGACTACTGCCGTCAAATTGCCAACGCCCATCCAGGCGCGGTGCTGACCTTTGGTGATGACGGCGAGAAGTTTGGCACTTGGCCCGATACCAACGTGCATGTTTACGAACGCGGATGGCTGCGTTCGTTCTTGACAGCGCTGACGGACAACGCAAGTTGGTTGAAAACCGCGACGCTGGCGGATGCAATTCGCGAAACATCACCTGTTGGAAAAGTCTATCTGCCCGATTGCAGCTATCGCGAAATGACCGAATGGTCTTTACCGACGGAACAACAAAAGCGGTACGAAGACGCAACGCACGCGATTGACGAAGATGATCGCTGGCCACAACTAAAGACATTTGTTCGCGGTGGTTTCTGGCGAAATTTTAAGATGAAGTACGCTGAAGCCAACGAGATGTATGCCCGGATGCTGGACGTTTCTCGTCGTTTACAAAAAGCCGAATCGATCGGGGCCGATGCAGGCGAATTGTCGATCGCGCGAGACCATCTGTACCGTGGCCAATGCAATTGCCCGTACTGGCACGGCGCGTTTGGAGGCATTTATCTGCCACATCTTCGCAATGCTATTTTTCACCACCTGATTCAAGCCGACAACATCCTACAGCGGTTGATCGATCAATCGCCCGAAGGCGGTGCTGCTGCATCAACTGCTGTCAGCGCTTTGGTTGGTGACTTTGATTTGGACGCGATGCAAGAAGTGCGTTTGTCAAACGATCAGTTATGCCTCTGGGTAGCGCCAGGGCGTGGCGGTCGAATTTATGAATTTGATGTTCGTGGCATCGCGCACAATCTACTCGCCACGATGCAACGCCGTCCGGAAGCTTATCATCGCAAGGTGCTGGCCGGACCGTCAGCATCCGGCGGCGATGTTTCGAGCATTCATAACCGAGTCGTTTTCAAGCAAGCCGATTTGGACAAGCGACTCGGCTATGATCGCTTTGCCCGAAAGTCGATGATGGACCATTTTTTCGACAATGACGCAACGTTAGAAGCCATCACCGCTGGTCGTGCCCATGAACGCGGCGACTTTGTTGAGCTGCCCTTTGATGCCAAAATTCGGCGCGGTGCGGATCGAGTGCAACTGCAAATGCGACGCGACGGGAACGCCTGGGGACATCCGATCACGATCACCAAAGCAATCACTATGGTCAGCGGCTCCAGCGAATTGTCGATCACCTATCTCCTCGAAAATCTTCCTCGAGATAAGTCTCTGCACTTCGGCATCGAAATGAATTTCGCCGGCCTGCCGTCAGGTGCCGACGATCGATTCTTTAGTGATCGCAAAGGCCGTCGTCTTGGCCAACTCGGCAATTCTCTCGACCTCACTCACTGTGACGGCATCTCACTGAGCGATCAATGGCTGGGAATCGACATCGACCTGGAACTCGCTCGACGCGGTTCGCTGTGGGCGACACCGGTGGAAACGGTCAGCCAAAGCGAAGCAGGTTTTGAACTGGTTCACCAAAGTGTTTGCGTTATCCCCCACTGGATCATCGAGCCAACCGAGTCAGGTACTTGGTCGATGCATATGACACTGCGAACTCGCTGTCGTGAACAGTTCGACATTCAAGTCGACTCAAGGCATGTTGCTGAAGCGATCGAACAACGAGCCTAGCCAAGTCAATATCCGAAGCCAAGCCGGAGCATGAGAGTGTTCCCGGGAGAGAAATCATCTGCTGCATTTTTCTTGTAGGTCACTTCGCGATCAAACACAAAGCCAGCTTCTAAAAAGCCCGTGTGGCGACCGGCGCGAATCAAATCGCTTCGCCCCCATTCCACACCGACCAGCAGCCGCAAGTCATTGATGTCGATGTTGTCGTTTTCACCGTTGGTGCGTTTGATTGTCCACGCCCCGCCGCCGTATTCGCCGCCAACATAGGCCCAAAGATCTTGCGTCCCTAACGTCGTGAAGTACTGCGACAGTTTCGGCTGTGGAAAGAAGAAGTCGTAACGCGAATACTGGTTCGGTTGATACAACAAACCGAAAGCAGGCAGCAGCTTGACGTTGTTCCGGTCCAAGTAGTAGACGCCGCCACGGATTGTTGAATAAGGTGTCAGCCGGAACGTCAGCAAGCCTTTGCCCATGATTCGCAGGCTATCGCTGTTGGTCTCTTCAAAATCGCTGAAGACTCCGACGCGAAGCCCGACATCCGCACCGACCAATTGCGCTGGATCGCTTTGCCAACCGGTGTCGAGAAATGCATCGTACAACTGCGGCGGCAGATCCGCGCCGGATGAGCCATCAGGCCCGTCCAGAAGATGCAATCCAAAACTTGGCAGCACATAAACCGGCTGCCCCGAATACAGAAAGTTAGGAAACGCAAATACCAGTGACGCGTCCGTGTCATTCATTTCAAGTGTATCACCACCGTTGCCATCGCGAATCCAACCATGCCGAAGTCTTGGCCCTTGGAACAAGCGATACGCGTTGTAAGCTCCGCCCGAAGCGCCGCTAAACGAGCCGCCTGAGAACAGTCCTCCTGGAAACAATGTGTTCGGACTTCCCGCTGGATAAGCTTCCGGAGGGAATGCCTGAGGCTGATAGCCCAATCCCTGATCGCCCTGGCCCTGATTGCCATAACTTGGTGCCCCGAAGCCTGGGGTTCCGTAGCTTGGCGGGCCGAAGCCTGGGTTTCCAACACCGAAGCTGGGCGTGCCGCTGGCGGGCGTGCCATTGAACAAACCACCGAACAAGCCGGGACTCTGCGATCCATTCGCATTGGGCAGCCAACCTGGAAACTGCGGAGAGGAAACCGGGGCCGATCCTTGGAGCGCTGGTGCAAACGTGCCGGGGTTAGCACCGGTCGAATAGGGGTCAAACAAAGGCGTGCCAAGCGAAGCCGTCGGTGGCGGAATGTAGCTTGGCGGGGCTGTGTTGAAGGGGGCCGCTGTTGACGGTGGCGAATAAGGTGGCGGCGAGTAACTAGGGGGCGAGAATGATGGTGGAGGAACGATGGGCGATAGATTCGTCCTCGGAATATCAACGGGCGAGCGTGTTGTACCGGCAACGTTCGGAAGATACTGAGCGGCGCAGGGCTGAACGCCACCACCAACAGCAAAAATGGCCGTTAGCAGCGTCGAGTAAAGCAATTTGGCAGCCGCGCCGTGACCACTCACAATCCTGGCACCCCGGTAGATGAAGGCAAATGAACACCTGAAGTAAATTCCAGGCGCGAGCGGCGTCAATATCGGATCGCTTGCCAACTATCGAGTTATCGAGTGAACACGGTCAATTCGGTGTCGCTCCAGGTGATGGTCACGCCCGAAGCTTTCGCAACGCTTTCCGAAATGCTTCGCAGCGGTTCGTCCTTCGCTGAAAGAGACACCTTTTGCTTGCAAAGCTCGACCGCCTTTGGGTCAACCACCAGCACTCGACCCGCAGCTCCCGAGAGCTGAGCAAACACTTGCCCAGCGACCGCATTCTTTAGGTCCATGCTGAATCGAACTTTATCGATGTCCAATGGCTTAGGTGCTGCGGCGGCTTCAAAACTGAGCCACGCTGTCGTTGCAGCATGGTGCGCCGCAGTCGACCCGGTTACTAGCAATTGCGAGTTCAACTCTTTGACTTTCGCGCTCGGGTCAGCTTGAGAAATCGCGGCTCGCATCGCGCTTGCATGTTTTCCGAGCGGGTAAAACGCCGAGATCGTGTCTGGGACGATTAGCCTCGCATAGCTCCCTGCGGATTCGGTTGATGGCATCAGATCAAATTGGGCTGCGACGAGCAACAAAACCAATGTTTCATCAATCTTCGTCAAGTGAGCTGCTGGCCAAAGGTCATGCGGAAGCGGTTGTTGATTAGAGGTGACACAGGATGCAGCCGCGTCAGTCGGTGTCGTCAGGTCGGGCCAAATAATGTCGCGTCGATCGTTACCCCGTGCATTCGACAAGACAGCCCCCGCAACCCTTTCCACCCAGTCTTCGCGACCTACCAAGACTACGTTATTGACAACAGTTACCGAAGCGCCTGCGGAACGAGCGGCAGCGGAAATCGCTTGATAAAGTGTCCTTGCTTCGGTTCCGGTTGTGATCAATGTCGTGGGGTCGATTTCGCGATCCAACCACAGGTTGACTTCTGCTCGATCGGCCAGCGACTGAACCGTGTCCCGAAGTGGTTTTTCGTGGATCGAAACGCGATAATCGCTCAGCAATTTGGCTGACAACTGAGGGTCGACAGCAGACGGCGGGTTGCTGTTTTGCGGCGGATTTTTGGCCCGGACTTGGCTGACGTCACTAAGCGAGTGAAGCACTGCGACGAACGCCAAGAAGAACCAAATTTTCTTGACTTGCAGTTTGCGGCCTGTTTTCGCGGCGAGTAGACTCGGGTGACGATGGCGATGCAACAGCTTGCCGGAGTTGATGAATCGCGGCAAAAGTATTCTAATTTTTGACATTGTGAACGCTTGCCACCGTCGATCGGCTGCATAGTATGCAGCCGAGTTGGCACGGTGGTCAGCTCCTAGTTTATTGGCAACGACGGATGATGACATCGTGACAACTCCCCTTGTGCATACCACTCGCCTCGTAGCGGCCTACCGTCGATACCTCGCCGATTCCGATGCACCTCAATATGCATGTGGCGTTAATCGATATTACTCGACTTCGACCTTGCTTACGATACTGAACCGTGGCGATATCGAGAAGCGCCGCGCGGCATCAATGGCACTGGGAATGCTGGGCGACCATTCAGCGATCGAACCCCTTGGCCGTGCGCTAGCGGACCCGGATCGCGGTGTTCGGCTCGCTGCTGACGATTCGTTTCGTTCCTTGCTAATTCGCGACGCTGCGCCAACGCATCACCAACAGTTGCTGCAGGTGATGCATCTCAACGATGGTGCGGAACATGCCGCAGCATTGGCACCAACCATGATCCTAGCTGATCAGGCTCCGATGTATGCAGAAGCCCATCATCAACTCGCCGTTTGTTGGCAGGGACTAGACGACAACGACGCGGCAGAAGCGGCGTTTTGCAGTTGCCTTTGGCATTGCCGCTATCATTATCCCGCTTGGCAGGGTCTTGCTCGCTGCAAATTGTCAGAAGGCGATTTCGCCGCCGCCATTCACGCTCTTGAGCGTGCACTGGAGATTTGTCCCGACCTTGAATCGGCACGAGTCCAGATCCGAGCGATACGACGACAGATGCGACACCGTGAAAGTTAGGCGATTTCAATTGCCCGGATTGGCGTCTTTGATCGCTTTTTCCATCACTGCCATCGCAGCATCGGTGTACCGAGTGTGTTGGTTGTAGAAGTGGTTTAGTGCAGCTTCATCGGCAAAGAAGAACATCCGATTGTGGTCAGGGTCTTTCAGTCCCCAGGCCCGATTACCTTGAACGATCTTGCGTTCTTCAAAGAACCGGACGACGTCGATGCCGTTCAGAACAGGCGTATAGGTAACGGGATCTTCTAAGAACCGCTCCATCGAAGCCTTGTCGCAGAACAAGTACAGGCGACCAAGATGCACGACTCCGAATTCTGGGTTGCCTTCAACCCACTGATCTTTTTCGATAACCGTCACGGCACAATAGCCGTCCATCGCCAGCTCTAGGAGCGGATTTTGCTTTGCCTGCAGAGTCGGCTGGACGGATGGCAATGGCTCAATGGCCAGGCCAGAGCGCCGCGAGACTGCGGTTGCTGGCGTCCCCGATGCCTGCTTTGGCATACCAAAACCAGTATTTTGCATCATCGAGTTTTCCGCGACAGCCGGATTCATTTGAATGGGTGCCGCTCCGAGACCAGGACCATCCGCCGGAGCGTTGCTGGCAATCATCGACCCATCCGCGTTGCCTGGGGTCGCGTGCTGCGTCAACATGGCGACGTAGCGAACGGGATCTTGCGGGCTGACGCTATGGGCGAGAGCTTGGCCTTGAGTGGTTACGATCACGTCCGTTGGGAATCGCGATACTTTGAACGTCGACGCGATGGCCGGGTTCTTGCCAGCGTGAATTTTCACGGGCACGTAATTCTTTTGAATCGCGGCCATGACCTCAGGCGTGCGAAACGCGCCAGCTTCTAACTTGTCGCAGAAGACGCAATTGTCGGTATAAAAATGCAGTAGCAGCAGCTTGCCTTCTTCCATGGCTTGGGCGTGAGCGGTCTTGAGCTGAGTTTGCCAAGCGATTTCCGCACAAGCGTGCTTGTCCCCGACAATGACCAAGCAAACGAATAATGCCATCCAAGCGATTTGCGAGATGATCTTTGTCACAGCGGCAATCCATTGACGGGGGGACGAAAACCCAGCGGTAATCCACGACTCTAAGAAGCTGAATCGTCACGGAATACCTCTGAATCGCGACGCCTATCGGTCGCGTATTGAAGCTTTCGGCACGTCCGATGATTCCGCTTGAGCGAAAAATAGAGATTGGGCCGACTTTACCGCTACCGCAATTTCGCAACGTCTGTGCAAGCAAACGCCTTAGCGTCGGCGCTTCTTCGTCTTGGCATTGCCTTGGCGAACCTTGAATTTCGGATTGCTCTTACAAATCACGTAAGTTCGACCTCTACGACGGACAACTTGGCAATCTGGGTGTCGGTACTTCAGTGCCCCGATGCTACTTACAACTTTCATCGCTAATATCTCGCGTTTGCGGGTTCGCTAATTTATTTCAGGACTGTCGGCGGAACGGGGGAATTTATCTGTGACCTCTCCGCAAGCGGACCCGAGATTCTAGCGACAGGCTCAAGTTTCGCAACTCCAATTGAGAGCATGAAAAAGGTTTGACGCATGAGAATTGCATATTTTGACTGTTTTAGCGGAATCAGCGGCGATATGACCCTTGGTGCGCTCATTGATTTGGGTGTCCCGGTCGACGCAATTCAGTCCGGAATTCGTTCCATGGGACTCGATTCGATCAACATTACTGCCGAAGTGATCAAGAAAGCTGGCTTTCGCGCGGTCCAAGTTCGTATCGAGCATCCTCCCGAACAGGCACACCGGCACCTCCACACGATTGAGGAGATGATCGATCGCGGCACCGCAATCGCCCCCGAAGCAAAGTTGATGGCCAAACGAATTTTTGGGCTGATCGGCGAAGCGGAGGCGAAAATGCACAACACGACGATCCGCAAGGTTCACTTTCACGAAGTCGGCGCGATCGACTCGATCGCCGATATTGTTGGTGCCGCGATCGGATTCCATGCGTTGGGTATCGAGCGAGTCGAATCCTCCCCCGTGCCTACCGGTTGCGGCTCGGTGACGATTGCACACGGATTGGTTTCCATTCCTGCGCCAGCAACAGCAGAACTGCTCCGAGGCATTCCGATTGTTAGCAGCACGATCGAACGTGAACTGACCACGCCAACCGGTGCCGCAATTCTCAAGGCAATGGCCGAAAATTTTGGCCCGATGCCAACGATGCGTCTGACCTCCGTGGGCTATGGCGCGGGGACGTACGACTTGCCGGGGCAAGCCAACGTGCTTCGCATCGCGATCGGAGAAAGCGACTTGTTAAAGACGCCAGCTTTGCAATACGCGATTCCACTGGAACATGATCAAGTGGTTGTACTTGAAACCAATATTGATGACTCCACTGCGGAAGATCTCGCCGACTGCGCTCGCAAACTCATCGAGGCCGGTGCGTTAGACGTCTACCAAACTCCTTGCGTGATGAAGAAAGGCAGAAGCGGTGTGTTGCTGACGATCGTTTGCTCGCCATCGCGAGTCCCGTCCCTGGAACAGATTTTGTTTTTGGAATCATCAACGATTGGCATCCGGCGATACGCTGCGGACCGCGACAAACTGATTCGCCAGCAAGTGACGCTGGAGACTTCACTCGGTCCTGTATCGGCAAAGGTCGTTCAACTGGCGATGGGGCAAACGCGGATGACCGTTGAATATGATGACGCCCGCGATCTCGCCGCCAAGTGCCAGAAGACGTTGGCCGAAGTGCGTCAAGCGGCGGCCAATGCATGGTCGACCAAAGATTGAACGATGCCATGAAATTTATCGTTGCCGAATCAACATCGAATCCGGCAACCGTTCGCGCAAGCCAGCTTTTTGCAGCTCATCGATAAAGCGGTTGGCGTCGCCAGGATAGCCCGCCGTTGGTTTTATATGCACGCCCACGGGCATTCGATCGGCAAAATACTTGTTGAAGCTGGTCATTGCTCGCTCTCGCAACCACTTCGCGATCATTGATGACATGGCAACTGGTGGAAACGAATCACCGCCAACGCAGAATGACCAATCGACGCCACGCGTTTTTTTGTGGCGAGTTTCACTGGTCAAGCGATAACGACTAACCGCTTTGTCTTCGCTGACAACTCGCATCGTCGCCGCACCGCACAAGTGCTGAATCGCAGAACCGTAGTACGCTCGACCGCCATGCCGATCGCTGGAAATCGTGACTTCAAGTTCATGCTCGTCAACGGCATCGATCATCTCGGAAGCCATCCAACAAGTTGCTTCCGTCAAGATGTCGGCTTTGTTCTTGCCACGCGCCAATTGTTCATTGAAAGCTTCGGCAGTGATAAAGCGGGCGTGGATTCCGCACAACTCAACGCCTGTCGACGCCCAGTGCGCGATCACGTTTGCGTTCGCTGCTATATCCGCTGGTGCTTGTTTGGCTTCCGGCAATGCAGGCCAATCCGCAAACCAAGGAGCTTTTGTGGCAACGTTGAAATCGGACTTAGCCACCGCCTTCAACCACGCGGTGAACGAAAGGATCGGATCAGAAATCGACGCCCACTGCGAAGCGGCACGACAGACGATCTCCAGCATGGACGCTTGCCCAGGCTCAAACGTTTGATTGCGGTGAAATACTCGCTTCGAATCATCCACATAGACGGCCGCACAACGAGAATCCGCGATCGGGATGCTCAGATTGTGGAACGCAACATCTGCATTCACTTCAGCCGGAAAGCGCCAAGCCGTGGCCACGATGACCAGTGGGCCTAGCTTGGGACCATAGCCGGCTTCGTCAGTTGCAATCAAGAGTGTCAAAGCAAGTCTGGCCGAAGGTCGAGGAGCATTCAAATACGATTCGTTTTTACCATCGTAAACATCGTATCGATTTGCTTCACCAAAAGTGATGCCACGTCCGGTGCCCATTGGACGCCGGTGCCGCGTTTGAAAATCGCCAGCACTCGATCCAGTGGCATGCCATCGCGGTACGGGCGATCGCTCGTCATGGCGTCGAACGAATCTGCGACAGCGATGATTTGAGCAATGCGTGGGATCGCCTCGCCCACAAGCCGATGCGGATAACCGGTACCGTCCCAGGCTTCATGATGATGCAGAACCCCAGGCAACAGCGATTCGAACGGCCCAATCGTTTTTAGGATTTCATATCCGATAACGGGGTGCCGCTTGATGATTTCGAATTCTTCAAACGTCAGCTCACCGGGTTTGCGCAGCACTGAATCCTCAATGCCGATCTTCCCGATGTCGTGCAGCAGAGCCGCTTTTCGCAGAACTTCACATTCTGCCGCGCTCATGTTCAAGTCTCGTCCCAGGGCTACCGACAACTCGGCGACCCGACTGCTGTGCCCGCAGGTGTAACGGTCCTTCGCGTCCAGCGCTGAAACGAACGCGACCAAAGTGCCATCGAGCGTTTGTTGCAGCTTAATGTATTGACGCTGATTCACCAGATGAACTGCCAGCATCATCGCGGTTGATCGCATCAACTCGGCTTCAATCGTCCCAAACTCTTCAGCGGCGTTGTTGCCGATGGCGATCATTCGTCCCGCGCGATATTCGCCACGACAAAGCGGAACCACCACGACTCGCCGCGTGTCGTCGCCAGGGATAAACGGCTGGTTCATGATCGCTAACGACTCATCGCGCAGTCGCTGCGCTTCGTTCGCAACGTGGACCAACCAAGCCGCTGATCTAGCCTCGCCGGTTTGAATGACTTCCGGAAGATATCCGACGGATGCGTCTGGATAAAGTTCAATCGCCAGAGTCATGGCGTTGATGCAATGGGAAAGCGGCCCGATCAGCTCGCGGCAGACGGCAACTCGTTCAACGTCGATTCGAAGTTGCTCTGTGAACTGATGAATCATCGTCAATTCTTCGAACTTCTGGATTAGCGCCGTCGTTAGTCGTGCGACATCAACAACCGAGCGATCCTGTTCAAGAACCTGGCTGGCTTCAATCGACACCGATGGATGATCCCTTACCGTCGTCGCCAAGAATGGCGTCGAACTACCCATCTCGGTGGCGATCAAAGAATCAAACACGGCATAAACACGAGTGTTTTGAGGGGATTTTGAAAGATATCGGACAGGCGAGACGAAGCATGGCCCCAATCAGTTAAATCGGTGGATTCAGGCTGAGATCATCAGCCCGGCTCAACGTGAACGACACAAAAAAGCCAGCCCTAGCATTCTGTAGGCAATGTAGCGACTAGGCGGTAGCGTCTGGCGGTTAGCGTCTGGCGGTTAGCGACTCGGTGGCGGATTGTCTCGCATCGCCAAACTAGCTACGACATACGCGTTCTGTGTATCCAAGCTTGGTCAGAGTAGAACAATTGTCCCAATTGTTTTCCGAGCACGAGCAATTCTGACAAACCGCTTGCACGGAAAACCATTACAAAATCCGTTGGAATGACATTCATGACCTCGAACGATATTCGCCAAGCCTTCATCGATTTTTTTGTGCTCAAGCATGGCCACACCTTTGTCCCCAGCAGTCCCGTCGTACCGCTTGACGACCCGACGTTGCTGTTCACCAACGCGGGCATGAATCAGTTCAAGCCAATTTTCCTCGGCACGGAAAAACGAGCCTACTCGCGAGCGGTCAATACCCAAAAGTGCATTCGCGCTGGTGGGAAGCACAACGACCTCGACGACGTCGGACGTTCGCGACGCCACCACAC
>Ga0105046_10014497_pt1 | contig 12150 bp, 11 predicted proteins | sample MAT03_FD_78385 | JGI IMG/M metagenome (GOLD analysis project Ga0105046, IMG submission 78385) | Freshwater microbial communities from Lake Fryxell liftoff mats and glacier meltwater in Antarctica - MAT-03 (megahit assembly) | ecosystem: Environmental > Aquatic > Freshwater > Ice > Liftoff...
CGGAATGCAGTGGTACTGCCGGGCCAGAGCAATGTAGTGTTTGCGGTCTTCGGGCCGGATGTTGGTCGCATCGATCACGGTTAGCAACCCACGGCGAAGCCGGATGCCCGCCAGATAATGGACCAGATCGAAGGCATCGGTGGTGGCTTCCTGGTTGTTTTCGTCGTTGGATACTAACGCCCGGCACTGGTCAGACGAAATGATTTCAGTAGGCAAAAAATGGGTGCGGGCAAAGGTCGATTTACCGCTGCTGCTGGCTCCGATCAGAACGATCAGCGATAAATCGGGAAGGGTAATGTTCATGAATGTGCTGGTTGGGGGGTTTTCGTAAGTGGGGTATTTACCCCTTTCACCTAAGACAATTGGATGGACATGGCAAGAAGATACTGCTTCGTTTTGCATAAACCAACCTTTTTTTTGATGATTATACAATTTTCGACAGCCTTAGCACCTTTTTTGTATAGAGGTTCATTATAACCAAAAAAATTCTGATTATGCGCCCCATCTCACATATCCTATGTACTGTACTGGTTGGCCTTCTATTGGCTGGGCTGTTTGTTAGCTGCAACAAAGACAAAGAAGAAGCCACCCCCAAATCGGCAAGTGATTTGATTCAGGAAGACCCCTCGTTCACGCTGCTGCGGGCGGCTGTGCTGCGGGCCAACTTCGCTGATGCGCTCAAAGCGGCCAATCTGACCATTTTTGCCCCCAATGACGATGCGTTTAAAGCCGCAGGTTACGCTGATGTAGCGTCTATCAATGCGCTGCCAGTTGCTACTATAGAGCAAATTCTGAAGTACCATGTGTTCAACGGCCCTATTAAATCCGATTCTCCCCAATTGGGTACCAACACGCCGGTACAGTCAATCGGTGGTGGAATAGCTTACATTACAAAAACAACCAGTGGTAGCACTGCCGGACTTACTATCAACGGTACTCGCGTCACAAAAGCTGATCAGCAGGTGTCTAACGGAATTGTTCATACTATTGATCGGGTGTTACTGCCAACGGCAACAACCATCCTGAGCGCACTCCAATCGGACCCGGCAAATTTTTCACTCGTGCTGGCGGCTATCAATCGAATTCCGACCCTAGCTGTTCAATTAAGCACTTCGGCGACAACACAACCAATCACGATTTTTATACCTGATAATGCGGCTTTTGCGGCAGCCGGCTCACCACTAACCAACCTGGCAGCTATCAACGCGGCTTCGCTCACAACCTTGTCGAGTATATTGGGCTATCATGCTACACTTGGCACTCTTTTCTCCAATCAGCTAACGGCGGGTCAACTGACTTCATTGAACCCCACTTCGGCTAAACTAGCGGTGGTCATTACCAACAACGTACCCACCATTAAGGGCAATCAGAATACGACGGCTGCTACCATCAAACGGGCTGATATTGTAGCAAACAATGGTATTGTACACGTGGTTAGTCAGGTCTTAAAACCATGACGGTCAAAAAAACGATGCTGATTTTACTGGGAGCCGTACTGACCCTTGCGTTGGTCGGCGTACTGTTTGGTGTTTCTATTTCGACACCACGCTATAAAGGACCCGTGACCGATCATTTTGATGGTACTAATTTTCATAACCTGCCCGATGCCAACGGACAAGCGGTTACCTCAAAAGGGTTCAGTGAGGTGATAAGCTGGCTTCTTAACCGCGAGCGTACCAAGCCCTGGGACGACTATCACAACGACCCTCCTGGTCCCGTACCGGCACCCCGCATTATGGGCGATTCGGTACGGGTCACGTTTGTGAATCATGCAACGGTGTTGCTTCAGTTCGACGGTCTGAATGTAATTACTGATCCCGTTTATTATGAGCGAGTAGGTCCGGTGCAGTTTGCAGGCATTAAACGGAATCGGCCGCCCGGTATCCGGTTCGAGGACTTGCCAAAAATTGACATTCTGCTGCTAAGCCATAATCACTGGGATCATTTAGATATCGAAACGGTACAGAAACTTTGCCAGCGCGACCACCCAAAAGTGGTTTGTACACTGGGTGTGAAAGCGTTTCTGGAGGAAAAAGGGTGCCAGAACATCACCGAAATGGACTGGCGGCAGTCAACACCGTTCAATGCCAACACAACCATTCATTGTGTGCCAGCTCAGCACTTTTCGGGGCGGGGTTTACTCGACAGGTTCGGCACACTTTGGGCGGGCTTTATTATCGACAGCAAGGTGGCCGGGAAACTCTATTTCGTGGGAGACACAGGCTACGGGGCGTTTTTCAAGAAAATTGGTGATGAGTTCGGCCCGCTTCGGCTGGTGCTGATTCCAATTGGCGCTTTCAAACCCGAGTGGTTTATGTCGCCTATCCACTGTTCGCCCGATCAGGCAGTGCAGATTCATAAAGATGTACAGTCCAAACAAAGCGTGGCCATTCACTTTGGCACGTTTCCAATGGCCGACGATGGTGAGCGCGAACCTGTTGACGTGCTTCAAAATGCCCTTCGTGAACAACAGGTTGCCCCAAAATTATTCCGGGCTTTGCGCAACGGCGAGAGCGTTGACGTGAATTAATTCGCAAATTTTCGGGCGTATTCCAACGGTTGTGCATCAAAATGGGTCATTGAAACGTATTTAGTATGCTGATGCTTTCCAAGAAAGCATCAGCCAAACATTAACTCTATGTCAATGAACCGTTTTTTTTGGTTTTTTCTAACAGCAGCTGTTACGGCGGCTGGTTTGCAATCGTGTACGCAAGATGATATTGTGGATTCTAATGTTGCTGCTGCCGAGAATGATGCCAGTATCAAGCAATATATTTCGCAGAACTCCGGCACAACCACTGCTCCGCTTACTTACACAACTAACGGGACAGGTATGTATTATGCCATTACAAAGGCGAATCCGACCGGGAAACGGCCTTCGACGGGCGAAGAAGTAACCTTTGCATATACGCTTTATGATCTTCAGAATCGGGCGTTGGATAGCTCGAAGACAGGTAACCTGCCTTTTTTTACATTTGGTTTAAATTCACTGCTGTCGGGTTTACAGGAAGGTATTGCATCGCTGCGCGAAGGTGAGAAAGCACGTCTGTTGATTCCCTCTTATCTGGCCTATGGTAGTCAGGCTCAGACAACCTTTACGCTTCCGGCTAACTCTCCGATTCGATTTGATGTTGAATTAGTAAGCTCACGCACAGAGGAACAGCAAATTGCAAATTACATTAGCTCTACGGCACTGGCCAGTTCACTATCGCTGACGGCACCACCAACCAACATACAGCAATCAACGAGTGGACTTCGGCTTATAAAAACTGTTACCAACCCAAGCGGGGCCACTATCTCATCTGGTCAATCGGTAACCCTGAATTATACAGGGCAAACCCTGCGGGCAGTAACCCCTTTCGATAAGAGCACCGATGGTACATTTTCGTTTTTCCTCGGTCGTAACCAGTTGATTCCAGGTTTTGAAGAGGGAGTTTTGCAACTACGCGTCGGCGAAAAAGCAACGCTGGTGTTTCCGTCTTCTATTGGATATGGTACTAATGGAGCCAGAAACTCTAACGGGGTGTATGTTATTTTGCCCTATGCTCCCCTCCGATTTGACATTGCGGTAATAAACGCCAAGTAGTTTTGCCGTAACAAAAATGATGGTTGCTTAAGTAGTTGTCTATGAATGTATTATGGGTTGAAAAGGAGAGCTAAGGCTCTCCTTTTTCTGTTTTTAGTGAGAATTTGGGCCGTTCGCTCAGTAACCTGTTTTTTTAATAGAGTTCGCAATCCATTTACCAATTGAACCCGTTAGTATGCTTGTCTGCCCGGCAGTCGGGCAGTGAACACTAATATTTCTTTTTGTTTATGGAAAACAAAACTAATCTACTGATCCGATCCAAGACTGTGGATTCGGATGGCCGGCGTCGGTTTCTGCGCTATGCAGGCTTCACGGCAGTCACAGCAACCACGATTCTGGCTGCTTGTGAAAATGCAACAATGGAGCCCTCAACAATGGGGGGTATGGGTGCCCGTGTGGCCGCCGATGGATCTATTGATCTTGGATCAGGCGATGTAGGTATTCTGAACTACGCCTATGCTCTGGAGCAGTTGGAGTATGCCTTCTACGTTCGGGTGATTGCTACGCCGTATGCTGGTATGAGTGCGATGGAGCGGTCAATCCTGACTGACATTCGTGACCACGAAAAAGTACACCGGGACTTCTTCCGGGCGGCTTTGGGTGGTGCGGCAATTCCTGCCCTGACACCGAATTTTAGTGCCATCAATTTTGGCGATCGTAACTCCGTGTTGACCACAGCCCGCACGTTTGAAGACCTCGGTGTGTCGGCCTACAACGGTGCCGGTAAACTGTTGAGCGATGGCAACAACCTGTCTACGGCCGGTAAAATTGTTTCGGTAGAAGCCCGTCATGCAGCTGTTATTCGCGAGCTGCTTTCTCCGTTCACGGCCTCTTTCGCCGGCGACGATGTCGTGACAAGCGACACTGCTCTCGACGTAGTCAATATGCCCGGTACTGTTCTGGCGGCTGCCCAGCCGTTCATTGTGGAGCGCATTACGGCCAGCAATCTTCCAACCATGTAACCCAGAACAGACATGAATCTGCAAAACATATTTAACGCCCTAGAAAATGTAGATGTTGAAATCTACGAGCGCGTGAAGCACGTTTCACGCCGTCAACTGTTCAGTTTCGGCAAGAAAGCTGCCCTGGTAGCTGCTCCTTTAGCCGTTGCTTCATCCCTCAACAAAGCTTACGGTCAGTCAATGCCCGACCGCTCGGTTGAGGTACTGAAATTCGCCTTGTTGCTCGAATACCTGGAAGATGAGTTTTACCGCATCGGTCTGAACACGGCCGGTTTGATTCCGGGCAGCGACCGCGTCATTTTCCAGCAAATCAGCAAGCACGAGACTGCACACGTGGCTTTACTTCGCTCCGCCTTAGGTGCAAATGCTGAAGCAAAACCAAACTTCGACTTCACGGCTCGTGGTGCGTTCCCAACGGTGTTCTCAAACTATGAGACCTTCAAAACACTGGCTCAAGCATTTGAAGATACGGGTGTGCGGGCCTACAAAGGTCAGGCACCGGCACTGATGGTGAACGACCCTGTGCTGGAAACGGCTCTGCGTATTCACTCGGTGGAAGCCCGTCATGCTGCCCGGATTCGGATGCTGCGTGGTATGAAAGGTTGGATTACGGGTATGGAGGGCTTCCCCGGCGCGGTTTACTCCGGCGATCAGGCTACCAACGAACGCGAAATAAACGTACCGGGTATTTCAGGCCTATCGTCGTCGATTGTATCCGAATCGTTCGATGAGCCGCTAACAAAAGATCAGGTACTGGCTATTGCACTTCCGTTTGTTAAAGTATAGGTAAAGATTTTTTTTCGTTTTGCAAAGCCGCCTGACTTTCGGACGGCTTTGCTATTTTTAGCCTTCAGCGGTTTTATCAATATCATCAAGGCTCATACCTCAAATCGGACTGACAATAATACAATCCTGATAAGTCCTCAAATCAGGCTTCAAAAGCAAGCAAAACGTTTCGTGTAAAGCGTGTTTACCACGCTTTCGCAAGTTGTAAACCACCGCGCGGGCGGCCCCGTCAAAGTAGCCTACACAAAAGGATAGCTTCTCTTGGTTAACCCCACGATGCGTTGGACAGTATCTCTTCCGTTTTTGACCGTCTTCTGGCTAGCACAGGTCGGACAAGTCGCTCCATCAGGCCAGCGAATCTGCCGGAGTAAATCGTAACACTGAGCCACGTCTAAAAGCTTGTGTAATTGAATGAGCATAAGAGCGTTTTTGGGGTAAAACTACATAAACGAAATATCAGTCCGATTTTAGGTATGAGCCATAGGTTTTATAGTTTTGTGCGTAATTTAGTGCATTAACAACGCGACGAGGTATGTACGAGAAGAATATAGGAACCAAACAGAAGGCGTTGCGCATTAACCTCGACCGCAAAATTTACGGCTCTTTTGCCGAGATTGGTGCCGGACAGGAAACAGCCGCGATGTTTTTTAAAGCGGGCGGATCGTCGGGCACAATCGCCAAAACAATCTCTGCCTATGACATGACGTTCAGCGACGCCATCTATGGCCCCGAAGCCAGCGGTCGCTACGTTTGTGAGTCGCGGCTACTGAAAATGCTTAACCGTGAATATAACCTGCTAAACGTGCGTTTAGCCGATAAACGTGGCCTTGATACCACGTTTTTTGCTTTTGCGAATACGGTAGTAGCGCTTAATTACCAGAAAACCAACGAGGCTCACGGCTGGTTAGGGTGCCGGTTTCAGGTGAATCCACAAGCAGGCTACAACGACGTAATTGTCCATGTCCGGATGCTCGACAACGAAAACGTGTTGCAGCAGCAAGCCCTCGGCATTATCGGCACAAACTTGATTTACGGCTGCTTTTACTACCAGAAATCGCCCGAAACGCTGTTACTATCGCTCATGGACGATCTTTCGCCCGAGCGTATTCAAATCGATATGGTCCGGTTCGACGGGCCCGACTTTGCCGACATAGACAATCGCCTGATGAGTCTTCGTTTAGTGCGTAACGGGTTCACCGATGCCGCTCTTTTCGGGCCCGATGGGCGTGTGTTGCAACCTTCAGAAGCTCTTTACAAAAAAAATATTCTGGTGATGCGGGGGCGGCTCCGGCCCGTTACCAACGTCCACATGGACATGATCGAAAACGGCCTGAAGCAGTTTAAAGAAGAGGCCGACGTAGACAATAGCAAAGTAGTAGCCCTATCGGAGTTGACGTTGCAGAACCTCAAAGCCAGCGACGCGGGCATCGACGAAAAGGACTTTCTGGATCGAGTGGATATTTTGTGTTCGCTAGGGCAAACGGTAATGATTTCCAATTACCACGAATACTACCGGCTTGTGGCATATCTGGCGCGGCTCACCCGGCTCAAGATTGGTCTGATCATGGGCATTCCAAACCTCGAATATATTTTCGATGAGGCCCATTATGAGTTTCTGCCGGGAGGCATTCTGGAATCGTTTGCTACGCTGTTTAGCCGAAAAGTGAAGTTATTTATTTACCCCACTCTACGGCGCGATGGCAGCATTTATACCTGCAACGATTTCCACGTCTCCGACCATTTAGCCCCGCTGTTTACTTACCTGACACAAAACGACAAGATCGAACCCATCACGGACTACAACGAAGAAAACCTGCATATCTCAACCGATCATGTGCTGGAAATGATTCAGAACGGAGAGGATGGCTGGGAGGTTATTGTTCCTGAAAGCGTGGTGAAGCAGATCAAAGAAAACCACCTTTTTGGCTATCCTAAAGACATACAATACATTCCAATTGGTGAGCAGGTCCGGCAACAGGCCGTGCAGGCGTAATTTGGTTTGAGGGCTACGCCGTTTCGGTAAGAAACATGAACCATGCAGCCCTCAAAGCCAGGATAAGTCTATGCCTGTTCTGAGCGGAATTTAAGCTGCGCTGACAAGAAAATAATCAGACCGCCGAGTACAATGGGAAATGCCCCTACGATACCCAGCGAATCCGTAAAGCCCTGCGGCCTCAACAGCAGGGTGAAGGCCAAAGCCCCTGACACAAGCACGTTGGCGATATGAACGAATTTCGATGGATAATTGGATGACATGCTCCCGCTCCCGCTCGATGACATGGCCAAATACATGGCTTGAACCGATTGCAAGAAAGCATACATCACTGCCCAAAAGCCTAAAACATCCACAAATCCTTTGATCGTACCGTCGGAATAAGCAAACATAGCTATCCCGAATGCCAAATCAGTGATTCCATGTAGAACACCCCACATATTGTTGCGGTCGGAGCGATCATTCGTCATTGCGAAAAATAAGCCAACGGCCCCAGCCAAAAAGGCAAGTATTCCGATAACAGAAGCTGATTGAACGGAGTAGCTCGTTGAAAAAATAAACATTGTCACGCCAATCAGTACGTAAATGACGCCCCTGGTGGATAATAGCCACCACCGTCGGGCTGACGAAGTTCTTGTTGTCATATTGCTGAGTTTTGTTGGTACTGAATACTCTTCTTTACATTGGACAACCTTATTTTGTTTTGAGTGTTAATCTGTAACCTGCATCAAGCGGAGTGTATCTTATCTTTTTAGTCAGTATTCGCTCAAAAAGCCATCATGAAATTCGGAACGAAAGCCATACACGCGGGTATCCACCCCGACCCAACAACGGGTGCCATCATGACACCCATTTACCAGACGTCGACCTATGTACAGGAGTCGCCGGGCAAGCACAAGGGCTACGAATATGCCCGTACTCAAAATCCCACCCGCGATGCTCTACAAGCCAACCTGGCCGCGCTCGAAAACGGAAAGCATGGCATTTGCTATGCCTCGGGACTGGGGGCGACCGATGCTATTCTGAAGCTGTTCAAACCCGGCGACGAGATTATTGCCAGCAGCGACCTTTACGGCGGCACCTACCGCATTATGGTGCGGGTATTTCAGGAGTTTGGCCTCAAATTTACCTTCGTTTCGCTCGATAACCCGGCCAATCTGGAAACGGCTCTGACCGGGCAAACACGCATGGTCTGGATTGAAACGCCCACCAACCCGTTGCTCCGAATCGTGGATATTGAGGCCATTGCCCAGATTACTCAGTCAAAGGGCATCACGCTGGTAGTGGATAATACGTTTGCCTCGCCCTATCTGCAAAACCCGCTCGATCTGGGGGCCGATATTGTGGTGCATTCGGTGACCAAATACATTGGTGGCCACTCCGACACGGTAATGGGAGCCATCATCACGAACGATGATGACACCGCCAGCCGGTTGAAGTTTATTCAGAATGCGTGTGGGGCCGTACCGGGGCCGCAAGACTGCTTTTTGGCCTTACGAGGCATCAAAACCTTACACGTGCGCATGGAGCGGCATTGTCAGAATGCGCAGCGTGTGGCCGAGTACCTGCGGCAGCACCCAAAAGTGGGTAAAGTTTATTATCCCGGCCTGCCCGACCATCCCGGTCACGAACTCGCCAAACGGCAGATGCGTGGTTTTGGGGGCATGGTCTCGTTTGAACTAGTCGGCGATTCATTGCCAGAGGCCACCAAAGTGATGGAAAGTTTCGAGGTTTTCTCGCTCGGCGAATCACTGGGGGGCGTTGAGTCGTTGTGTACTCACCCCGCGAGTATGACCCACGCCAGTATTCCGAAGGCCGAACGCGAAGCCAACGGACTGAAAGACACGCTCATTCGATTAAGCGTTGGCATTGAAGATGTTGACGACCTGATTGAGGACTTAGGACGGGCCATTGGTTGATTTGTGATCAGGCAAAATCAGCGTCTGTGAGACCAGATTGCCGCACAATGGACGAAATGTACCGAAGGGAATTTCTTTTCGGTTAGCAGGCACAATGGCAGTCAGTGTTGGATTACCCGATTTTCTATACGTTGCATGGCTTCCTTTTTGAGAAATAAACTCAAACCCGAAACGTAATAGAACGGAAATGATGTGAGCCGACGAATATAGTTTAGGCATACCGAACGTGTACCTCCACTAGTTCAGGATTTTGCACCGAGGGAAGGTTTTCGGTTGGAGCATCCTCAAAGTAGAGCGACGATGCTTCGTCTAAATTCTGGATAGCCTCGTCGCGGGTTTCCCCAAAACTGGACACATCAACAGGCAAACACTGAGCCACATAATAGTCACCTTCCTGCCAAACAATACTGGTTACTGTTAACTCATGTATTAGCTTGTTCGTTTTGAGAAATTTACACCTAAAAATTGACATTATAAAGCCCTTCACACTTCATAGATCCAAACCCGCCAGTAACTCGCCGGGTCGTTGAAGATCCCCACTTGCCGCCAGCCCAAACTGACGGCATTTTTTATGGCTACTACCGAGAAAATATACCGCCCGCCCATTTTCCGGAAAGCTGAATTATCGAACTGTAAGTCATTGACGACACGGTTTTCAGATTTGCCAATGAGGCAGGTCATACGGAGTTCGGCAGGGAAAATGTAACACCGATTCCCATACGCGTCGAAATAAGGGCGGATGTTGCGGGCTTCAGGCTTGGCCCATTCGGCTGCCATTATCCGTCGAAACTGGTGTTTATAAGCCAGGGGATAATTGTTCTGGTAGCTGTCGAGCGTGTAAAAACCATTCGTTTGGGCAATAATCGGGTGCATCCCAATGCTCACCACGCGATAATCGGCAGGAGTGCCGGGTAGGGCTGTTTTGATCTGACGGAACAGGTCTTCGGCAAAAAATGCCCGATATGATGGTTGGTTGGGCTTCCGGTCGAAACCAAACAGGGTTAAGGCGTTGGCCCGCCATTCGGGGTTCAGGGCGAGGGTTAGGACAATGTACAACGCAACGGCCCAACGGGGTATCACCGCGTGACGGATCGTTGCGTTGCACAACACGCCCAGCATTACTACCCACAACAAGGGCAACAAAAAATAGAACCGGTCTAACTGAAACACAGTCAGCAGTTTTTGGGGAATGCCGGAGCGAGTGAGTAGCCACGGATAGAAACCGTGGAGCAGGCAAATGGCTAAAATCGCGCCCATCAGCCAAAGTGGGAGACTGTTTCGATGGCGGGATCGCCCGAACCAAAAGGCCCACAAAAGGACGATTGGCAGCGGGCAAAAAATCCCGGCATGGTATTGCCCCTGAACAAACAGCAACACCGCATTTTTCAAACCATCGAGCAAACTGGGCGAAACCAATGCAGCCGGGTCATACTCGGTGCGGTGCGATACGAACGAGTTGGTCAGGTACGCGCCTATCATCGAAAAATCGACCAGCACATACATACTGGCCAACAGGAAAAGCCCGAACCAATATAACCCATTGATTTTATGAGTTTTAATCATATCAACAAGGCCGAGAATGCCCAGCCCCACCAACACGTACAATCCAGACCGCACCAGAAACGAGTAAAACGGAAAGGCCAGAATGACGAGCCATGTTTTCCAATTGCCCTTCTGATTTATCAGATTCAGGAACGCCATTAGTAACAACGGTTGCCCCATCACCGACAGACCGTAGTTGGTATAGGTAGGAATCAGGGCAAAAATCAGGGCCACGCCAGCCGCTACGAAGGACTGGCTCCGTTCAGGCAGAATGTAGGCCCGCAGGAGTGCGTACATCCCCACGAATCCAATGGCGTGAACGAGCAGGAAATTAAGCAAAATAGCCCAAAACGGCGGCAGGAGGGCAAAAAACCAAACTGATGCATACAAGCCGGAATGCATGCCTGAACGTGGCAAGCCGTTCATGATATTCGGTAAGGCAGCATTGGGCTGGAAATTGAATGTCTGCCCCGACTGTACTAAGGGGCCGAAATTGTACGACGAATCATCCAGGAAATCATGGATCAGAAAAAACGTATCCTGACCTAACAGCCAGTAAGGGGCGTAGAGTATAATCAAAATCAGTAACGAGCCGAAAATGTACGGGCGTTCGTATTTCCAGTCGATTGGGCGATAAGCTGACATACTGCAAAGTTGGGGAAAGTATAAGCAACCCCACAACGCCCTATCTTTGTCAACCATGAGCAACGTCGCCATTATTACGGCCCGAGGGGGCAGCAAACGCATTCCGCGCAAAAATATTCGGCCCTTTTTGGGCAAACCCATTATCGCTTACGCCATCGAAGCGGCCCTGCAATCGGGTCTGTTCGAGGAAGTGATGGTGTCTACCGACGATGCCGAAATTGCCGACGTTGCCCGGCGATGTGGAGCGTTGGCCCCTTTTGTACGGAGTGTTCAAAACGCCAATGATTTCGCCACCACAACGGATGTGCTACTGGAAGTACTAGCTGATTATGAACAAATTGGACGATCGTTTGAGTTTGGTTGCTGCCTGTATCCAACCGCACCATTCGTTACGGAAACCCTACTCCGGCAGGCGTTTGGGAAGCTGACAGCCGAATCATTCGACACGGTTTATCCGGTGCAGGCGTTCGGGTTTCCCATTCAGCGGGCAGTGGGTTTAGATGCAGCGGGCCGGGTTCGGTGGCTCCAACCCGAACACCAACAAACCCGGTCGCAGGATTTAGAAAAAGCGTACCACGATACGGGGCAGTTTTACTTTTTTAAAACAGCTTCTCTTCTTGAAAATCGTCAGTTGATCAGTCCAAATTCGGGAGGCATCGTTATTTCAGAAATGCAGGCCCACGATATTGATACCGAGGAAGACTGGAAGCTGGCCGA
>Ga0105046_10014500_pt1 | contig 12150 bp, 9 predicted proteins | sample MAT03_FD_78385 | JGI IMG/M metagenome (GOLD analysis project Ga0105046, IMG submission 78385) | Freshwater microbial communities from Lake Fryxell liftoff mats and glacier meltwater in Antarctica - MAT-03 (megahit assembly) | ecosystem: Environmental > Aquatic > Freshwater > Ice > Liftoff...
GCGCAACGCCGCGGGTTCGGATGCGTTATCGGTGAAGCCTGAAGGGGTTTGCGGTGACGAATCGCCGATGAGAAATGATGTCGAACTGACGGAGCTTGATGCGGTTGCTCCTGAGGAAATCTCTCCGTTGCCTGGGCGATTGCAAGTACGCGATCTAAAGAACCTTGGCGAAGGGGCTGTTGATCCACCATCGATCACTCGCAGCACACCCGCTGAACCGATCAGTCCGCGCGATGGCAAAGTCGAAGCCCCACGCGAAACTAAAATCGAAGCTCCTCGCAATTCTAAAACCGAAGCTCCTCGCGATGGCAGCAAGCAGTCGATCGGTGACGAGCCGGTGCAACTCCCTGCGGCGACAAGTAAAAAAGGCGATCGCATCGGGCCGAACAAAGAGCTGATTCTGTCGATCGGGATGGAGGGCTCACAGAATCGGGTGAACTCAAACACAGCACGACTGCGGGCTTCCATTGAGCGAACGTTGCGGCATTACTGGGCAACACCGGAGGACGCCAAAGAGCGAACGCACTGGGGCATGTTCCACAACTTGATGATCTACGACAAAGATACTTTGATCACCGATGGCAAGCGTCGGTTCAATGCGGTTGCTTGGATGGCGGGCAACAACCCATGCCGAAACCAATTGTTGTTCGAAGAAGATGATCGCGGGATTGTCGTCAGGAGCGGTGTTGGTCTGCAGGGCCACCAAGCCCAAATGCTGGCCGTATTCGGACTGATCGACGTCCCGGCCTCCTACCCAATCTTTGTCGGTCGAACCAAGTACAACGTTGATGATGTTATCGAGCGCGAGATGCTCGATTGCAAGACAGGCAATGAGCTGACGTTCACACTGATTGGCCTGTCACATTACATCGACACTAATACTCAGTGGGTCGCCGAAGATGGCCAGACCTGGAATTTTGAGCGACTGATAAAAGAAGAGTTGGCCCAACCGGTCGTAGGCGCTGCTTGCGGCGGAACGCATCGGCTGATGGGTTTTGCCCATGCACTTCGTCGTCGACGCGCTGAAGGCCGACCGATCACAGGACAATGGGAGCGTGCGGATCGTTACGTTAAGGATTTTATTGCCTACACTTGGCAATTGCAAAACCGAGACGGCTCGATGAGCACATCTTGGTTTGAAAAGTCGGAAGACAACGGCGAAATGGACCGCAAGATTCAGACAACCGGTCACATGGTTGAATTTCTGTTGACGGCGCTGCCCGATGATCAACTGCAAAGCCCGCAACTGCTTCGTTCGATGTCGTTCCTGGTAAACACGCTATATGAAGAACGAGGCCATGATTGGCCGGTGGGACCGAAGGGACATGCCTTGCGAGCGTTAGCGATGTATTATCGCCGTGTCTTCGATCGAGCCGATCCATGGCGTCCCGTTGCTGTTGCACGACACGGTAGCGCGACAACAAAGTAAACCGTCAGCGGATCGAGATAGCTTGATCTGCAGCGGACAGAATTTCGGTTCGGTTGCCAATGTTCTCCGCCAACACAACGACATGTTTGAGCGCGGGCTCGACTTCAAACAACGTACGCACACGCAGGTTTAACATCTGGCCTTGAACCGATGGAATCCGCATTTCAAAGTAAATCCAGGCGTATGGAGTTTTACTTTTCCTTTCCCATCCTACCCACGCAAACTGATCTTCAGTTAGCTTTTCGCCGTTAGCCGTGATGGTCGCACGAAGGTACTCACCCACAAGCTTTTGGGCTTCGTCGTCGCTGAGCTTGCTCAAGTCCACGGGCTTCTTCACGCGTGCCTTCAAAGCCGATTCCAAATCAGCCGCATCAATCCGCATCGCGATTTCGATTGACTTGCCATCGTCGCTTGCTCGAATCTCGATCCGCGTCATGTGACCAGGATGAAGCAACAAGGCCATCGCGATAAGAATGATCATAATCAGCAAACTTTTTGTCGTCGAATCACTTTCGGCTACGCTTATGCCCCGCTTGGTACTGGACAATGAAAATATTACTTTGACCGTGCTTTGGAAACCAGTGCATTCCATTGGTTTTTAAACCCGATGATTTTGAATCCTGGATTTTGTATGTGCGGAAGATTTTTATTGCGATGCCCGCCAGAGAATTGGCCCGAGAACCTGTTTGGAGATGGTGGAGGATTGGTTTCAAGCAAGCTTGGCGACGCGTTTCGCCCACGACAGAACATTTGTCCGACGCAACCGGTTTTCGCAATCGTCCAAGCCGCCAAGCACGATCAACCAACGCCGAGTTTACGAACGCTAACGATGCTGCGATGGGGCCTAATTCCCTCTTGGGCGAGCGATCGCAAGATCGGTGCAAGCATGATCAATGCAAGAAGCGAAACGGTTGCGGAGAAGCCATCCTTTCGTACTGCATTCGCGCGTCGCCGCTGCTTGATCCCCGCCGACGGGTACTACGAATGGGTAAGCTTGGAGAAGGGCAAACAGCCAATGCTGATCGAGCGTCCGAATCAAGAGTTGTTTTGTTTTGCGGGGCTATGGGAACGCAACGAAAAACTACCTGCGGAGAAGGATGGCGTCGCGGATCGTGCCCGTCCGCTGCTGACTTGCACCATCATCACGACCGCCGCGAATACGTCGCTCAGTGCTATTCATGCACGGATGCCAGTCGTTGTCAGGCCGGAGAACTACGACGTTTGGCTCGATCCATCGGTGCAGAATGTCAGTGCGTTGCAGCAATTGCTGGTTGCTGCGGCTGATGGGTACTTTGGTGCGGTGCCGGTCGAGCGAGTGAGCGGTGAGTGAGTGAGTGAGTGAGTGAGTGAGTGAGTGGGTGCGCGTTAGCGTGGGGGCGTCGTGGGGTTTTATTGTCGTCTTTCGCTTCGCGAAAGAACGGCAGACCGCTAACTTCGCGGAGCGAAGGGCGACTATGTTTAGCCAATGCGGTCGGTGCCCATCAGTGGACGTAGGACGCTTGGGACTTGAATGCTGCCATCGGCGTTTTGATGGTTTTCTAAAACGGCAATCATCGCGCGGCCGGTTGCGATTGCGGTTCCGTTTAGCGTATGAACAAAGTTTGTACCCTTTTGCCCGGCGACTTTGCTGCGGACGTTCAATCGTCTGGCTTGATAGTCGGTGCAATTGCTTGTACTGGTGACTTCGCCCCATTGGCCTGCTTCACCGCGTCCGGGCATCCAGGCTTCGAGATCGTACTTACGATAGGCCGGACCGCCGAGGTCTCCTGAAGCGGTATCGATCACGCGATAGGGCACTTCAAGGGCATCAAAAATTTCGCATTCGAGTCCTCGCATCTCTTCATGAATCGCATCGCTTTGTTCCGGAGTCGTGAAGGCGAACATCTCGACTTTGGTGAATTGATGGACGCGATAAAGTCCCTTGGAAGCTCGGCCAGCCGCTCCGGCTTCGGTGCGAAAGCAGTGGCTCAAACCACAGAGCTTGAGCGGCAGGTTTTCGGCAGGGATGGTTTCGCCGGCCATCATGCCACCGAGCGTGATCTCGGCGGTTGCGACCAAATTCAAATCGGTGTTTTCGATGCTGTAGATCTGGGTTTCGGGACCGCGGGGAATAAAGCCGGTGCCATGCAGGATTTCGGTTAGCGCCAAGTCAGGGGTCGTGACTGGTGTGTAGCCTCGGCTGGAGAGAAACGAAACTGCGAAATGTTGCAGTGCCAAGTCGAGCAAGACTGCGGCGTTTTTCAGGAAGTAAAAACCGGCTCCGGCAACACGAGCCCCGGCTTCAAAGTCGAACAGGTTGTGTTGTTCGCCAAGGATGAGATGGTCCTTGGGGGCAAAATCGAATTTGCGAATCGGAGTCTTGCCAAAAGCGACTTCGACAGCATCCTTTTCGCCACCGCGAGGTGCATCGGGGTGAGTGAGGTTGGGGATTCGCAACATCAGCTCGTTGATTTCGACTTCTAGCTCATCGTGCTCGCGCTGCGCGATGTCTTTTTGGTCACGCAGCGTTCGTCCTTGCGCGACGCGTTGTTGTCGTTCATCGGCATCTTTTGCTTTGCCAACCGATTGACTGACTTCATTCGCTTGTCGGTTTAGCTCTTGCGCTGCTTGGAGTTTTTCAGCCCGTTTCAGTTCCAATTCGACGATGCGATCGATATCGCTGGGAACACCTCGCTCGACGCAGTTTTTCTTGACGAGTTCTGGGTTGGCAAGGATGAGTTTTCGATCGAGCATTTTTCGGTTTTAAGAAGCGAAGGGTTTGTGTAGTGATACGTGGTATTGGCAAGGCATTTGGGGTAGGGCATTCAGGTTAGGACTTGAGTGACATGTAGTGCCAGAGTCTCGCGCTGGCCTCAATGCCATGATGAAAATCGGCGACGCGAAACTTTTCGTTGGGGCTGTGGGCGTTGTCATCGTCGAGGCCCCAACCAAGCAGCAAGCAATCGGCACCGAGCGCTTCTTGAAACTTGGCAACGATGGGAATCGAACCGCCTTCGCGAATGAGCACAGGCGCGACGCCAAACGCTTCCTGGATCGCTTTCTTGGCGGCATCAATGAACGGACTTTCAATGTTCGCTATCATCGCTGGCGCGCCGTGGCCAATGTCGATCGTCAGCCGCACGCCGGTTGGCGTGTGTTTGTGCAGATGCTTCTGAATCGCAGCGGCGATCTTTGCTGGATCTTGATTGGCAACTAAGCGGCAGGTGAACTTGGCCGACGCAGTCGCAGGAATAATCGTCTTGCCACCGACACCTTGATGGCCTGACGTTAGGCCGTTGATATCGAATGTCGGCCGCGCCCAACGCCGGACGTTCGTGATCTGGCCTTGCTCGCCAAACAATTCAGTGACGCCAACCGACGAAGCCAGCCGCGCGTCGACATCGCCAAGATCAGAAATGGAAGTGATTTCGCTGTTGCTGAGCGGACGCACGTCGTCATAAAACCCTTCGACAAGGATTCGGCCTGTGGCGGGGTCGACCATCGATGACATCAGGTGACAAAGGGCGATCGCAGGGTTCATGACCGCGCCGCCGAACGAGCCGCTGTGCAAGTCTTGTCTTGGTCCATCGACACGGAGTTCGACGGCGAGAATGCCTCGGATGCCGTACGTGATCGCGGGCTGGCCGTCGGCATACTGGCTGTTGTCGCTGATCACGACGCAGTCGCAGGCAAGTTTTTCCTTCAGCGTCGGCAAGATTTTTGCGAGCCCCTCGCTGCCGACTTCTTCCTCGCCTTCGATCAAGAACTTGATCTGCAGCGGCAGTGGCACCCCGGTTTCTAGCCACCGAGTGACGCTTTGGATGTGGGTTAGGACTTGGCCTTTGTCGTCGGTAGCACCGCGTGCGTAGATGTTTCCGTCGCGGATTTTTGGTTCGAACGGGTCAGAAATCCATTGATCTAGCGGTGCGACCGGTTGGACATCGTAGTGACCGTAGACGAGCACAACCGGAGCCCCAGGAATTGGCGGCGTTTCCGCGTAAACCAGGTCAAATCCCTCGGTTTTGATGCGCTGGGCGGAAAGCCCGGCGTGGGCGAGCTTGTAGCATAACCATTGTGCGGCGCGGTCCATTTCGGGAAGTAGTGTGGGGTCGCTGCTGACACTGGCGATTCGAAGCCAATCCAACAGGTCGTCGACCGACGCTTGGCGCGACTGGTGGAGCTTTTCCAGAACGACTGGATTCAGCGTTGGGAGCGTGGCGTTGGTCAAGCGAGTTCCTTGGTCGGCAGTGTTTCGGGACAGCATGGCATCATTTGCGGGATAGTCGCTACAGTTTCAAAGAAATGCTCCGCGAAGACCGTAAAATTTTCGCGATCTGGCGTAAGCAGAACTATCGTCCGCCGGAACGAGCGCTACAATATACCCATGTGTGCCAAGCCGAAAATGGCGTACTTGAGGCATACTTGTGCGAAGCCATGCGATTGACTTCGCGGGACTATGTGGCAAAAACGGAATTGGATCGTGCAAGCGGTCCGGGGAATGAAGCGAGCGAAAGAAGATGGCAGAGCAAGAGGCAGTGATGGACGAAGTGATGGTTCGGACAACAAAACCATCAGAAAAACGGGCTGAATTAAAGCTGCAGCCAAAGCTACAGCCAAGGTACAACGTGATCCTGTGGGACGACCCCGACCACAGCTACGATTACGTGGTTACATTGATGAAGGAAATCTTTCGTCAACCCGCAGAACGCGGTTTTCAGATTGCGAAGGAAGTCGATACCTCGGGCCGCGCCATTTGCCTGACCACGACCCTTGAGCACGCTGAACTGAAGCGAGATCAAGTTCACTCCTTCGGGAAAGATTCGTTGATCGACCGTTGTAAAGGTAGTATGTCGGCGACCATCGAACCGATCGAATGATTGAATCGAATGAAAAGCTGATCGCCGTGTTTGAGCTCATGGCGACGAGGCTGGAGATTACTTGCGATCGTTCGGAGCTTCGTAAGCTGTTTGCGTCGGCGGAAGCCGCTGGCAGCGAACCGTTGGGGGCTCTTTATCGAGTCGCCGAGCGTTATCGCATTCGACTAGGTGTATTTGACTGCTCCTTCGATGAAGCGTTGCAGTTTGTCCGCCAAGGTTATCCAATTGCGATCGCGCCCCCGGCCGATGCCAATACGGGTACGGATACGGAGGAAGCGACCGACGATTGGTGGGTTTTACTCTCCTTTGGCCGAGGCGGAGTCCGAACTTGGTCAACGCAAAGCGGCGGCAAGACACGGTGGAAGTCGGTCCGATCACTGCGGTCGATCTTTGGAGCAAAGAACGAGTCGAAATCCAATCGAAGGTTGATTGTTGCGCAACCGCTGGACGCGGCCATTATGGGTGAGCATCACGATAAGCCGTTGTCTCGATTTCTCAGTCTCATGCGTCCTGAACGCAGGGACATTATTGCGATTGTCGTTTTCTCGCTTGTCATTGGTGTTCTTAGCCTCGCGACGCCGCTGGCCGTTGAGTCGTTGGTCAACACGGTCGCGTTTAATCGCTATGTGCAACCAATCATCGTGTTGGCAATCATCCTGTTTGTCTTTCTTGCTTTCGCAGGAATGCTAACGATCGTGAAAGCGGTTGAGTCGGAAATCATTCAGCGCAGGCTGTTTGTCCGCGTGGCACTGGACATTGGGCATCGACTGAGCAACCTCAACATCCCTGATTTGGATGGACACAACGGTCCAGAAACGGTGAATCGATTCCTCGACATCTCCACCATTCAGAAAGCCGTTGCTTCCATGTTGCTGGACGGAATCGGCTTGGTGATTTCGGTCTTCATCGGCATGATTGTGCTCGCGGCGTATCACCCGTTACTGCTTGGATTTGACATCGCGCTGATGCTGCTGATGGCGATCATGGTGTTTGGACTGGGGCGGGGAGCCGTCAACACGTCGATCAAAGAATCCAAGGAAAAATATAATATGCTTGGCTGGTTTGAAAACATCGTGGGCAACCCAACTGCCTTTCGACTCCACGGCGGCAGTTTGCTCGCGATGGACCGCACCGACCAGATGGCTGCCAAATACTTAGAATATCGCAAGGCTCACTTCAAGATTCTGGTCCGCCAAATAATTTTTGCGGTTTCGGTCGAGGTTGTCGCTTCTGTCGTGCTGCTGACAATCGGCGGTTTTCTTGTCATCAGCAACGAATTGACACTTGGCCAATTGGTTGCCGCAGAGCTGATTGTCACCGTGATTGTTGGTGCTTTCGCTAAAATGGGGAAGCACTTGGAGACGTATTACGACCTGATGGCGGCAGTCGACAAACTTGGTCATATTTTGGATTTAACAGAGGCAAACGTTGGAGGCTACGATCTGCTTCGCACCGACGGACCATTAAAACTGGATATTCGAGACCTTTCCGTCGTTGCTGGCGGTGCAACGGTGCTGCAAGGTTTTTCTGCAAAATTGGCCCCGGGAAGCTCCGCTGTGGTTCTTGGTGCCCCTGGGACGGGAAAATCCGTGCTTTTGGAAGCACTTGCCACACTTCGTCCACCAGCGCTGGGCAGTATCGAAGTCAACGGCGTTGATCTGAGGCAAATAGACCTCTCCAACTACACGAAGAACATCGGTTTTGCTCGAGGAGTCGAAATTTTCGACGGTACGATCGAACAAAATGTCGATTTACATCGAGCCGAGATTTCGGCGAGCGACGTACAAGATGCATTGCAATTCGTAGGTTTGGCGGAGGAGATTCGCAATTTGGAGAATTCCCTAAAGACAGAGCTGGTCAGCGGCGGCAGGCCCTTGTCGGCGACTCAATCGGCTCGGTTAATGATCGCGCGAGCCATCGTGGGGCGCCCATCGCTGGTGTTGATTGATTCGCTGCTAGACGGTTTGCCCAAGGAGACAGCCGAAGAAATCATCAGTCGCTTGCATGCGAGACCAATGCCTTGGTCACTAGTGGTTGCGACATCAAGATCTGATTACGTTGATTTGTTTGTGGAAAAATGGGATTTATCAGGTAGCTTCAAAAAGTAGGACGGACTTCCAGTCCGTCATTGACGAAGCCTATCCTACGGTGGTCTCACTTCGGTCGCTTGGTGTAAATAGGTAGCTTGCGCGTTGCGAGCAAAATAAATCAGTCGATGTAAGATTGGCAAGTAACATGGCAAATTTGATCGATACAACCAAGACGGACTTGCGGTATCGCGGATCGAATGTTCGTTCTGTTGACCTCCGTGGTCGACGGCCGTTGCAGACCGCGACCCAGTTAATACAGTCAACTCGTACGGCCCGGCGGCTAGCAAAATGGTTGGCGGTGTTGATGGTCGTTGTGATGATTGCGTTGCTTTTGCTACCATGGCAGCAAACGGCTTTCGGGGCGGGCCGCGTGACAGCGTTTTCGCCACTGGAAAGACCGCAGCCGATCCTGGCGCCTTCCAAGGGAATTATTGTTGACGTACCGAAGGACTTGGTGGAAGGCTCTCGCGTGCAAGAGGGCAGCAAGCTGCTAACGATTCAGCCGACCGCAGCGAATATGGAGGATCAGTTAGGAAAAGCCGCTCAGGATTTAAATGAGAAGCTAGCGGCAACGGAAAAAATAGCCGAGGTTTACCTTGGGAATATTACGATCAATGAAACAGCCCGCGATTTCGCTGTCACAGCCGCCGGCGAAGCGGTTGAAGCCACAGCCGCTAAATTGCGAGGCAAGCAAGAAGAGGTAAAGAGTTACGACGCGAAGGTTGTGCAAGCTCAGAAAAATTTTGATCGTCAATCAGAACTTTACCGTCAAGGCATCAAGTCACTGAAAGAAATTGAGAAGCTGGAACAGGAGTTAGGGACCGCGAACGCAGATTTGAGCGCGGTCTTTGAGGCCGTTAAGTCCGCCGATAGTGAACTGCAAAACAAGAAAGCAGAACTTGAGCAAAAACGCAGTGAAGCACAGACCAAAATTGAATCGGCGCGAGGTATATGGCAGAAAACGATCGGTGAAGCAGCAAGTATTCGCAAAGAAATGCGAGATAACGAAATCAAGATTTCGTCATTGTCGCGAATGTTTGTCACCGCACCGCGCGCCGGCGTGGTCCACCGCCTGCCGTTAGTGGAAGGCGGCCAAACGGTGAAGGAAGGCGATTACTTGCTCACGATTGTGCCGGACACAAACGAGTTGGCAGTGGAGATGACGGTGGTCGGAAACGACCTGCCGCTAGTCAGAGTCGGGAATCACGTTCGGTTGCAATTTGAAGGTTGGCCGGCGCTGCAGGTGTCAGGGTGGCCGCAGGTTTCAGTAGGATCGTTTGGCGGCCAAGTTGCCGTGGTTGATCCAACCGATGATGGTAGCGGAATGTTCCGCGTGTTGATCAGGCCCGAGCCAGGGGAACGCCCTTGGCCGGATGAGAAATACTTGCGGCAAGGATTGAGAGCGAACGGCTGGATCATGCTCGGCACGGTCTCAGTCGGTTACGAACTATGGCGAAGGATAAACGGGTTTCCGCCTTCGGTGGATTCGGAGATTGGTGCTAAGGATGGCAAAATCAGTTCAGGCTCTTCGAAATCAAAGTCGAAGCCGCCGCTGCCAAAGTAATTGGCGGCCTTGGTTGGCGTTTGCGCTGTTTTTGCCAGCTTTCGTGCTTGGTACTGCTGGTTGCAGAAGCCCCCGACGAGACCCTCCCTTAACACTTGCGAAGATGAACTCGCTTGTTGGCGTTAACGCGATTGTTCCTCCAGTCGCGGTTGCAGAAGCAAGGACTGACGAACCCACCGCAACGCCGGTGGCAAGCGACGCAATGATCGCCAATACGCCGACGGACGCCCCAGGCAACCCTGAGTTCGGATTGGCCAGCCACCTGGAGTCTCAGTTTGATGCCGCCAATCCGCTAAGCGCCAATCCGCTAGGCTTAGATCCACTGAACGTGAACCCAGCGACAGTGAGTCCGCAAACGCCGGGTTTGGAGGCAGTAGCTACGCCCCAAGAAACAGTTGACCGTGATGACTTAGAAGAATCGAGCGGCGAAATGACGCTGCCCAGCCCGGTGATAATTCCTGAGATCGTTCCGGCAAAAGTCGCAGCCAAAACGGTGACGATTGAAGACGTGCTCATTTCGGCAACGGAATCGTTTCCGGCGATTCGAGAAGCGTCGTTGCTGCGTAGCCTTGCCATTGGAAATCAAATTTCGGCCTTGGGTGAATTCGACGATAAGATCGAAGCGTTCACGATCAATCAGCCGCTTGGGTTTTATGAAAACTATCGCCACGGTGTCGGTTGGAAAAAGCCGCTGACCCTTGGCGGCACAGGCTATCTCGGTTACCAACTTGGCGACGGATCGTTTGAGCCATGGTTTGGGGAACGCGAAACGAACGAAGGTGGCGAGTTTAAAGCTGGCTTTGACATTCCGCTGTTTCAGAACCGTGCGATCGATCCACGACGTACCGCCGTTCGTCTCGCGTCGCTTGACGTCCAGCGTGCGAACCCTGAACTGTTTCAACAAGTTCTGATGACGCAGTTCGAAGCGACAGACGCATACTGGACGTGGGTGGCTGCTTCGAAGCAATATGCGATTGCGATGGAGTTGATGCGGCTTGCCGAAGTACGCGTTGATCAGATTGAAAAGCAAATCCAGGCAGGTGATCTTGCCAGGATTGTTGGGATCGACAATCGGCGTTTGCTTGCTTTACGCCGAGAAAAGTTAATCGAAGCCAAGCAAAAGCATGACTCCTCGGCAATCAAACTGTCGTTGTACTATCGCGACTCGCTCGGGCGACCACTGCTGCTAACACTTGATTCCCAGCCAAAGGATTTTCCGCCGCTACCCGCTGCATCGATCGACGTCGGCGCAGAGATCGTACGAGCGCTGACGAATCGTCCTGAGTTAGAGATTCTCGGTGTCATTGAAGAACAGATTCGTGCTGAGTTGCGATTGGCAATCAATCAGCGGATGCCAGAAGTCTCTTTCGGGACCGAAATCTCGCAAGATGTGGGTGGCTTGACCAGCAGCAAAGGTGACAAGCAGCCGTTCAAACTGGAAGCCGGATTGATTGGCTCGGTACCTGTCCAAAGACGTAAAGCGATTGGCAAGGCCCAATCCCTTCGCGCCAAGCTGGGACAGATCGATGCGAAGCGTCAACTGACTTCCGACAAGATTTCCAACGAAGTCCGTCAAGCGATGACAATCTATGACGCGGCGCATCTGAGGCTCGAACAATCTCAAATAACCAAGGACCTAGCCAGCCAAACATTGGCGGCTGGTGAGACTTCATTCGCTGCTGGCGACATCGACATCTTGTTATTGAACATTTATGAACAAGCGTTCGCCGACGCCGGCATTCAGGTCATCAACGCCCAGGCAGACGTCTTCACCGCCGAGGCGATGCTGATCATCGCTACTGGACGCTCGCTGCTGCAGAACGACTTTAGCGTCCAATCGCAAGACACCGCCGAAACAATCGGCGACGAAGTCTTGCAGACGGAACCAGCAGCGGACGCACCAAATTAGCTAGAAACGACAAGTTTGTGGCAGGAAAACGGCTGCGAGCAGGATCAACAATTGACCTGGACGTCAGCCCGGTCTAGCATCGAAGTATTGGCTGGGATTTTGGCCTGATGATCCGCCAGAACTTTCTTGTCGACTTACTTCACCGCAACAAACTAGCTGTCACTTCAATGAAAAAATTGACTCGTTCTTGTCTGCCGATCGATGCGGAAACCTGGTCTGCGATTAAGAAGGTTTTTGTTGTTTGTTTGATTGCCAGTTTTTTGGCCGTCACCACGACCGTTTCGACGACGGCAGTGGCCCAA
>Ga0105046_10014503_pt1 | contig 12147 bp, 5 predicted proteins | sample MAT03_FD_78385 | JGI IMG/M metagenome (GOLD analysis project Ga0105046, IMG submission 78385) | Freshwater microbial communities from Lake Fryxell liftoff mats and glacier meltwater in Antarctica - MAT-03 (megahit assembly) | ecosystem: Environmental > Aquatic > Freshwater > Ice > Liftoff...
GCGGGACGCTATCTTTGTAGAAGTGCCAAAATTGGAGTCCTGCGTGCCGTAGGTACGCTATCTACTGTGCGAAATAGCGTACCTACGGCACGCAGGACCGGCCATTCCTCTAATGCTACAAAGATGTTGCTCCGATGGAGCAGGGCGGCTGGATAGTTACAAAAAATTACCCCTTCAAAAAAATTACCCCTCAGAAAATTACCCCTCAGAAAATTACCCCTTCAAAAAATTACCCCTCAGAAAATTACCCCCTCAAAAAATTACCCCTTCAAAAAAATTACCCCTTCAAAAAATTACCCCTCAGAAAATTACCCCTTCAAAAAAATTACCCCTTCAAAAAACTACCCCTTCAAAAAACTACCGCTTCAAAAACCAGCCCCAAAAGTAGGCAAACCATACAGACTGCCAAACTGACTGCGACATTGATCATGGCCGCAGTGGTTTGGCCTGTTTGCCAGAGTTGCCAGGTCTCGGCGGTGAACGTGGAGAACGTACTAAAGCCGCCGCAAAAACCGGTCGCCAGCAGCAGCCGGTAGCGATCGGGCATTTGGCCGCTGAGTTGCCAGCCGAGCAAAGCGCCCAATACAAAGCAAGCCAAACCATTGGCTGCCAAAGTGGCCCATGGAAACCGCAGTTGCCAGGGCTGCATCCAGACGGTGATCGCGTAGCGGCAGATGCTGCCGAGGCCGCCGCCCAAAAAAACTAAGGTAAAAACCTGCATAGTTTGCCAACGATGAAAGGACGAATGGAAGTGAAATGCCGAAAAATACGCCACTCCCCCTACCTTTGCCCCGCTTTTTATGAATCAACTTCGTGGATGGAAGCAGCTTTGAACGGTCATCGCGTTCGATACTGCCATCCACCCGACTCATTTCCTTGAAAAACACAATTTCTCTCGTTCATAGTTCATAGTTCATACTTCATAGTATCTCGACTCATTTCAATGAAAAAACACAATTTCTCCGCCGGTCCGGCCATCCTGCCCGCAACCGTGATCAAAGAAGCCGCCAAAGCGGTCGCCAACTATGAAGGCATCGGCCTCAGCCTGCTCGAACTTTCCCACCGCGGACCGGAATTCACCGCCATCATCGAGGAAGCCAACGCGCTGATGCAGGAAATCGTCGGATTGCCCGACGGCTACCGCACCCTCTGGTTGTCCGGCGGCGCCAGCACCCAGTTCTTCATGGCGCCGATGAACCTGCTCAACGACGACGAGACGGCTACTTACACAGACACGGGCGTTTGGGCAAATAAAGCCATTAAAGAAGCCAAAAACTTCGGCAAAATACAGGTACTGGCTTCCTCGAAGGAACAAAATTACACCCACATTCCGAAGGGTTATAAAATTCCAAAAGAAGCAAAATACCTGCACCTGACGAGCAACAACACCATCTACGGTACCCAACTGCATAAATTTCCGAAGTCGCCCGTACCGATTGTGTGCGATATGTCGTCCGACTTCCTGAGTCGTCCGTTCGATGTGACCCAGTTCGGTCTCATCTACGCCGGAGCACAAAAAAACCTGGGCCCCGCAGGCGCGACTGCCCTCATTGTCCGCGAAGACCTGCTCGGCACCGTGCGCCGCACTTTGCCGTCCATGCTCGATTACCGCACCTTCATCCAGGAAAACTCGCTCTACAACACGCCACCCGTCTATCCCATCTACGTCAGTATGCTGACGCTGCGCTGGATCAAGAAAAACGGCGGTCTGAAAGGCATGCAACGCCGCAACAAAACCAAAGCCGCCATCCTGTACAACGAGATGGATGCCAACCCACTTTTCCGGGGCACAACCGCCCGCGAAGACCGCTCCCTGATGAACATCTGTTTTGTGATGGAAGACAAGTACGCCGGACTGGAAAAGGAATTCCTGAAAGAAACCGAAGCCAACGGCATGATCGGACTCAAAGGCCACCGCTCGGTCGGCGGTTTCCGCGCGAGCGCTTATAATGCCCTGCCCAAACAGAGTGTGCAGGCGTTGGCTGACCTGATGCAGGATTTTGCGCGGCGGAAAGGGTGAGAATAATTTTGATGCATCTTGATGCAATTAGGAACGCGGCACCAATAACGAATAACAAAAATGACGAGCATACCGAATGCCACAATTGCCCGGCCCTTTTGCCTTTTGCTGATTGCCCTTTGTGCCTGTGGCAGTCCCAATACACCGCTCGATGCCGACAGCCGGCAGCGCATTGACTCGGCCGCTACCGAGCAAATCCGCCTCGCTACCATCGAAATAGATACGATGTGCACCCGGCTGCGCTATACCATGAAGGCTAAATTGGTGGATTCCATCCGGCAGGTCAGGCTGAGGGAGATTGAGGAACAATTGAGGACGGTGCCAAAGTAAGTGCCTGCTTTATGAGCATCAAAATCAAGAGGCCCTTCTTGTTGTGTATTTTTCCTTTGGAAAAATACACAACAAGAAGGGCCTCTTGATTTTGATGCTCCGGCAAAAAAAGACGCTACCTCGATAATGTCACATCGCCTTTGTACAACACCACATTGCCATCAATGAATTCTACCTCTGCATACCAGACAAACACAGCCGGATTGAGCTCGTTGCCGCGGTGGCGTCCATCCCAGCCGGTTTTGCCGTCGGGCACGAAGTTGTATTGTTCGAACACCTGTTCGCCCCAGCGCGAGTAAATCTGGAACGACTTGATTTTCACCACCTGATTCAGGTCGCCGAAGATGGTGAACAGGTCGTTTTCGCCGTCATTGTTGGGCGTAAAGATGTTGGGAATATACACGTGCGGCTCCTTGTCCACATAGATTCGGAAAAATGCCACGTCCGTACAGCCGGATGTATCTGCCGCAACGAGTTTATAGAACGTCGTGTTCAGGGCCGTGTCTATCGTCGCGATCAGGCAGGTATCGCAGTCCAACTGATTGCTGGGCTCCCATTTGACAAAGCCGACCTGCGACAACGGCACACTCACCTCCGGTTCAATCGTGTACGAATCGCCCAGAGCGACCCTCGCAATTTCGGGGTTGATCGAAATATTGAACAACACGGGGTTGTTCATGGTCACGCTCGAAGTGGCCGTACACCCTTCCGAGTCAATGATAAAGATGCTGTACGTGCTGCCTGGCGTGAGGTTGCTGTATTTATTCAGGCTGGTAAAGGTCTGGCCGCTGTCGAGCGAGTAACGGAACGGTGGTTTGCCGCCCGCCACCGAAGTAATGGTGAAGGCGCCCTGATCTCCAAAACAGCGCGGTTGCTGAACAAACAAGTTGGGGACCGGCACTTCTGGTGCGATCACCACATCGTCCGTATCGGTGCAGCCGTTGGATGGGTTGGTCACGAGCAGTTGATACGTGCCGGGTTTGTTGATGGTCGGCGTGGCAGAATTGACATTTGCCGTCAGTTTGCCGTTCCCCGTCGTCCAAAGGTACAGGAAGCCTGGCAGGCCGGTCGAGCCGGTGCCGTCCAGTTGAGCAATTTCACCGAAACATTCCACCGTGAAACCTGCGCCTGCGTCGGCGGTCGGTTTGACCACATCCGCATTCACCGGAACGCCCTGGCTGTTCGTACAACCATTGTTCGGGTCGAAGCCGATGAACACGTAGGTGCCCGGCGTCGTGATGCTGATGCTCGTACCGGTACCAATGATAGTTGTGTCAGCCCCATTGATTTTCCCCCACCGGAATTGCACTCCCGGGAAGGAGGAACCGCCGGAAAGGGTCACTACCGTATTTTTGCAGGTCAGCAGACCCGGCGGATTCACCGACAGCGGCGGATAGGCCTGATTTTCATCAATCACAATGGTTGCCGTGTCGCGGCACAATGAAATCGTATCCAGCACGATGAAAACATAGGTGCCCGGCTCGTTAATCATCACCGGATTGCCATTGGAATATATCTGTCCGTTGCTCAACCAGATCGTGTTGGCGTTCAGTGTCCCTTCAATCTGGCCGGAGAGGATGATCTCGTTAATTTTACAGTCCAGCACGTCGTCGGGACTCGGGAGAATGACCGCTTTCGGGTCGTTGCGAAGATCGAGCACCTGAACGGAACTGGTGTCAGCGCAGCCGTTGGCGGTGACATAGAGCGTGTATAGCCCTTTTTTACCGGCCTGTATGGCAGGTGCGGCAGGATTGCCGATGATGGTGCCGTTGGTCGTTTTCCAGTCGAATACCGAACCGGCAATGCTCGAACTGCCCACCAGATTCACCTCCAGCGTGACACAGGTGATGGGGTTGGGTTTCATGATATCTGCCACCGGTTTTTCATTGAAAACAATGGGCGTACCAAACGAAACGACCGTACAGTAGTCCGCCAGCACTACATTGCCCGACCCGTCGTTGTTGCCGGCTGCCGCCGAAATCCGGTATACGCTCCCGTAGGTCATCGTCGTCGGATCGAAACAGAACGTCGGCTGGGTACTGCGGGCAATTTCACCAGCCACCTGATTGCTGGTTCCCGTGTGCAGTACGAATTGAAGCACATCATTGGGCTGCAGGTATTGAAGCGCAGCATTGTAAGTTGCGGTGATGCATCCCGGTCCGCAAAGTGACAGTTGAGCGGCGCCCATTGCGCCGACCACCGTTTCACATTTTTCCAGACCAACATTGAAATTGCAAATCGAGGAGCAACCATTGGCATCCGTTACGGTCGTCGTATAACTGCCAACGGTCAAATTCGGAATCGGGAAGGCACCGGCCGGGACGCCCGATTGCAAGCTGCCGCCGGGGGACCAGTTGATCGTATAAGGCGCTGTGCCGCCCGAAATGGTGACTGCCGCTGCGCCGTCTGCCCCACCGGGTTGAGTGACCACTTTCGTCATCGTGCAAGCCAGCGTCAGGGCTGCTTGCGGCTGGGTAACACTGAATGCCGCCGTTCCCGTGCAGTTGAGCGCGTCGGTCACCGTGACAGCGTAGTTGCCCGCCGGAATATTGGTCAGATCCTGGAGATTGCCTGGTTGCACTGGCGACCATTTGTAAATAAACGGCAGACTACCCACCGAAACGGTCAAATCAATAGAGCCTTTATTTTCTCCGAAACAAAGAATGTTTGTCGTGGTACCGGCTGCTTGTACGGCTTTTGCTTCTTCAAAAATTACAAAAGTGGCGGAAGCGACGCACTTGCCGGGGTCGGTAACGGTAACGGTATAAGTGCCTGGTTTCAGCGCACTGAGGTCTTCCGTGATGGCCGCGTTGCTCCAGCCGAAGGTGTAGGCATCGGGAGGAGTCACCGTCAGGTTCAATGATCCGTTGCCACCAAAACAAAGGGTATTGGTCACCTCCACGCCTGTGATGCTGAAGGTGTTGCTGTTGTTGGCAACATCCAGAGAGGCCGTTGCAGTGCAGCCGTTGGCCGCGCTGACCGTCACCGTATAAGTGCCGGAAAGGATGCCGGAAAGATCTTCCGTAGTGGGGCCATGCGCCCATTTGAACACATAAGGTGTGGTCGCGCCTGTCACCGTCAGATCAATCGCACCATCAGGCTGACTACAAAGTGACGGCTTGATATTCGGGGCAATGATGGGCACGTCCGTCGCATTCTGCACATCAAAGGTGGCAGTGGAAACACAAGAGCCGCCGCCGCTCACCGTCACTGTGTAACTGCCTTCCGGCAAACCTGTAAGGTTTTGGGTAGTCGGCCCATTGGACCAGGTGAAGGTGTAGGTAGCCACCGGTGTGACGTTGATGGTAGCCGTACCGGTTGGTGCCGAGCAAGCAGTATTAGGCGCGGTGTTGCCCGTGATTTGCGGCAGCACCACCTGCTCTGTCACGGTAAAGGATGCCGTTGACACACAACCATTCGAGCCGGTCGCAGTGACCGTATAGGTTCCCGGCACCAGCCCGGTGAGGTCTTTCGTTGTTTTTCCGTTCGACCAGGCAAATGTGTAAGGTGTGGTAGAGCCGCTCACGCCAAGGGCGATCGCGCCGGAAGGCGAACTGCACAGCGATTCCGTCAGGCTGGGCGAAATCACGGGCGCATCCGTCGCATTCAGCACTTCGAAGGTGGAAGTAGCCGTACAAGCGCCGCCGCTGCTGACTGTCACTGTGTAAATGCCCGCTGCAATGGCAGTCAGGTTTTGGGTCGTTTGGCCGCTTTGCCAGGTAAACGTGTAGATATCGGCTGGCGTGACGCTGAGCGCAATACTGCCATTGTTGGTACCACAAGCCGTGTTGGCAGCCGGGATGCCGCTGATGGACGGTGAAATTACATTTTCCGGAACGGTAAATATTTTGGTGGAAACGCAGCCATTGGCACCGGTAACAGTTACGGAATAGTCGCCGGATGGAATATTGGAAAGGTCTTCCGTCGTAGGACCGCTCGACCATTTGATCAGATAAGGTGTCGTGCTGCCGCTCACTGTGAGGTTGATGCCGCCATTGCTTTTGGCGCAGGAGGCGGAAGTAACCGCCTGGGAAAGGATGGGCGCATCCGTATTATCAGGTACTGTGAAGGAAGCAACACTGGTGCAAGTGCCTCCCGCACTCACTGTCACGGCGTAGGTACCGCCTGAAATAACAGACAGGTCCTCCGTTTTTGGACCGCTCGACCATTCAAATGTGTACGTCCCGGCAGGCGACACACTCAGGTCAATGCCGCCGTTACTGGGCGCGCAAGCGGTGTTGGTTGCAGTAATCCCCGATAAAGAAAACGAGATGCTGTTGGCTGGCACGTCCGCAGAATCAGTGGTCGTACAGCCGTTTGCCCCGGTGACCGTAACGGTGTAAGTACCTGCGGCGATGTTCGCCAGGCTGGGTGAACTGGCCATATTTGACCAGACATAGGTGTAAGGAGTTGCCCCGCCACTGACGCTGAGGGCGATATCACCGTCCAGCAAACCACACACTTCAGGCTGCAACAGATGAGAGAGCGTCGGGTAAGTGCGCTCATCGTCTACAACATAGGACGCCGAGGCGGTGCAGGTACTGCCGACCTGGCTGACTGTGACCGTATAAGTGCCTGTCGGCAGCCCGGTCAGGTCTTCGGTCACGGCAGCATTTGACCAGGTGTAGGTGAACGTACCGGCCGGCATGACAATGGGCGTGACCGTGATATTGACAAAGCCGTCCGGGTTCGGGCAGTTGGTATGCGGTGCGGCCACTCCTGCAAGGGTAAACGTGTTGCTCTGGTTGGAGACGTTCAGGGTGGTGTCGGCGGTGCAGCCATTTGCGGCAGTGACGGTGACCGAATAGTTACCCGCAAGCACGTTTGAAATGTTCTGGGTGGTGTCGGTGTTTGACCACAAGAACTGGTAGGGCGTGCCGCCCCCGCTGACCGTCAAGTTGACCGAACCGTTGCTGGCTCCACAAATCGAGGCCGTGATGGCTGGCGTGATGACGGGATCCGAGGTGTTATTCAGCACCGTATAAACGGCTGTGGTAGTGCAACTTACACCCAGGGTAGCCGTGACAGTATAAATCCCGGCATCCAGCCCGCTGATGTCTTCCGTGATGGGGCCATTGCTCCATTTGAACTTGAACACTCCTACAGGGGTCAAACTAATATTAATAGCGCCGTTACCCACCGTGCAGGAAGTGTTCTCGGTAAGCGCAGCCGTGATATTGACCGGAATGTTGTTATTGGGGATGGCGACCGTGGAAGTGGCCGTACAGCCGTTGTCTCCGGTCACCGTGACCGTGTAGGTTCCGGCAATCAGGTTGTTGACCGTTTGTGTCGTGGCACCGCTGGCATTGGCCGACCATTTGTATTTGTAAGGCGTTACTCCACCGCTCGCTGTGGCGGTAGCCGTACCGTTGTTCTGACCGCACGTGGTAGGTGTACCTGCGGCAGAGAGGTTAGGCGGGAAAGCGGCGTTCTCTATCTCGAAAGGTTCGCTTGCGCTACAGGTACCGATCGTTATGGTAATGGTATAAACACCCGGTGACAAACTGAGGAGATCTTTAGTTGTGGGGCCTGTGCTCCATTTGTACTTGAAAGGAAAATTGTTGGGATCGGTGTCAATGTAAATGGACCCATCGGGGTTGCCGCAAGAGGTATTGGGTTCGACGAGGCCAAAAATATTGATCGTGATGGGATTGTCAGGCACAACTACGGATGTCACAGCCGTGCAACCGAGCGCGGTCGTAACCGTGAAGGTATAAGTGCCGCCCAGGAGATTGCTCAGGTTTTGTGTCGTCAGGCCGTTTGACCACTTGAATTTATAAGGGGTAGCACCATTTACGACATCCATTTCGATAGCGCCATTGTTCAAACCGCAGTTGGCGTCAGTGACGTCGGGGTACAGTTCGGGCAATTCGGTCCCGTCGCCCACCGCGTAGGTTAACACTTCTATACAGGTACCTCCTACGCTCACAGTGACGGTGTACTCACCGGGTCCCAGGTTGTTGAGGGTTTTTGCGGTGCTGCCTGTGGACCAGATAACCGTTGCGTTGGCGGGCGTGATCGTCAGCGCGATGCGCCCGTTGTTGGGTGGTATGCAGGAAGTGTTGTCGGTAATATCGGCATTCACCAGTATGGGTATCTGCTCATTGTTCACGTCTACTGAACCGACGGTCGAACAGCCGTTCGAGCCAGTTACTGTGACCGTATAGGTATTCGCCACGATGTTGTTGAGGTCCTGAATGGTTTGGCTATTCGACCACAGATAGGTGTAAGGTGCTACGCCGCCGATGACGGTCAGGTTGATGCTGCCGTTGGGCAATTCGCAGCGCGAGTCTGTCGGGATGAAGTCCAGTTGCGGCTCGTTCGGCTCTTCCGGCACTAAAAAATCAGCCGATTGAATGCAGGAACCACCGGCGCTGACGGTGACGACATAGACACCGGGCAGGAGACCGGTGATGCCGGGCGTGGTGGGGCCCGTTGACCAGACATACGTGTAGGTGCCCGCCGGTGTGGCACTCACTGTAATGCTGCCATTGCCCGTGCCGTTGCAGGTCGTGCTGGGCTGTACGGTTCCGTTGATGTTGAAAACCGGGTTGTTGTTGTCTACGGCAACATCGGCAACGTTGGAGCAACCGTTCGCGCCTGTCACGGTGACCTGATAACTGCCTGCCAGCAAGTTGGCGATGTCCTGGCTGGTCTGCCCGCTCGACCAGAGGTACGTATACGGCGGCACACCGCCCGTCACGCTCAGATTGATGCTGCCGTTCGCCAAATCGCAGGTAGACTCCACGGCAGAGTAGGTCGGGTTGGGCAAATTCGGGATGGAAGGCACATCAAAACTGGCTTCCTGGGTGCAACTGCCCCCCGCGCTGACGGTCACGGTATAGGTGCCGGGCGAGAGGTTGGCCTGATTGGGATTCGTAGAGTTGTTGTTCCAGATAAAAGTATACGTGCCACCCGGGCTGATGCCCAGAGAAATACTGCCGTTGCCGGCAGCATTGCAGGTGGTGCTGGCGACGATGGTGGGGTTGATATTGAAGGGCGGATTGTTGTTGTCGACCGATATCGCGGTTGACTGGCTGCAACCATTGGCACCGGTCACCGTGACCTGATAGCTGCCCGCAGGGATGCTGGCGAGGTCCTGACTGGTCTGGCCGCCCCCCCACAGGTAGGTGTAGGGCGCAACGCCGCCCGATACCGACAAGTTGATACTGCCGTTCGAGAGGTCACAGGTCGTATTGACGACGGAATTGGTCAGGTTGGGCAGGTTGGGGTTGTCGGGGATCGTGTAACTCTGTACTTGGGTACAGGAACCGCCTGCGCTGACCGTCACATCGTAGGTGCCGGGCAGTTGATTGGCAATCGAGGAAGTTGTCTGCCCCCCACCCCAGTTGAAGGTATAGGTGCCTGCCGGGGTGACGCCCAGCGAGATGCTGCCGGTACCGGTGCCGTTGCAGTTCGTATTGGCTACAATGGTGGGGTTGACGTTGAACGGCGGGTTGGTGTTCGACACGGTTATGGTCAATTCACGGGTGCAGCCATTCGCTCCGGTGACCGTAACTGCGTAGGAGCCGGCGGGGATATTGCTCAGGTCTTCCGTTGTTGGGCCGCTGTCCCAGACGAAGGTATACGGCGCGACACCACCCGATACCGAGAGGTTAATGCTGCCGTTCGAAAGGTCGCAGGTGGTATTGACCACCGTGTTGGTCAGGTTGGGCAGGTTGGGGTTATCGGGGATCGTATAACTCTGTACCTGGGTACAGGAGCCGCCTGCGCTGACCGTCACATCGTAGGTGCCGGCCGGTTGGTTGGCAATGGAGTTAGTCGTTTGACCGCCGCCCCAGTTGAAGGTGTAGGTTCCCGCCGGGCTGACACCGAGCGTAATACTGCCATTCCCCCCCGTGCAAGTGGTATTGGCAACGATCGTAGGCGTGACCGTGAAAGGAGGATTGGTATTGCTGACTGTGACGGGCGCGCTGCGGGTGCAGCCGTTGGCTCCCGTGACCGTAAAGGTATAAGTACCTGCGAGCAGGTTACTCAAGTCTTCCGTGGTTTCGCCGCCCGACCAACTGAAGGTGTACGGCGACACCCCGCCGGAGGCCGTGAGGTTGATGCTGCCATTCGGCAAATCGCAGGTCGTATTTACCACAACCGTGCTGGCGCCGGGCAAATTCGGATTGTCTGCCACTGTGAAACTCTGGACTTGTGTACAAGTTCCTCCTGCGCTGACAGTAACCGTATAGGTACCAGGCGCCACATTCGTCTGATTCTGGGTGGTAGGGCCGTTTGACCACTCGTAAGTATAGGTGCCCGCCGGTGCCACGTTGATATTGATGCTGCCGTTTCCGGGCGGCAGGCAAGTAGTATTCGCAGTGGTGCTGCCTGTTACGGAGAAGTTGATGGGGTTATTGGCAACCGTGGCCGTGGCGGTTCTGGTGCAACCGTTCGCATCGGTCATCGTGACGGTATAGGTACCGCCTGGCACGTTGGTCTGGTTTTGGGTAGTAGGGCCATTCGACCAGGAGAACGTATAAGGCATGTTACCGCCGCTGGCCGTCGTCGTAATGCTGCCATTGCTCAGGCCGCAGTTGGCAGCAACGGTCGAGGTGGAAAGGTTGAGCGTGACCTGCGTCACCACTGCCGAACCCGATACCGTACCGGCGCAGTTGGTGGCTGCTGAAGTATTGATGCTCTGAAGTGCGTAGGTGCCGGGCTGGGTGACGACTAATGTATACGGATTGACGCTGGTCGTGATGGGAGGCTGCGGTACACCGTTTCGGGTGTATACAAATGTCCACGGCCCCTCGCCGGTGAATGTAACCGTCAGGTTGACGGGCGTACTGCTGCCCTGACAAAGAATACCAGAGCCGGAGATCGCCGCCGTCGGCCTGGGAATAATCTCAACGGTCAGGCAAGATTGGAAGGGATTGGTGTTGCAGGCATTGGCTGTGCTGACGCAGACCTGCACGGTACCGGGCGTGTTGCCCCAGGTGACTACCTTGGAAGTACCTGTCCCGTTGGCTAAAGTGCCCAATCCGGTAGGACTAAGCGTCCAGTTATAAATAGTCGCACCCGATACCGACGGAGTCGTATAGGTAGAAGAGGTGCCGACACAGACCTTGATCGGACCGCTGACGGGTCCGGCATTGGCTGGCGGTGGTGGCACGGTGGAGCCAGAAAGAACATTTACCTCATAATCGCACACGTCGCCTCCGCAACCATCTACAACAAAGTAATAGAGTTCGCCGATGACAAAATTGTTGGAATTGAGGATAAACGGATTTTCAGTGCAAGAACATTGCAAGTCCATAGGCTGCGATACACAGTTGTCGTAAATCCCCCCCTGCATTCCCTGATTGCTGCCGTTGCTCGTGCAGTTGCTGGGTATGACCTCGATTGAGATGGACGTAGTACCAGCGATAAAAGCGAACCACTCGTCATTGTTCAGTACAAAGCCCGGGCAGCCCGGGAAGTTCTGCTGCTGATTGTTGTTGTTGATCGTGGCGCAATAACCGTCAATATTGGCACATAAAATAGGCGCCGTCACACAGGTATTACCTGGCTGCGGAAACCCTGCCGGCGGGCATTGCGCAGAAACCTCAAGAATGAGGAGTGTAAAAAAAACAGTAAGGAGGTAAACAAATTTCATGGGCTACAGCAGTTTGAACGTGTTTGAAACAGGCGGGATTAATTTTGAAAAAATGAGGAATCGGAGCCTTTAGGAACGGGCAAATAATAACTTGTAAGTTTCAGATAGATTGGTTTTTGCTCAGATGGGCTATCTTTTTGAGCGAATAGTGGGGCTATTTAATCAAAAAGATGGGTCATCTGGGTGAAAA
>Ga0105046_10014504_pt1 | contig 12147 bp, 9 predicted proteins | sample MAT03_FD_78385 | JGI IMG/M metagenome (GOLD analysis project Ga0105046, IMG submission 78385) | Freshwater microbial communities from Lake Fryxell liftoff mats and glacier meltwater in Antarctica - MAT-03 (megahit assembly) | ecosystem: Environmental > Aquatic > Freshwater > Ice > Liftoff...
TGGCCAATGTCAGTTAAACTCAAAGATCTTTCTAGATGCCTTCTGACTTTTTTATTGCCCTGTAGTTCACCGTCAATATATGCGAATATCGCACGCTCCAATAGATTCCCGGCTAATACGTTATTCCTAATTTGGCCCAATGTGACAATGCCACGTTTTTGGTCAAAAATAAAATTCTGATGGTAAAGCACCGACAATATCCCCTCCACCAGCAATGGAATTTTCAGCAAAAAGTCCTTCTCCTCCAATTCAAGGGACAGCGTTTCCTTTTCTAAGGCTGACACGTCCAAAATGTAAGCATATACTGCCTGGATGTAGTGTACCCTGAAAGATCGTTTGTCAATGCGCTCGGAAAGCACCTTGAATATTAAAGCATCACTGTGCAGTTGAACAAAGCCGTATTGTCTCAGTACGCCAAACTCCGTTCTAAGCTGGGCTTTAGAGCGCTCCATTGCGATTACTCGATCACGGGCTTTTTTTTCTTGTTCAGGGCTCATCTTCAACAGCATTTTGGTGCCGCCAAAAATATAAAAAAAAACCTCAAACATTACCAAACGGATGAAACTTTTTTTAATTAGTCCTGTCAAATGGCCATAAATGTCTCTTTAAGCTTGCCTTTCTCAAACTCAAATGTATGGTCTGAAGCATTGGAAAGCGAGAAATTCCAGATAGTGTCGAGCATGACAACAGTGCGGCGAAAAACCTGGCGCAATGCCCGCAACTTGCGGTTGAATTGCCGGATCACCGTTGGCCGGTTGATAAATACCAGATCGGGCTGCTCGGAGAGCTCGAGAATGAGCAATAGCTTGGCGCGCTCCTCTAAGTTTAAGGCTTGAACGGGTTCGTCGAACCAACTGTTGGCTTCCAATGCCACCCTTAGCCGGTCTTCCAACCTTTTGCGTTCCACACAACCAGATTCAGTGAGCTCTCTTTTTCGCTTTTCTAATTTGAGGCAGAACCCCGGGTCGTTCACTTTTGACAAATCAATAGTGGCAACTTTGTTTTTCTTCAGGTTGTCGGTGAGCTGTCGGGCATGATTTACCCTTTTTCTTTCCCCCTTTCCGAAAATACTGATGATGTCCCCTTCATTTGCGATGAACGGATTTTCTTTGGCGTCAAGCGCCAGCTTTTCATTTTTAAGGCTGCCCATAGATGATGGATTAGGTATTATTAAATGTTTATGGTTGTCTTTGGACCTGCTGGCCGAAACATGATGATTCATGGCTTTAGTTTATTTGGTTCTGGCAAACAAGTAGAAAAGGCCATGCCAATCTTAACCAAAGCCTGTTTTTACAATCTTAAAACATTGATAATCTGAATCTTAGATTCTAAAAATACTTACTTTATATTGTACAAGAATTTTATGCGGGAACTGCGCTACCCTAAAAATTTTCGGACACGAAATTTTTTAGGAAAAATCCGATTTTTTTTCGTCCTGTAACGGGTCCATTTTTTAGACTGACTAACACCTCACTGGAGGTGGCGGTCCAAGCTATACAATAAACATACTCCTAGTGCCGAGTCCTCCAGTTGGCGTATGGATATGCGAAGGTAGATTTTTCACTCATCAAGGCGCGAGGAGGGCGAAATGCGTGACATTTTAACCGACCAGCGACGAAGATGAGTGGAAAATATGGCCGCCAGGTTCATACGCCAACTGGTGGACGCGGCACTAGATATCCCTTCAATGTCACAAATATGAATCATGAGAATGATGCACTAAATGAGCCCATTTATATTTCCACAAATGTCTCTTTGAGCTTGCCTTTCTCAAACTCAAAAGTATGGTCGGAGGCGTTGGAAAGCGGGAAATTCCAGGTGGTGTCAAGCATGACGATGGTGCAGTGGAAAACCTGGCGCAGCGCCCGCAATTTGCGGTTGAATTGCCGAATCACCGTTGGCCGATTGATAATAACCACATCTGGTTGCTCGGAAAGTTCAAGAATGAGCAGGAGTTTGGCACGCTCCTCCAAGCTGAGCGCCTGAACAGGTTCTTCAAACCAAGTATTGGCTTCCAATGCCACCCGTAACCGATCTTCCAACCTTTTGCGTGCCATACAATCAGATTCCGTGAGCTCTCTTTTTCGCTTTTCCAACTTTAGGTAGTACCCCGGATCATTCACTTTTGACAAATCGATTATGACTACTTTGTTTCTCACAAAACTGCTGGTCAGTAACCGGGCATAATTTACCCGCTTTCTTTCTCCATTGCCAAAAATACTGATAACATCTCCTTCCCTTACATTGAACTGATTCTCTTTGACAACAAGTGCCCGCTTTTCATGCTTAATGCTTCCCATGGGTGATGTATCAACCTTCTTTGAAGGCTTTTTGCTGGTTTTGGGCCTGATGGCCGCAACGTTCTGACTCATGGTTGTCTTTTTATTTGGCACAATGGAGGTATTAAACCTCCATGCCAGCCTCAACCATTAACCACGAAATCAACGCTAGGTCTTTGGTAACATGCGATTTTTAATGTTCAAAGGTTTACTTGGAACGTCTTGCGCGATGCATTGTTAAAAGCTGTCCGAATCACTGCCGAACAATATTCCAATGCGCAATTTTTTGCCTGAAATCGATATTATGGGGCAAAAATTTCCCAAGAATCCCTTCCCGAGGAATGAAATCCCCTTTGCCATGGTCGAGACAACTAGATTCGAACCAGCGACCTCGTCGTCCCCAACGATACACAATGTCGAATGCGGAATTCAGATTGTGGAATGCAGAATACCAAGAACCCGTTCGCCGCAAACATTCCGCACTCCCCACTCCAAATTCCACACTCCAATGGAGCCACTCAAGGGATTTGAACCCTCGACCTGCTGATTACGAATCAGCTGCTCTACCGCTGAGCTAAAGTGGCATTGATATAAACAAGTTCCCAATTATTGTGCCATTGCACCTTTGGAAGCGGTTGCAAATATAGGATTCAACAATCGAAAATCATGTACTCGCCGCTCGTCATTTTTTATATCATAACATTAGCCGCTGATTTTGTCACCCTACTGCCTCCCAGCAAAAATTATCTTTACCTTTGCCCATGGAACCATTCCCCGTGCCGCAAACACTCTACACCCGCCCTTTTTTACTGCTCTGTCTTTCCCACGCATTGTTTGCGGGCAGTTTCAATATGATGATCCCGGAGCTTCCTGCCTACCTCACAAGTATGGGTGGCGGCGAACACAAAGGCTGGATCATCGCACTTTTTACCATCTCAGCGGGTATTTCCCGGCCTTTTAGCGGGAAATTGGCAGACACCATCGGCCGTATTCCGGTGATGTACATCGGTACTTTTACCTGCGTCGCTTCTAGCTTGCTGTACCCACAACTCGCTTTTTTGAGCGGATTTTTTGCGCTGCGCTTTTTTCACGGGTTTTCAACAGGATTCAAACCAACCGGAACAGCAGCTTATGTGGCAGATGTAGTACCCGACCAGTTTCGGGGCGAGGCGATGGGTATTCTGGGCATTTGCTTCAGTATTGGCGCAAGCTCCTCGCCGCTGTTGGGAAGTTGGATGACCAATGCCTGGAACATCAACGTCATGTTTTATGCTTCTGCAGCGCTGGCACTATTTTCAATGGTGATTTTAATGAACATGAAGGAGACCCTCACCACCAAACAACCATTCAAATGGCGCCTGCTCAAAGTAGGCCGCGATGATATTTTTGACCCTTTGGCCATGCCAGCCGCGATCACCATGGTTTTTTGCTACCTTAGCTATGGGGTAATACTTACATTATTGCCCGATTTGAGCGATAAGCTGGGTGTAGGCAACCGGGGCATTTGTTTTACTATCTTCACGCTTGCCAGTGTTGCGACGCGCTTTTTTGCGGGCAGGGTTTCAGATCAAATGGGGCGAATCCCTGTTTTAAAAGCTTCCGCGTTGTTGATTGCCATAGCGATGGCGGCTTTTGCACTGGCAGACTCTGCTGCACTGCTCTTTTTTGCCGCAACACTTTTTGGACTGGGTAACGGCATCTTTTCGCCCGCTATTAGTGCTTGGACCATCGACCTGGGCGACCCAAAACGGAAAGGCCGCGCCCTGGGCACCATGTATATGGCGCTCGAAATTGCCATCGGTGGAGGTGCCTTGCTGGCAGGCTGGTACTTCGCCAATGATTTTGCCAGGATGCCCGCCGTGTTTTGGCTCGCCGCCATTATGAGCTTGGGGGGTTGGGCTTATCTTACATTTTTGACAAAAAACATGAAAAAGCGCACATGATACAAGACAACAAAGAACAATTCATCCAAGCTTTCCAAACTTCGTTCAGCAATGGCACGTTCCTCAAATGCACCTTGAGCAAGCCAACACCCAGTGCAGCAACGGTACTTAAAAATGTGTACTGCCGACCAGTTTCCCTAAAAAAAGGCCTGCATATCGCCTTCAATTTCCGGTTCTTAACGCGTGACGAGGTAAAAAACCACACCCTGGAATCAGGTATCTCCCAGCTCCGCGAATTGTTGGACACTGCTTTTCTAAACGCTGATTTGTTCACGGCTGAACAAGATTATTCCCTTCAAATTTCTGGAAAGGGAAAAGCTGCTTTTTCAGCAAAAAAGGCCGCCCAAACAGCACCGCCCATCTTTGTACACAACCGGGAAAAGGAAAGGCTGCTGCAACCCACGGCATCCTGGCTGCATGCCCTCGGCATCACCAATGCCAAAGGAGAAGTGCTTGCCAATGCGCAAGACAAGTGGCGTCAGATCAATAAATACCTTGAAATCATTCAAAATTTGGTGACTGGCGCTGCTTTTCCGGAGGAGCCACACATTGCCGATATGGGCTCGGGCAAAGGTTATTTGACCTTTGCGCTGTATGATTTTTTGAAAAACAACATGGGTTTGAAGCCGCAAATAACAGGAATTGAGCTGCGTCCAAAATTGGTGGAATTCTGCAACAAGACAGCCAGGGAATCAGGCTTTGATGGCCTTCATTTTGTGGCGCAAAACATCAGCGAATACAAGCCCGCACACCTGGATATGTTGATCGCGCTTCATGCCTGCGATACCGCCACTGACCTGGCGCTCGCAGCTGGCATTCACAACAAAGCAAAAATCATCGTAGCAGCTCCTTGTTGCCACAAACAAATCCGCAAGGAAATGGCCACCCAAAACGAACTGGCACCACTGCTGCGCCACGGAATCCTGGAAGAACGGCAAGCCGAAATACTGACCGACGGCATTCGCGCCTTGCTCCTGGAAGCAGAAGGCTATCAAACCAAAGTTTTTGAGTTTATTTCTACCGAACACACCGCAAAAAACGTGATGATCACCGCGGTGCAGCCCGAAGATTTACGGGCAAGTGCACAAGAAAGCCGTCGACAAAAAGCGTTGGAGCAAATCACAGCACTAAAAAAGGGTTTCGGGATAAAGCAGCATTTCTTGGAAGTCATTCTACCACTTTAAAGGTTGTTCGCCGGTTCGTCTGATGCTCAGCTTCTGTACACCGGGTGCAGATACAAGAAGCCGCTGGCTGGGATTCGCCGTACCCAATCGCTGAAAGCCTTTCTGGGTCAAGCCCTTTGGAAATCAAATAATTGACCGCGCTCTGCGCCCGCCTCTGCGACAGGTTTTGGTTGTAGCTGTCATTGCCCCTGCAATCGGTATGGCTGCCAAGTTGAATCCGAATTTTGGGGTTTTGGCGCAGTACATCTGCCAGGCGATTGAGCGTGGGTTCTGCATCAGGGCGGATGTCCCACTTGTCGTAATCGTAGTAGATATTTTCCAGCACGATTTCCCGGTTGCGGAATATTTTATCCAACACGATTTCAATTTCAAAGGTCTGGACAGGGCTTTTGGGGTCTTTGGCGATGCCTTTGGTGCTGAATTTACCGCTATTCGAGAGATAGCCTGCCAGGGAAGCGGTGAAATTGTAGTCCATATTATCCGACAGTTCCATGCTGAAAAAACCATCTTCTTTGGTTGTGAACTGCTGCTTTTTTGCGCCGAAATCAGCCTGAACGGCTGCTTCGCTCAATGGTTTTCGGCCCAGTACCTTGCTGTTCGGATTAGCTGGATCGCTGAGGATTTTCTCCAGTATATAGCCTTCCAGCACAATTTTATGGGCAATTTGTTTCGCGGGTACGGTATCTACTACCAGCGGTTTGGGTGGAGGCACTCGTTGCTCAAAACGGTAAATATCATCGCCGCCGCGGGCACCTTCAAGATGTCGGTTACTGGTAAAAAATCCACTGCGAATGAGCGTACCCGGCACCGTTGGCGTGGTTTTATTGGTGTTCGGCAAGAGCAATAGGCCAAAGTCGTCGGCTCCGCTGTTTATCGGGGATTTCAGGTTTATGGGTGGTGCCCAGGCATTGCGCTCCGATTTGTAGGTACGGAAAATATCGAGCCCACCCATGCCCGGTATTCCATCAGAAGCGAAATACAGGGTATCGCCATCAATAGAGGGAAATAGCTCGTTGCCCGGAGTGTTGATGTTGCGGCTGAGCGATTTGGGCTCGTCCCAGCCTGTTTCGCTTTTATTGTTGCGTTGGGCGGCATAAAGGTCGAATCCGCCCCAACCATCTGAATCGTTGCTGGCGAAATAAAGCGTGTTTCCATCGCTGCTCAAAGCCGGGTGCAAGTAGTTAACTTTTTCTTTCTGAAAAGGCAGGGGAATCGCTTGCGACCAACTTGACTCATCTGCAAGTCGTTGCACGATATAAATCTTATTGTAGGCATCATCACCCTTATTAGGGCTTACCGCCCTGGAAAAGAACATTTCAGTGGCATTTTTATTAAAACACGGCACGCCCTCGTTCCCTTTTGTATTTATTTGATTGTCAAATGTTTGCGGACTTGCTCCGTTGGATTCTGTGATCATGATATCCATGAACTTGTTGCCCGTCCAGGTATAATTGTCTTTACTGAGGCTGAGTGCCCGGTCGCTTGTAAACACGATGCGCCCATCTGGAAAAAGTGTCGGGGCAAAATCGTTTTGTGGACTGTTGAACGGTGCCAGTTCGATGCTCAGCCCGTTGCCTGGCGCTTCTTTGAGCCAGCCTTCTGCAATGAGACAGGTGGTTATTTCGCGGCGGTATTCATAGCGCGACCCGATTTCAATGCCGAGTGCCGTAAATGCATCGCGGGCGGTGTCATAGCGTTCCAGTTTTTTCAAAGCAAAGGCCTGTGCTTTGAGGGCATCGGGACCGAAATTATTGCTCGAAGCCACTTTGAACCATTCGAGCGACTGTTCGTCATTGCCGTTGCGGCGGTATGCGTCGCCGAGCAAATAGGCAAGCTGGCCGCGTTCCTTACGGGTTTTGGCACGCGCCTGCTCTTTTTGGAGCATAGGAATGGCCACTGCAAACTGTTTTTGTTCGTAAGCGGTAGTGCCGTCCTTAATTTTCAAGGTGTAATTACAGGTGACCAGCAAAAGGCCGAGACCAATTAAGGCGAAGGGAAATACGTGTAGCTTTTGAAGATTCATAACCGGACTTTTAAAAAAAGGATTCTGGGTGCCTTAAGGTTCAAACAATTTAAGCAAATGACGAAGAAAGCGCGCTTCAAGTTGTGTTGAAAAAATATTTTTGAGACAAAATGATGTTATTTACGTCAGAAATGCGGCCTTGAACCTATGATTTTTTAAGTTAACAAATCCATTGTCGTCAATTTGTACGATAATCGCCTTAATTGTCGTTCTTCTTATCCCGATCTTTGAACTTTTGTTCCAAACCTGCTTATGACAAAATCACACCTGCTTGCAACAGCGCTTTTCGCTGGGATGCTCGCCACGCCTTCCTTTGCACAAATTGACAAAACAACCGCCAAGCCTCCTGTTTTGACTGAAAAGTCAGGAAAAATAGCCCCTGCTTCGTCTGAATCATACGATTTGGAAGCTTTCAAGCCAAGGGCTATTGATACGACGGCGGCACCAGTTGTGATTGCTTTTGGTTCTTGTAATAAAATGACCATGCCTCAAACGATGTGGCAGCATGTGGCTGCTAACAACCCCAGTCTATGGATTTGGCTTGGCGATATCATTTATGCCGATACCACGGACATGCGCGCATTGGCGGCACATTACAAATCTTTGAAAACGAACCCCGAATACAAAAAACTACGCGCCAAAGCACAGATTGTTGGCATTTATGACGACCATGATTATGGTTTTAACGATGCCTGCAAGTACTACCCCATGAAAGAGGGCGCCAAAAAATGCCTGCTTGATTTTCTGGATGTGCCGCTGAAAAGCCCCGTGCGCAACCGCGATGGCGCATACCAATCCTATACTTTTGGGAAGCCTGGTGAACGCATCAAGGTCATCATCATGGATTTGCGCTGGTTCCGCGACTCCTTGGAACACGACCCGGCAAAAGGAAGGCGATACTACCCGAATATGGATGGCACCATGCTTGGAGAGGCGCAATGGGCCTGGCTTGAAAAAGAACTCAAAAACAGTACTGCCGACCTCAATGTCCTCTGTTCCAGCATACAAATATTAGCCGATGACCACGGTCATGAAAAATGGGGCAATTTCCCCAACGAGCGCAAACGCCTGCTAAAACTCATTGTTACTTCCAAACCCAAAAACCTGCTGATGCTCAGCGGAGATCGCCACATGGCAGAGGTTTCCAAAATGCACCTGGAAGGCCTACCCTACCCCCTCTATGATTTTACTTCAAGCGGTCTCACGCATATCCGCAGCGGTACCAGTGAGGTAAACAAGCTCCGAGTAGGTGACATGATACTCAAGAAAAATTTTGGTGTACTCAAAATCCGCTGGCACGAAGACTCCCCGATTGTCACGATGGAAGTAAGGGGGCAGCAGAATGAGTTGTTTCAAGAGGTTACGGTTCGGTATTAGAAACTATCTTTGCCCGATGGAATTCCTAAAACAACACGTTGAGGCGCTCATTTTTTCATCGCCGCAAGCCATACCAATTGTTGAACTTAAAACAGTCATGGAAGAAGTGCTGGGGGCTGAGATCACCGAAGCGGACATTTTGGCTTCTATTGAGCTTTCCAGGACACAATATCAGCAGGAACAATTTCCTTTTGAACTGGTAGAAATAGCGGGAGGCTGGCAGTTTCTATCCAAAGGAGCCTACCACAACAGCATTGCTGTTCACCTAAAACAGACTACCAAAAAACGTCTTTCTCAAGCTGCGCTAGAAACATTGGCGCTCATAGCGTACAAACAACCGGTGCCGCGCTCGGAATTGGAGGAAATCCGCGGCGTGAGCTGTGATTATGCCTTGCAGAAACTTTTGGACAAGGAACTTGTTTTTATTGTAGGGCGCAGTGACGGTCCAGGTCGGCCGCTGCTGTATGGCACTACTGAAAAATTTATGGATTACCTGGGCATCAATAGTCTGAATGACTTGCCCAAACCCAAAGATTTCAAAGAAGTTGAAAATAGCGTCGGAGAAGTGCCATCCCTGGAGGAATATACCCCTAACGAATCCGCCCCATATCCATCAGAAGGTTCATCCGACACACAAGCATAGTTATGGAATCCACGATCACACAACCATTGGTCAACCGAGTTGCCAACAGCCGAATCACTACCCTTGATCTTGAATCGCTTTATCCAAGCGGAGAAATCCTGCCATTCGACCTGAAAGGATACTTGTATATGGAATTGATCCTGAAGGAGAAGGATTTTCGGGAGGCGCTAAAGGCGCATGACTGGCAGCAGTACAAAGGAAAGAACCTGGCCGTTTTTTGCTCCACAGATGCCATTATTCCAATGTGGGCCTATATGTTGGTGGCCACTTACGCCACCCCTTTTGCCAACGATATTGCCCTTTGCAACCCCGAAAATTTTGTAGAAACGGCTTTCCAAAAAAAGATCAACGCATTGAACATCAGCGACTATGAAGGCGCACGCATTGTCGTGAAAGGCTGTAGCGACAAGCCAGTACCGGCTTCAGCTTATTTGGAAGTCACCCGGCGTTTGCAGCCAGTTGCGCAAAGTATTATGTTTGGGGAGCCTTGTAGTACCGTTCCCGTTTATAAGAGATCTTCATGAAGCGTCAGCAGCCTGCAAAAACTGCTTTTCGTACAAATCCCGGTACTTCCCATCCTCAATTTCGAGGAGCTTTTCATGTGGCCCAAATTCCATCACCTGCCCCTTGTCTAGCACGAGGATATTGGTCGCGTGACGGATGGTGCTGAGTCGGTGCGCGATGATGATGCTGGTGCGTTTTGCAATCAATTTCTCAATAGCATGTTGAATGATGGACTCCGATTCCGGGTCTATAGAGGAAGTCGCCTCGTCGAGAATCAGCACATCGGGGTTGAAAACCAGGGCACGAACGAAAGAGATCAATTGCCGTTGCCCCATCGAGAGTGTAGCGCCGCGTTCCATCACCTGGTAGTGGTATCCCCCAGGCAGCTTTCTGATAAATTTATGGGCTCCAATCATCTTGGCCGCATCAATGACCTGCTGCTCTGTGACGTTGGAGTCCCGCAGGGTAATATTTTCCAATACCGTGCCTGAAAAAAGGAATACATCTTGTAGTACCACGGCGACACGCCTGCGCAAGGCAAAAATATCAAATTCAGCAAGGTCATGCCCGTCGATGCGAATATGCCCTTGCTGGATGTCGTAAAAACGATTGAGCAGGCTGATAATGGTTGTTTTGCCGCTACCAGTGCTACCAACGATGGCCAGCGTTTCGCCAGGACTAATGTTGAAAGAGACATCCCGTAACACTGCATCTTTTTCAATGTCCTCCGAATAGGAGAACCATACGTGGTCAAAGGCAACTTCTCCTTTCAACTTTTGAGGCGCAAAACTGCCGCTATTTTCCACTTTCTCGTCATTTTCAAGCAATTTAAAGACCCTTTCTGCTGCAATCAACCCCATTTGAAGGGTGTTGAATTTATCAGCCAACATCCTGATCGGACGGTAGAGCATGGAAATATAGAGCGGGAACGAGACCAGCACACCGATGCTCACCTCTCCAGAAAGTACCCCTCCGGCGCCATACCATACCATCAGGCCGATTGACAGCGCCGAAATAATCTCGACCACAGGAAAAAATATGGCGTACGCAAGAATGGCACGCAGGTTGGCGGAGGTATATCCACGGTTTATTTCACGAAACTTCTCCGACTCGTTGGATTCAGCATTAAAAATCTGGACAATACGCATGCCACTGATACGCTCTTGCAAAAAGGCGTTCATCGTCGCAATATGATTGCGCACCTTTTCATAACTCTTGCGGACACTTTCCTTAAACCTGATACTGCCCCATATCAGCAATGGAAACACCGACAACACCACAAAGGTCAATTTCCAGGAGGTGAAAAACATCACCACCAACACCGCTACAATGGTGAGCAAATCAGCCAGAATGGTCACACTGCCTTCACTAAAAATGGTATTGATGGACTCAATGTCGTTGATGGTACGCGTGGTACTTTGACCAATGGGCGTTTTGTCAAAATAGCGGAGGCTGAGACTGTTTACGTGGTTGAAAACCTTTACGCGCAAGTCCCGAATGGTCGCTTGGCCCAGCCAGTCGGCATGGTACAAAAAGAAATAGCGCAGAATAACTTCCAGTATCAACAGCCCTAAAATAGCACAAGCCAGTAGGAGCATCCCATTCACGTCACCTGGAGTAATATAGTCGTCCACCATGGTTTGCAGGAGCTTGGGACGAACCACGGCCAAGGGCGCCAACACGACGGTCAGGAAAGCCGTAAAGTAAAAAGTGCCTTTGTAGGGGCGTACCATGCGCATCACCTGACGAAACAAGGAAAAGTTGAATTTTTTATTCTCGGCCATAACTGAGCGTTCAAACTCATTATTAAAGGAAAAGTTTTCTAAAAAGGGGCATAAATGTATGGCATCATAATTGCCCCACGACATAAGGATGCTTGTATTATCTTCGCCATTGCAGCTTACAAACAATTTCACCGTGAAAACATACTATTTGAAAACGATCTTCATCCTTGCCTCCTTGCTCTTTTCCCATTCCTTGTTTGGCCAAACCGACCGCGTCAAAACATTGGAAGAAAGCCTCCGCGGAGCTTCTGGCGCTAATCGGGTGGAAATCATGCTCAACCTTTCCGATGCTCATGAAAAAGCTGGGAAACTAGACAAAGCCGAAAGTGTGGCTGCAGATGCTGCAGACCTTGCCCGTCGCATCAAAAACCTGGAACTACAGGCTGTTGCGCTAAATCGGGAAGGCACCA
>Ga0105046_10014510_pt1 | contig 12144 bp, 11 predicted proteins | sample MAT03_FD_78385 | JGI IMG/M metagenome (GOLD analysis project Ga0105046, IMG submission 78385) | Freshwater microbial communities from Lake Fryxell liftoff mats and glacier meltwater in Antarctica - MAT-03 (megahit assembly) | ecosystem: Environmental > Aquatic > Freshwater > Ice > Liftoff...
ATCGATGGCGGCGAGATTGTCGGCCTCACGATCTTGGGCGATCTCGGCGACCTGCGTCATGTCCATGCCGAGATTGGTCTCTCGTCCGCGATCGTGAGCCTGCCCGCGTCGCAGTCGCCCGCCCACGCGCGGGTTCGCGCGCTCCTGCGAGAGCTCTCGATCCCCGAACGCTTTGTTCCGACGATCGATGACGTGCTCTGCGGCCCGGCGCCGGTCGTTCGGGGCCAGTCCATCGCCGCGAGCGTGGACCTTGTCGAGCTTGTTGGCCGCACGCCCTACGGCATCGACCGGCGCGCTGTTGCGAAGGTCATCGAGGGTCAGAAGGTGCTCATCACGGGCGCGGGCGGCTCGATCGGCAGCGAACTCTGCCGCATCGCCGCGACCTTCAAGCCCAGCCAGATCATCCTGATGGAGCGCAGCGAGAACGCGCTCTTTGAGATCGACCGCCAGATCGCACGCCGCTTCCCCGGCCTCTCACTCAAGGCACTGCTGCACGACGTCGTCGACGAGGGTGCCACGCTGCGCCACCTTGTCGCGCTGCGGCCAGACGTGGTCTTCCACGCCGCGGCCCACAAGCACGTGCCGCTGATGGAGGATCACCCCTCCCACGCCGTCGTCAACAATCTGTTTGGTACCAAGAGCATCGCGGACGCGAGTCTGGCCGTTGGCGTCAAGCGGTTCGTGATGATCTCATCCGACAAGGCGGTCAACCCGACCAGCGTGATGGGCGCCACCAAGCGCCTGGCGGAGATGTACGTCCAGTCCATGAACTCAAAGAGTGCTGGCGCACCCGCTCCCACAAGTTTCACGATGGTCCGCTTCGGCAACGTCCTCGGTAGCGCGTGCAGCGTGCTGCCCATCTGGTCCGCCCAGCTCACCGAGGGCGGGCCAGTGACCGTGACGGATCCGCGCATGACCCGGTACTTCATGACGATCACCGAGGCTGCGACGCTGGTCATCCAAGCCGCGGCGATCAATGCCCACGCGCCGCAGAGCCCGACCGTGCTTGTGCTCGACATGGGCGAGCCAGTCAGCATCGTCGAGCTCGCCACCCGCTTCGTGCGCCTCTGCGGCTATGAGCCATGCCTGCCGACTCCGGCCGACTCGACGCTGCCCGGCCCGGCCCAGCCGCCAGCTTCTCCCCAGCCTGGCGGCCCGCGCATGGATGTCACTTTCACCGGTGCTCGGCCCGGCGAGAAGCTTCATGAGGAGCTCGCGTACAGCGCCGAGGCACTCCGCCCGACGCCATTCCCCGGCATCATGGCCCTTGCCGCGGCGGGGGTTGCGCCAATGGCGGTAGCATCGATGATCGCCGAGATGGGCTCGCTCCGGAGCAGCACCGACCGCGAGGCTGTCCTCGCCGCCCTGCACCGTCATGTTCCTGAAATGACGGGCGATACCGTCCAAAAAGCGAACAAAGTAAGTGTGGCAGTAACTGGCCCAAATATTGCGGCCGCGTAAAGATCCTCGGTACGATGTCTTGACGTCGGGGTCTGCCTCGTGGCCGGAGCGACATGCGGTCCGTTTCCATCAGCGACCCACGGACGGGACCGCCCCCGACGAATATCTCTGAGAACATATGAGCGATCGAAACAGACTCTTGAAGGACGCCCTCTCCTCTCGTGAAGAGACGCAGGGCCTGATCCGCCAGATCACCGATGCGAAGGCCCACTCCGAGTCGGGCCGCCCCGACCTTTACCGGCGCGTGACCGGGGCTTCGAGCCTTGACGCCGCCCTCTCCAACGCCAAGCGGACGCTGGACCAGTACAACCGGGTCCTCTCCAAGCTGGAGCAGATGGAGCCGGACCCACCGGAGATCGTCGTCCGGGCCGTGACGCCCAGCGGCATCCCCTCCGCGCTCGACATGCCGATTGCCTTCGCGGCCCCGTACGCATCCCGATCGTAAGCGATCGCCTCATATTCACGAGTGGATGCGCCGCACATCGAGGTCGGGCTGTCTTGTGAGCATGTCGCAACCGCCCGCGACGGGCCGCGGCCGGGTACGGTTGCTCCATGCACACTCCCACGCTTCCGGTCCGACGTCTCCATCCCGAGGCGCGGATGCCCTCGTATCAGTCTGAAGGTGCCGCGGGTCTGGACCTCGCTGCGTGCATTCCGGGCGGACCCATCACGCTCCAGCCCGGCGAGATTCGCGCCATCCCGACTGGCCTGTCGATGGCGATCCCTCAGGGCTTTGAGGGCCAGGTCCGTCCACGTTCGGGCCTTTCGACCAAGCACGGGATGACGTGCCCGAACTCCCCCGGCACGATCGACAGCGATTACCGCGGCGAGCTGCTCGTTCCCATGATCAACCTTGGCCGCGAGGCCTTCACGGTCACCCACGGCCTGCGCATTGCCCAGCTCGTGATCGCGCCGGTGGCCCATGCACGGCTGGTTGAGGTCCAGTCGCTCGACGACACCGCCCGAGGCGAGGGCGGGTTTGGATCGACGGGACTCGCGTGATTCGGGGGAGCAGCGACTCGTTTCAGAGCACCAGCCTGCCGTGCTTAGCCGATCGCGGCGATCAGCAGCCGCAGGAGGTCATGGGCGTAGGGGCCTGACTCGCCGGTTCCGATTGGGCGGCCGTCCAAGTGCGTGATGGCGGTCACCATCGAGAGGGTGCCGCAGATCACGACTTCGCGGGCTTGGTCGAGTTCTGCGGCGGTAACGGGACGCTCGGAGATTGATCCGTGCTTCCAGCCGCCGAGTCCCTTGGCCGCGGCGTCAACCATCATGTCCCGCGTGACGCCCGCGAGGATCGACGTGCTCGCAAGGTCGGGCGTTGTGATCTCCACGCCGCCTCCCGGGCGATCAAGCACGACCATCGCGTTGGCACTTGTGGCCTCGGCGAGGAGCGCGGGATGGTCGTGCGTGGCGTCGCGGATCAAAAGTGCGTCGTCGTTGCCCTCGTGCGCTGCGTCCATCGCCGCGAGGCACGAGCCCATGAGCGCAATGGACTTGACGTGTCCCCGCAGCCATCGCGTGTCGCGGACGCGCGACGCTCGCTTCGCGGGCACTGGCGGGTAGCTCGCGAGCGGCGGCGTGGGCACCGCGTACCCAAAGAGTGTCGGCGTGACGTGGCCCGAGAGCACACGCGCTCGCACAGGCTGCCCCGGCGCGGGGACGCCGCGGGTGATCTGCCAATAGACGAAGGCATCGCGAAGGCCATTGGCCTCGAGCAACTCGTGCGAAAGACCGGTGAGCTGGCTTGCGTCCCAGGGAATCCGCGCCTCATCAAGTCCGGCCTGGAGGCGTTTCTCGTGCAGCGGCATGCCGACCAGCCTGCCGCCGAACGCGCGGAGCCCTTCATACAGCCCATCGCCAAAGAGAAAGCCTCGGTCGAGCGGGCTGATGCGAGCCTCTTCGAGCGGCACGATGCGACCGTTGAGATGGACCTTCACGTGTGCTTCCTTGCGATCGGGAGGTCGGGTGATTCGGCTCTCCGAGCCGACGGCGTGCGAAACTGCCACACTGCCTACAGCTGCTGATCCAGTCGCTCTGAGATCAGTTCGGGTGTCACGGTCAGAACGTTGCCCCAGTCCCAGTCCAGAGTCAGCACGCCATCATCGAGCGTACAGGTCTGTTTCCAGGTGGAGTTGCTCGAGTTGATGACGTGGACCCTCTTGACCTTCGCGACGATGGCCTCGCGGCCCAGGTCGTCGCGGCAGACGTCCTTGAAGGCGTCGATGATCCGCTGGAAGCAGTGCTCGTCCAGACGCATGATCGGGTTGGTGTCCTCTGCCAGCGACTCCCACGCGACGGTCAGAGCAAGGGGCAAACCCGTTGCGGCCTCCAGTTCTCTCTGGCGGCTCGGGACGACAATCTCTCTCAGTTCCTTGAGGCGGCGGCGTTCGGCAAGGCCCATCGGCGTGGACTCCGGATCCGGCTGCCCGCTTCGCCGCCCTGTCGCGACTGGCGGTGGGCCTCGTGACGCCGACTATAACCACTCAAGGACGCGGCACCCGGGCGCCGCCGGTCCAGATGGCGACAATTCTCGATCGAGCACCTGTTGCTTCCTCCCCGAAACCATGGGAGAATGATGAGTCGATTGGGACGACAGGGCAGCGAACAGGATGGAGGTTCCGATGGGCGGCATGATCAGTTTCACGAACAACTACCGCGACTGCTCAACCGACTCGGGCTTCCAGTTCGAGTTTTCCTGCGATGGGTGTAGTGGCGGGCATATGTCCGGCTTCAGGCCCAACAAGCTCGGCATGGCTGGCGGGATGATGCGGGCCGCGTCGTCCTTCTTCGGCGGTCTCGGGAGTGCGACCGAAGCCACCGATCAGATGCGCGACATGATGCGTGGGAAGGAGCGTGACGGCGCCCTGAAGGAGGCTGTGGAACTCGCCAAGACGCACTTCAAGCACTGCGGACGTTGCGGGGCGTGGGTCTGTCCCGAGGCGTGCTGGAACGAGAAGGTCAACATGTGCGAGAAGTGCGCACCCGACCTCGATGAGGAACTGCAGGCCGCTCAGAACACGGCGAAGATGGAGCAGATGTGGCGTAAGGCTCGCCAGGTCGACATGATCTCCGACATCGACGTCACGCAGCAGGGCGGCAAGCCCAAGACGGCGCCGGTCGTGTGCACCTCATGCGGCACCGCGATCGAAGGAAAGTTCTGCGGCGGCTGCGGCGCGGCCGCGCCGAGCGCAAAGAAAAACTGCCCCGGGTGCGGCGAAGAACAGATTGGTTCCGCCAAGTTCTGCGGCTCCTGCGGCAGCAAGATGGCGTGACGTGGCGTGACGTGGCTTGACTGGACGTTATGTGACTGGACCCGGCGAGCTTGGTCAAATCTTTGCCAGATTCGCCCAATGCTCTCACATCACGCCTCATGCCGGGACGGCGAACGTCCGATCTTCCGATCATGCCCTCGGTTGATTCCATCGCGTCCATGAGCAGCCAGATCTCGCGCGAGAGCCTTGCCAGCAAGGTCTCCACGCGAGTGGCCCGCGTCTCGTTGGACAATCAGGAAGCACAGGGCAAGGCCGCGATTGCGCTTCTGGACGGAGCGATCAAGCTCGCGAAGTCCGCATCCGGCGAAGCGGCTCAGTCTGGGCGCCTTGATGTGACGGCCTGAGGCAGCACCGCTAACGAGCCATGATCGAAGCGCATGCAACGACCGCCGCGGCCTCGCTTCGCAGCGTGTGGGGTCCAACGCGTAGTCGCAATGCGCCCGCCGCGCCAAGTGCCTCGCGCTCCTCGTTCGAGAACCCGCCCTCGGGCCCAACCAGCAGGCAGCACGAATCAAACGCGGGCAGCGAGCCTACTGGTGCCCCCGCTTCATCGGCCACGATCAGCGTTGAGGGCAGGCGCGACTCTGCGCCTTTGGTCAGCACATCGCGCAACTCGATTCGCTCGCCGAGTTCCATCAGGTGTGCGCGGCCACACTGCTTGAGGGACTCGATGACGGTGCGTGCGAGCCGTTCCAGCTTCCCCTCGCGCGGGTCGACGATCGTGCGTCTTGTGATCAGCGGCCTCCACGCCGCGCACCCAGCCTGCGAGAGGCCGTCGATCATCTCCGAGAGTCGGTCGCCCTTCGGCGAGGATGCCAGCACCACGACCCGGGGCGACGGCGGCGGCACAACCCGCACCTCCGATGCGTGCAGCGTCACGGTCCAGCCGTCGCGCGATTTGGTGATGGCCTCCAGCGTCGTGCTCGCGACGCGCCCGAGGCCGTCGCACACGATGGCCCCCTCCCCGACTTCCAGCCGCTTCACCCGGGCCAGATGATGGGCCTCGTCGCCGCCGAGCAGCAGCCGACCGGCGCCACGCTCCAGCGATCCGACAAGGTCCGGGAAGTAGATGATGTGGCGTGCCATGCTGGTTTCGAGGGCAATAGACGGAGGTCTGATCCTGGTTGCCCCGGACCCTGTAGAGTGGCGGGCGGGCAAGTCCGATGACGCCGGACGCGGAACGTGATCACCGACGGTATCGCCCCATTGCCTCGCACGACGTTCTCTCCTGAATCTGCGCTCCTGACATGGCCGACACTCCGACGACAACCCCGACCCAGCCCGCGCCGAGCACTCGGCCCGCTTCGCCCGAAGCAGTGGGTGTCGCGGACGCCGAGCGCGCCAAGGGTGCTGACTTTGCATCGCAAATTGACGCCCTGCTAGCGGATGTCAAGTCGGCCAACGAGGAACTCCAGTCGGCGGTGAGCGATGACCCGGCCTCGGCGATGGATGGTCGCGATGGCGCGAGCATCGAGGAACAGCTCGATCATCTTGTCGCGTCGCTGCCGACCCATCCCACGCTTGCCAACGGACCGGTGGATGTTATCGATCACACCGATCACACCGATCACACCGATCATGCCGATCACGCCGATCACGTCGACCCAGTCGATCACGCCGCAGAAGCACTTGACAGTGATCTCGCCGCACCCAAGACCGCCCGCGCGGCCGGGACCCATGCCGAGTCGCTGTCGATGAAGACGCCGATCGTTGCGGACGACACCCACCACGAGACGTTCGACGCGGCGAAGGTCGCAAGTGGACAAAACCCGGAGATGGCCGGCGCGCCGCTAAACGACATCGCATCGCAGGTATCCGATCTGTTGGCCTCGCTTCCGGGTGTGATTGGCGATCCCGAGCCAGAGCCGACCGCGCCCGAAGAAACAGTATCAACGCCCAGCACTCCCAACAACGGCGCGGCCCGCCCGTCTGCTTCCGAGGCGGATGAAGTGGCCGAGTACGGCACCGACGAATCGATCGATGAGCAGATCGCGATCCTCACAAGCTGCCTGATCCGCAGCGAATCTCCAACAACCGAGAAGCTCTCGGAGATGATCTCGCCGGATCCATCTCCCTCGGGCAGAGTCGCGAGCGGCGCGTCCGCGACATCGGCCGAGCCCACGCCTCATCAGATCTTGCGCTATGAGGACCCCGCAACCCCGCGCGACACGGCCGCGGCCGAAGCCGATTCGCTTCTCGCCGAGCAAGTTAAAGGGCCGCCAATCTCGGCACGATTGGCGGCGGCATTTGCGCCCGTCGGCGTCGCAGTCAGCAATGGGCTCGGTTCCGGGGCCGAGCTTCTTGCGGCCCCGCTTGCGAAGTATCCCGGACTGGCCAAAGGCCTGGGCTGGATCTCACTCAACACGATCTTCCTTGCCGGTTGTCTATGGGCATTTCTCATCTTCGTTCGTCTCCCCGCGATTGAGAACGTGAAGGCGAGCTCGTTCGACTTCAGCCACGGCACGCTTCCAGCACCAACGCCGGTCCACGCCGCGGCCCGTGGCGAGGGCGATGGGCACGGCGAGAGCGCAGATGGTCACGGCGAGAAGGCGGCCACCAAGGACGATGGCGGCCACGGCGCGAAGAAGACTCCTGCGAAGAAAGAGTCCACGAAGAAGGCCCCAAAGAAGAAAGAGCCCGCCAAGAAGGACGCGAAACCTGCCAGCGGCGCGCACTGATCACGCGTCACTAGGTCAGTGGTCATGACCGGCGTGATGCCCGCCGTGAGATGCGTGAGATGCGTGTGGCGGCCGCGCTTTTCCGGCCTTCTTGCCTTCTTCCTTCGTGCACTTGTCGCAAGAGCCAAAGAGCACCAACTCATGCCCGTCGAGCGTGAAACCCTTGGGGGCCAGGTCGGCAAAGTCACCCGGGCAGCCCTCCACCTCAAAGACCCGCCCGCACGGGCGGCAGTAGAAGTGGTGGTGGTGTGCCTTTCCCGCAAGCTCGTACCGGGGTGACTCGCCGGGAATCTCCACTGGCTGCACCACGCCCGCCTCGGCCAGCAGCTTGAGCGTGCGATAGACCGTCGCCATGCCAAGCCCGGCAAGGCGCGACTGCGCCAGGATCAGGATTTCCTTGGGCGAGACCGGAGCGCCGGCGTCCTTGATCGCGTCTCGGATCGCGGTGCGCTGTCGAGTCTGTCGTTCGCTGTTCTGAGCCATGTGGCTGAGTGTACCCGTGTGCCGGGACCCGCCCGGCGACGCGCTAGACTCGTCGCCCCTCCGACAGGCGCGACTCCAATGTCTCCATCAAAGGCCAATGCCACGCATTCCGCCACAGCCGGGCCAGCCGCCTCCAGCGCGACGGCGCTCGACCATGGCCGCCTCTCGACCGGGCGCCTGGCGGGCCTCTCGCTTCCCGCGGCGGTATGGATCCTCTCGTGGCCCATCCTCGCTGAGTCGCTGCTCAACTCGCTCGTGGGTCTGACCGACACCGTCCTCGCCGCGGGAATTGAGGACGGCGGAGCCGCGGCGGACGCAGTTGGCGGCGCTTCGTACGTCCTCTGGTTCATGGGGCTGATTGCGCAGGCCGTGGGTGTCGGTGCGACGGCGATCATCAGCCGCTCCGTCGGCGCGGGCCGAATCGCGGTGGCGAACGCAGCGGTGGGGCAGTCGATCTTGCTCGCGCTCGCTGGCGGCGTCGTGGTGGGCGCGATGGTTGCAATGGTTGCTGCGCCGGTGGCACGCCTGCTTGCGCTCACGCCCGAAGCGACCGAGGCCTTCGTGGTCTTCCTGCGCATCAACGCGATCGGCGTACCGCTCGGCGCTGTCCTCTTCTCGGGCATCGCCTCAGCACGCGGCGCGGGTGACTCGCTCCGCCCTCTGATCTCCATGCTGATCGTAAACGTGGTGAACATGGTTCTGAGCTACCTGCTCTCGGGCGTTGATCTCAAGGCCGCGCCGATTCGAGGCCAGGCCGCACGCACACTTCTCGAGAATCCGCTCGATCTCGACCTCGGCGTGCGAGGGATCGCCTGGGGAACGGTGGTGGCGTACGGCGTCGGCGCGATTGTGATGCTCGCCATCTTGCGCCGGGGAGTGGGGGGAGCAAGGAGGGCGCGCGGCGCGCCGGGATCACGCGGCGCCGCGGGCGGCGTGCGGCTGCGAGCACGCTGGTTGCGTTTTCACAAGACGACGATGCTCCGCCTCTGCCGCATCGGCATCCCGAACTTCTTTGAGATGCTCGGCATGTGGGCGGGCAACTTCCTCGTGATCATGATGGTGGGTTGGCTCGGGGGTGCCGCCGGCGGCACGCTTGGCTCTCACCTGATCGCGGTGCGATTGGAAGCGTTCAGCTATCTGCCCGGCTTTGCGTTCGGAACCGCTGCCGCGACGCTGGTCGGCCAGCACCTTGGCGCGGGAAACCAACGCAGCGCGACGCGTGCGGGCTGGCTCTGCGCGATGCTCGCGGTGGGGTTCATGGGCGCGATGGGAGTCGTCTTCATCACGATGCCGCGCGTGCTCACGGGGCTCCTCACGACGCAGCCAACGCACCTTGAGCTGGTGCCGCCGCTGCTGGTGATCGCCGGGCTGGTGCAGATTCCCTTCGGCGTCTCGATCGTGCTGCGTTCGGCGCTGCGAGGGGCGGGCGACACACGCGGAGCGATGTGGATCACGTGGATCTGCACATACTTCGTGCGGCTGCCGCTGGCCTATGTGCTCAGCGGTGTGGATGTGCCGCTCCCGGGCGGGCGCGTCTTTGAGAACCCAAGCCCACTGGACCTTGGTCTACGCGGCTTGTGGATGGGCTTGTGCCTTGAGATCGTCGTTCGATGCGCGATGTTCATGCACCGATACGCGATGGGTAAGTGGAGATCAACGCGCGTGTGACTCGCACGCCGCGCACGCTTCGTGGCCCGCATCGTATTTCTGGGACCAAGCTCAGTTCGTGCCGCTGTTGCTCGCTGGCTCGCCACCCTCGGTGGCCTCTTCCTTCTCGAAGTTCTTGAATCCCGCACGCTGCTTGAGCGCCTCGATGCTGAAGGGAGCGGGCGTCGGCGTCTGCGGCGTTGAGCTCTGTAGCGAACGCTGACGCTCTTCCTCTCGCGAAAGCACGAGGCCCACCTGTCGCGTCAACTGGCGGAGGTCATCAATCGTCATCGGTCGGATCGCGCGAAGCTGCACCACCGCGACCGAGCGGGCCGCGGGGAGAGGAACGACGGCGGTCTTCTGCTCGGGATTGAGCTCGGGCACGTTGGCAGTCGGACCAAGCCCGTCGGCCAGTGCCAGGATCTGATCCCGCACGGCCTGGGTGTCGAGCGATGGTGGACCGCCGCGGATGCCCTCGCGCGTGACGCGGATCGGCTTGGCGACAGCCTGATCCAGCGGCGTGCCGGGGAGGAATTCTGCTGCGATGCCATCGAGCCCGGACGCGATCGCCCTGGCCAGCAGTGCTGACTGGTCGCTCGCGAGCAGCGCAAACGCCGAAGCCTGGCGCGCGTCCGCGATCACCTGCGAGCGCACTTCATCGAGCGAGTCGGCGGGCGCGGGCTTGCGAGCATCCAGCACGGTCAGGAAGTAGGCGTTGCCCGGCTGATCACGCAACGCCGTGTCGAATGGGACGCGCGCCTGCATCAGCGAGTTAGCCTCGCCCGTCAGCTCGTGCGTTGAGCCCAGCAGCGACTGCAACGTTCCAGAGCGCGTTCCCACGCGGAACTCAGCGAGGCCGATGCCCTCGAGCGAGCCAGCCTCGGGAACGCGAATCCACTGCTCCGTGCGTTCCACCAGGCGCGGCAGCGGAATCGTGTTCCCGGTTGCGGACTTCACGCCGTCAACGATGGCTGTGGCGACGTCGCTCATCCGCGGGCGCTCGGTTTCCCATTCCGGCGACAAGCGCCTGACGCCGCCATCGATCACGAGCCGGCGCGTGGCCGAGCGGACCTTGGCTTTGACGACACGATCGGCCTCGACGAAGACGGCCTCGACGGCCTGAGAGCGCAGCAGCGTCTCAACCTTAACGCGTTCGGCCTCGAACTCGCCAGCAAACTGCTTGCGATCGGCCTGCCAGGCGCGATACGCCGCAAGGGGGTCAACGGCGATTGAGGCCTCGATCTGTGCCCGGTTGAGCTCGATCCACTCCAGCTTCACGCGCTGGGGCTGCACGTAGCCAAAGCCCATCTCGCCCGTTCCGGGCTCGACGGCGCGATACTTCTCAAAGTGGGCCTGGAGCTGCTCCTCGGTGGCTTCGGGCACCTGCGCTAAGCGTGCGTCCGAAGGGATCACAACGGCCTCGACAAAGACCGCGTCGATGAGCTTGCGCCCGACCTGCGCCGCGCGCTGGGCCGAGAAGCGAGGTGCCTCGGAATAGGCGGAGATGAGCCGCTGCACGCCGCGGAGCTTCGCGAGGGCTTGCTCAAAGTCCTGGAGCGTGAGCCCTCCGCCCTGACTCGCCGCGGCCATCTTCCTGGCCTCAAGCATCGGCATGATCTGGCTTGCGCGCTGGTCCACCATCTGCTCGAACATGCCGAACTGGCGATAGAGCTGGGCCTGCGGGTCACGGTTGACGGAGAACTCTGCCTCGAGGCGCGCCAGCTCCGGCAGCCAGTCGCGGCCGTCGCCAGCCTCGCCGATCAGCCCCGCCGCCGCCGCCTCGCGCGTGATGAGGAGCCAGTGCGTGCCGTCCTGGATGCCGATGAGGCCGGCCATCGTGCCGGGAGCGAAGGTCATGAGCGCCCGATGCTCCGACTCAGCCTTGTCAAACTCCGCGGCCCGAACGTTGCTCCCGCCGATCTCAGCGAGCACGCGCTTGCGCGGATCTGGCTGGAAGAGCGAGCTGGTTCCGGAAAACAGGAATGTCACCATCAGCAGCGAGCCGCCGATGCCCAGGATCCACTTGTTGTACTTGCGCAGGATCTTCAGCATGGAGAATCGGTTCCAGGGGCGCGAGATCGGAAGGGCCGCTCGGGACAGCGGCGCGTTCCATCACGCTGAGCAGTGCGGGTGGGTCGAGAACCAAACAAAGTCGGCCGACCGGAGGCCATCCGATCGGCCGAGAAGGATATCGGGGGAACGCCGCCACTTCTGGCGGCGGGTTCACTGTTGGCTTAGCGGTAGAACTCGATGATGAGGTTCGTGTTGACGTCGAAGGGGATCTGGTCCGTCGCGGGGATCGCCGAGACGCGGAGCTGGAGCTCCGAGGGGTTGAAGTCCAGCCAGCCTGGGACCTCAAAGCCAGCGAGCGACTCCATCGCCTCTCGAGAGAGCTTCTGGGCCTTGGGCTTAAGCGTGATGACATCGCCGACGGAGACAATGAAGCTCGCGCGATCGGTCTTGCGACCGTTCACGATGACGTGGCCGTGGGCCACGAGCTGACGCGCGGCCCAGATCGTGCGAGCAAGGCCAGCGCGACGCACGACGTTGTCGAGACGGCGCTCAAGGAGCTGCAGGAGCATGTCGCCGGTGTTGCCGGG
>Ga0105046_10014513_pt1 | contig 12144 bp, 12 predicted proteins | sample MAT03_FD_78385 | JGI IMG/M metagenome (GOLD analysis project Ga0105046, IMG submission 78385) | Freshwater microbial communities from Lake Fryxell liftoff mats and glacier meltwater in Antarctica - MAT-03 (megahit assembly) | ecosystem: Environmental > Aquatic > Freshwater > Ice > Liftoff...
GCCCGGCATTCAGCGATCTAGTAAATCGCGTTCTCGGCAAGCCGCTCAACACCGGCCGTCCGGAGGCGAAGGATACTGAAGCCTGGGTCAAACGTCTGGAAGGCCCAGCGGATGCAGACGCGGGCCGGCGCATCTTCGAGAATCCACGGGTTACTTCATGTGCCAAGTGTCATCGCGTCGATGGCCGCGGATCGAACATCGGCCCCGATCTCAGCCTGATCGGCCGCACCGACAAGAAATGGATCGTCGAATCGATCCTGCAACCGAGTGCCGTGGTCGCGCCGCATTATCAGGCCTGGCGAATTGACACGAACGATGGCCGGGTATTAACCGGATTACTCGTTCACACGATCCATGACGAATCGTATTATGTCGATGCGAAGGGCATTCGCTTCAAAGTCGAGGCAAAAGAAGTGGCCGATGTTTCCGCCGCCCGCGAGTCGATCATGCCGAACGATTTGTTGAATGGTCTGACTGATCAGGAAATTCGGGATTTGGTTGCGTACTTGGCGTCCCGGAAGTAGGACAGGCCTCCCGGCCTGTCGAGGCATGACAGGCCGGGAGGCCTGTCCTACACCCACGGTTTATTCATGCAACTCACGCTCAAAGTTCAACTCTCCGCGTTCATGTTCCTCCAGTATTTCATCTGGGGATCGTGGTATGTCACGATGGGGAGTTATCTCGGCACTCTTAATTTCGACGGGGTCAAGATTGGCCTGGCCTACGGGGCGTTTGCCATCGGGGCGATGATCTCGCCGTTCTTCGTCGGGCTTGTTGCCGACCGTTTCTTCGCGTCGGAAAAAATCCTCGGCTTTCTCGGCCTGTTCGGCGGGTTAATCATGTTCATTCTTCCCCAGGCGAAGGAATTCAGCACGTTCTATCCACTGTTGATCCTGTATTGTGCGACCTATGTCCCCACGCTGGCTCTCGGCAACTCGCTCTCCTTGCACCAACTGACCGACGCCAAGACTGCTTTCCCGCAAGTGAAGATCTTCTCAGCCATCGGCTGGATCGCGGGGGGCGTCACGATCAGCATTCTCGAAGGCGAAAAAACGGAGATGCAGTTTTATCTGGCGGGTACGCTCTCGGTGGTCTTTGGCATCTTTTCGTTCTTCCTGCCGCACACTCCGCCCAAGAAAGTCGGGGCCAACGTTCCTATCAGCGAGATTCTGGGTCTCGATGCACTGGCACTTTTAGCCAAGCCATCATTCGCCATCTTCATCGCTTGCATGTTTCTCATCTGCATTCCGCTGTACTTCTACTTTGTGAACATGGGCACGTATCTGGGCGAACTCAACTGGCCGAACTTTGCCGCCCGCATGACGCTGGCTCAGGTTTCAGACGTGATCTTCCTCTTCCTCCTTCCGTTCATGCTCCGATTCTTCGGGTACAAGCTCACCATCTTTTTGGGCATCCTGGCTTGGGCGATTCGATACTTCGTTCTGGATAGTAGCGTCGGTGCTGCCGGTGAAATGCAGACAGCGATGATCTTCAGTGCCATCCTCTTGCACGGCGTCTGCTACGATTTCCTGTTCATTGCCGGTCAACTTTACGTTGACGGCGAGGCCAACGAGCGGAATCGCGGGGCGGCTCAGGGATTCATCGCGTTCATCCTCTGGGGAATCGGCGGCTTCGTTGGCACGTTTGTCGCCGGCAAGGTGATGGCCGCCCATACGATCACGCACGCCGATGGCACAGTGACGCACGAGTGGGGGAGCATTTGGATCGTTCCGGCCATCATGTCGTGCGTTGTGATGGCGGTATTCGTGATCTTCTTCCGCAATCCGAAGAGATCACAAATACTTGATGCACAAGACGCCCGCAATGACGAGTAATGCTCCGAGAACTCGGCCTGGCGTGATCGACTGTTGCGGCAGGCCGAGCATAGCGAAGTGATCGAGCAGCACCGAGCAGAGCAACTGCCCGCCGACGACGAGCGCAATAAAAGCGGCCGCCCCTAGCCGCTGCGACAATGCCGCACCCGCGAGGACGATCATCGCGCCAAGCGGACCGCCGATCCAGTTCCACCATTGCGTGGAGCGAAGGGCCTCGGCACTCGGTGTGCTTGGACGTAACACAAGAATGCCCACCACGGCCGTGGTAAACGTGCCGCAGATCGAGAAGAACGCGGCCCACCAGTAATCGTCGAGATTGCGGCGAAACGCGCCGTTGGCCGAAGCTTGCATGGCGATGCACGCGCCGGCACCGGCGGCCAGCAACGCATAGGTGATGTTCCAGTTCATGGCGGCATGATATGGCCTCGCGGAGTTCGGATCGATGATCGTGCGGTCTCGTCACTACAAAACTGGCCTTCGACACGACTTCACTATCGAAGGCGGTCGAATCCTCGGCATCAACGAGCTGGGAACAACCAGACCAGATCGCGAAGCGGGCTGGATTGCGCCGGCCTTGTTCGATCTGCAAATCAACGGCTGTCTCGGCATCGACTTCAGTTCGCCAACGCTCACGGTTGGGCAAGTGCGGCAGGTGATCGATGAATGCCGAAAGCACGGCATCGCCGGTCTGTTGCCCACCTTGATTACAAACTCGTTCGAGGCGATCGCTCATGGCCTCGCCACGTTGAAGCAGGCTCGTGAAACCGATTCTGTCGTCGCCGCAGCCGTGCCCGGGTTTCACGTCGAAGGCCCCTTCATCGCGTCGGAAGATGGACCGCGTGGTGCCCATCCGCGACAGCACGCTCGCGATCCGGACTTCGACGAGTTCCAACGCTGGCAGGACGCGGCCGGGGGATTGATTCGCTTGTTCACCCTCGCACCCGAACGCCCCGGGGCCTTGCGGTTCATCGAGCAAGTTGTCCGCACGGGCGTCGTTGTTGCCATTGGCCACACCGCTGCGACTCCGGCAATCATTCGAGATGCCGTTTCCGCCGGCGCGAAGCTGAGCACGCACATCGGCAACGGTTCGCACGCGGTGCTCCCTCGGCACGAGAATTACATCTGGGAGCAACTCGCCGCCGATGAACTCTGGGCCAGCATGATTCCGGATGGTCATCATCTGCCTCCGAGTTTGGTGAAGGTGATCGTGCGGGCGAAAACCCCGCGACGGACGATTATCACCTGCGATGCCAGCAGTCTGGCGGGCCTGCCACCAGGGCGATATGGCGAATGGGAAGTGCAAGCAAACGGGCGAGTCGCGGTGCCGGGAACGCCGTTTCTCGCGGGCTCGGGATCATTTACCGACGTGTGTGTGGGGAACACGATGCGCATGGCGGGAGTGAGTTTGGCGGAAGCCATCGACATGGCCGGCGCCCATCCTCGTGAACTGCTCGGCTTGTCCGAGTGGAGGCTCAGTGTCGGCTCGACTGCACCACTCGTTCTCTTCGATTGGGAAGACGGCGGCAATTTCACCGTCCGTGAGGTGCTGCTTTCTTGAATCTGTGAAATCTGCGCAATCTGTGGATGTGTTCTTTGACTTGTTGGATAGCCTCTGGCTCAAATCGAGATCAACCACCGGATGCCCATCCAGATCCCAACCACCGAGAATGATCCAACGGTCAACAGGACCGACAAGCAACCCTTTTTGCTTGTCTTCGGTTCCGACCGATTCGAGGGGAGCGTAAACCGGCTATCCGACTCGCGGCGAATCGTAGGCAACGCGTCTTCTGTGACGCCCTCCTCGACATATGCCGGCATCTTCATGGTCGAAACCGCTGCTTGCTTCCTGATGATAAACGGTTCCAGTGCCAGGGCCACGTCCTCCGGCGTTTGATACCGCTGATCGGGCTTGCGCACCGTCATCTTCCACAGGATCGCCTTCAACTCTTCGGAAAGGTCCGACCGTTCGGGTTCCGGCACGCTCTCGCGAGAGTGCCGCAACATCTTCTCGGTGGGGGTTCCGCCCGGAAATGGCACCTCTCCCGTCAGCAAGAAATAGAACGTACACCCTAGGCTGTAAATGTCGGCCCGAATGTCCGCCCCACGCGGGTTGCGAGCCTGCTCCGGCGAGACGAAGTCCGGCGTGCCGACCGTTAGCCCTTCACGCGTAATTCGACCGACGGAATCCTCGGGATCATCAATCAGGACCAGGCCCAGATCGCTGATCTTGACCACGCCGGAACTATCGAGCAGCAAGTTCCCCGGCTTGATATCGCGATGGATCAAGCCTTTTTCGTGGGCGTGTTGAAGACCGAGTGCTGTCTGTCGCACATAGTCGGACGCAACGCTGACAGGCAACGGCCCCTTGTCGCGAACCAAGCGGTCGAGCGTGGTTCCATCCACGAATTCCATGGCAAAGAAATGCACATCGCCGGACTGGTCGGCATCGTAAGCCATCACGACATTTTCGTGAGCGAGGCTGGCAGACGCCTTGATTTCCCGACGAAAGCGTTTGACGGCCTCCGGATTGGCCAGGCGTTCGCGGCGCATGATCTTGAGGGCGACGATCCGTTCCATGCGCGTGTGGCGAGCCCGGAACACCTCGCCCATGCCCCCTTCACCAAGCTTGTCCATCAAGACGTATTGATTGAGAAACAGCTCGGTCCCCTTGCCCTTCCACAGAAGCCGAGCCTGAAACGAAGTGAGCAGGCCGCGAGCAACCAGATCGCGAGCCACTGCCTCGGCATCGACATCCGGAGCAGTGGCCGAAACGACAAACGCCAACAAATCAGCCGGTTTCAGCAAGTTGCTCTCGCGAACGGCTTCAAGGAACTGCGCTAGCTTTGCGGGAGAGGCCATGAGGACGTTTTACGGATGCGAGCCGTTCAAGCTGCTGTTTCGACCACGATTCGCGTCCGTTGAATCCGCTTCGTGAGTAACTCATCAATTGCGTCGTCGTTCAATTCGCCCGTACCATCAGGCTGCCAGCCGAAGATGGGATAGGCTTCTCCGTCGGTAAACTTGAAGGCTTCGGAGAAATATTGAACGAGCAAATTTCGATCGACCTCGCCAGTCGGCTCGTGCGCGAGCAGTGCGCGAAGTATTTCCGAGGGGCGACGGCCAGCGCGGTCGAGCGATCGCACCAGAGTAATCAAGTCAGGTTGTGTGCCGAGCATCGTTGCCCCTCGCTGTTATGGAAGGAACACCACATCCACTGATGTATAGTTGCCAGGAGTGCCGTGGCTGTCAAGAACATCGACGGATGTGAAGCCTTTGCCACTCGCCTGATTGAATGCCCACGTTCGCGTCGCCGCCTCCGCGATCGTCATCGCATTGTTCCGGGTCAGATCATTGATCGTCTTCAGATTTGTGCCGTACGTCCAGCTTCCCCGGATGCCATTAATCGAGACGCCACTCTGAACGAAGTGTGCCCAAGCATTGTTGACTAGCCATGAGCCCGGGCAGCCGAGTCCATCGCTGGGCGTGTTCTCGACGTGGTACAGAAAGTACCCCACTGGTGTAACCTCGGCCCGAATGAAGTTCGTGAACGGTCGCTTCTTGTTGCGAACGAAATACAGCTTGGCGGTTGGCAGCGCAGGAAACTCGGGATCGCACTCGCTTCGGGTCGGTGGCGGATTGGAAGGAGTCATGGCATTGCTGTTCGGACATTGTCGTGATTCGGGTTATGGAGAAGGTCGATCGATAATCGTTGTTGTCTCGCTCGACTGTAATTCAGAATGTCCCCTTTTCGCTTCCCCCTTTTTTTCCCTCTCCCCTTTTTCCCTCCAGAAATTAGTGGACATTGTTGTTCCAGCACCATAGTTTCAATCTAATACCAGCGCCCATTGCTGGAGACATCTCATGCCGACTGTTCGTCGCGGCCAGCTTGTGAGTTCGATGGGGCTTCTTGGCCTCTTCTGCCCTACGCGATTGTCGCGCGCCTTATCGGTCTCCTTCTGCTGACGGCGGCGATTCTCAAGTTCACGGCCGGTGGCGCTCAGCCCGTGCGATCCTCCGGTTTCCTGTCTTCCGCTCCCGCGCAAATGGCGCTGATCGTACTTGAGATTACTCTGGGGGCCTGGCTGCTCTCGGGTCGGCGGCCGATGGGAAGCTGGTTCATCTCTTTGATTGTGTTCAGCGTCTTTGCCGTAGTGACTTTTCGCCAGGGCTGGATCGGGCAGGCCTCCTGCGGCTGCTTGGGCAAGGTCGTCGTCAACCCCTGGTACACGTTCGCACTGGACCTCGGAGTGCTCGGGTTGCTTCTCGTTGGCCGGCCCAACTTGCGGACGCTGCGGGAATACAAGCGAGCTGACTTGCGGCCAATCCTGGGAACGACTGCGGTGGGCATTGCGGGCGTCGGCTTATTCCTGGCGATGCTGGTTGGCGTGGCCCACTGGCAATTCGGCTCCGTCGAAGCAGCTCTGGCGAGCGTTCGCGGGGAACGAGTTTCAATTCGGCCTACAGTTGTCGATCTGGGCAAGGTAGCATCGGGCGAGGCCCGTGAGGTCGAAATCGAGGTGGCCAACTGGACTGACCACGAAATCCGCGTCATCGGCGGAACAAAGGACTGAACATGCGACTTGACGGGCAGTTTGCCCGTGTCGATTCCGCCGAGGGAAGCACGCACGATTACTCTGATCTTGCGATTGAAGGGCGAAGCGGGCATGATAACGAAAAAGGTCGGACTGGTCGTCGATGACCAGGGGATGAGGAATGTCAGTTTCGGAATGACGGGCAGGATCGTTCAGCGGACAGAGTCGGCCCGTGCTGACTAACGCACGTTGGACATAACTCGTATTGGAGGGCTTCACCATGGTACGGATTTACTCGCTGGGTTGCTGGTGCTTTACTTGTTTGGCGATCTCGCTTGGCATGGTTGCCATCCTGGCAGTCCCGGCCGACGCTTTCGCGGACTCGGGACTCGGGGAACCATGTATGTGCATGCCCGGAGATGGTGCCTGTCTGGGCAGCTGTTGCGTTACCCAGTGCGCCGGTGATCCGACATGCCTGGCGCAATGCTGCGAAACCGCTTGCGGCGGTGATCCGAACTGCAACACAAATTGCGTGACCTTCGGCGAACAAGTCGGCTGTAGTGGGACAAGACGGTGTGATGTGCCACTTAACAAGTGTTCGACGAAACTCGTATGTCCTGGAACAAATGCACCGTGTGCCAATGGAGGGCCGAACAACTTGTGTAACGGTTGCAAATGCAATAACAACCCGACCACAAATAAGTGCGTGTGCGTACCTGGTTAGTGAATTCGAGCGAGATCGAACCAACTGGCGTTTCACCCGCCGGTCCTGATCGCCCATTCAGTCTCTGCGGACTACGAGTGCAAGCGGCCATGAATTTAGCTGCATTCAGGTAGAGATTAGGAGTGCAGGTCTAGTTTGGATCTGGCTGAGTGTTGCTCACGATGAAAATGAGCTTCTCAGTCGCCGGGCTATTTTTCCACCGAGTTCGATACCCCGAGGGAAGATTACCATGCCCAGCTTCCGTGGTTACCCCCTGGCTTCGCGGTGTCTGTTACTCTGCTTTTTCGTATTGACCGATGCTGCTGCGGTAGGGCCGCTTCTGGCTGCGGAAACGGACGATTTGCGCGCGCGATTTTCGATAGAGGGACCGCCCGCCTGGGAAGAATACCGAAACTACGTCGAGCAACTACAAGGGACCGTGAACGATAGCGGGTCACGCGGCGACAAAAGTAGTAGTGTCCGCTTCGAGTATAAAAGTAAGCAAAACTGCAAAATATTTATTAATCAGGAAGAGTTCCCTGGCTCTATCGGACAGGTACATGGATTTAACACCAAGTACAGATTCACCCTCACGCGCAAATCTGCCGAAGGTGGCTGGGTGCTCCAATCACTCCAACAGGGTAACATGGGCTACACCCCGAAGGAATGGGCGGAATGGTTGACGCCATTGCGAGCGCACATTTTTCTTTGGAGTGGGATTGAGCTCCCCCTTTTGATTAAGCAACCGACGTTTCGTGTCGTTCACGCCTATGTGGTACGGGAGGGCGACGCCAACCTTGTCGCGATTGACTTCGATAATACTCACGCAATCGACTCGGCACCCGATTGCCTCATCCAGAGCGGAAGCTTGCTGCTGGACCCGGATCGCTTCTGGACCTTGCGGAGGTGTCTCCTCCATCACAAATACAGTGACGTCGGTGACCTCACTCTCAAGATCGAATATGTGGCGAAGGATCCGTCAGCGAAGTATCCTATTCCGAAACGGATGTCCGCCATCCATGTGCCAAAAGACCCGAAGGCCGAAAAGTCAATTGTCGATCATGTGTGGGAATTCGACCTGCGTGAAGCGGCGCGCCCGCCTGCCGATACGGAATTCACTCTGTCCGCTTTCGGTCTTCCGGAGCCCGTTGGCGTCACCTGGGAAAAGCCCCGTTCGCGAACCTGGATCTGGCTGCTTGTGGGCGCAGTCAGCGCGGCTTTGCTCGCTTTCGTCTTCCGCCGGCTGAAACGACGGCATGGGATGGCACTGACCAAGTAGTCTCCTTTTTGGCGACATCATGCGTAAATTATTTTTGTTTGGCGGCCTTCTCCTGCTTGCAAGCGGCGGCATCGCTCTCGCGTACTTCTGGAGCGAGCGCGATCCCGGCTCGGCCTGGGCTGTCGTGGACTCGGAACAAATCGTCCACGACGCGGCACCGGGGCAGGAGGTCCAGGTTTACTTTTACGTGCAGAATATTTCGTCGCGACTGTTCCGAATCGTTGGCAACTCGGCGTGTTGAGGGGCAGTCCTGAGTTTCGGTCCGAAACTCGACGAACTGCCGACCGTGCCGCCGAGAACCGAGATCGTGGGCACCCTCACACTCACCGCTTACGACCCGGAATTCGAGGTCCATGCCGATATCTTCGTGGAGGATTTCAAGGGACTAACGGTCCTGAAGATCAAGGCTGTCGGCGCGAAAACTATTGCTCGAAGCGATCCATAATTCGCCTGGCCCGCGTGTAGGACAGGCCTCCCGGCCTGTCCTGGGCGAAGACAGGCCGGGAGGCCTGTCCTACTTGGAGAGGTACGATGACCAGCTCATCCGATCGCCGGTCCGCCTTCACCTTAATCGAGATTCTGGTGGTCATTGGGATCATTGCGCTCCTGGTCGGCCTGCTACTGCCGGCCATCCAGCGTATTCGCGCCAGTGCCTTGAGCATGCAATGTTCCAACAACCTCAAGCAACTCGGTCTCGCCGCTCACAACTTTCACGACGACCGAGGCCAATTTCCGATCGGTGTCCGCAATCGCGCTGGCACGGATCCTCTCTACTTGCAGACTTGGTTGGTGCAGCTTCTTCCGTACTTGGAGCAGGACGCTCTCTGGCAGGGCAACCTGGCCGCATACCGGAAAAGCCGTTCTCCCTTCAAAAATCCCCCTGCCGGACGACGAAGATGGTGCGCGCATTTATGAATCATGGGGCGGTGGGCAGAGCCCACGTTAGGAGAAGGAAAGGCCCGTCGAGAGAGCGTCGGGCCTCATTGTCGCCTCGCTCGACTCTCATTCAGAATGTCCCCTTTTTGCCCTCCCTTTTTGCCCTCCCCTTTTTGCCCTCCCTTTGATTTTTTCGCTACTTTCCCCCGATCCCCAACGCTGCCTTGAAGTCGGCCAACGCGCGGAAGTAATCTTGCTGCCCCCCGATCTCGACTACCTCGGCGTCGAACGCAGCCTGCTCCCGCAGTGTGACCCGCAGCACGTCGCTGCGGCCAAGCCGAAGTTGCTCCCGCTCTGCACGGGCCACCAGTCGGGCCAACTCCACTCGCTTCTTCGCCTGCTGATAGAACTCGAACGCCCGTTCCAGCGCGGAGAAGGTGTCCTGCACTTCGGCCCGGACGACATCCTCGGTGTAGCGAAGCTGCTGGTCGATCTGAGCGAGTTGGGCTTCGGCCTGCATCAACCGACCACGGGCGTCCCGCTGTTGCAGAGGGAATTGGAACGCAACACCTGCGTTCAGCGTCATTCGGTCCAGACCGTTCGGACCGGACAGTGAACTCTTCCCCCCACCCACGTCCTGCGAGGCCGCGACAACCGCGTTCACGGCCGGGAGCGTCTGGTTCATGGCCAGCCGCAATTCGACCTCCGCCCTCTCCCGTTGAAGTCGAAATCGCTTAGGTTCGGGCCGCAAGTCGAATGCCGTCTGGAGGGACGTGTCAAACGCCTTCACGTCGATGGGCTGAACTTCGGGGAAGATCGGGAGGCGGTCGGACCCGGCGAGCGTGGGCGCGCCGGAGCCATCGCGGAGGAACAGCGACAAGTCGATGGTCGCCTGTTGGAAGCCTCGTTGGGTTTGCACGAGAACGCCGTTCCGCAGGGCGATGTTCTGTTGGTTGTCGATCCGCTCGATGTTCGCCACCGGCCCCGCCTCGACCCGCAACTTCAACTGGTCGTCGCGCTCCACGGCCAGCTTGACCAAACTCTCGACCACTTTGAGCCGCTGCCCGGCGGCGACCCAATTCCAGTACGTCCGTGACGCGGCCCGTTGGAAGTCGAGCCGCTGGCGCTCGATCGACGGCTCGGCAAGGGCGACGTCGATCCGCGCCTGTTGGATGTTGGCGCGCGGACGGTCGATGGCCCGGTCGCGTAACAGCGGAATCGTCAGGCCCGCTCGGAACTCGCCGCCGTCCGCCGTTTTCTGGCCAAGGTTGTAGGTCGGAAAGTCACCGTACCCATTCCGGTATCCGGCGAACGCGCTCAGCCCGGCGACGGGCAAGCCCTGACTCACGCCGGCCGAGCTGCGGAAATTGTCGTAGGTCGTTCCCTGGCTGTCAGCCCCGGCCGTCAGATTCAGGTCGAACACCCCCATCGACGACACCAGTCGGCCACCGGCGATGCCACGCTCCTGTTCGATGGCCCGGAGCAAGGGGTAATTGCGTTCGACCGAGAGCAACAATTCGTCCAGCGCGAGCGGCCCGCCGACGCTTGTGGCCGCACCGAAGACGGGTGGCAGTGCCTTGGGTGCAGTGGGGGGTGAACTCCCGGGCTTCGGCTCGGGGACGACGGGACGGGGTTCGGGGAGCGGCTGGGCCACAGCGAACTTGTTCACCAGCTGCTCCAGCTCGGAGTAAGCAACGGGTACGACAATTTGTTTCGCTGCCGAATCGGGATGTTGAGCCGATCGCACTCCGAACCCGGCCGGTGGTGGTGGAACGCGACCAACCGAGGGTGATCCCGTCGAGTCGGCCCACCGATCTTGTTGCGGCCCGATACAACCCGCTCCGCCGACGAGAAGGAACGCGATGACGGCGGCGCGCAGGGTTATCCGGGTTTCACCTTCAGAGGCTTTGCTCCGTCCTTCTTTTCGGGTGGTTTCGGGGCCACGACCGGCGGAAACCCGTTGAGTTGCCGCCATAGTTCGTACCCCAATGTCACGCGGTTCAAGAACACCCAGCCGATGGCTTGGTTCCCTTGCCGCAGGTAAAGACCTTCCGGCCACTGATCCCCGTCGAACATTTCCTCCGGCTCCACGAGGATGCGGAACCGCCCGTTGCCGTCGTCGGTGGGGTCGATCTGCCGCACCTTGGCCCCGAACGTGCCGACCGCCACCGACGGCCACCCTGCGAACTGCACCCCCGGCCAGCCCTCGAACTGGAGCCGGACGTGCGGCCCGCGCCCCGTCTGCTCCATGTGGGCGGAGATGAGCGGGGCATCCACGCCGTCGATCAGCAGTTCCACCACCCGGTCGTTCGTGTCCGGAACGATCACCGCCAGTTCGTCGCCCTCCTTGACGAACTGTCCGGCTTGCCCGCCCGCCGAGATGCGGAACACTACCCCGTCGAGCGGGGCTTTCACGAAGCGGGCCTTGAACCGCTCGATGCGGGTGTCGATCTCCTGCAACTCCCGCTCGACACTGAACACGTTCTGTTCGGCCCGTCGCAAGTCGCGGCGGGTCGTCGCCACCGTGGAGAGTCCGTTGGCCTCGGCTTGGAGAACGAGGGAGTCGCTGGTGAGCAGCGCGGCGTCGGCTCGCTTGACCTCGGCCTCGGCCCGTTTCACGTCGGTCGCCGCCCGGTCGGCTCGCATCTTCGCCTCGTCCCGGCTCAACTCCGACTCCAGCCCGCCGAATTGCTTGTCCTTGAAAAGCTTGTCGAACATCACAAACCGGCTCTGCTCGAAGGTCAGGGCAAACTCACTGTTCTTGCGGGTCTGCTTGGCGACATCGACCAGCAGCGACGCCGCGTCCCGATTCGCCCGCGCCGCCCCAACTGCCGCCGCCGCCGCTTTCTCCTGAGCTTCCACTGCTCGGTTCTGCTCGGCCACTTCCTCCTCCGCGGCCTTCCTGCGACTTAACAAGAA
>Ga0105046_10014518_pt1 | contig 12142 bp, 5 predicted proteins | sample MAT03_FD_78385 | JGI IMG/M metagenome (GOLD analysis project Ga0105046, IMG submission 78385) | Freshwater microbial communities from Lake Fryxell liftoff mats and glacier meltwater in Antarctica - MAT-03 (megahit assembly) | ecosystem: Environmental > Aquatic > Freshwater > Ice > Liftoff...
AAGGATAAGGACAAGGACAAGGACAAGGATAAGCCGGGCGAAGATGCGCTGCAGATCACCGCGGTGGTCGCCGCCCGCGCCGCTGGCGCGACCGACGAACTGCGCGAGACCCTCACCCACTGGCACGATGCCTACAATGGTTCCTTGCCGGAGTTTCCGTTCTGGATGAAGGTGCCGGTCGATGAGGCCACCACGGCGCTTAAGGACTTCGCCAAGTTTCTGCGTGAGGAGATCGCCGCTCTGAAAGGCAAGCCGGACGATCCCCTGATCGGCGACCCGGTCGGCGCCGACGGACTGGCCCGTGATCTGGCGGTCGAGTTCCTGCCCTATTCGGTGGAGGAACTGCTGGCGATCGGTGAACGCGAATTGGCCTGGGGCGAGGCGCGCATGCGCGAGGCGGCGCGCGAGATGGGTTTGGGCGACGATTGGAAGAAGGCCCTGGCCAAGGTGAAAGACACCTACGTGCCCCCAGGGCAACAGGACGCCTACATCACGGAACAGGCCAAGGCCGCGATCGATTTCGTCCGCGCCAAAGATCTCGTCACCGTGCCGAAGCTGTGCGAAGAGAGCTGGCGCATCACCATGATCAACAGTGAGACCCAGCGGCAGGTGCCGTATGTCGCCTACGATGGGTCCAACATCTTGGCGGCTTATGCCCGCGATGACATGAAGGCGCCGGACAAGTTGATGAGCATGCGCGGCAACAACCGCCACTTCACCCGTCTGACCACCGCGCACGAACTCATCCCCGGCCATCACCTACAGGGATTCTTTGCCGAACGTCATCGCAGCTACCGTCGCACGTTTTGGACCGCCTTCCTGGTCGAAGGCTGGGCGTTGCACTGGGAGATGACCTTGTGGGATCAGGGCTACGCCCGTTCGCCCGAGGACCGCATCGGCATGTTGTTCTGGCGCATGCACCGTGCGGCGCGCATCATCGTGACGTTGCGGTTCCACCTTGGGCAGATGTCGCCCAAAGAGATGGTCGAGTTTCTCATCGAGCGCGTCGGTCACGAGCGCCTTGCTGCCACCAGCGAAGTCCGGCGCTTTGTCAGCGGCGGGTATTCCACGCTCTACCAGTGCAGCTACATGATCGGCGCCTTGCAGTTGCAGGCCTTGCAACGTGAGGCCACCGCCAACGGCCGCATGACGGTGAAGGCATTCAACGACGCCGTCCTGCGTCAGGGGCCCATCCCGATCGAGTTGATCCGCGCAAGCTTGCTGGGCGTGGCGCTGATGCCGAGCAGTGTTCCGCAGTGGCGCTTCGACCAAGTGAAACTCTGATCAGGGTTTCGTCGCCCCGGTCCAACGGTGCAGCGACAGCCCGTCCAGTTCGCGTACCACGACGTCGTTGCCGCCGACGGCGACGTGGGCCCACGATTCGCTAGCGCTTACGGTGACCTGGCCCTGATCGGTGAAATCCGTGGAATCGGCTTTCATCAGCACCAGGGAACCGCGCGCATCGAGCGCCAGGATGCGATCACCCTGGGCGATCATGCTCCAGTACTTGCCGAAAGAGTTCGAGGTCCAGGTGCGTTCGCCGGTCGCCAGGTTGATGCACGTGACGCGCTGGTTCTGCATGTGTAGGTAAGCGTGGCCGTTCACCACCACCGGCGTCGACATGTAGCCCTGGGCATTATTGTTCCATACCTCGGTCACCGAGAATTGATCGCCGTCCTTGGCGATACGGAAGAGCCACGATTTGTTCCGGTAGCTGCTGGTGAAGATCGTGTCGCCCACCACCACTGGCGTCAGGATGTTCATACCGCGGAAGGACGGGACCTTCTGCTGCCACAACACGGTTCCAGTCGTCGGATCCAATCCGCAAAGTTTCTCGCGTGTTTGCACCACAAGTTGACGGGTGCCGGCGATGGTGGCGAGGATGGGCGAGGAGAACGCCGAACCGTTCATCCCGCCACCGTCCTCCAACGCCCGCCAACGGGTTTCGCCGGTGGCGCGATCCAGGCAGAGCACCGCACCACCACCTTGGACGTAGAGCACGGGGCCATCGATCAGCGGCGAGCTGACGCAGCCGAAGGAGGGCAACGGAGTGCGGTAGCGCGCCATCAGGTCGACCCGCCAGATTTCCGTACCGTCAGTCGCGTTGAGGCACACCAGGACATCACGCATGCCCGCGACATACAGCCGATCGTCGGCAAAGGCCGGGGTCGAGCGGATCCAGCTGCCATTGCTGGCGGCGAAAAAGGGAACCGACAGCGCGCCGGCCCATTCGGCTCGCCAGCGCATCGAGCCGGTGGCGCGGTCGACGGCGTAGACAGCTTCGATGTCCTTGTTGCGGGTCTCGGTGGTGAACACGGTGTCGCCAACGATCAGCGGTCCCGAATAACTGGGGCCCAGCGGAAGGCGCCAGACACGCTCGATCGCAGCCGGCTCCAGACGATCCGGCCAGCGTGCAGTGGTGGTCACGCCATCGCGCGTCGGTCCCCGCCATTGCGGCCAATCGGCTGCGGTCGTGGGCTCCGCTGCACCCAGGTGGTGTCCGCTGATCAGCAGCAGCATCATCAGCAGCATCAGCAGCGCGATGGTCGGAAGTTGCAGGCGCATGTCGCTCATTCCCGTGCAGGTGATGCCAGCGGGTCACCGTTGGCGAATGTGCGATCATTCCCACCGGGCGGATGTCGGCCAAGCCGTTACCTGCTAAGTGCCCACAAACACCCAGACCCGGTCATGTGACCGGGTCTGGGTGCGGCAACTAGATGGGCTCGTCGGATGGACGGTTATTTGCCGTGGCAGTTCCTGAACTGCGATCCCGATCCGCACGGACACGGATCCGTCGGCGCGGGACGAGTCACCGGCGCGCTGCTGAGCAGATCCGGACCGAGGTCGACGGGCGCTGGACGTGGTGCGGGAGCGCCGCCAGCAGCGGCCATGGCCTTGAAGCCACCGGCTTCCAGGTGTGGTGCCGGGCCGGCGCCTTCGGGTTCCGCTGGCTGCGCTTGGACCTGCAGGCGGAAGAACACGCGTGCGACGTCGTGGGTGATCAGGTCGTTCATGGTGTTGAACAACCGGTAGCCCTCTTCCTTGTAGCGCATGCGCGGATCTTTCTGCGCGTAACCTTCGAGGCCGATCGCGTGGCGCAGGTGATCCATGGCGTAGAGGTGGTCCTTCCAGCGCCGATCGATGACATCGAGCAGGACGAAGCGCAAGACGTGGTCGTAGACCTCGGCCATCTCGGCCTTGCGCGTGGCCATCGCCGTGGTCACCAGATTCATCAGCATCGTCGTGCAGGCGTCGCCACCGCCCTTGACTGGAATGCTGGCCGCGTCCGGCGCGGGCAGGCCGATCTCCTTGTCGATGATCCCGCTGATGCGCGCGGCTAGCTCGTTGCCACGCGCGCCGTCTTCGGCGGCCTTCTGCACCAGCTCGTCGAGCGCGGTGCGGTAGAGCCCTTGGATCATCTTCTCCAGCTCTTTGCCTTCGAGGATCTGCTGCCGCTGACGGTAGATCACCGTGCGTTGGCTGTTGGCGACCTGATCGTATTCGAGGAGGTTCTTGCGGATGCCGTAGTGGAACTCCTCGACCTTCTTCTGGGCTTTTTCAACCTGCCGGCTGACCAGCGGCGACTCGATGGGAATGCCATCTTTCAGGCCCATACGACGCATTAGCTTTGCCATCGTCGGACCGGCGAAACGCTTCATCAGATCGTCGTCGAGCGACAGATAGAAACGCGACGAACCCGGATCGCCCTGACGACCGGAACGACCGCGCAGCTGGTTATCGATACGCCGGCTTTCGTGGCGTTCGGTACCGAGGATGCGCAGACCACCGAGCTGACGCACGTCGACGCCGTTGTGGAAGACCGAGGGCATCGGCAGGGGAGGGAAACCAGAGAGCTTGCGTTTGGCGTTGATCGCCTTGAGCAACTGTTCCTTGGGCGAGCCGCGCATCTTTTCTGCTTCGGTTTCACCGACGAATTTCTTCACCCACAGATCGAGCGTCGCTTCGTCGATTTGATCCGGCGAATCCTTCGGCGTCAGACGTTTGGGCATCAGGTCGTGGGCCTGCCAGTGTTTGAACGCGTCCTCGGCAGAGGTCGCGCCGAGCACGATGTCGGTACCACGACCGGCCATGTTGGTGGCCAGGGTGACGCCGCCGAACTTGCCGGCGTGGCTGACGATCTCGGCCTCACGCTGATGCTGACGGGCGTTGAGCACGTTGTGCGGCACGCCTTTGCGCGTCAGCAGTTCGCTCAATCGTTCGCTGACCTCGACCGAGATGGTGCCGACCAGCACCGGCTGACCGATGGCGTGCAGTTCTTCGACTTCGGCGACGATGGCCTCGAACTTCTCTTTTTCGCTGCCGTAGATCAGGTCAGCAAGGTCGACACGCGCGACTTGGCGGTTCGGCGGGATGGCGACGACTTCCAGTTTATAGATAGCGTTGAACTCGTTGGCCTCGGTCATCGCCGTGCCGGTCATGCCCGCGAGTTTGCCGTATAAGCGGAAGAAGTTCTGCAGCGTGATGGTGGCGTAGGTCTGGTTCTCTTCCTTCGGCTCGACACCTTCCTTGGTCTCGATCGCCTGGTGCAGACCATCAGACCAACGGCGGCCCTCCATCGTCCGGCCGGTGAACTCGTCGATGATCTTCACCTGACCGGCACTGACCAGGTATTCCTTGTCGCGGTGGTAGAGGTGGTGCGCCTTGAGCGAATTATCGAGGAAGTGCGGTAGGTGCATCGCCTCGCCGTCGTAGAGGTTCGGCACACCGAAGAGCTTCGCGGCTTTGTCGATGCCGGAATCGCTCATGGTGATGTGACGGTCTTTGATATCGACTTCGAAGTCCGTGCCTTTTTCCATCTGCCGCGCGACCTCGTCGGCCTGGGCGTAGAACTGCTTACGACCGATGGCCGGACCGCTGATGATCAGCGGCGTACGCGCTTCGTCGACCAGCACGCTGTCGACTTCGTCGATCACCGCAAAGGTGCGGCGCGTCTGCACCTGTTCATCCACCGAACGCGCGAGGTTGTCGCGCAGGTAGTCGAAGCCGAACTCGTTATTGGTGCCATAGGTGACGTCGCAGGCGTAGATCTGCTTGCGCAGGAACGACGGCTGTTGGTTCTGGATCGCACCGACGGTGATGCCCAGGAAGCGCAACGTGGGCGCGTTCCACGCCGCGTCGCGGGACGCCAGGTAGTCGTTCACCGTGATGACGTGCACGCCACGGCCACCAAGGGCGTTGAGGTAACACGTCAACGAAGCGACCAAGGTCTTACCTTCACCGGTACGCATCTCGCTGATGCGACCGTGGTGCAGCACGATCGCGCCGAGCACCTGCACGTCGTGGGCGCGCATACGGAAGGGCGGTGCCGACTTCGGGTGGCGTGCGCGGATGGCGGCATAGGCCGACGCTGGCAGGTCGAGGTCCCACGGATCGGTGCCGCTGGCGATCTTGGCGCGCACCTCGTCGACGGCGGCCTTGGCGTTGCCCCAATTCTCGTCGCCGAAGTTCTTGGTCACGTCGACGGCGTTCCACATGCCGATGCGGCGATCGGCGGCTTCGCGCGCGAGCGCGAGGGACTCGACCAGCACGCTCTCCAGACTGGCTCCGGCGATCACTCGTTTGCGCAGGTCGGCACTACGGGCGCGCAGCGCGGTGTCGTCTTCACTCTGCAGACCGTGTTCAAGTTTGGTCACCTGCAGGACCGTCGGCAGCATCTTGCGCAACACCGCATCGTTGCTGGTACCGAGGATGCGTTTGACCACTGCGGTCATGGTATCGAGAAGGGGCATGCCGATTCCTTGCCCACGGTCGCCGCGGGGAGGGGCAAAATAGGAAGCCACCCCCGGCGCACCAGAGGCAACCGTGCGGCCATGGGCGCCTTAGGCCGACCTTAGCACTCACCGCAACAAGCGACCACAACCGGGGTTGGGATTCAGAAAAGGGATCGCTTCCAGGCTTACCTCCGCAGATCCAGGGTGAATGGATGCTCGTAGACCGAGGCTTCTTCCGCGACCGTCATCGGTCCCGGCGTATGGCCGAAGGGCTGGAAACGATCGCCGCGGCGGGCTTCGGCCGAGAAGCTGTTCACCGGCGCACGGTCGTACGACAAGCCGCCGGGATGCGCGACGTGGTAGGTGCAACCGCCGATCGAACGTCCGTTCCAGGTGTCGACCAGGTCGAACACCAAGGGCACGTGCGGCTTGATGGTGGGATGCAGGCAGTTGGGTGGCTGCCACGCGCGGTAGCGCACGCCGGCGACGTACTCGCCGTTGATGCCGGTGGGGTGCAGCGGCACTGCCCGACCGTTGCAGGTCACCACGTGGCGCGGACGGACCAGACCCTTGGCCTTGATCTGCACGCGTTCGAGCGACGAGTCGACGTAGCGCGCGGTGCCGCCTGGGCCTGGGTCTTCGCCGAGGACGTGCCACGGCTCGATTGCCTGACGTAGTTCCAGCGCGACGTGGTCGTGCGCGACTTCGCCGAGCAGTGGGAAACGGAATTCCTGGTGCGGTGCGAACCACGACGGCTCGAACGACAGGCCGCCACGGTTGAGATCGATGAGTACGTCAGCGAAGTCGCGTTGAGCAAAGTGCGGCAGCAGGAAACGGTCGTGCAGTTCCGTGCCCCAGCGCACCAGCTCGTTCTTGTACGGCTGACGCCAGAAGTGGCTGATCAGGCCACGCACCAACAACTGCTGGGCGCAGCTCATGCGTGCATGCGGCGGCATCTCGAAGCCGCGCAACTCCACTAGGCCAAGACGTCCGGTGGACGACTCTGGAGCGTAGAGTTTGTCGATCGAGAACTCTGAGCGGTGGGTGTTGCCGGTCACGTCGACCAGCAGGTTGCGGAACAGGCGATCGACCATCCACGGCGGCGTGGTGCCTTCGCGGTTCAACTGGCGGAAGGCGATCTCCAGTTCATAGACCGAATCGGTGCGCGCATCGTCGACGCGCGGTGCCTGCGAGGTCGGGCCGACGAACATGCCGCTGAACAGGAATGACAACGACGGATGGTTGTTCCAATAGCCCACCAAGCTGCGCAGCAGATCGGGACGGCGCAGGAACGGACTGTCCGTCGGCGTCGCGCCACCAACGGTGATGTGATTACCGCCGCCGGTGCCGACGTGGCGGCCATCGACCATGAATTTCTGGCTGTCGAGACGGCACGAACGCGCCTCGTCATAGACCGCCGTGGTGATGTCGACCGAGCCGCGCCACGTCGTCGACGGATGGATGTTGACCTCAATCACGCCCGGATCCGGCGTGACTTTCAGCACGTTGATGCGTGCGTCGTGCGGCGGTTGGTAGCCCTCGATCATCACCGGCATGCCAGTGATGCGCGCGGCGTCTTCCACCGCGGCGACCACCTCCAGGTAGTCTTCCAGGAAACGCGCCGGCGGCATGAACACGTGCAGGCGACCGTCGCGCGCCTCGACACACATGGCGGTACGGATGGTCCAGTCGGCGGATTGTTGCTGAGCGATCGGGCGTTCGCCGCCCTCTGGTCGTGGTTGCCCACCCCAACCCTGATTAAGGAATCGTCCGGCAACCAGGTCCGTCGCGCGTTCTTTGACTTTGCGGTGCAGTTGCTGGGTCTGCTGCAACGGCGGCTGTTTGATGCTGGGATCCAGCGGCACCAAGTAGGGATAATTCTTTTCCGTGACCCATGGCAGCGAGTCCATCGGCAGGCGGTAGCCCATCGGCGAATCACCTGGAATCAGCAACAGTCTGCCGGTGCGCACCGGCCAGCCGCAGCTTTGCCAGCAGCCAGCAAAGCGCTCAAGCGGCAGCACGTAACCGACGGTCTTGTCCAAACCCTGCTCGAACACTTTCGCCAAGCGCTCGCGTTCGAGCGGATCCTTGAGGTTCGATTTGAACGGATCGACGTTCACCGGCAGTCGGCGTTCGCGCGCCATGTAGTACCAGACGTCTTCAAACGCCGGCGTGGCGTAGTCGGATTTTACGCCCAGGCGTTTGGCGATCTCGTGCGTCAAGCGCTGCGCATCGCGGTCGTCATGCTTGTAGGCGGTGCCGTAAGCGGCGATCAGCGATTGGTCGTGCCACACGGGCTCGCCATCGCGGCGCCAGAAGCTGCCCAACGCCCAACGTGGCAGTTGTTCGCCTGGGTACCATTTGCCCTGACCGTAGTGCAGCAGACCGAAAGGCGAAAAGCGCGCGTGCAGACGGCGCATCAGGCGTTCGGCGTAGACCCGTTTGGTCGGGCCGTCGGCGGCGATGTTCCACTCAGCGCCATCCGGATCGTCGATGGCGATGAAGGTCGGTTCGCCACCCATGCTCAAACGCACGTCGTCGGCGACCAAACGTTTGTCGACCTCTTCACCCAGCGCATCGATCGCCAACCACTGCTCTTCAGTGTACGGCTTGGTGACACGCGGATCTTCGCGGATGCGTTTGACGTCCATGGCGAAATCGAATTCAGTTTCGCATTCATCAACGCCGCCGGTGACGGCCGCAGCGCTGCTGGGATCCGGCGTGGCGGCCAGCGGGATGTGACCTTCGCCAGTGAACAGGCCCGAGGTCGGATCGAGCCCGACCCAACCCGCACCAGGCAGATAGATCTCGGTCCAGGCGTGGAGATCAGTGAAGTCGGTGGTGGTGCCCTCGGGACCTTCGAGCGGCTTCACGTCGGCGACGAGTTGGATCAGGTAGCCAGAGGTGAAGCGCGCGGCGAGCCCCAGGCGGCGCATGATCTGCACCATCAACCACGCACTGTCGCGGCAGGAACCGCTGCGTTTGGTCAGCGTCTCCTCCGGCGTCTGCACGCCGGGTTCCATGCGGATCATGTATTTGATATCGAGGGCTAGCTGACGGTTCAGATCGACCAGGAAGTCGTTGGTCGTGCGTTTGGTGCGGTCGATCGCGGCGACGTATTGGTCCAGCAGCGGCGTATGCGGGAGGCGCTCCAGGTACGGCCGCAGTTCGCGCTCCAAGTCGGCGTCATACGTGAAGGGGAATTCCAGTGCGTCCGGTTCCAGAAAGAACGCAAAGGGATTGATCACCGTCATCTCGGCGACCAGGTCGACGGTGATGGCGAATTCGCTGACCTTCTCTGGGAACACCACGCGGGCCTGAAAATTTCCCTGCGGATCCTGCTGCCAGTTGATGAAGTGCGGCTGCGGTTCGATCTTCAACGAGTAGCTGTGGATGGGTGTGCGACAGTGCGGCGCCGGCCGCAGGCGGACGACCTGCGGACCCAAGTTCACCAACCGGTCGTAGCGGTATTTGGTCAGATGGTGAAGAGCGACGCGCAGGGCCATGGGAATCCGATAACAACAGAGGAAGACGACCGTGAAGACGCCGAAATAAATTGAACCGCCACGACGCAGCGACGCCACGTAAAGGCAGCGCTTGAGGCATACCGCTGAGGATAAGTCAGGATGAGATCATTTCCCAATCCGTGGCGTCGCAGCGTCGTTGCGGTTCCTCGTCAGGTTTTCCGGAAGATTACCCCTGGGTTTGTTTTTGCGTGGGCGGTTCGTTGCCGCAGTGCTCGTAGCCGAAGGCATCGCTGATGCCGTAGAGCTGCATCAACAAGCCCGACAGGCGTTCAGGATCTTCGACCAGCGCACCGAGGGCGAGGCCGTCGATGCTGGCGACCAGATCACGCGCACGTTTTAGGCAGGTGGTCTGGCCGCTGACCGACAAACGCGACAGGGCATTTTCCAGTTTGCGTGCCGATAACACCAGCGAGCGCGGTTGCTGCGGATAACGCGCGATCAGTTCGACAGTCGAGTTCAGGTCGCCGATGTTCGGATAGATCTTGCGGTACCAATCCTGGACGCTTGCGGCGCTGAGCATCGATTCCCATAGGCGGTGTCCCGGCGTGCCCGGCGTCTTCGACTCGGCGCCGTCACGTTTCATCGCCGGCACAAAAGCCCGCAGCACGCGGATGGTGTTGTCGCAGCGTTCGATCGCGCGGCCGGCGGCGATGATCGCAGCGCAGTCGTCTTCCAGCAGGTCGTGAACCGCGGCGCGGATCCACATGCAGCGGTGCGTCGCCCAGCCCAGCGTATCGTCGATGCCACGGGCCTGGACGGTGTCGCGGTCGAGCGCCCGCGCTTCGATCCACGTCGTGTTGGACGCTTCCCACAGGGCATTGGTCAGACGTGAACGAGCGGTGCGGGCGTTCTCGCGCACTGAGCGCAGGCACGACCAGATGCTCGACGAGTAGTCGCGGTTCCAGATCAGCAGTTCAAGCGCGGCGTCCGCCGGATTGTGGCTCGGCAACTTGTCGAGCGCTTGGTCGTCTGCCGCGACGTCGACCAGCCAGCGCCACGGGCGCGCGTCGCCGCCGTGGTATTCCGGCATCAACGACTGATTCTGCGCCACCCCGATCATGCGGGCGGTGTTTTCAGCGCGTTCGAGGTAGCGGGCCAACCACAGGCAGTTCCCGGCGATCCGACTGAGCATTGATCAGGCGCTTTCTGAGACGACCCAGGTGTCCTTGGTACCGCCACCTTGGGAGGAGTTGACGACCAGCGAGCCTTCCTTGAGCGCCACGCGCGTCAACGCACCAGGTACCAAAGTGACTTCCTTGCCGCTGACCACGTACGGCCGCAGGTCGACATGGCGGGGAGCAATCCCCTGCGCGACAAAGGTCGGACAGGTCGACAGCGCTAACGTTGGCTGCGCGATGAAATCAGAGGGATCGGCGAGCAGGCGCGTTTTGTAGGCTTCGCGTTCCTGGGCGGTCGCCGCCGGGCCGACCAGCATGCCGTAACCGCCGCTGCCGTGCACTTCCTTCACCACCAGTTCGTGCAGGTGCTCGATGACGTACTTCAACTCCGTCGGATCGCTGCACTTGAAGGTCGGCACGTTGGAGAGGACGGGTTCCTCACCCAGGTAGAAGCGGATCATCGCCGGCACTCGCAGGTAGGTGGCCTTGTCGTCGGCCACACCGTTGCCGATGGCGTTCGCCAGGGTGACGTTGCCAGCCTGGTAGGCCTCAAAGATCCCTGGGACGCCCAGCACGCTGTCTTTGTTGAACGCCAGGGGATCCATGAAGTCATCGTCGATACGACGGTAGATCACGTGGATCTGTTGCAGGCCAGTGACGGTACGGGCGTAGACCTTTTTGTTTTCGACCACCAGGTCGCGGCCTTCGACCAAGTACACGCCCATGCGGTTGGCGAGGTAGCCATGTTCGAAGTATGCGCTGTTGGCCGCCCCAGGTGTCATCACCGCCAGCGTCGGGTTGTCGACGCCGGCCGGCGCGCAGTCGCGCAGGGCGTTGCGCAGCACATCACCGTAGTGGTCGTTGGGCTCGATCTTCTGGTTCAGGAAGAACTCCGGGTTCAGCCGCCGTTGGGCCGCGCGGTTCTCCAGCATGTACGATACGCCTGACGGCGTGCGCAGATTGTCCTCCAGCACGTACCAGGTGGTCGGCGACACGCGCACCAGATCGACGCCAGCAATGTGTGAGTGCACGCCGAACGGCACATCGACGCCTTGCATGGCTTTGTTGTAGAGCTTGTTTCCGAGGATTTCTTTCTCCGGAATGATGCCGGCCTTGATGATCTCGTGGTCGTGGTAGATGTCGTCGAGGAAGGCGTTCAGGGCCCGCACCCGTTGGATGCAACCGGTCGACACAACCTTCCAGTCGGCGGCCGAGATCACCCGCGGAATGGTATCGAAGGGGATCAGGCGTTCGGTGCTTTCACCGTGCACCGCAAAGGTGATGCCCCGGCGGTTGAAGAGCCGGTTCGCATCCGCGTGTTTGCGCTCCAAGTCTTTGGCTGAGGTCTGCTTCAACCACGCATCCAAAGCCACGTAGTCAGGGTGCAACCCGTCCTTGGTGCGCATTTCATTGAACGCCGCTGACTTGGCCGTCGGACCGGCAGCGGGACTCTCGATCGCCTGCTTGGTAGTCATGAATTGGAAGCTCGCCGGAGGGGGGTGAAGTCAACTGTTGGGGGACGCAACAGTTCATACAACCAATTGTGAGAGCACGGGGATACAAAGCGGTAAAAGCCTGATTCGGCATGTGGAGGGAGACTTTCCCGGCGCCCGGCGAGCAGCAAATGGCAGGGGCAATCGGCGAACGGCAAAGGCCATCGTGCACGGAGGGCTGTCCCCCTGGGACCGCGGGCCACTGGCCCGCAGTTGGTTGTCCTGGGGACGGTGAAGAAACGGTCAGAACAAGGGACCTCGCCGCCGTTCGC
>Ga0105046_10014521_pt1 | contig 12140 bp, 7 predicted proteins | sample MAT03_FD_78385 | JGI IMG/M metagenome (GOLD analysis project Ga0105046, IMG submission 78385) | Freshwater microbial communities from Lake Fryxell liftoff mats and glacier meltwater in Antarctica - MAT-03 (megahit assembly) | ecosystem: Environmental > Aquatic > Freshwater > Ice > Liftoff...
TAAAGTACCTCCTTTTCTTAATCGTCTATTTAGCTCTTGTACAGTTTCCCGAAGATCAGCAACGTGTTCTAATACATGCCACATGGTGATGAGGTCGAATTGCTCATCATGTATTTCACTTAAGTCATTAACTATATTTTCTTTTAGGCGGGTAACTGCAATTTCTCTCGCATTTGTATCTGGTTCAACCCCTGCGATCGACCAGCCGTTTTTCTGGCAGGTATCCAAAAATAAACCCGTCCCACACCCTATGTCTAATACCTTACCTTTTTTGGGATAAATTGAGTCAATAAGGTTTAGCTTCTGACGAAGCGTGTATTGCCGTACTAGTCGATACAACTTATTGACAATACCTGCACTTTGGTCGTTGTGTGAGACATAATCGGCAGATTGATAAAACTCCCCAATTGATTCCTTGTTCGGACGAGGATTAGTAAATCTAAGCCCACAACTAGTGCATGCTTGAATGTTGAAATCGATTTGACTCACTAAATAATCTTTACATCCAATGTACGGCGTAAACGTCGAATTTTTACAAACTGGACACTCATGTAGCTCTTCTAGAATCATGGTGGTTAAAAACAAAAATCCCGCCCTTTTTGAGAGCGGGATTATTTTAATAAAATTATCGACCCATGTAAACAAGTAAAATTGAGATATCAGAAGGGCTAACTCCACTGATTCTCGAAGCATGCCCTATTGTTGCAGGTTTTAGGCGTTTTAGTTTATCGCGCCCTTCAAACGAAAGTGCTTTCATCTTATCGTATTCAAAATCAGACTTTATTTCTAAGCCTTCCCATTTACCGATCTTTTCAGCGTTAACTCGTTCGCGACCAAGGTAATCTTCGTACTTAATTTCAATTACTGCTTGCTCAATTGTTTCCCCATTTGACTTTTCGCCAGGATACGGCAGGAATTGCAAGAGAAAATTAACTTCTGTTAAACCGATTTCCGGCCGTTTGATTAAGCCATAAACGCTAGTTTTTTCTTTCAACTGTGAACTACCTGACTCTGATAGCCATAGATTTATTTCCTCAGGCTTAACTTTTGTTGTGCGAATATCATCTATCAAATTGGCTATTTGTTGACGTTTCGATTCGACGTTTTTAAAGCGATGTTCTGAAGCCAACCCTACTTTGAATCCTTTTTCAGTTAGCCGTAAATCAGCGTTATCCTGGCGTAGGAGAGTTCGATATTCTGCCCGGGAGGTAAACATGCGGTAAGGTTCTTCAGTCCCTTTTGTTATCAAATCATCAATTAAAACACCGATGTAACCTTCAGCACGACCTATTATAAATGGATCTTTTTCAACAACCTTTTGGTGGGCATTCATACCCGCTATTAACCCCTGACACGCTGCTTCTTCATATCCCGTTGTTCCATTTATTTGACCTGCAAAGAAAAGGTTTTCAACCAATTGGGTTTCCAGTGTATGCTTTAACTGTGTTGGTGGAAAGAAATCATATTCCACTGCATAACCAGGGCGGAACATCTTTGCCTTCTCAAATCCAGGGATTTTTTGTAAGGCTTTTTGCTGAATTTCTTCAGGTAATGATGTCGAAAAGCCATTTACATAAACCTCAACCGTTTCCCAGCCTTCTGGCTCAACAAAAATCTGGTGGCGGTCTTTATCGGCAAATCGATTGATTTTATCTTCAATTGATGGGCAATATCGTGGTCCTAGTCCTTTAATTCGGCCCGTGAACATTGGCGACATTTCGAAGCCCTCTTTTAAGGTTTCATGAACATCAGTATTTGTATACGTTATCCAACAACTACGTTGTTTTGTTAGATTAGTGGTGTCGCTAAAAGAAAATTTTCCGGGGTTTTCATCTCCAAGTTGCTCCTCCATCGCTTCATAATTCAAGCTTCGCCCATCTACGCGTGGGGGAGTTCCCGTTTTCATTCGGCCCGATTCGAAACCTAACTGAACTAGTTGCTCTGTCAACCCCTTTACTGCCCTTTCCGCAGTACGACCTCCACCGAACGTTTTTTGTCCTATAAAAATGCGACCGTTTAAGAAAGTCCCGTTGGTTAATACAACTGATGTCGACTTAAACGAGATACCCATCTCGGTTTTTACCCCTTGTACTCTCCCATCTTTTACTGACACTTCATTGACGCTATCTTGCCAGAAGTCAATGTTCCGATTCCCTTCAAGCGCAAGGCGCCATTCGTTTGCGAATAAATTACGATCGCTTTGGCAACGTGGACTCCACATCGCTGGACCTTTTGAGCGGTTAAGCATTCTGAATTGAATCATGCTTTTATCGCTTATGATCCCTGACATGCCTCCTAACGCATCAACTTCTCTTACTATTTGTCCTTTTGCTACTCCCCCCATTGCTGGATTACAAGACATTTGGGCAATTGTTTGCATATTCATTGTAATAAGCAAAACTTTTGACCCCATTGTTGCGGCTGCGTGTGCTGCTTCACAACCAGCATGTCCTGCTCCAACTACAATTACATCGTATGTTCCGTGCATTTTTGTGGAAAATTACAAAACGTTTCACGTGGAAACTTTTATGAAAATTACAGAAAACAGTGAAAAAAAATCGAAATCGTACAATTCTTAAATTACTTTGATACTTTTTGCAAGTAATTGTTTGCTTGCTTTTTATAATAAGGATTGTAAGTGGGTAAAACAGATCGTAATACCTCAGCTTGCTTAATTTGTGGACGATTGTTGATTGTATCGAAAAAGGAAGGAGAACTAATCTTTGGAGCTTTCGCAGTTTGAGACTGTCGTTTAGGATCTTCTTCTTGTTGCTTTAAGGCTTTCTCTGATTCGAGCAAACGGGTCAAAATTTCGTTTTGACGATTAATGGTAGTTGGATTTACACGCTTGTTAACCAAGTCTGTCTCAGTTTGATCCATCTTTTCCATCAACTCGTTAACTTGCTTTTCCATTTGCTTACCAACCTCCGTTCCTTTTGCACCTTCCTGAAGCTTTTTGAGCAAACTACGGATCATAGCTTGCTCGGCAGCCATCTGAGACAATTGCTCAGACAAGGCACGACCAGTTGTACCTCCCTGAGACATTTGCCTCATTTTGCCATTCAGTTTTTTCTGCATCTCACCCATCTCGCCAGATGGGTTATCACTCTTTCCTTTTCCTTTGCCGGAGCCTGGTGAACCCATGGCGTTCATCTGCTGCTGCATATTTTTAAGGACATCACTAAGTAATAGTGCTAAGTTGTTCATTGATGTCATAGCAAACTGTTGCCTTGACGATGCTTGAGCTAATTTACGTTCTTTCAGTTGCTGAACACTTTGGTCCATGTAATACTTCATGTTAGACATTTCACGTGTTACAAACGATTGGATTTGATTCACACGTGATGCAAGGGCATTTAAACTATCCTCTACAATGCGAGCATCATCTTGAAGCTTTAACTGCTCTTGTGAGAGTTTGGTAACACGAGGGTCTTGCAAGTTTATACCTCGAAACTCTTTCATCAAACGTTCCTCACCGAACGATAAAGTAATTAGATTTTCAAGTAAACTTCGCAAATCATCCATGTTCTCCTGTAGCTCTTGAGCCTCCATTGAAGCCATTGACATCTGCATCGACTTCATCATACTACGCATTGATTTAGACGTTTTACTTTGAGAAGAAGAAGCTTTTTTACTTTGTTTCTGATCAAGTTGCTGTTTGGATTCTTGCATCTGCTGTGCAATATCTTTCTGGGTATCCTCCTGTTTATCAGGCGAGCGCAGATCGTCTTTTTCAGCTTGCTTTTCAATTTCTTTCAGCTGTTCCTGAGTCTTCTTAAAGTCCTCCATTGCTTTCTCCTGCTCTTTAGCCTGCTGTTCCTGCTCTTTAGCTTGTTGTTCTTTCTGTTCAGGACTAGCATTCTTGGCATTGTCAGGCTTGTTATTCTCTTCAGCTTCTTTCTCTTGAGCTTGAGCTTGCTTTTCGAGATCATTCATAACATTGTCCAGCTTCTGCTCAAGCTGCATTTGCTTAAAAAGCTTCATAACCCGCTCCAAATCGCGTTGCATATTCTTTTCTTTACGGCTCAATCGATCAAGCGTTTCACTTGCTTTGTCATCCTGTTTGCGCTCTAAAAGTTGCTTTAATTCTTCGTAAAGCTTTTTAGATTCAGGGTCCATTAACTCCTTAAACATCTTCTCCAACTGATCCATTTTCTGTTGCATCTGGGGATCGGTCTGAGCAAAGCGCTCTTGGGTCTGGTTCATTTTTTGAAACTGTTCCTGAAGTTGCTTGATCTGCTCAATTAGCTCTTCACGCTTCTTCAACACATCTTCTAACTGTTTTTTATCTTGGAAGTCAGTGGCTTTTTTTGTTCGAAGCCGATCTTCCATTTGATTCAGTTCTTTCTTGATCTCCTGAGTTTTACTCAATGCCTGGTCAATCTGCTCCTCAGTTTTTTCAGCCGCTTTGTCAATTTGTTGCTGCACTTCCTGATTTGATGGAATGGCAAAATTCATTGGATTGGATTTAGCTGACTTAGGACCATTGGCTCCGTCGTTATCCCAAACCTGAACAAAGTAATCAAGCCGATCTTCCTTATCCAGCTTCAGACTGTCAAGTGACCAGTTATAGGCAAAGTTCTGAGAAGTGGATGAGCGATTTACAGGAATGTCTTTACTATAAAGCGGGGATTCTTTGCCTTTACGAATGATTTTGTAAATAAGGCGTAAGCGTGTAAAGCCATAGTCATCCGATACTAAACCATTGAGGGCAATTGCGCTATAGGCTACACTATCCTGAATTTTATCAACCGAAATAGTTGGGAAACGATCAGGAATAACTTGAAGGGCGTAATTAATAGAAGAAGGTGTAGGTACCTGATCGTTTTTTAAGAGAACCGTTAACGTTGTGTTCTGCACTAAACGGCGTGAGGCTACGAATTCATTTTTGTCTGCTTGTTGGGCCAATACAGGTCGTACGCCTGGTCCAAATTGAAGAGACAATGAGTCAGTATGATCAGCTACGAAATTCCAGGTCACAACAGTTCCTTGAGGAACCAGAAGGTTACCAACGTTGGAGAGTTGCTCAGCAGGTTTGTTGAGATAGGCAGGATAAACCAGCTTTACGTTAAAGGTTAACATTGCGGGCCGATCAATTAATTCTACCTGATAATCGGAAGAGCGAAAGCCAGAAGCTTCTAAATGGAAGTCTAAATCGCGCTGGACATTATCGAACGTATACACGAAAAGCCCGTTTGATAGTTCGAGTTTAAACCGAGTTTCGTTGGTAACAAGATAAACATCCTGAGGGATAGCATCACCTTTTAAACGTACCGACAAAGGGAAATCTTCATTACGGAATGCTTTCAGCGATTTGTTTTGTACCACAAATTGAAAAGGAGCCTCTTCGGCAAACTCACGATTGTAATTTACAATTCGAGCTGATGATGTGCTAAAAAAGTCGGGATTTACCAGCAAAATTCCTGCAATCAGAGCTAAAGGGGGTAATGCAAATTTCAAGAATCGGCGATTACGATTGATCTGAATCGCATTGGAAAATCGGGTAATCAGCAACTGTTGAGATCGCTGCTGAAGGCTAGCCTGCATAAGATCGCTCTGATCAGATGAAAGCCGTTGAAGTTGTAATGTATTTAAAAGCTTATCCCCTACTTCTGGAAAAAAAGTTCCGATCTGGCGGGCTGCTTCATCATTGGACAGCGGTTTACGAAGGCCATATAAACCTAACAGGGGCTTTCCAATGAAAAGGTATAAGGTTATGAGTATGGTGAGCAAAAAGCCGAAAAACATAATAGCACGACCCGACGAGCCAAATCGTCCAACAAACTCAGCCGTGTTGATGAGCAAATAAAGAGAGCCTACTAAGGCTAAAAAAAATAAAGAACCTTTGACGAGTTGATTTTGAAAATAACGTTTCTTGTACTCCTCAATGCGTTGGAGTAGGGTATCGTATGACTGCATGGTAAGACTGGTAAAGGCTGAAAAAAGGTAATCAAATACTTAATAGTTGCTCAAAATACTGGACGACATTTGATTTAATCAGGTCTTCCTGCGCCAACAAACCAGCTTGTGGAATGGGCTTTAAAAGAGTCCACATTGGCCAACCGTCGGCATCGTAACCGTCAAAAGCATAGTACCCAGATAAACTCATAACCCGACAGACGCCAATATGTAATAGATCTTGTTTTTGCTCTTTGGAAAATCGCTTTGGGCCACGACCTAATTCCTGTATACCGATCAAAAATAGGACCGAATTCAAATCAGAGGGCCTTTTACCCACTAATGTTTCCAACTGATTCAAAAGTGAGTTCCAGGCGAAATCTGCGTCGGTAACTGACAAATTGTTAGCATCTTCCATAATCATCACTAAATTACAACTTCTAGACTAATAACGTAAATAGACTATGTTTCAATTTGTTTCAGAACTGCTTATTGACTTTTGGGACCAAGTATATCCGAACCTATGCCTTAGTTGTAAAAAGACGTTGGAAAGGCAAGAAAAGTTGCTTTGTGTACACTGTCGGATGCTGCTTCCAGAGACAGGGTATCATCGAGAAAAGGAGTCAGAACTTATAAGCAGGTTTGTTGGGAAAGTACGGGTTGAGCACGTAGCAGCCCATTATAGATTTACCAAAAAGAGTGTCGTACAGAAGTTGATTCATGAAATGAAATACAAAGACCGGCCAGCCTCAGCTGTTCTCGCAGGACAATGGTATGGTCATCAACTTCTCAGTGAATGCCCTTGGATAAACGAGATTGATTTGCTGATTGGCGTTCCGCTCCACAAAAAACGGCTACGAAAGCGCGGATATAATCAGGCTGATTGTATAGCGGAAGGATTAAGCGAAACCACCAAACTGCCAATGCGCGCTGATGTAATGGTGCGAATTAGATATAATGGCTCCCAAACGCGTAAGAATCGCTTGCAACGTTGGCTGAATGTAGAAACAGTATTTAGAGTTGCCAAGCCAGATGCAGTGATTGGGAAACACATTGCACTTGTAGATGATGTATTAACAACCGGAGCAACCATTGAGGCATGTGCCATTGAATTACACAGAGCAGGTTGCCGATCTATAAGCGTGATAACCATTGCAGCTGCACGTTGAATATAGGTTGAATTAGGATATGAAATGGTATGTTACGGCATAAAAAAAGCAGGTGGAGTGTTCCACCTGCTTTTTTTATGCCATATGGTGATTCTAACGATTCCTACCCAAACCGATCATTGCGCAACGGAATCCAATGGTGGCAGTTGCAGAATCTTGATCAAGTGATCGGCGTGTTCCTGGCGACAGCCAGTAGGCGACGTCGTTCCAAGAGCCACCCTTGTAGACCCGGATTTTATCGTCGATAATGGAGTTGCTATTCTTCTTATCGTAATTCTTAGCTTCATCCAAATACCCGTTCCGGCGAATTGGGTTCAGGTCATTAACATCCTGATAAGACAATGGACGGTAAACGTCATACACCCACTCATTTACGTTCCCTGACATATTGTACAGACCAAAGTCGTTCGGAGCGTATTTGTAAATTTCCGCAGTGATAATGGCACCGTCATTAGAACGGCCAGCAATACCAGCGTAATCACCCCGGCCACGCTTGAAGTTAGCCAGCATTTGACCCTGTTTGCGTCCCTTTTTTGGGTTCCGAACCGACGAACCATCCCAGGGATAAATCCGCTGGTTTGACTGGTTTTCGTCCAGATACTGAGTACCAATCATAGCTTTCGCGGCATACTCCCACTCAGCTTCGGTAGGCAAACGGTATTCGGGAAGCACCAAACCACTTTCAACACTCATGCGGGCTGGTGCGCCAGGTGTTGCGGTTGCTTCGGCTAAAGCTGGTTCGGCTCCTTTCTTCGACTTACGCTTCAGAGAAAATCCACCCCCTTTTTTCTTGGTTTTCTGACCCCCTTTTGCCAACTCGTTATTTACAGCTTCGGTACGCCAGGCAGCATAGTCGCTTGCCTGCACCCAAGATATGCCCACAACCGGATAATACCGGAAGGCGGGATAACGCAGGTATTGGGTAACATAGGAGTCGTTGAACGACAACTGATTGGCCCACACCGTCGTATCGGGGAGAGCCGCACGGTACGCTTCTTCGGACGAATCACGTTGAATAGCGTTCAAATATTCGAGGTAATGAACATTGGCCATTTCTGTTTCGTCCATATAGAAGGACTGAATACTAACCGTACGTTCGCGGTTATCGCGAGAGTTCATTACGTCCTCTTCCAGAGCTCCCATTGTAAACCGACCACCCTCAATGAAAACGAGGTTAGGGCCACCATTGGGTGCTTTGAAAGATTTTACCTGAAAACCTTCTTTCTGGTTGTAGGCGATACCCGTTGCCGTACTCTTCTTGCCGGGTTGCACACTAGTCGGGTGTTTCGACTTACAAGCGGCAATAGCCACTGTCGCCAACAACACATAGGCTGCACGTTGGAGCTGAGCTCGCGTGAGTTGATACTTCTTAATCATTGCGGTATCTGTGTCAATCGAAGTTGCAAAAGTAATCAATTAGTAAGGGACCCGAGAACTTGATCCATTTGTTCAACCGAATGAACGTCAGAATGAGTGAAAACAGGTCGGCCTTTCAGTTCTTTTAGCGAAAATTTCGCCGGATTCGCCCGTAGGTAGTCAATAACCTTGCCAAACCCATCGGATTTAAAGAAGCTATCAGCTCCTTTGTTGCTACCCTCGGAAGAAACGAAGTATCCCTTGAGGATATTACTTTTCAGAGTTAGTTTTTCCAGATGCAGTTTTTCAGCTTTCCACCGGACACTCACCATTTTAATGAGATTTTCAACGTCTTTTGGTAATGGACCAAATCGGTCGATTACCTCTTGCCGAAAAGCCCGTAACTCATCGTCGTTATTTATACTGTCTAAGCGAGTATATAACGCCAAACGCTCGGATATATTCGACACGTATTTGTCGGGAATAACAACCTGTAAATCGGTCTCAATAACAGTATCGGGCAAGAGGGGTTTGAACGACTCCATATTGGGAGCAAACAGGTCCTTAAACTCGGTCTCGCGGAGTTCCTGAACGGCCTCATCCAGTATCTTATGGTACATTTCATAACCAAGATCATTGATAAATCCACTCTGTTCAGCACCCAGTAAGTTCCCCGCACCACGAATGTCGAGGTCGCGCATGGCATTTTTGAAACCTTCTCCGAGCTCAGAGAAGTCTTCGAGCGTTTGAAGCCGCTTACGGGCATCTGAGGTCAATACTGAAGCTGGCGGAGTCAATAAGTAGCAAAAGGCTTTACGGTTAGAACGCCCTACCCTACCCCGCATCTGATGCAAATCCGATAAACCAAACATGTGCGCTGAGTTAATCAGAATGGTGTTGGCATTCGGAATATCCAGGCCCGATTCAATAATATTGGTTGAAACCAGCACATCGAAATCACCTTCAATGAAGCGGGTCATAACTCGTTCGAGCCTATCACCCTCCATTTGCCCATGAGCAACGGCAACCTTTGCTTCGGGAACGAGTCGTAAAATTAGATTTCCTATTGATTCGATGTCGATAATACGATTGTGAACAAAGAATACCTGTCCACCACGACGGATTTCGTAACTAATGGCATCGCGGACGGTGGCCTCGTTGAAAACGTGGACTTCAGTCGTAACGGGTTGTCGGTCGGGCGGAGGTGTGGCAATCACCGAAAGGTCGCGGGCACCCATAAGCGAAAAGTGGAGTGTGCGCGGAATGGGCGTTGCTGTGAGCGTCAAAACGTCAACATCGACCCGCATTTCTTTCAGCTTGTCTTTGGTTTTGACGCCAAATTTCTGTTCTTCATCAACAACAAGGAGTCCTAAATCCTTGAATTTTACATCCTTGTTCACAATCCGGTGGGTACCAATCAGGATCTGAATATCACCAGAAGCCACGCCTTTTTGAATTTCTTTGATCTGATTAGCCGAGCGAAAGCGGTTGATGTAATCGACTTTTACGGGGAAATCAGCAAAGCGATCTTTAAATGTTTTGTAATGCTGCATGGCCAAAATGGTTGTCGGAACCAAAATAGCCACTTGCTTATTATCGCAAACAGCCTTGAAAGCCGCCCGGATTGCCACTTCCGTTTTGCCAAAACCAACATCCCCACAAATGAGCCGATCCATCGGGTGGGGCTGTTCCATGTCATTTTTTACATCGTTGGTTGCCTTGGCCTGATCGGGGGTGTCCTCATAGATAAAGGACGATTCCAACTCTACCTGCAAGAATGTATCGCGGCTAAACGCAAAACCCGGGGCTTGCCGACGCTTGGAATACAGTATAATCAACTCCTTGGCAATGTCCTTAACCTGTTTCTTAACCCGCGACTTTTTCAGTTCCCATTCCTGTGAACCAAGTTTATTCATCGTGGGTGGGCCGCCCTCTTTTCCGCTGTATTTGGCAATTTTGTGCAGGCTGTGAATGTTGACCAGCAGTATGTCGTTGTCGCGGTAAATAAGCCGGATGGCTTCCTGTTCGCGGCCACCGGCATCAATTTTCTCAAGCCCGGCAAACCGCCCGATTCCGTGGTCAACGTGGGTCACGTAATCGCCGGGTTGAAGCGTTTTGAGTTCTCGAAGGGTAAGCGCTTTTGACTTGGAAAACTTATCCTGAACGCGGTATTTGAAGTAACGATCAAAAATCTGGTGATCGGTGAAGCAGGCAATTTTGAGGGCATCGTCCGTGAATCCCTCCCGAATACCGAGGTTGAGCGGCAGGAATTTCAGGAACGGGTCCAGCTCCTCGAAAATGGTTCGTAAGCGATCTAGTTGCTTGAATGACTCTGCCGCGATAATATTTGTATATCCTTTGGATTGATTCTCAGCGAGGTTTTCGACTAACCGCTTAAAGTCTTTGTTGAACGAGGGCTGCGGTTTCGATTGATACTGTTGGCGGGTCTCAGATTTGAAGTAAAACTTACGCCCAAATTCAATCGTTGTGAGTTGTTTTAGCTGATTCAGAAATGTTCGGCGAGTCTCAAACAACTCACTTGGGTCCGACACAACCTGCACTCCTCCACTTCCTGCTACAACTGATGCAAAGCTCTGTTCCGCTTTTTCAAAGCAGTTATCCACAATTTCCAACGTGAATTCCACATCCTTTGCCCAAACAACAGTGTTTTTGGGTAAGTAATCTAGAAATGACTCCCGAGTTTCTTCTACTAGTTTGGTCTGGATATTGGGGATAATGTTGATAAACCTAACCTCGCCTGTGGAAATCTGGGTCTCAGGGTTAAATGTTCGGATCCCTTCAATCTCATCGCCAAATAATTCGATGCGGAATGGGAACTCACTGGCAAACGAAAAGACGTCGATTATTCCCCCACGAATTGAAAATTGACCAGCTTCGTAAACAAAGTCTGTTAACTCAAATGACAAATCCTGCAGAAGTTCAGAAACAAAAGTTGTATCGAGCTTTTCGCCAACCCGAACAGTCAATGTATTGGCCTGTAACGTTCGTTTACTGACTACTTTTTCAGATAAAGCTTCTGGGTAAGTCACAATCAGCAACCCATTTTTTGGAGCTGGGTTGAGTTTGTTAAGGGCTTCCGCCCGCATCAGTACGTTGGCATTTTCAATTTCTTCGTATTGATAGGGCTTTTTGAAAGACATCGGGAAGAATAAGACTTCCTGCCCCGATATATTTTGCAGATCGTTGAAAAAGTAAGAGGCTTCATCACGGTCAGTCATCACAAAAAGGTGATTACCGCCATGAATTGTATAAATGGATGTAGCCAGAACAGCATCTAAACTACCCGCTAGTCCTTTTAGTTGAAGCCGTTGAGGTTCTGATGCTTTGCGAGTCAAAGGCTCAGCTAAAAGCTTTATAAAACTATCGTCGGTATAGAGACCGATTAATTCCTGTGCGTTCAAGACAGCCGTTTTAGGGAATACGAAAAGCCGCCAGAATCACTTCGGCGGCACTAAAATGGTAACAGTGTAAGTGTAGCAGTTGTTCCTGCCAACTTCGGTAGTGATCTATGTAAATTGCATGGATATACCTTGGACAAATTGAGGAACACTGAGGAACAGGTAATTCACTGGTAATCAGAAATGCAAAAACTGTTTTCATGTCAAATATACCGTTTGATAAAAGTAATAACATGGATAGTAAAGGTTCAGCTACAAAAGTAGCTGAACCTTTACGGCACTATAACTTTACCCACTA
>Ga0105046_10014526_pt1 | contig 12138 bp, 9 predicted proteins | sample MAT03_FD_78385 | JGI IMG/M metagenome (GOLD analysis project Ga0105046, IMG submission 78385) | Freshwater microbial communities from Lake Fryxell liftoff mats and glacier meltwater in Antarctica - MAT-03 (megahit assembly) | ecosystem: Environmental > Aquatic > Freshwater > Ice > Liftoff...
CCGGTGGTCGTTGCCGGCGCTGGCGACGGTGACGCGGAGCAACTCCGGGTACTTCGCCACGGCGCGGATGACGGCCACGCAGTAGACCAGGAACTGGGCATTATCGTGCGGGGTGTCGCCGGGGTTGAGCAGGTTCTCGCCGCTGTCCGTGGCCATGCTCCAGTTGTTGTGCTTGCCGCTGCCGTTGATGCCGGCGAACGGCTTCTCGTGCAGCAGGCAGGCCAGGTCGTACTTCTCGGCCGTCCGCCGCAGCACGTCCATGGTCAACTGGTTGTGATCGCAGGCGAGGTTGCTGTCCTCGAACAGGGGGGCGATCTCGTACTGGCTCGGCGCGACCTCATTGTGTCGCGTCTTCACCGGGATGCCCAGCTTGAACATCTCCGCCTCGGCGTCCGCCATGCACGCGATCACCCGCTCCGGGATGGTGCCGAAGTACTGGTCCTCCAACTCTTGGCCCTTGGGCGGCTTGGCCCCGAACACGGTGCGGCCGGCGTTCAGCAGGTCCGGGCGGGCGAACAGGAAGTTCTTGTCGATCAGGAAGTATTCCTGCTCCGGGCCGACGGTGGTGAACACCTTCTTGGCGTCGGTGTTGCCGAACAGCTTCAGGATGCGCATGGCCTGGATGCTCAGGGCTTCCATGCTCCGCAAGAGCGGCGTCTTCTTGTCCAGCGCCTCGCCCGTCCACGACACGAATACGGTCGGGATGACCAGCGTCGCGCCGTTCGGCGTCTCGCGGATGTACGCGGGAGACGTGGGGTCCCAGCCGGTGTACCCGCGGGCCTCGAAGGTGGCGCGGATGCCGCCGCTGGGGAAGGAGCTCGCGTCCGGCTCGCCCTTCACCAGTTCCTTGCCGCTGAACTCGGCGATGGCCCCGCCGGTGCCGGTGGGCGACAGGAAGCTGTCGTGCTTCTCGGCCGTCAGCCCGGTCATCGGCTGGAACAGGTGGGTGTAGTGGGTGGCCCCGTGTTCCAGCGCCCAGTCCTTCATAGCGCTGGCGATGGCGTCGGCGGCGGTCGGGTCGAGCGGGACGCCCAGGCGGATCGTCTTCTGGAGGGCCTTGTAGACCGGCTTCGGCAGGCGGTTCTTCTGTTCCTCCTCGTGGAACACGTTCACCCCGAACAGGTCCTTCAGGTGTTCGGTGCGGAAGTCGAGCCGGTTCAACGTGGGGCGGGCGGCGGCGATGGCCTGAATCGCCTGCTGGCGGGCACTGGTAGACATGACGGGCACGGTCTCCGAAAGATGAGTCAACGCCCCGACCACAGACCCAACCGGGGGCAGGAGAGCGGCGCACTATGCGGCCGCGAGTTGGGCTGGTTTGGGAGAGGGTAAGAAGGTTATAAGTCGGCGGATGCGGGTGGCAAGGTGCGCGCCGGGCGAACGGCGCGGCGTCAGCCCGCCGGTGCCGGGCGAGGTGAGAACCCGCGGGTTGACGCCGCGCCATTCGCCCGATGACTTCTCGGAGTTTCCCATGCGACGGATCGCGATCTTGAACCAGAAAGGCGGTGTCGGCAAGACCACCACCACGGTAAACCTCGCCGCGGCGCTGGCGGCCACCGGCCGCACCGCCTGCGTGCTGGACCTGGACCCGCAGGCGCACGCCACGACTCACCTGGGCGTCGAACCGGACGGCACCGGGCCGAGCATGTACGACGTGCTGGTGAGCAACAAGCCGATGGCCGCGATCCGGCAGACCGTGGACACGAACTTGAGCCTGTGCCCGGCCGACATCAATTTGGCCGCCGCCGAGGTGGAACTGGCTGGTGTCGTCGGCCGCGAGGTCATCCTGCGCGAGAGCCTGGCGCAGGACGACGCCCGCTTCGATTACCTGCTGATGGACTGCGGGCCGTCGCTAGGGGTGCTGACGCTGAACGCGCTGGCCGCCGCCGACGAGGTGTTCATCCCCCTTCAGCCGCACTTTCTCGCGCTGCACGGGTTAAGCAAGTTGCTGGAAACGACCGCGTTGGTGACGCGCCGGATCAACCCGAAACTACGGGTGACGGGCGTCGTCGTCTGCCTGTACGACGCGCAGACGAAGTTGGCCCAAGAAGTGGTTTCGGACTTGAAAGCCTTCCTGGACAAGAGCCGGGGGCTGAACGTGCCGTGGAGCGAGGCGACGGTGTTCGACACCCGCGTCCGGCGGAACGTCAAGTTGGCCGAGTGCCCCAGCCACGGCAAGAGCATCTTCCGCTACGCCCCGACGTGCCCCGGCGCGACCGACTACGCGGCCCTGGCGAACGAAGTCATCGGCGCGGTGGCGGTGGACGAACAGTTCCCCGCCGAGGTGCCGCAAGAACACCCGGAACCGCTGGCGATGGCGGGGTGATGTCCGTGGGTGGGCCGCACTCGCCGGGAGCGGCCCACCCGTCGCCGCTCACTTCCCGCCGGGCGGGACGTACTTGGTCAGCCAGTCGAACACTTCCTTGTGCCAGTGCTCGCTGTTCTTCGGCTTCAGCACCCAGTGGCCTTCGTCCGGGAAGTTGACGAACCGGCTGGGCACCCGTAGCCGTTGCAGCGCGGTGAACAACTCGTGCCCCTGCCCGATGGGGCAGCGGAAGTCGTTGTCGTTGTGGATCACCAGCATCGGCGTCTTGTGCTTGCCCAACTCCTTCGCCCGCTTGTGCGGGCTGAACTCGCTGTAGCTGCCCGGCTTCTCCCACGGCAACCCCTGGTGTTCCCACTCGTCGAACCAGAGTTCGTCGGTGGTGCCCCACATGCTCTCGAAGTTCCACACGCTGCAATGCGTGATGAGGCATTTGAACCGCTTGCTGATGTCGTTCACGGCGAACCAGTCCATCATGTATCCGCCGAAGCTGGCACCGGCCCCGCCGATGCGGTCCTTATCGACGAACGGCAGTTTCTCGACGTAATCCAACCCGGCGACGAGGTCGCGGTAGCACTTGCCGCCCCAGTCGCCGGAGATGTCATCGACGAACTTCTGGCCGAAGCCGGTGCTGCCGCGCGGGTTCGGCAGGGCCACGACGTACCCCTGCGCGGCCCACATCTGAGGGTTCCAGCGGAAGCTCCAGGCGTCCTCCCATGCCCCCTGTGGCCCGCCGTGGACGAGGTACACGACCGGCCACTTCTTCTTGTCGTCGAAGCCCGGCGGCTTCAGAATCCACATCTGCATGTCCCCGCCTTCGACCTTCACTTTCACCGACTCCGGTCGCGGCCGGTCCATCTCCGCGAGCAGCGTGTCGTTGTCGTGGCTCAGTTTGGCTTCGACTAGCTTGCCCGTCGCGGTGCTGCCCGCCCATACGTCCGCCGGGGCGGTCATCGACACATGGGTGAAGTTGAACGCTTTCCCGTCGGCCGAAAAGTTCATCCCACCGGCCGACCCGAACGCGAGCGGCTCCTGTGTGATCTCACCGCCGGCCGCGATCGGGGCGTAGTGGATGAACGCCCGGCCGTCGGCCTCGGCGATGAACCCTAACCGCGTCGGCGTCTGCCAGGCGATGTCGCCGACCGAGATGTCCTTGTGTCCGGTCACGTTCACCGCTTTCCCGGCGAAGGTGCCGTCCGGCTTCACGTCCACGACCAGGATGTCCCACTTGTCGGCTTCGTACCCGGCCTTCTTCTGCGCGCGGTACGCCAGCTTCTTCCCGTCCGGGCTGAACGCCGGGCCGTTGTCGGCCGCCTTGTTATCGCCGGTCAGCGTCTCCCACTTGGTGGCCTTGTTGTCGAGGCTCACCCGGCACAGGTCGTAGTTGGTGCTCCACGCCTCGGTGCCGTCGCCCGGCGCGGCGGCGAACACGAGATGCTGGCTGTCCGGGGTGAAGGTGAAGTCGTCGCCGACGCTGAAGGTGCTGCTGTTCGGGTAGGCGTCGCGGTCGCCGGGGGTGCAGTCGTGCGGCGCGCCCCAATTACCCGCCTTCGCGTCCCAGGCGATCACGAACAGGTGCCCCCGTTTGTCTTCGACGTAGCTGTCCCAGTGGCGGTAGAAGAGCTTGGTGAACGTCTTCGCCTTCACGGGGCTTTTCTCGCGGGCTTCGTCCTTCTCCTTGTTCTTCTTGTCCGACTCGGCGAACGGCAACTCGCTGAACTCCGGGTAGACGCTGGACACGAACGCGATGTGCCGGCTGTCCGGTGCCCAGATCGCCGTGCCCGCGCCGGTGCTGATGTCGGTCAGGCGGACGGCCTCCCCGCCGGCGAATGGCTGGATGACCCACAACTGCGACGAACCGGAGCGATTGGACTCGAACAAGATGGCGGTGCCGTCCGGACTCCAGCGCGGGTGGCCGTCCTTCTTGCCGTTCGGGTTGGTCAGTTGCTTCGGCGGGGTCTTGCCGTCGGCCGCCGCGAGGAACAGGGCGGTGCTGCTGGCGTTCGCGTCGAAGTCCACCGTCGTCACCTGATAGACGACGAACTTGCCGTCCGGCGAGATGCGCGGGTCGGCCACCCGCTTCAACTTGAAGAGGTCGGCGATTCGCATCGGCCGCTTGGCCGGCGGGTCGGCGGCATCGACGAGGGCCGCGCACACGGCGACGGCGACGAGCACCAGCAGCAACTTCATGGCAGCATCTCCGGAGGGGAACGAACGGGGATTGTATCGCGGGGCGGCTCCCCGTGCCCGGTGTCGGTGAAACGGGTCCGGCCGCGGAGTCGAATCAACGCGGTATTTCACCACTTGACACGCAGAGAACAAAGTATAACTTAAAACTGAGTTAGTTTTACTTCGTGAAGCCATAGGTGTCGCCATGACTCAATCCCGTCGCCGCTCCGCCTTCACGCTCATCGAACTGCTAGTGGTGATCGCCATCATCGCCATCTTGATCGGGCTACTACTGCCGGCCGTGCAGAAAGTCCGCGACGCCGCCGCCCGCATGCAGAGCCAGAACAACCTGAAGCAACTCGGCCTCGCGCTGCACAACTTCGAAGGGGCGAACAACCGGTTCCCCGGAATGGCCGCCGCCTCGGGTGCCAACGGCAGCTCGTTCGGCTGGTCGGTCCACGCCCAGTTGCTGCCGTACATCGAGCAGGAGAACCTGGGCCGACAGCTCGACCTCAATCAGCCGCTGTTCACGGGCGTGTTCCCGGTGCCGGGGCTGACGATCAACCCGCCCTTCGCGGCGGCCGCCGCCACCCCGGTGAAGACGTTCCTCTGCCCCGGCGACGGGCAGAACCCCCTGTTCACCACCGTCACCGGCGGGGGCACCCAGGCGGGCACGAACTATGTGGTCAACCTCGGCTCCGGTCTGGCCGGGCCGGGGGCCGGCCCGAACGGGTACGACACCCGCTTCCCCACCGACGGCATGTTCTACTACGGCCCCGGCGTGGCGCACGGGGGGATCACTGACGGCACGAGCAACACCATGTTCATGAGTCAGACCCTGCTCGGCGACAACAGCCCGCGGGCCACCCGCCCGTACTCCTCCCTCAGCCCGCGGGAGATCCAGCGGACGCTCGGCAGCTACAGCCCGCGAGGGCTATTCACCGGCTCGGGCGGCACCGCCCCTGGATTCGGGGCCAACCCGGCCATCACCCCCGGCGAGCACGTGAACGTCACCCTGTGGGCGGGCAACCGCGGCGGGTCGTGGGTGTGGGGGAACGCGTCGGTGAATGGGTACACCGCCGCCCTCCCGCCGAACGCTCCGGTGCCGGACACGGTCGCCCACGGCATGGGGTGGGTGAGTGCCCGCAGCAACTTCAGCGGCGGGGTGAACGTGGCCCTGGCCGACGGCAGCGTGCGGTTCGTCCGCAACGGCATCGACCTGGCCACCTGGCGGGGGCTGGCCACCCGCGCCGGCGGCGAAGTCCTCGGCGACTACTAATCTGAGCTTCCCACACACGGAACCCACCCATGACTTTCCTGCTCGCTCTCGCCTTCACGCTGTCGGCCCCGGTCGGGGCCGACACTTGGCCCGGCTTCCGCGGCGACGGGTCCAGCCGCACCCCGGCGAAGTTGCCCGACTCGTGGTCGCCCACCGAGAACCTCGCGTGGCGGGTGAAGACGCCCGGCTACGGCCAGTCCGCGCCGGTCGTGTGGAAGGGGAACGTGTACGTCACCAGCGTCGAGGGCGAGCAGAAGGAGAAGCTGCACGTCGTCTGCTTCGCGGCCGCCGACGGCAAGAGGAAGTGGGCGAAGACGTTCGACGCCACGCAGAAGGGCAAGAACAACCCGATGATGAGTCGGGCGGCGGGTACTCCGGTGGCCGACGCCGACGGGGTGTACGCGCTGTTCGAGAGCGGCGACCTGGTCGCCCTGTCGCACGCCGGCGAGGTCCGCTGGGAGCGGCACTTCAGCACGGAATTCGGCGAGCTGAAGAACAACCACGGCCTGGGCAGCTCGCCGGCGCAGACCGACGACGCGGTGATCGTGCTGCTGGACCATCAAGGGCCGTCGAAGCTGCTGGCGGTGCGGAAGGGTGACGGCAAGGACGTGTGGACCGCCGACCGGCCGGCGCGGTCGTCGTGGACCAGCCCCATCGTGGTACGGGATCAGGTCGTGGTCAGCAGTTCCGGGGCCGTCACCGGGTACGACGCGGGGACGGGCAAGCGCCTGTGGGAGTTGACTGGCGTGGTCGGTAACACCATCCCTTCGCCCACCTTCGACGGCACGGCGGTGTACGTCGCGGCCGGGGAAAACCGGATGAAACCGGACGCCGACGCCACGTCCAAATCGAACTGCCGGATCGACCTGACCGGCACCCGCGACGGGTACGAGGTGACGTGGCGGGCGAAGAAGCTGGCCACCGGCACCGCCAGCCCGGTCGTCCACGCCGGGCACGCCTACTTCGTGGACAAGGTCGGGTTCGTGTCGTGCCTGGACGCCAAGACCGGCGAACTGAAGTACCGCGAGCGGCTGGACAACCAGCAGTGGGCCACCCCCATCGCCAGCGGCGACCGCGTCTACTTCTTCGGCAAGGACGGGACGACGACGGTGCTGAAGGCCGGGCCGACGCACGAGGTGCTGGCCCGCAACCGCCTGTGGTCGGCGGACGACTTCGCCAAGCGGAAGGACGACGAGAAGAAACAGGCGGCGGCCACGCTGCCGAAGCCGCCGGCGGGCGGGAAGGGGCCGGGCGGTGGCCCGCCGCTGCCGAAGGAGGAACTCGACGCGGCCCGCTACTCGGCCGTCGGCGACGTGGTGTACGGGGCGGCGGCGGTGGACGGCACGATCTTCCTCCGCACCGGCACGGAGCTATTCTGCATCCGCGCGAAGTGACCCAGCCGAACGCTGGACCGGACGGGCGTGGTGCGGTATCGTATCCTGTACGAAGCCCACCCCGCCCACGAGGTGCCTCATGCCTCGCCCGTCCCGCCGCGACATGCTCAAAGTCGGAAGCCTGTCCGCCCTCGGCCTCACGTTGCCGGGGCTGCTCCACGCCGAGTCGCCGAGTCGCCGCCCGAAGTCGTGCATCTTCATTTACCAATACGGCGGCTTGAGCCAGCTCGATTCGTGGGACCCGAAGCCGGACGCGCCGGCCGAGTTGCGCGGGCCGTACAAGCCCATCGCCACCCGAACGCCGGGGTTCCGCGTCGGCGAACTGATGCCCAAACTGGCCGCCCGATCCGACAAGTACGCCGTCATCCGGTCGATGACGCACACGCAACCGCTGCACCACTTCGCCAACGCGATGCTGCTGGCCGGCATCGCCAAGCCGGACGCCGACGCGCCGTCGTTCGGGGCGGTGGTGTCGAAGTTGAAGCCGAGCGGCGGGAGCCTGCCGTCGAACGTGTGGCTGCAAAAGTTCGGCGGCGGCGCGGCCCCGCCCGACCCGACGTACCTGACCGGCGGATTCCTCGGCGCGACGCACGCGCCCCTACTGCTCGGCGTCAGCCACGACGACAACCCGGCGAACCCCAACCACAAGCTCCGCGTGTTCGAAACTGACAGCACGGTGTCAGCGGAGCGGACGGCCGGGCGGCGGGAGTTGCTGACGAAGTTGGACGCCGGCCCGCCGCACCTCGGCCCACATACCGACACCTACCGCGCGAAGGCGTTCGACCTGCTCACCGGCCCGACCGCCCGCCGGGCGTTCGACATCGACAAGGAGTCGCCGACCCTGCGGGACCGCTACGGCCGCAACCCCCTCGGCCAGAACCTGATCCTCGCGCGGCGGCTGGTGGAGGCGGGCGTCCGGCTGGTGTCGGTGGTGGCGTGGACGGGGATGAAGCCGGGCGAGAAGTTCCTGAGCGTGGAGACGTGGGACATGCACGGGAACGCCGGCGTCGGCATCTTCGATGACGGGTGGAACGGCCTCGGCTTCGCCCTGCCCCGCTGCGACCAAGCCGTGTCGGTGCTGCTCGACGATTTGGAGGATCGCGGCTTGCTGGACGATACTCTGGTGGTGCTGGTCGGCGAGTTCGGCCGCACCCCGCGCATTAGCAAGGGCGGCTCGGCGATGGGCCGCGACCACTGGCCGCACTGCTACTCGGCGATGCTGGCCGGCGGCGGGGTGAAGGGCGGCACCGTGTACGGGGCCAGCGACAAGACGGCCGCGTATGTGAAGGACGACCCGGTGACGCTGGAGGACTTCAGCGCCACGCTGTATCACGCGATGGGCATCGACCCGGCCACGCGGCTCAGCCCCGACGGCTTCACCAAGCCCGCGAGCAGCGGGCGGGTGATCGACGCGCTGGTGTGAGGAACACCACCTTCCACTGAACCCCGCTCCCGTCGGGTCACTCGTCATCGCGTCGTGCGTCCGTTGACCGGTTCGTCCGCGCGGGGTATATGTTCAATACCGAGGAGGGGTGTTGGCGGAGGCTCACGGTTGAGCCACCGGTAGCCAGGATCAGCCGATGAGTGCCACTGACCCCGACGCCGGAGACCCACCCGATCCGCTGCCGTCTGGACCGTTGACCGTCCGTCCCCGCAACGGCAACCGAGTGCCTTTGGTGATCGGCGACCACGCCACCGGCCGACAAGGCGAGCGATTGGTTTCGGTGGACGACATCATCGCGGCCATCGAGTTCCCGACTCGGACAGGTTTGAAAACGCAGCCCGGCCGAAAGCGGGTGGCCCGCACCGAACGGGGCCGCGAAGTGCATGTGGTGTACGAGGAATGGGACGACGGCACCGTCTACGTTGTCACGACGTTCCGCTACCCCTGACCCGGAGGTCTGGTGACATGCAGAAGTTCAACCCGTGGGTCCAGATCTCCGTCAGCCCGCGAACCGGGAAAATCGAGGCGGCCTACATCCGCCTCCGCGACGGCGTGACGCACGAGACCCGCGACGCGGACGACGCCGGCAACGCCTTCGCCGACTACGGCGCGGATGGCGTGTTGCTGGGAATTGAAATTCTCGCCCCTTGTACGGCAAGCGCCCTCGACCGGATCACCCGCGACGAACCGGAGCCATACCGGAGCGTCAGCCGATACACCCCGCACGAACTCGTCTGCCCTTGACCGCGCTCGCACGCTAACGGCGACGACACGAACCGCTGAACCGCGACATTTTCCCCGAAGTGTCTTCCGGCCGGCGAACTCGCCGCTACAATGCTTGTCTGTTGATAAATCGGGACAGCGCGCCGCACTTCTCGCGGTCCCACGTCCCCTCCGCCGATCTCCGCTCCTCGTTCGACCCCGGCCCCGCGTCGGGGCAAAGGGTCCGTTTCTTGTCCGACACGACCACCGTTAGCACCCCGTCCGCGTTCACCGCCCTCGGTCTGAACGAAACGCTCGTGGCCCACGTCACCGACGCCGGGTACACCGAACCGACGCCCATCCAGGCGGCCGCGATTCCGGCGATTCTGGCCGGCCGCGACGTGATCGGTCTGGCCGCCACCGGCACCGGCAAGACGGCCGCCTTCGGGCTGCCGCTGCTGCACCGGCTGGCCGCCGCGCCCGACCGCGCCCGGCCGTCCGCCCTCGTGCTAGTGCCCACCCGCGAACTCGCCATCCAGGTCGCCAAGGCCGTCGGCGAGTACGGCGCGCCGCTGAAGATCAAGACCACGGCCGTCTACGGCGGGTCCGGGTACGCCGACCAAATCCGCGCCCTGCGGAACAACTGCGACATCGTCATCGCCACGCCCGGCCGCGCCCTCGACCACCTGAAACGCGGCACGATGGACCTGACCGGCATTCGCACCGTGATTCTGGACGAAGCCGACGAGATGCTGGACATGGGCTTCGCCGACGACCTGGACGCCATCCTGACGGCCACGCCCGCCACCCGGCAGACGCTGCTGTTCTCGGCGACCATGCCGCCGCGGATCGCGCAGATCGCGCAGAAGCACCTGCGGAACCCGGAGCGGATCGAGATCGCCCGCCCGAAGACGGCCGCCGGGGAAGCCCCGAAGGTCCGCGAGCGGGTGGTGATGGTCCGCCGCGAACTGAAGCCGCTGGCCCTGGCCCGCGTGCTGTCGCACGAAGGCGCGACCTCCGCCCTGGTGTTCGTCCGCACCCGCGCCGACGCCGACGGGTTGGCCGACGACCTGCTCAACGCCGGCTTCCGCACCGAGTCCATCCACGGCGGATTGACGCAGGAGCAGCGGGACCGCGTGATGCAGAAGTTCCGCAGCGGGGCGGTGCCGGTGCTGGTCGCCACCGACGTGGCGGCGCGCGGCCTGGACATTGACCACCTGTCGCACGTCGTCAACTTCAATGTGCCGGAGTCGCCCGACACCTACACCCACCGCATCGGCCGCGTCGGGAGGGCCGGGCGGGAAGGGGTGGCCATCACCCTGGCCGACCCGCGCGAAAAGTACCTACTGCAAGCCGTGGAGCGGATGATCGGCCGGCGGCTGATCCCGGCGAACGTGCCCACCAAGGCCGAGATTCGCGCCAAGCGGCTGGACCGCACCCGCGACACCATCGCCGAGATGATGATCGCCGGCGGGTTGGAGGAGTTCAAGAAGACGCTCGAACCGCTTCTGACCGGGGGCGAACCGCTGGACGTGGCGGCGGCCGTACTGGCCGTGTTGGCGAAAGCCACGCACCCGGTGGACGCCGCCCCGGACATCCTGCCCATCGCCGGGCCGAACGGACCGAATGGGCCGAACCGCCCGCCGCACAGCCCGCACGCGCCGCGGCAGCGCATCGTCGGGTCGAAGCCGGAGCACCGTCGCCCGGAGGGGAACGGGCCGCGCGGGGCGATGGTGCGGCTGTGGATCGGCGTCGGCAAGCAGGCGGGCGTCGGCCGACGGGAGTTGCTCAACGCCTTGCAAGACGAGCTGGGGTTGAGCGGCCGCGACCTGGGCAGCATCGACATCCTGGACCGGCACAGCACCGTGGACGTGCCCGGCGAGTTGGCCGAGTACGCCGTCACGACGCTGAACAACATGCGGTGGAACGGCAAGTCCGTCCCGGCCCGGCTGGACGCCGCCGCCGCCCCTGCCGGCCGGCGGTGAGGCTAGTGGCACCGGCCTCCGAACCGGTGTTGCTTCAGTGCTTCTTGGTAGGGGCACCCCTCGTGGGTGCCCTTCTCGTTCCGGTGGGCACCCACGAGGGGTGCCCCTACCAAAAAGACACCGGCTCGGTGGCCGGTGCCACAAAAGGAAAGCCCAGCAGCGCATCGGCCCCTGCCTGACACCTTCGGCCCGTTGGCCTCCCATTTCCGCCGCCCCCGTGTGTACAATCCCCCAGCCGTTCCGCCTCCCGTGGAGATTCCCATGCGCCGCCTCGCACTGTTCTGCCTGCCGCTCTTCGCCCTGTCCGCCGTCGCCGCCGACAAGGGGTTCGACAAGGCCGTCTCCAAGGTGACGGCCACGTTCCACCCGGCCGAGGCCAAACCCGGCCAGACGGTGACACTCAAACTGACCGTCGAACTGACGCCAGGCTACCACACTTACCCGCTCGTCCAGACCGACCCGAAGGCGAAGTCGATGGTCAACAAGGTGACGTTCCCGGCCGCCGGCGCGGTGGTGTTCGTCGGCGAAGCGACCGACCCGGCCGGCGGGGAGGTGGTGGCCGAACCGCTGCTCGGCATCACGGCCATGAAGCACCTGTCCGGCACCGTGGTGTACGAGCGGGCGGCGGTGGTGTCGCCGACGGCCACGGCCGGCAAGGTGACGGTGACGGTGCCCAAGTTTTCGGTCAGCGTGTGCGACAAGGACAACTGCTTCCCGCCGAAGACGCTGACGCCCGAAGCGACCCTGACCGTCCTCGCCGGCCCGCCCGTGCCGGTGGACGCCAAGTACGCCGCCGAGGTGAAAGCCGCCGCCGAGAAGAAGTGATGCCTTGGTCCGAGCCGGAA
>Ga0105046_10014527_pt1 | contig 12138 bp, 15 predicted proteins | sample MAT03_FD_78385 | JGI IMG/M metagenome (GOLD analysis project Ga0105046, IMG submission 78385) | Freshwater microbial communities from Lake Fryxell liftoff mats and glacier meltwater in Antarctica - MAT-03 (megahit assembly) | ecosystem: Environmental > Aquatic > Freshwater > Ice > Liftoff...
AAACTTTGAATTGGAGATGTTTTATTGCGTCTATTTACTTACTATTTTATTTACTCTCTATTTTTTGAAATAGCCCTGCCTTTGCAAGGGGAGATTAAGAGGGGTGAAGTAGAGATTTATATGAGACAAGAGACTTCTCAGATTCTCTCTTAATCACCTAGAAATCTCACATCAATGTTTTTAAGTTCATATTTCTAGTGAGTTAATTCCTATCTTCAAAACTTTTAGCATATAGCCGAAAGATCTTTCCTCAGTATAATCAAACTTTGTAATCATTTTCTCCAATAATTTATTTAACTCCACTAGAGTTTTTTCTTGAAGCATCCTACAAATATCTTGTCCAAGTAAATAGATATGTGCATCAAGAAATTTAACTTTTCCACAAGAAAGCTCATCTACTAATTCACTATAAACTCGATCATAATCTTCATACTTCGACAAAATAAATTCAATATCTTCTAAATCTTTTTTTGTACGCTCTCCGCGATCGCCCCAAGCAAAAAATTTGAGAACTATAAAAGATGGAGTATTAATTACTTGAATTTCTAAATCATCAATATTAATAGTTATGGCATGAGAGAGCGCTTCATTAAAGCCCAAAACGCTCATGGGCTTGCCACTATCAGCCCAAATAATTTGTTGGTTAGGTTCACCAATTGCGCCAAAAGGGACGATATCAACATCGATATCAGTTTCAATATGTTTAAATCTATGAGCAGTTTTTGTGGATTTAAAGATTGGAGGATTGCCATCTATTAAGGCTTCACCTAGTTTTTGATAAGTTTCCCAGCTATCTATTGATATTGCCACGTCCCAGTCTTTTGTTCCTCTGCCTTCTCCAAATTTTCGATCAAATATGATTAACCTAGCTCCCGCACCAACTAAAATCATTGGTAAATACAGTGTTTTTACGATGGCTGTTAGGTCAGCTAAAACGTTTTTCTCCTTAGAATCAATCATTGCCTTTGAGCTACTTCCTCAATATATTTATCAAAAACAAGTTGAGCAGTTTCTTTCAAACGACTATTACCAGTCCAAACTAATTCTGCATGAATTAGTAGTGGGTGGGCAATATCCTTTGTCAATAGTCCGTATTTTCCTTGTTGATATTCATCATCACCAAAACCTTTGATCAACACAATGTTGCCATCAGGATTAGGCTTAAGCTTTAGTTTGATTAATGTCTGGGACGGATTAACATTTTTCTTGAGATGGAGAGTTGTGCTAATCGGGCGAAGTTGTTTAGTTATTATCGAAGCTCCAAGTTCTCCACCTATTAGATAGCCACATATATCTGCATAATCTTTAATGTCAGATTCGATTTCTGAGAAGTTCCGTTTTACACTAGAGCTATATGTATTGATAAGTAACTTCGCCCTTAATCTTTCTGCATATCCTAATTCCCATCGCTCAAGAAGCTTAGTATAGTCAATAATTTCATAGCCTTCTTTCTTTCGTCTAATGTAATCTAGCTCTTGAAGTTTTTTAAAGGTACTATTTACTGTTTTTAAGGTGACACCCGAAGTATAGCTAATCTTCTCATCAAGATTATTATTTGTTGAAATGTGCTCTTGATGAATAAGCAAGGCATACATAACTTGTAATGCCGAAGCCGTAATTTCTAAAGATTTATTTGCATTTTCTTTTAAAGTTTGATTGCGAATAATCATATAAATTCCTGAACTATTGAGATAGACACTTCCATTAATATCAATAAATTCAATGTTTCTTTCTAATAGCTGGTCTATAACCTGAGTGGATAAATTACGAGTAACTAATAAAGGTCTTTGTTTACCATTGAGTCTTTTCTCTAAGTTGGCAAAATATTCGGCAACTTGCTCAACTATGTCATTTGTTATCCCAGTTTTGATTTCACATATATAGTTAGTTGTCTTATGAGATGTACTAATTATTAACTCCCCATTAGCCAAAACTTCACTAGAAAAATAAGGTTCAACTTGAATCGTCTTAGATGTACTAATTATTAACTCCCCATCAGCCAAAACTTCACTAGAAAAATAAGGTTCAACTTGAATCGTCGCCTTTATGTTGGGTAATGATTCTAGGAATATCAGACATTTTTGGAAGAATGGATTTTTGGGGTACATGAAGTTTTTTCACTTAACCTTGACTGAGTTTAATTATACCCCGCGAAGTCTTCACCTTCCACCGCCATTTCGATCAGCTAGTTTTATTGTTCAAAAACCGATAGTGATCCACGAGGATGACAAGATATTTGCAGGTGTGCTTGGTCAGTAAATTGCTCAGATATTGATTTTTGTTTTTGGGACAATTGAGCAATCAAGAAAAATGGAATGGCAAAAATATCTTGCATGAAAATAACGATTTTAACGATTGTTTTGAAAATATTTTATATTAGTAAATAATCTACATAACCTATGCCCAGCTATGATCTAGATTCACCAGTACTTCTAGATCATCACCGCAAAATTTTTCAAATAGCGATCGCTAATTTATGCCAAGAAATCTCCACCAACCTTTGGTCAGAAAACTGAAGATCATTTTGGTTTAGGCTCTTTAGCTAACCTCTGGGGTAATATTTAGTGAAGTCCCTTATTTTGAAACTTTGCACAATTTAACAATTGGAATTATGAGGATTAGAAATCATTTAACAGCCATCATCTTTGTCGCAACAGGCGGATTTTCGATCTTTGCTCAGTCAGCTTGGGGTAGTTCGGCGATCGCAGTTGGAAAAATTGCCAAAGCGGTTACTGTCTTGATTACTGCTCCTCAATCTAATGGTTCTGGAGTTTTAATTCAAAAGGATGGCAATAGTTACACAGTTTTGACAGTTGCCCACGTTGTTAACGATCAACTTCAACCCCTATCTATTACCACCGAGGACGGTCAAAAATATCAGAGTACAAATATCAACGCCACCAAAGATACGGATTTAGCCGTAGTTAAGTTTGAAAGTAAGACCAGCTACCAAATTGTAAAGTTAGGAGATGTAGCTAAATCTTCGGAAGGTTCCATAGTCTATGTGTCTGGCTTTCCCTCCACAACTCAAGTAATCACAGATACGATTTATAACTTCACAGAGGGTAAAGTAACGGCAAATGCTTCTCGTCCCTTGTCCCTTGGCTATGCCCTTGTCTATAGCAACAATACTCTACCCGGAATGAGTGGAGGACCAGTTTTTAACACCGATGGCGAACTAGTGGCAGTTCATGGACGGGGAGATTTTCAGGAAAGTAGCAAGAAATCTGACATTAACGAAAATGTACGGATCAAAACTGGGTTTAATCTTGGTATCCCCATATCAACGGTGCTGAAATTATCTAGTGGTTTGGGTTTAAGCTTTTCAAGTGCGATCGCCTCTGCCAGTTTAAATAAGCTACCATCTGCATCTACCGCTCCTGTGACAATCGCCCCTAAACCTGATGACTTCTTTTTACAGGGAGTTGATCGCTTCCGTCGAGGTGATTGGGAGGGAGCAATTGGGATGATGGATCAGGCGATTCAATTAAATCCTAAATATCTGCGGGCTTATACGGCTAGGGGTGCAGCTAACTATATGCTAAATCGGGTCGCCAATGGACTAATGGATATGGAGAGTGCGATCGCCATTGATCCTAAATATGCTACTGCTTATGTTGGCAAATGTTTTTTGCAGAACGAACTCCAACAATGGTTACAGGCTCTGGAAAATTGCGATCGCGCCTTAGATTTAGATCCAAAATTATCAATCGCCTATAATGTCCGAGGTTTACTTAATGCTAATCTCGGAAAGTTAACGCCCGCAGAAAATGATTTATTAAGAGCGATCAAGCTTGATCCAAATTCTTACTATGCTTATAACAACCTCAGCATAGTTTACGCCGCCCGTAATAATCTCCAAGCTGCATTGAAGTACATTACCCTGGCTATGCAGAGAAACCCTCAGTCCGCAGGCAGCCGAGTGATCTATGGGCAGCTATTGGTTTTTAGTAAAGATTACCAACAGGCAATTAGCATTCTAAATCAAGCGATCGCCATTAATCCCAGAATTAGTAGTGCTTTCGAGTATCGGGCTGCGGCTTATCTAGGGCTTGGTAATATTAGGCAGGCTCAAATTGATGCTCAGATCGCCCAAAATCTTGCAGAATCATCACCCCAAGGCTTTATTGAAGACCTAAGTTTTCTCAACCAATAGTCAATTTTTATTTAAATATTTCATACACTCGACTATTTTAGGACTTAGGCAGTATACAACCCAAATCTGACATTAAAGAAATCGCTACAAAAATAGAAAAAACCAGAAAGTCTGCAATCAAGAGCTACAATCACTAGCAAGTCAAGATTTTGCCTGTCAAGCCGATGCCTTAGCTGATACGGAAAGACTATCAAAAAAGTTTAAGTGGCATCAACTTTCAGATATTCAGATAGTAGAAAACGCCACTATTCTAAAACGCCACTATTTTAAACGGGGCAAGCCTAAGCCTGAAGCCATAACTGTCAGTATCAGTTATCGGGTTAATGCCAAGGTTACGCCTTTAGAAGCTGAAATTTCAAATCTATACATTGGCTGTAGCAGGTTTATTTTAGTTACAAATATCCTTGGTTCTTCAGAATTCACTTTGTTGATCTTCACGGCGTTAATGAGGTTGTTAATTTATCGCCTGCTCGATTGCATATTCTAAGTTTCTGCTCTTATGAATGCCAACGCTACTATCTATTCCCTGCAAAGATTTCATAATTATTTTTACCTCCCCATTTAGATCGGAATGTGGGCTGCAACCTAGGTATCTTAAGTTTACCGATGCTTACTTACTAGACTTACGCATCCAAACTTCTCTTAGGTTCTAACCTCCATCTCTAAATCCCATTCTACCAAGGCAAAAGGCGTAGAATTTTTTCATGGTTCCTTTTGAAAATATGCCATTGGGTAGAGACGAATTCTAGGCTTCAGGGACTAAGCTGATTGACATTCCAGCACTATAATCTTGGACATACAAGCCATGTCTGAACCAATTAAAGAAAGAATTAATACTAATCTTGAGAAAGCTAAAGAAGAAGGAAAATATAGAGTTGGCAACATTCAAGAAATTGTCAGAGATGCAGTTTCCCAAGCTGTTTCCGAACTCAAGGAAGGGTCAGAAGAAATTGGCAGCATTATCAAAAGTGCAGTTTCCAGTACGATCGCCGACTTAAAACTAAGAGGACGGCGTGATCCTGATGAAATATCAGCTTCTATTACTGGAGCGATCAGGGGTAGCACCGAGCAGAAACAACAAGAAATTGCTCAACATCGAGCCAGACTCCAACAACTTCAGGCTCAGATTGATGAACAACAACGTCAATTGGATAATGAAATTAATGGCGTCCTAGTTGATATCCATAATGAAGATACACCTGAAGACGGAATGAAATTAGCGGTGAGCCAAGCCATTGGTACCGTTATGGAAGAACAACAGTCGGGGGTCTTACAACAGCAATATCTTAAACTTAAAGCTCAGTTAGCGATATTGGATGAGAAGTTGCAAGCTCGCTATGGCAATCGCTACGTTGAAGTCAAAGATCAATGGGAAAATGCCAAGGTTTGGTACGAAAAAACTAAAGCTGAAGCTGAAGCGAATGGAACTATCCCCTTGCACCAAAAGCAATCACAATTGGAAAGCAATTTGGGCAACTTAGGAGAAACAGTTGCTCGTAAAGAACATGAAGTTAAGGAAAAATTAACAGATATTATTCAAGACTTTTGGCAAGCCAAGGGTTTGGGAAACCAAAGTAAACGTTAATCACATCTACCCAAACTACTAGAAATTACTTAGGAGATTAATTATGAAAATATTGCAAATTGTTTTAGGAGTTTTGATTCCCCCTGTAGGTGTTTTTCTCACATACGGCATTAGCACCACCTTGTTGATTAATATCTTACTCACATTTTTAGGCTATATCCCAGGATGTATCCATGCTGTGTGGGCGATCGTTAAGTATCAAGAACAGGCAACAAATATCTAATTACCGAACTTATAAAAATTTATTAGGAGAAAAAATATGATGGCATACCTTGTGACGATTTTAGCAACTGGCTTAGGGCTATTGGTCGTAGATACTCTAGTTCCAGGTGTTGATATTGCTAACTTTCCCTCGGCTTTGATTGCCGCGATCATTATCGGATTGGTTAACTCCTCTATCAGACCAATACTTGCAGCTTTATCGCTTCCGCTTACCTTTTTGACTTTGGGAGGATTCTCCTTAATTGTAAATGGATTCTGTCTGTGGCTAGCTTCTCTTTTTGCTCCAGGTTTCAGTATGAGTGGACTGATAGCATTTATCCTTGCTCCCGTTATTCTATCTTTTACAAGTACTTTCTTAAACAAGTATTTTGCCGAAAGAGCGATCGCCTAATCTATTCTTACAAATTCTTTAGTTTATAGGAGTAAAAGATGAAATTTTTCCAAAATGTCCGCAATCTGATGTCTATATTAGCTTTAGTGCTAATCCTGAGTTTTACAACTGCCTGTGGAACTAGTTCAACTAATCAGGCGGCAGTTCGTACTGTTAATCCTGTTCAATTAAATCAACAACAAAATCAGTACGGGCAGCTAGCTCGAGGCAACTCTACCCAAGGGCAGAACTTTGGTGATTGGGTAATCTCGGCTAGTAAGGGCTTGATTAAGGATGTCTATGTCCGTGATAACAACAAATTGGGAGTTGTGATTTCTCCAAAAGTTTTGCCTACGGACGTCAAAAATCTGGCGAAGTCCCTAGCCCAAGGTTTCCATCAGAACTTTCCTGACCAAGATTTGACTGTTTTAATCTATGCCCCAGACAAACAGCTTATTCTCACTGCCCGTTACGACATCCAGTCCAAACAGGTTGAATATCAGCAACCTAGTTAAAATCCAGATCATTTTTTAGATTTATCAACTTACTAAAAAAGAGAGGGAACTTGATCTTGTATCCCTCTTTAATTTTAGGAATAGCATATCAAATCACAATTAATGAATTACTTGCAAAAGGTCAAAAGAAAAATTAAAAGGGAAAGTAATGGATATCAAAACTTCTAATTTTAATGATAGTGATTGGCGTGAAAGTTATAGTTCACGTCCCTATGTGACCAAGGGAAGCCAGTATGAAGACTACCAAAGTGCCTATCAGGTTGGACATGAGAGCTACGATCGCTATCCCAATCAAAGCTTTGACGAAGTTGAACATAATCTGAAACAGGAATATGAATCTCTCTGTGCCCATCACGGACGAGTAGGATTGCCTTGGGAGGAGGCAAAACATGCAGTTCGTGATGCCTGGGATCAAGCAGGGACAACCTAAATTAATTTCGTTAACTTTTACAGGAAAACTAAAATGACTATTTCAGACTCACTTTCACAAGGAAGCATTTCTGCTTCACGTCGAACATTACTCAAATGGGGATTTGTCAGTGTCGGGACAGCGATGCTAGCAGGAGTTCCCCAAGCACTTATGGCTCAGAACATGGGTAATGTGAAGGTACTGACCTTTAATGCTGATGATAAGGGTATTCTCAACTTCGCATTGTTATTGGAAGAATTAGAAGCAGCGTATTATCCAGCCGTGATTGCTAGCGGTAAGATTACTGACGCTAAGGAACTTGACTATTTGAAAGCACTTGGCAATCATGAAGCCACCCATGTTAAATTCCTGCGAGGTGTTTTGGGGAAAGATGTCTTATTTCAAACTAATGAATTGAACCTTAACCAAAATGGTCTAAATGCTTTATTAACCGATCGCACCAAAATTTTAAATACAGCTGTTACTTTAGAAGACTTGGGAGTTCATGCCTATAACGGTGCGGGTCCTAGCTTAACTAACCCCACTTACATTCTGGCAGCAGGTTCCATTGTCTCCGTTGAGGCTCGTCATGCCGCAGGAGTTAGATCCCTTTTAGGACGACCGACCACCCAAACTGATAATGAACGTTTGGTACAAAATTCTGACCTAAATGCGAAGATGAATCCATTTAAAGGACGTGCCTACGATGAGTTGTTTACACCCAAGCAGGTGATCTCTGCGGTTGCCTCACTTAACATTTTGAACAATCCAATTAACGGTTCGTTAGTCGCTTAACCTAGGAGATATTAAATTATGAAACTGATCTTTAACTCAATCGCAAAACCAAAAGTAATAACTGTATTGCCTTATCACTCTTTCAGCAATTTCCTCGATAAATTAAATCACACCTTGAATTACATTTTTGGCGCCTCTAGGAATATTGCCATAATTCTACCTCTATTATTACTATCTCAGTTCTGCACTCCAACCTTACCTGCCTATGCCCAAAGCCCAACTCTCAGCCCTCGGCAAGTTGTGGAATATGCTCTGACCTTAGAAAAGCTGGAAGCTGATTTTTATCAACGCGCCATTAGTGAGACCAAAGGTGGGAGGTTAGCTGGAGTTCCTGATATGGCAAAATCAATATTGGTATCCTATGGTGAGGACGAAACGCAACACGTCACCGATTTATCCTCTGTGTTGGTATCTATGGGTGGAAGTCCTGATTCTATAGTCCTTCCAGCTAATCCGAACTACAGTGCTATTTTAGGTCGAGATCCTTTTGCCAATCCTACCGATCTGCTACTTGCAGGACAATATGTTGAGGATTTGGGAGTCGCAGCCTACAAAGGACAGGTGCAAAATCTGCTGGCTGCGGGTGAATCTGGTAAAGTAGTTCTGGCTGCGGCACTAGCAATTCATTCTGTTGAAGCTCGTCATGCCGCAGGTATCCGCTTCTTACGGCAAATGTTACTTCAGGCTGATATCCGTCCTTGGATTAGAAACTCTAACGAAGTCATTTACGTTGAAAATCGTGGTGATTCACCGATTCCCTTTAGCTCTGAGGCGTTTGATGGGTATGCCACTCAAGAAGAAGTCTTAGCATTAGTTGGTCCCATTCTCAATCCCTCTACAGTTAGTCGGTCAGATGTTCCTATGGCTAAACCAGCACCAGTTCCAGCCCTATGGTAATTTAGCCGAGAGCCTGATTTTACTAAAACTAAAAGTTAAATAAGGGTAGAGAGAGTCTTTATCCCTTTTAACGACAGACATAGATCCTTTTGTCCAATTTATCTATTTTAAGAAAGAATATGCCAAACACAAATGATGACTATAAACGCCAGATAATGAACGATTTGGCTTCTGGGAACAAAGAGACTTTACCAGAAAAAGAATATGACAATTTTGATGACTTTGCTCAAAAATCCTCTAAAGAAGAACGACGAAATATATTCAGTAATATTTTTAATCCAGAAAAAGTTCCTGCTGCCCAAATGGAACCAGAACTGCAAAAGGCGATCGCTAGCATTAAACCAAACGAACGAGATGATGTGGCAAGGGAATTCTTTAACCATCTAAAGAAAAGAGGTCTGAGCGATCGCGATTTGGAAAAGCAATTAGGTCTATCCACCCACAACCCCAACCGTATGAAATCCGAAGATGTCGGCAAGTTAGCAGGTTTTGTCTATCACTCACATCCCGATATTTTTCATGATGTTCTAGCAGATCAACCTGCTCTAGTTAAGTTTCTCAGCAATCCTCTGGTTGGGGCAGCTTTGGGAGCGATCGCCGCAAAATGGATGGGTAAGAAGTAGTCCAATTTTGAACTAAATATCAAATAATTAACAGTTTAAAGGAGTAAATCTACATGAATAGTAATAAAGAGATAAATGAAATTGATCGAAATGATGCGAATCTTGATCCTATTTCTAATGAGCCAGGCGCACATCCCGTCGGTACAGGTGTAGGAGCTGCCAGTGCTGGAGCAGTTGCCACTTTGATCGGTGCGACCGTGGGCGGACCAGTGGGAGGAGTTGTGGGCGCAGTGATTGGCTCTGTAATTGGAGGACTGGCTGGTAAAGGCGCTGCTGAGAGTATTAATCCTACTTTTATCGATACAGATTGGCGCGAAATCCATATTACTCGTTCCTATGCCGACCCAAACCTGCAATACGAGGACTATCAATCTGCCTATCGCATTGGCTATGAAGGCTTTGATCGAGCTGTCAGTCAAAGTTTTAATGATGCCGAACCCCAATTAAAACGAGAATATGAATCGTACTGCACCAATCATGGACGAGCGGGCTTGCCTTGGGGAAAAGCTAAACATGCGGTGCAAGATGCTTGGGAAAAAGCTTCCATAGATAGCAATCCCTAACATCTATGACGGGGGTATCCCGCTATAATTCACCTAATCCTAAGCGTTCTTTTTTCCTTCAGATTATTACGATATTCTGAAGTTCTGGCAATACTATTCCCTATGAATATGTTGATAACAATATTAGTAATCGGCGGATTGAATCTCTAGTAGATGGAGCTTATCAACTTTTTGTCTTTTCTATTAACTTCCATAGCCCAAAGAGATAGAACCAGCCTTTAGGATTGATGTGTCTAAACTATTTTGCCACTGTACTACCAAATCACCTGTAGCGGTAATATCGATAATTGAGCCAGAGCGATCGCCAATCTGAACTGAGCGACTAGAAATTAACTGCATATACATCGGTAATATAGATTCAATTCCGTATTTTTGCCAATATTCCCAACCATGGCTAATTCCCAATAAAACTAAAGATTCAAGACTTTCTAAGTTCTCTAAGTTGCAAGCTAAATCTGCTAAAGCAACTCCCACATCAGGCACATCATTCAACCAGTTTATGCCCACTCCTAATACTGCATAGGTGATAATTCCCGAAGACACCCTAGTTTCCGTTAAAATCCCACCTAATTTACGATTTTCGACCACTAAATCATTTAGCCATTTAATTTTAAGGCTTGGCACTATATTGCTCAGAGTACTAGCAATTCCCCATACACTCCAAATTGTGATCTGTGATCCTAAACTTGCAGGAATCTGGGGTTGTAAAATTACAGATAAATACAATCCACCATTAGGCGATCGCCATTCCCGATCCCGTTGTCCCCGCCCAGAAGTTTGACTTTTGGCAATAACTACCATTCCTTCAACGCCTATACCGCTATCAATCAAGCGCCATGCCTCACTATTTGTAGAATCAAGGGTGTCATGATATATGGGTTGTAAACTTCGCATTATGCCTAAGATCTATAAGGTTCTGAATCCTATCCATTAACCTAGCAGATACAAAGACAAATGCAAAATCTGCATAATTAAAATTGCCTGTTTTTAAGAATTTAGGATAAAGAAGCCGACTGATTGACTGACAAAAGTAATAGGAAAAGAGATAAAAGTCAAGTTTTATATGCGGTTGCCCTGAATGCCCAAGTTACTTAATTGATATGGCTTAGAGATTAAGTTAAAACAGCCTATCGGACTAGGTTTTTGAAAGCTTCAAAGGCGTAGCCTCGCATTTCATCAGCAATTCGCCATAGCTCTTTACCAGTATGTAAGTGGTGATCATCAAAATTTAGGGTGAAATAATTAAGTTCCTCAATCCCATCACCGACTTGATTAAGGCAATGATATAAATAGGAGGCTACTCCAGCCGCAGACGAAGGGTTTGGCATCCTCCGAAACAAGATTTGGGCAAAATTAAAGGAAGTACGACAATTATGAATATATTCTTGAAAATTTTCTAGTAACTCATCATCATAGGGGTCGGCAGCTAGTTCATCAATTTGTTCATCTAGATCATCTAGGGTTTTGTTAAGGATTTCAATAATAGGTTCATATACTTGCGTTAACCAAATATCTAATTTGCTCTCTTCGTCTAAACTTGGCGATCGCTTTTTTATAACATTAGAGTGATTACCAACTTTAGCCGTCCGTAATCCCATACTGTGGTCGTAGGAAGCACGAGACTGGGGATTGCTTAAGATTTCGTAGGCAATATTAAGCGCTGAAATTTGCTCGTGACTACCAATATTGTGATTGCAATCAGGATGAAATTTTTTTACTAGTTTGCGATATGCCAATTTAATCTCCGATTGCGGAGCTTGGTGATGCACTTGCAAAGTATTGTAGTAGTTGTTCCCCGCCCGTGACATGATCTAATCTATATGAACCACTGGATTAGTTTACTCCAACAACATCGAATTATTGCAATAATCCGTGCCAAAAATGTTAATACGGCTTATCAAATGGCGATCGCTGCTGCTAGTGGCGGAATTAAGCTTTTAGAAATCACTTGGAATACCGAATCTGTAGAATCTTTAATCCCTCAATTACAATCAGAATTTCCC
>Ga0105046_10014531_pt1 | contig 12136 bp, 8 predicted proteins | sample MAT03_FD_78385 | JGI IMG/M metagenome (GOLD analysis project Ga0105046, IMG submission 78385) | Freshwater microbial communities from Lake Fryxell liftoff mats and glacier meltwater in Antarctica - MAT-03 (megahit assembly) | ecosystem: Environmental > Aquatic > Freshwater > Ice > Liftoff...
AGCCGACGAGCGACGGCACACCGATGCCCCGGTCGAGGCGTGGTGGTGGTGGGGTTCGAGCACGCACCCCGACACCGGTTCGCTCGTCGGCGTGTACGTGGGATTCGAGGTACGCGGCCGCCGTTTCGACTACTGGGCCGGTCTCGTGCGGGAGGGCGAGCCGTACCTGTATGTGGAGGAGCTCGACGGCACCGGCCTCCGTCAGGGCCTCGAGATCAAGCCCGCCGCGATGTGGGCCGGACACGAATGTGACCAACCGTTCCGCCAGTGGAGCCTCGGCAACGAGGCCCACGGTGTGCTGCTCGACGACCCCACCGAGGCATGGGGGAGGGCGTACGGCACCCCGGTGCCGGTCACGTTCGACGTCGAGTGGTACGCCACCGGCGACCCCGAGCCGCTCGCCGACCACGCAAGTCGTTCGGCCTCTGACGGTCGCGACGGCTACCGCCAGGACGGCGAGGTGGATGTGCGTGTGGAGCTGCTCGAGGGTGTGCTCGCGTTCACGGGGCCGGGCGAGCGGGTGCACGTGTGGGGCGCGCCGTACCTGACAACATCGTTCGCGATGCCCAACGACACACGCGGGGTGCGCGCCCCCTACCGCCGTTCCGACGGCCTCCAGATCGACCAGGTGCTGGCCACCTCGCCCACGCGCGGCAGCCGCTGGTGGGTGAGCAGATGACCCGCGACATCCTGCAGGAGCTCGCCGAGCAGAAGCACAAGCCTGCGTACCGCGAGGTTCCCGTGCGTACCGGCATGGTGGTCGAGGACCGTGCCACGGGCTTCTGCGGCGACGTGGTGAAGATCACCGTCGAGGCCGTCACCCTGCGCGACCGCAAGGGTGTGCACCGCCACTTCCGCTACAAGGACGGCGGCTTCCGTCTCGACGGCAAGCCGATCACGCTCGTACGTCCGGCCACCAACGCCGCAGCGCAGGCCGCCACCACACGCGTCAGCGCAAGTGGCTCGATCGTCTCGGCTGCGTCCGCTCGGGCCCGCGTGGCCCTCGCCAGTCGCATCTGGGTGGAGGGCAAGCACGACGCCGAACTCGTCGAGCAGGTGTGGGGAGACGACCTGCGCGAGCTCGGGATCGTGGTCGAGCCGATGCACGGCATCGACCACATCGTCGAGGCCGTCGCCGAGTTCGCCCCCGCCGCCGAGCGTCGCCTCGGCATCCTCGTCGACCACCTCGTCGACGGATCGAAGGAGAGCCGCCTCGCCACCCAGGTGATGCGCTCGTCGCAGTTCGTGCTCGTGACGGGTCACCCGTTCGTCGACGTGTGGGAAGGCGTACGTCCCAAGGTGCTCGGAATCGATGCCTGGCCGCGCGTGCCCCGCGACCGGCCGTGGAAGGAAGGCGTCTGCGCTGCGCTCGGCGCCGACCCAGTGCGGTTCTGGCCGCAGCTGCGCACCCGGGTCACCTCGTTCGCCGACCTCGAGCCCGAGCTCGTCGGCTCGGTGGAGCGACTGATCGACTTCCTGACCTGACTCCTCCCGATCCCGTCCCGATCCCGGCCCGATCAGTCGTGCGACGGCGCCGCGTCTCGGCGGTGCTTCACCAGTTCGAACGCGATCGGGAGCACGGAGACACCGACGATCGCGATCGCGGCGATCTCGATGTTGTCCTTCACTGCGTCGATCTCGCCGAGGAAGTATCCGAGGGTCGTGATGCCCGCAGCCCACAGCGTGCCGCCGATCACGTTGTACGTCACGAACGTGCGGTAGTGCATGTTGCTCACCCCGGCCACCGTGGGCGTGAACGTGCGCACGATCGGCACGAACCGGGCGAGCACGATCGTCTTCGACCCGTGCTTGGCGAAGAACGCCTCGGCCTTGGCGACGTTGGCCGGGTTGAAGAACCTGCTCTGCGGCCGGTCGAACAGTGAGGGACCGAATCGATTGCCGATGAGATAGCCGACCTGATCCCCGGCGATCGCCGCCAGGGCGCACACGCTGGCCACGACCAGTAGTGACGGCATGTAGTGCTCACCGAACTGCTCGACGGCGGCGTCCGACGCGAGGAACCCGGCGAAGAACAGCAGCGAGTCGCCCGGCAGGAAGAACCCGATCAGCAGCCCCGACTCGGCGAACACGATCGCGGCGAGGGCGATCCATCCGCCCGTCTTGATCCAGTCGTTGGTGAAGTCGAGGAGGGCGAACACGGTGGCTGAAGGTAGCCGGGAAAACGCCGACAGCCCGGGCGACGCCCGGGCTGTCGGTCGAATCGGGCCTGTCAGCCGAGTTGGTGTTCGCTCAGGAAGGGTTGAACGTGATCTTCTGACGGCTGCTGTACACCACAGCACCGATCAGTACCACGAGGGCGCCGGCGGCGATCGAGTACCGAGCGCCGTCGTTGTCCTGGAGGCTGATGATCGCCGGCAGGATCAGCAGGCTGACGAGGTTCATGACCTTGATCAGCGGGTTGAGAGCCGGGCCGGCGGTGTCCTTGAACGGGTCACCCACGGTGTCGGCGATCACGGCCGCACGGTACGGGTCGCTGCCCTTGCCTCCATGGTGGCCGTCCTCGATGTACTTCTTCGCGTTGTCCCACGAGCCACCTGCGTTGCTCAGGTAGTTGGCCATCAGTTGGCCGACGAGGATCACCGCGGCGAGGAAGGCGCCGAGTGCCGAGAAGTTGATGCCGAAGCCGACGACCACCGGGGTGAGCACCGCCAACAGCGCCGGGGTGGCCAGCTCCCGCAGCGACGCCTCGGTGCAGATGTCGATGACGGGGCCGTATTCGGGCAGCTTCTCGCCCTTCATGATCTTGCCGTCGGCGAACTGCTTGCGCACTTCCTGGACGACCACGCCGGCGGTGCGGCCGACCGCACGGATGGCGAGTGCGGAGAACAGGAACGGCACGGCGCCGCCGATGAGCATGCCGATGAAGACCTTCGGATCGGCAACGTTGATCGGGATCTCGTCGAACACACCACGCGAGGTGGCGAGGGCTGCGTCGAGTTCTGCCCTGGTGAGCAACTCGTTGGCCGCGGTCTCGATGAAGCTGGCGAACAGGGCCACCGCGGCGATGACCGCCGAACCGATGGCGAAGCCCTTGGTGACGGCCTTGGTGGTGTTGCCCACCGCGTCGAGGCTGACCATGATCTTCTGGGCCTCGCCGTGGAACTCGCCGCTCATCTCGGCGATGCCGGCAGCGTTGTCGCTGACGGGACCGAAGGTGTCCTCCGACACGATCACACCGGTGGTGGCGAGCATGCCCATGCCCGTGAGGGCGACGAGGTAGAAGCTGAACTGCAGGTTGCCGCCGCCGATGGCGAGCGCGACGCCGATGGCGATGGCGATGGCGAGGACGGCATAGACGCTGCTCTCCATGCCGCTGGCGGTACCGGAGAGGATCGCGGTGGCGGGGCCGGTCTCGGCCGCCTCGGCGATCTCCTGTACCGGGCGGTAGTGGGTGGCGGTGTAGTACTCCGTGAGGCGGCTGATCAGCTGGGCCAGGATGAGGCCGATGGCCACGGCGCCGAAACACTTCCAACCAGCGTTGTCGAAGTCGTTGCCGACGTACAGGAGCGACACGAAGAGTGTGCCCACGAGCGTGAGCGAGCCGGCCACGAGGAAGCCGCGGTTGATCGGCTTGAGTGCGTCGGTCTCACCTTCTCTCGCCTTCACGGCGAACACACCGAAGATCGAAGCGATCACGCCGATGGCACGGGCGGCCAGCGGGAAGATCAGACCCAACGCCGGATTGGCACCGATCGAGTTGAACGCGGCCACACCGAGGATGATCGATGCCACGAGGGTGACCTCGTAGCTCTCGAACAGGTCGGCGGCCATCCCGGCGCAGTCGCCCACGTTGTCGCCCACGTTGTCGGCGATCGTGGCGGGGTTGCGCGGGTCGTCCTCGGGAATGCCGGCCTCGATCTTGCCGACGAGGTCGGCACCCACGTCTGCGGCCTTGGTGAAGATGCCACCGCCCACGCGCAGGAACAGCGCGAGCAGCGAGCCACCGAAGCCGAAGCCGATGAGGATCACCGAGCTGGTGTTCTGGAACACCATGATGATCAGCGTGGCGCCGAGCAGTCCGAGGCCCACGGTGAACATGCCGGCCACGCCACCCGTGCGGAAGGCCACGGTGAGCGCTTTCGGCATCGAGTTGGTGAGGGCGGCGGCCGCCGTGCGGACGTTGCCCTGCGTCGCGAGCGTCATGCCGATGTAGCCGGTGAGGCCCGATGCGAGACAGCCGAGGACGAACGCAACGGTTCGCCACAGGCCTGCTTCGCCGAAGCTCAGCGCCACCACACCGGATTCGGGGTTGACGATCTCGGTCGACGTCACGAACACGATGATTGCCAACGGGATGAGGATCACAGCGATGGTCTTGAACTGACGCCGCAGGTAGGCCGCGGCGCCTTCTTGGATCGCCTTGGCGATCTCCTGCATCTTCGGTGAGCCCTGATCTTGGGCCAGGACGTCCTTGGCAAGGAAGAACCCGACGGCGATGGCCAGCAGCGCCGATGCCGCTGACAGATACAGCACGGCCCACTCACCGCCCTTGAGTTGGAATACCTGATAGCCGCCTTCGGCCAGGATGGATGCTGACACCGCACAACCTTGTGGTTCAGGGCGCGTCCGACGCAGGACACACCGTTGGTGGAAACGGGCAGAGTGTAGGTGACGGTGACATGTGACCGACGAAACGCAGCGCGAGTGCGCGCGGAGTTCACCGTCGGCCCCGCGCAGGAGTACCGTTCGCGCTCATGGCGCAGACACTCCAGCCGGCGAATCGCCGGGGCCCGGTCACCGGTACAGCCACCGGCGCGAAGAAGCGGAAGAAGCTCTTCCTCCTCGATCTCTACGGGACGGCCGTCGGTAAGAAGTACGTCATGGCCCTCACGGGCATCGCGATGATGGGCTTCGTCGTCTCACACATGATCGGCAACCTCAAGATGTACATGGGCGAGGAGGACCTCAATGGTTATGCCGAGTTCCTCACCCGGCTCGCGTACCCGCTGGCGCCCGAGAGCTCCGTACTGTGGTTGCTGCGCGCCGGCCTCATCGGCGCACTGGCGCTGCACGTGCACGCGGCGTACTCGCTCACGGTGATGAACCGTCGTGCCCGACCGGTGAAGTACCAGAGTGCCCGCGACTACCAGATCGCCAGCTTCGCCAGCCGCACGATGCGCCTCACCGGCATCGTCGTGCTGCTGTTCCTCGTGTGGCACTTGCTCGACTTCACCTTCGGTCCGACGAACACCCTCGGCGACGGTGACTTCGACAAGAAGCAGGTGTACGACAACGTCGTGCGCAGCTTCGAGCGGGTGCCGGTGTCGATCCTCTACATCTTGGCGAACCTCGCCCTGGGCGTGCACCTGTACCACGGTGCCTGGAGCATCTTCCAGAGCCTGGGGTGGAACAGCCCTCGCTTCAACCAGTGGCGTCGCGTGTTCGCCACCGCCATCGCAGCCGTCGTCGTGATCGGCAACGTCTCGTTCCCCGTCGCCGTCCTCGCGGGCATCGTCGGCTGATCTCAGCTCTCTCGGCCAGGAGAACCTCACCATGAGCACCCCAACACTCACCGGCAGCCTCACCGGCTCCGACAAGCTCCAGAGCAAGTCACCCCACGTCGCGGTCCCCGAGATGTGGGAGACCTTCAAGAGCGACATGAAGTTGGTCAACCCCAACAACAAGCGCAAGTTCAAGATCATCGTCGTCGGCACGGGTCTCGCTGGGGCGTCGGCAGCGGCCACGCTTGCCGAGCTCGGATACCAGGTGGACGCATTCACGTTCCACGACTCGCCCCGTCGTGCGCACTCGATCGCCGCGCAGGGTGGCATCAACGGCGCCAAGAACTACAAGGGAGACGGCGACTCGGTCCACCGCCTCTTCTACGACACGATCAAGGGCGGCGACTTCCGTGCCCGCGAGTCGAACGTGCACCGCCTCGCCGAGGTGAGCGTCGACATCATCGACCAGATGGTCGCCCAAGGCGTCCCGTTCGCTCGTGAATACGGCGGTCTGCTCGACAACCGCAGCTTCGGTGGCGCACAGGTCAGCCGCACGTTCTACGCCCGCGGTCAGACCGGCCAGCAGCTGCTGCTCGGCGCCTACCAGCAGATGGAGCGCCAGGTCGGCCTCGGCAACGTCCGGTTGTGGAACCGCACCGAGCTGGTCGACACGGTCACCATCGACGGCCGCTGCGCCGGCATCGTCACCCGCGATCTGGTCACCGGCGAGCTCGTCTCGCATTCAGCGCACGCTGTCGTGCTCTGCACAGGCGGCTACGGCAACGTGTTCTTCCTCTCCACCAACGCGATGGCGTGCAACGTCACCGCGGCGTGGCGGGCGCACCGCGGGGGCGCGTACTTCGCGAACCCGTGCTACACCCAGATCCACCCGACGTGCATCCCGCAGGCCGACGACACACAGTCGAAGCTCACGCTGATGAGCGAGTCGTTGCGCAACGACGGGCGGGTGTGGGTGCCGATGGCGATCGGCGACGAGCGCACCCCGGCCGACATCCCCGAATCCGAGCGCGACTACTACCTCGAGCGGCTGTACCCCAGCTTCGGCAACCTCGCCCCGCGCGACATCTCGTCGCGGGCCGCCAAGCGTGCCGTCGACAAGGGCCAGGGCGTCGGCCCGCTGAAGAACGGCGTCTACCTCGACTTCTCCGATGCGATCGACCGCCTCGGCAAGGACGTCGTCGAGGAGCGCTACGGCAACCTGTTCGAGATGTACGAGCGCATCGCCGGCGAAGATCCGTACAGCACTCCGATGCGCATCTACCCGGCCAGCCACTACACGATGGGTGGCCTGTGGGTCGACTACGAGCTGATGACCACCATCCCCGGTCTCTATGCCGCGGGTGAGGCGAACTTCAGCGACCACGGCGCGAACCGCCTCGGTGCGTCGGCGCTGATGCAGGGTCTGTCCGACGGCTACTTCGTGCTGCCGTACACGATCGGCAACTATCTGGCGCCGTTGCTCAACAAGCCGGTGCCCGGCGTCGATCACCCCGAGTTCAAGGCCGCCGAGGCTGCCGCTCGTCAGCGCTACCAGGGCTACCTCGATGTCAAGGGCACTCGGTCACCCGACTGGTTCCACCGCGAACTCGGCAAGATCATCTGGGACTACTGCGGCATGGAGCGCACCGAACAGGGCCTCGAGAAGGCGCTGTCAGAGCTGCCTGCCCTGTACGAGGAGTTCCAGAAGGATCTCCGGGTCACCGGCGACAGCTCGTCGATGAACCAGACGCTCGAGAAGGCCGGTCGGGTCGACGACTTCTTCCAGCTCGGCATGGTGATGTGTCGCGATGCGCTCGAGCGCAACGAGAGCTGCGGCGGCCACTTCCGCTCCGAGTACCAGGACGACGAGGGCGAGGCCACGCGCGACGACGAGCACTTCGCGCATGTCGCCGCCTGGGAATGGACCGGCGATCCGATGCAGTCCGTCCGCAACGTCGAGCCGCTCGACTTCTCCGCCGTCCACCTCGCCACCCGGAGCTACAAGTGAGCCATCTCTCCGACATCAAACTCAAGATCTGGCGTCAGGCCGGTCCCGACGAGCCGGGCCGGTTCGAGAGCTACCTCATTGCGTCGATCAGCGACGAGGCCTCGTTCCTCGAGATGCTCGACGTGCTCAACGAGCAGTTGATCCATGATGGCCGCGAGGCCATCGCGTTCGATCACGACTGCCGTGAGGGCATCTGTGGCACGTGCTCGCTGATGATCGACGGTCAGGCCCATGGGCCCCAGCGCGGTACGGCCACGTGCCAGCTGCACATGCGCAAGTACCACAGCGGCGACGAGATCGTGGTCGAGCCATGGCGCGCCTCGGCGTTCCCGATCATCAAGGACCTCATGGTCGATCGGGCGGCGTTCGACCGGATCATCGAGTCCGGTGGCTTCATCACGGCCGAAACCGGCGGTGCGCCCGACGCCAACCTGATCCCGATCCCCAAGCCCGTCGCTGACGCGTCGATGGACGCGGCGGCCTGCATCGGGTGCGGGGCGTGCGTCGCTGCCTGTCCGAACGGAGCAGCGAACCTGTTCACGGCGGCGAAGGTCGCCCACCTCAACCTGCTCCCGCAGGGCCAGCCCGAACGCTTCAAGCGCGTCGAGGCAATGGTCGAGACGATGGACGAGTACTTCGGTTCGTGCACCAATCATGGCGAATGCGAGGCAGCATGCCCGAAGGACATCTCGATCGACGTGATCGCGTTGATGCACCAGGACTATCGCAAGGCGAAGTTCGCCAACCGCAAGACGCTCGCTCGCTGACATCGCGCGCCGACCGGCGCGCCATGGCGGCACTCGGTGCGCTGGCTGCTGCGATCGTCGTGTTCTCGACGCGGCACGACCCTCGGTTGTCGCCCGACTCGATCACCTACCTGTCCGTCGCTCGACACCTGCGTTCGGGGGAGGGCATCACCGACTTCACCGGCGACCCCCTCACCATCTTTCCGCCGCTGTACTCGATGTTGCTCGCGCCCGGTGGGACGAGTCTCGTGTGGGTACGTGTGGTCAGCGCAGTGCTGGCGGCTGCATCCGCTGTGCTGCTGTTCTGGCTGCTACGTCACCGAGTCGGACGACCGGTCGCCATCGGTGCGACGATTGCGTTCTCGTTCAGTCGCGGGATCGTGATGATCAGTTCTTTCGCCTGGAGTGAGCTTCCCGCCCTCGTACTGGCCCTCGCTGTGCTGGTCGTGCTCGCCGATCGCGATCGATCGACCGCTCGATGGTGCGTGGTCGCCGGCGTGCTCGCCGGCATGACGTTCCTCACCCGTTACGCCGGCGCTGGTGCGATCGCCGCCGGTGGAACGGTCATCGTGGTCGCAGCCTGGCCCGGTGGCCGGTCACGTGCCATCCGACTCGTCGGGTTGTTCACGACTGCAGTCGTCGCCGTTTGCGCTGTCTGGGTGATCCGAAATCTGGTGGTCGTCGGACAACCGCTGGGTCCCCGGTTCGAGGGTGGCACGACAGAATCCTTCGACGTGTTGATCCGGCGGCCGTTTCGGTCGATCGGTCAGCTGGTGCTCGGCGACGACGTCGAAGGCGAGCTCGCTCTCCGCACGGGGTTGGTCGTCAGCGCGCTGATCGTGGTCGGCGGGGCGGTGTTCACCCGACGCGATCGTCGACCCATCGACGCCGGGGTCATGGTGTTCGCCGCGGCCGCGTTCCTGCTGCCAGTGGTAGCTCGACTCGCGACCTCGAACGACATCTCGCCGCGGGTGATGGCACCGGTGCTGTTGCCGTTGGTCTACTTCGCGGCAGTCGGAACCGAAGATCTGCTGTCATTGGCGAAGAGCCCGCGCAGATGGGTGGGACGGTGTGGAGTGGGCGTCGCGTCGTTCGTCGTCGCCGCGGTCGTGTGGCAGGGCGCGACGTACGCCTCCACGTTCCCCGATCTGGCCTCGAGCGGGTCGCGGCGGCTGTACTCGCCGGAACTGTTCGATGCGATCGACGAACTCGATCCTGATGCCACGGTGATCACGAACAACCCGTGGAGCGTGTTCTGGGTGAATCGACGTGATCCAGTGCTGTTCGGATTCGTCCTCCCGAGGAGCGGCAACAGCCACTACCCGATCTCTGCCGATCGGATCGCCCGACTCGCGTGCGGTGGACCGACCTATCTCGCCTGGTTCCCCACGTTCCTGCGAGCAGGTGAGGTTCCTCGCGAGCGGCTACAAGATCGGTTCGGTCTCTTCGACCTGGTCGAGTTGCGGTCGGTCCGCAAGATGGCCGGCGGCGAGCTCTCCCGAGTCGTGCCGATCGGCGATGCGTGCACGTGAGACGGGAGGTCGACGCACGGCGACGGCCGTCGCTCAGCGGGTGACGATGGCTTCGTAGCGGTTGCTCGCGACCTCGTCGCCGTGCTCGAGCGCGAGGTCGAGCCACAGCCCGCCTGGTGTATCCGGCACCACGAACTGGATCGTGCCGATGCGAACGCAGTCGTCGGCGGGCACATCGCCCCGCCACTGCCACCGGTGGCTCCCGCCCGGCCACCTGAGCGTGGCCGTGCACACCACGCTGTCGAGTGGGCGGTGCAGATCGCTGATGGCGTGGATGTCGAGAGCGATCGGGTCGCCCACGGTCACGTGATCGGCCATCCGCTCGGCCACCACGATCACTGGGCGGCAGGCGTCGGTGAGCGCCGCGAACGCGGGCTTCGGGCGTCGCAGGTGATCGAGTACCGATGTCGACACACGAGGCGCAGCATCGGCCAGTGACGACAGGCAGAACCCACCGGTCGGGCGGTACTTCAGGCGCCGCAACGTCTCGATGTGGTGGCGCAGCAGTGTTGCCTGGTAGCGCTGGGTGTAGCGGACCCAGTGGTCGAAGGTGGGATGGCCGAGCGGGCGGAGGTGCTTCTCGAGCCGCTCCTGATCGGCGCCGAACTCGCCGGCGAGCTCGCTCCAGTCGAGGTCGGGCCAGTGCGCTGTGTCGATCCATTCCTCGGCGCCGTCGGGTACCGATTGCGACCCGAACGCCCCGACGAAACGCACCATGCGCGGAAAACCTGCGGCGAAGGCCGGAAGGTCGCCCTCGTCGCCGCGACCCCACCCGAATGTGAGGTGGGTGTCGGAGCCCTCGAGTTGCGTCAGGTGTGGCGGCACGCCGCTGTTGGTGAGCGCCGGTCGCGACTCGTCCGCGTTTTCGAGTGCGCGCTTCACCCATCGGTCGAGCACCGTCTTGTTCCACGTCGGTGCCTGCTGACGCAGCACCGTGGTCTCCGGGCGATCGTGCGCGCACCACACCGCGATCGATGGGTGGTGGCCGAGCACGTCGACGGCTGCTCTCGCCTGCTCCACTGCCTGTTTGCGCACCGAGCGGGCATAGGCGCCGCGCAACGGCAGGTCCTGCCACACGAGCACACCGAGTTCATCTGCCGCCTCGTAGAGCTCCCGTCGAGTGACATGACCAGCGCAACGCACGAGGTCGAGGCCGGCTTCGCGCGCGAGCTCGACGTCGCGCCGGAAGGTCTCGGCCGGTGCGCCGGCGAGATCGATGGTGGACGGCGCCAGGTTGACGCCCTTGGTGAACAATCGTTCACCATTCACCGACAGCACCCAGTCCTGCATCGCGATCTCACGGAAGCCCGTCCTCCGGTCGACCGCGTGACTCACCTCGCCGTCGACGACGACCTCGACGCGAACGTCCGAGAGCGGCTGCTCGCCCATCGACCATGGCCACCACAGGGCGGGCTTGGCCACGTCGAGGTTCCACGTGATCTCGTTGGCACCACCCGCGAGCGAGTGGTCTTGCTCGGCGTGCACCACACCGTCGACGAGGGTGCGCACCCGCGCCGATCGGGCCGCATCACTGTCGAGCCTGGTGGTGATGCGCAGGTGCGCACGAGTGGCGTTCGCATCCCGACAGAGCACGCGGCACCGATCGATCCGAACCGCGCCGGTCACGTCGACGTGCACGGGCCGCCACAGCCCGCCGGGATTCCACCGGCGATCGAACACCGACCCGTCCTGCAGCACGCCGGTCACGATGCGCTTCGGAGCGTCGGCCGACTGTGCGGGACAGGCCACCTCGACCGCGAGCACATGGTCCTCCGACAGCCGTGCCAGCCCGGTGATGTCGAAGGCGTGCGGTGCCAGGTAGCCCTCGGGGTCACCGAGATACGCGCCGTCGAGCCACACGTCGGCCTGGTACATGACGCCGTCGAGGACAACGAAGATCCGCTCGTGCGCGGTCGGCCGACGATGGTGCAGATCGGCTCGGTACATCACGGGACCGGAGCTGTCGGCGAGGTCGGCGATCGACCGCCAGTGGCCGGGAACGGTGGCCGCCGACCAGTCGTGGTCGTCGTAGTCGATGCCGACACCATCCCGACGGACATCGTCGTCGGCGGCACGCGCGCGCCACCGCCCGATCGCATCCATGTGACGAGCGTATCCACGCCTGGCGATGCGCGAGTGCCCTTCCAGCCGGGGCACGGCGCACCGACCCGCGGTAGGGTCGATCCATGACGAGCGCGCATCCCACCCCTGCCACCCTCGGTCAGCTGCAGGCTTCGGGATGGCAGTCCGTCCCGGTCAAAGAGGAGATCCGTCGCAACGCCGTGGCGAAGATCGCGGCCGGCGAACCGCTGTTCAGCGGTGTGATGGGGTACGAGCAGACGGTGATGCCCCAGCTCGAGAACGCATTGCTGGCCGGCCACGACGTGA
>Ga0105046_10014533_pt1 | contig 12135 bp, 9 predicted proteins | sample MAT03_FD_78385 | JGI IMG/M metagenome (GOLD analysis project Ga0105046, IMG submission 78385) | Freshwater microbial communities from Lake Fryxell liftoff mats and glacier meltwater in Antarctica - MAT-03 (megahit assembly) | ecosystem: Environmental > Aquatic > Freshwater > Ice > Liftoff...
CTACTTGAGGCCAAAGGCGAAATTCTGCATTGTTTTTTGGCTTTACAAAATCTCCCCCTTCCCGGTAAGTGTCATAATCACCTGCACCTAATGTAAAGGTAACATTGGGATGAGCTTTAAAGTTTACTCCGGCCTTATATTCATGATAGTGAAAATGATCGTAAAACTTTAATGATCTTAATTGGGCTTCGCCAAATACACTCCATTTCTTATTCATGTTCAGCTTTACATTGATAATATTCCAGCTCCCTAATCCTTCACTCTGACAGAATGCACCCGAAATACTACCTATTAAAAGTAAAGTTGTGCTGTAATAACGTATTTTTTTTTTCAAAATTGTAAAAAACAGGTAGGTTAAGGTTAACATTCTCTATGAGATTCAATATAAGTTACTTTGCTACATTTTAAAAAAGAACTGCCAGATTTAACGGAGCCATTCTTAAAATGGTGTTAGGAAAATCAAGTATTCAGTTTTCAAATTGATTAAAAAAAGTTATAGCTATGAATTATATACAAAATCTTTGATAAAATTATATAATTTCCTAATAATTTTTATCTTTTAAAAATCAAATATATCTCCTAAGAAGGATTTTTTCTTAGGATACTTATTTACATAATTTCGATTATCGTTATATCTATTCTCTTTTTTCTGATCGAAATTGTAACCTTTGTTGTTATCGTCATAGTCATCATTAGAACGGCTTTTTGGAGTCTGGGATACTTGCTGATTTGAAAAATCGATCAGTTTATCTAGTTCACCCTTGTCTAGCCAAATCCCGCGGCAAGTGGGACAGTAATCAATTTCAATATTTTGTCTGTGTGTAATTTGAAGTAGTTGATCGCAGTTGGGACATTTCATACATTTAAAATTTAAAGTTAAAAAATTATTGATCTCTATAATTAAAAAAGCAGCATCGGAATTGTTGTAAGGCCACTAATCAAAAATATTCATACCTACATTTACTAAAATAGATTTTTTTCATCTTTATGATGAACCTATCTTCAAAAAAATCTCTATAACACAACCAACCTAAATCTGGCTTGATGTGGTACAGTCCATATTCGGGTGTACTTAACTATTCACAGAATGTATTGGGCTACAAAGTTAACCAGCAAATATTTCAGCGTAATTGATATTTATTAGAGGCCATCACGTTTTGTTTAAATTTTAGCAAGACTGACTCCCTTTTATTTAATATTTATTTTTAGTTCCAGCCCCCACCAGAAGCCCTGTACAAAGCAACCAGCGTTTGAAACTCTACTTTTTTCATTAGTGTTAATTCTATCTCTGCGTCTACTAAACTTTTTTGTGCGGTTATGACTTCAAGATAATTAGCATAACCATTGGCGTACAAATCATTGGCGGTACCTATGGCGGTGTTAAGCTCTTTTACTTCCAACTGTTTTAGTGCATACTGGCTAGCCAGATTGCTAATTCCTTGTAAGTTGGTTTGTACTTCCATGACTGCAGTTTGCATGGTTTTATTATAGGCAAGCCAGCTTTGTTTCGCTTGAGCTTCGCTGATCCGGTAATTTCCTCTCACTCTTCTACGGTTAAAAATAGGGGCAACAATATTGCCTGCTATTCCTACTGCAATGGATTGTGCATTTAAAAAGGCAGGAAGCCGGAAACCTTGAAAACCGATATATGGTGTGATGTTGAAAGCCGGATAATACATAGCCCTTGCGGCAGTTACGTCTCTGTACGCAGCAGTTAATTCGTACATGGCGCGACTTACATCGGGTCGCATTAAAAGCAAGGTGGCGGGAACGCCACTTTTAATATTAACTGGTAAATTTAGTTGCTGCAAACCCTGGCCTCGTAGGATAGTCTGCGGGTATCTACCCAACAAAAGATTTAACTTATTTTCTGTTTCTGCAATCTGTTGCTTAACTCCAAATTCGATGGCTTTAGTTCTATATACCAGTGCTTCGAATTGCTTTACAGCCAGCTCTGTTACCCTACCGCCGAGCTTTTGCGCCTTTACGATTTCAAGGGCGTCTTGTTGCAGAAGAATATTTTTTCTTACGATGTCAATTTCGTAATCAAGTCCTAATAATTCATAATAATGATAGGCCACTTCTGCTACAATATTTGTTTGTAAAAAAAGTTTGCCCTGTATGCTGGCTAAATATTTTGCATGGGCGCTTTTTTTCATATTTTTCAATTTACCCCATACATCTATTTCCCATTGGCTTCGAAAGCCCACCATTAAATCGGGCACCATACTGGGAATACGCATATCTTTTGTGATATTATTGCTTTTATTGAGGTCGTAGTTTCCTATTCCATTAATAGTGTAAAAGGCGTACCGATCTGCCTGCGCATTTATTACAGCATCTAAAGTTGGTAGTGTGAGTGCTTTGCTCAGAAACAGGGATGTACCCGATATTTGTATCTGTTGATCAACACTTAGAAGATCGATATTTTTTGTTATGGCTGTATCAATTAACTGCTGCAAAATAGGATCTGTAAAAAATAACTTCCACGGCGTTGCGCCGATTGAGTTGCTATCTGTTCTGGCTTGATAATAAGTTGCAGGCAAATCAGTGATTACAGAGGGCTGTGTAAGCTGCACTGGTACATTGCATGCTGTTGATGTGATCGTTAGCATAGCACTGCATAGAATAATTTTTTTTATTGATAAAACTCTAAACATTTTGTTTGTTTTCTGTATTTAAAAAAACGTTAGAATCCGCATGATCATCACCATTGATCTGTTGTGGGATATCGATGCTTTCTTCGGATGATGATTTAAATTTTTTCCTGGAGGCAATTCTTTCTGACAGCACGAAAAGACCTGGTACCACTATTACCCCTACCAATGTACCTACCAGCATTCCAAAAAGTGCCGCTGCGCCAATACTTCTACTGCCCATAGCTCCTGCACCACTGGCAACACAAAGGGGAATAAGACCGGCAATAAAAGCAAAGGAGGTCATTAAAATGGGTCGCAATCTGGCTGCAGAAGCTTCTACGGCAGCTTCCATAATGCTGTAGCCTTCTTTGCGCCGCTGCACAGCAAACTCCACCATGATGATGGCATTTTTTCCCAGTAAACCAATTAACATAATCAAGGCCACCTGTGCGTATATGTTATTTTCTAACCCCATCATTTTTAATCCTAGGAAAGCCCCAAAAACACCTGCTGGCAAAGACAATATCACTGATAGTGGAAGCAGAAAACTTTCGTATTTAGCGGCCAGCAATAAGTACACAAAAAGTAGGCAAATGATGAATACAAATACTGCCTGGTTGCCGCTGATGATTTGCTCTCTGGTCATACCGCTGAACTCATAACTATAGCCTCGTGGAAGTTCTTTATCAGCTATTGCTTGCACGGTTTTAATTGCGTCTCCACTACTATATCCAGGTGCAGCATCGCCATTTACCAAAGCTGATGTGTACATATTGTACCTAGTTAACTGTTCAGGACCATATACCCTTTCTAACCGGATAAAAGTTCCAAAAGTTACTTGTTCACCTTTATCATTTTTTACAAACATTTGGAGAATATCTTCTGGTTTACTTCTGTATTGAGGATAAGCTTGCACCATCACTTTATACATCTGCCCAAAGCGGATAAAATTGGTAGCATAAAAACTACCAATCATTGTTTGTAATGTACTCATGGCATTATCTACCGTAACTCCTTTTTTGGAAGCCAAATCATAATCAATATGAATAAGGTATTGTGGAAAACTGGGATCAAAGTTGGTAAAGGCACTGCCTATGTTTTTTTCTTTTTTAAGAACCTCCATAAAATAATTGGTAACCTTTGCAGTTTGTTGCAAATTACCACTACCGGTTTTATCTAGTATCCTCAATTCAAAACCACTGGCATTTCCAAAGCCAGGTACTGTAGGTGGGGGGAAAAAGTCAATGCGGGCATCTTGAATATGAGTAGTTGACGCCTTAAGCTGCTCCACTACATCATTCACCGATTCCTCTCTATTGTCCCATGCTGTTAAATTAATCATACCCATGCCATATGAAGCACCCGCTACTTCACTTACGAGGCTGTATCCTGCAAGGGTGGTAACGTTTTCTACAGATTTAATTTTAACTGAAGCCTGCTGAATTTGATCCATCACTTTTTCTGTCCGCTCCAGCGTAGCACCTGCCGGCGTATTTACGTTCACATAAATCATACCTTGATCTTCGTTGGGTATAAAGCCACTGGGTAAAATAGCACTCATACCAAAAGTGGCTATACAAAAAACAAATAAGAGGCTTACGGTGACCATACTTCGTCCGGCCGTTTTATTAACCAGCCCTTTGTAGTTTTTTTCAACTTTACTAAATCCATTATTAAAAGCATTAAAAAATTTATTCAGTAACCCTTTGCGTTTGGCTGGTGAAATCGGATTATGCTTTAATAACAAAGCACAAAGAGCTGGTGTTAAGGTGAGCGCATTGATCCCAGAAATTACGATGGCTATAGCCATCGTAAGACTAAACTGCCGGTAGAAAATGCCGACGGGTCCGCTTAAAAATGCCACCGGAATAAATACGGCACTCATCACCAAAGTTATTGCTATAATAGCGCCTGTTATTTCTTTCATTGCAGCAATGGTGGCATCCATTGCAGACAGGTGATTTTCCTCCATTTTTACATGCACAGCTTCTACTACCACAATGGCATTGTCTACAACAATACCAATAGACAATACCAATGCGAAAAGTGTCAATAAATTGATAGAGAACCCAAATAATTGCATGAATGCCAGCGTCCCAATCAGTGCCACTGGCACCGCCAATACTGGAATAATAGTAAACCGGAAATTTTGAAGAAAAAGAAATACTACTATAAAAACAAGTAAGAACGCTTCCAATAATGTGATGAGAACCTCTTTGATAGAAGCGTCCAGAAAACGGCTTACGTCGTAAGCAATATTAAATTTCATACCGGGTGGAAATTGAGTGGCTTTGAGTTCCTCCATCCGTTTTTTAACATTTTTTATAACGTCCTGTGCGTTGCTGCCAGGGCGTTGTTTCATCATAATATTGGCAGACGCCTTTCCATCTGTTTTGCTCACCATGCTATAGGTCATAGCACCAAACTCTACATCTGCAATATCTTTGAGCCGCAAGATATTTCCATTCTCCATGCTGCGAAGAGGTAACTCTTCGTATTGTTTGGATTCTAAAAATTTACCAGAATATCTTATTACATATTGGATATCAAGCGCAGCTTTGCCACTGCTTTCACCTGTTTTCCCGGGTGCCGCTTCTACATTCTGACTTCGCAATGCAGTTACCACCTCCTCTGCACTAATGTTATAACTTACCATCCTTTCCGGCTTTAGCCATATCCGCATGCTGTATTCTTTTTGCCCCATTATTTCTGCAAAACCTACTCCTTCAATACGTTTTAGTTCTTGCAAAATATTGATGTCGGCAAAGTTGTAAATAAATGCTTCGCTTGCGGTAGTATCGTCACTTACAATATTCAAATACATGAGCATGCTGTTCACTTCCTTTTCAGTAGTTACGCCCGCTTTTATTACCTCCTCGGGTAATTCATCCAGCACCGTTATTACACGATTTTGTACGTTTACTGCTGCCATGTCTGGATCTGTGCCTACTTTAAAAAAAACTTGAATTAGTGTAGTGCCATTATTACTGCTTACACTACTCATATAGGTCATCCCAGGTACACCATTGATCGCTCTTTCTAATGGAGTAGTAACTGCTTTTGTACTTACTTCCGCGTTTGCTCCGGTGTATTTAGCCGTAACCATTACGCTGGGTGGTACTATATCGGGAAACTGAGTAACTGGCAGCGTAAATAGTGCCAGCACCCCCAATAAAGTGATGATGATAGAGATGACCAATGATAAAATTGGTCTTCGTATAAAAGTTTGTACCATTAATTTTTTATTGTGTTGACTTATAGATGTAATCTTCTGTAAGTAGACATCACTTTATAAAATGATAAGGTCTTCTATAAGTAATTAGTTCATTTTAAATCCTTCGGCAGATACTAATTTGGGTGTTATTTTATTCCCTTCCCTTAAATTTTGAGTTCCTTCGTACACGATTCTATCGCCAGGTTGTAAGCCAGCTTTTACTAGGTAAAATTGTCCCAATCTACTAAGAGGTTCAAATGCCTGTTGGCGGATAACATTGTTTTTATCTACCAAAAAAACGAAGTTCCGATCTTGCACTTCGAAAACCGCCTTTTGCGGCAAAATGATGGTGTTTGCTACATTTGCCAATAGAACTACTTTACCTGTAGCACCGTGTTTCAACAAGCCCTTTGGATTTGGAAACCTTGCTCTGAATACAAGCGATCCTGTACTTGGATCTATTTCTCCACTCGTTGTTTCTATAGCCCCCGCATAGCCGTAATCACTTCCATCGCTCATTATAAGCAGTACACTGTCAAATTGATTATCGACTTTGTTTTTTACTTTGTTAAACCGCAAGTATTCATTTTCAGAAACACTGAAGTAAGCAAAAACAGACTGGTTGTCTGTTACTGAAGTTAGCATGGTACCTTCTTCTATCAGACTTCCGGTTTTTAAGGGCAACCTGTTTACTACCCCATTAAAAGGAGCTCGTATCGTTGAATAGCTTCTTTTTAATCTAGCTTCCGCTAACATGGCATTGGCTCCACTTATTTTTGCTTGTGCTGCTTTTAATTTTGCTTTTGCTAGTTCCGACTCAATTTTGGCAATTACTTTTTTCTCAACCAATACGCTTACTCTTTCTACTTCCAACGATGCGGCATTGGCTTCAGCTAATGCCATATCTAAATTTGCTATGGCCTTAGATTCATTAATTACCGACTCACCAGTACTTAATTGAAATAAAGCCTGTCCTTTTACCACTGGCCTACCTTCGTCGATTAATATTTTTTCTAAAAACCCATGTACTCGACTCCTTATTTCTGTATTTTGAATGGCTTGGATATTGGTCACATATGCCGTGGTAATAATAGTATCTTTAGCGACCAATTTAGTAACCAAAATTTCTGGCACTACTTCGGTGTTATTGTTTTCAGTAACAGATGAGGTGCAGGAAAATAATCCTGTTACAATGACGAAACCAAAAAGGTAAAACTTATTCATCTGTTTTTAAATAAAAATGCAATTGACTTTTGAACGATAAAACGGACGGTAGAATAAAATATCTACTGAAAGAAAATTCATTTAAAACATAGCGCAGACGTTAAATTAGTTGCTTACCCATCAAAACAGATTCCTGTTCTGAATAAATCTTATTGCCAACTTTTGAATGTTTTTTTTCATCGCTTATGGTATGATCTCTTTATTTGTCAAGATCTATCACTTGTACATGTTTTTTTTTACTCAACTAAGCTCTTCACGTCAACAAGTCAGTCATTGTTTGCAATGCAAAGAAGCAGGTAAGAGACAGTAAAAGCGTACATTGATTGTTGTAAATTGTTATAAAAGGAGTGCTGGGTATTATCCCGGCACCCCTTTTGAATTATTTTGCTGCTGGCGAAAAAGGAAGGGAAGATTTGTGCACTATAATTTTAAGTTTACCATCTTTTCCTTTTTTGAAAACCCAGGTTTTATCCACCATCACTTCTTTTCCATCTTTGCCAGTGACCCAAACGTTGCCCATCGTAATGGCTACCGAGCCATATATTTGTATTCCTTCGTTTTTTTCGCCTGCATTATCATAGCGTGCTTTTACCCACGGGTTTAATGCAAAACCTTTGTCATTTGGATAATCAGGATCACCCCCTACAAAATAAGACAACGCACCCTTTTTTGTATTTCTAAAGGTTTGATCTCCAAAAGCCAATGTAGGTTTAAAAAATACTTTACCACTATCATAATTGTAAGCATCTGAAAGAACTTTTTCTGCAAAAGCTTTGTAATCGCCCCCTTCATCTTTTAGTTGACCAATCTTAACCAAAGCATCACACCAAGCTTGTTGAGCAGCATTTACTTCTTCATAAGTAACAATGTTTTGTGCTCCTTCTTCCACATATACCAAACCTAAATCATCAATTACTTTTTGAACATTGTCGCTTGTTTGCGATACAACTTTGTTGGCTTCTTGCTGTATCTTTTGTTTTTGTTCATTGCAAGACGTGATTAAAATGGGGATGATAAACAGGCAACTGAATAAAGGAATTTTTTTCATGTTGTATTTTTTTTTGGTGCTTACTTTGTAGTACGGTGTTCAGCTTGTCCGTTTTAAATATGATGTAACTTTTACTGTATTAAATTATATACTGTGTAAATTATCTGTTATTCAGGTTATGAATTTAACCAGCCTACATAAGTGATCACATTCAACTAGATTGTTAGCGGATACCATCGCCGTTCACCAGAAAAGGTGTTTTCCCGTCGGTAACAATAATTTTAGTGTTAGGTGATTTAGACAATTGAATAAATGCTTCTATACTTCTGATTTTAATAATTTCGGGTGTTAACCCTTCTGCAATAATTTTTTGAGCATCCCTTGTTCCTTTTGCTTCAATCAGTATTCTTTCTGCTTCTAATTTTTGCTGTTGTAAAACAAATTCCATTCGCATGGCATCTTGTTCTGCCTGTAATTTTCTTTCAATGGAGCCTGCTAACCCCTCCGGCAACTGAATACTTTTCATCAAAACAGATTCTATTAATATGCCTTGCGGGGTGAGGGTTTCACCCATTTTTTCGCTGATTGCTTTTTCAATATTTGCACGCATACCGGAGTGCATGTCTTTTGCGAAATACCTGGCACAAACATCAGCAGAAGCCGACCTGAAAACACTTGCAATGATGGGTTGGTAATTTAAACCAAGTGTTCTGATTACGGATGCTACTTTATCTTTATCAAGCCTGTATAAAATAGAAATTTGAGAGGTAATACTTAATCCCTCTTTGCTTGGCAGGCTTAATGACAATTCCAGATTATTGGTTTGGATGGAAGTTTTTACCACTTTACTCGTAAAGGGATTGAAGGCCACTGTACCTTGAGTAGTGACATCATCGGAAAGCTTTCCCAAGTTTTGTTTGATGCCTACTTCTCCAGGGCGTATAACCGCACAACTGCTGGTGGAGATGACCAACAAGAGTACTGCGAAAAAATGTAGTTTATTGATTTTACTGTAGAACGGTTGACCCTGCTGTTGCATAAACAAGAAGACACTGCGCCGGGAAATTAAAACTTGCTCGATTACTTTTTGAAGAGGTTTCATGGTTAAATATTTATAGTGATAGTATTTTAATCAAAGATAATAGTATTGCTATTACAAACAATAGTATTTTACTTTTTTTTAAAAAAACTCTTTACTTTTGTGAAAATTTTAATAAATGAATATTGAGTTTAACCCATCACTGAATGATAAGTTGTTTTTGAAAAATCCTCAGAGCACCGCCTTAGGTAAGAAAATAATTACAGAGGCTATAAGTCTGATTTCGCATGTGGGGTACGAACATTTTACGTTTAAAAAATTGGCCCTGGAAATTGAAACCACGGAAGCCAGTATATACCGGTATTTTTTAAACAAGCATAAGCTGCTCATTTATTTGGTGAGTTGGTATTGGTCTTATATTGAGTTTCAAATCATTATTCAGTTAAATAATGTTACAAAGCCCGAAGACAAGATTAAAAAGATCATTGACATTCTGGTGTGGGAAGACAACCAAGAAATCAACTTTGGATTGTTTGATCACCAGGCGCTTTACTTTATTGTAATAGCGGAAGGCAATAAAACTTATTTGTCAAAGGATGTGGATGAGAACAACAAAGATCTGCTCTACAAGCCATTCAAGGACCTTTCGGCAAGAATTGCAAAAATTTTTTTGGAGTACAATCCTTCCTACAAATATCCAAACAGCCTGGCCAGTTCCGTCATTGATTTATCACACCTCCAATACTATTTCATGCACCATTTACCTCGCCTCAGCGACTTTGCTAAAAAGAAAAAGCCAAGAGATATTGAGCTTTTTTTAGAAGAGTTGGTGTTTAAGACCTTGGGTTAAAGTTTGGACAAATTGCGCGCTAAACTTACTCCCTTGCCAACTAATACTTTTACCGTTTAGAATCCTCCTCCAACACCTCCAAAATAATCGCACATGCTTCCTCAATTTCTTGTTCCGAAATATTGAGCGGGGGTACAATACGAAGTGCATTAGCAGCAAACAAAAACCAATCGGTAAATACACCTTTTGCTATACAGGCATCGATGATTTTTTTATTTGTTTCGTAGCTGTCGAAATGAATGGCCATCATTAACCCTACACTGTTGATCCGTTGTATAGATGGATGTTGCAACCTTTGATGAAAGAGGGCTTCTTTTTCTTTTACGGTTGCAATCATGTTTTCTTCTATCAGCGCTGTAAACGCAGCTAAGCCTGCGGCACAACTCACGGGATGACCACCAAAAGTATTGATATGCCCCAACACCGGATTGTAACTCAGCGTGTCCATCATTTTTTTGTCAGCTACAAAAGCTCCCAGCGGCATCCCCCCTCCCAGCGCTTTGCCCAACAATAAAATATCGGGCACCACATCAAATTGCTCAAATGCCCAAAGACTACCGTTTCTACCAAACGCACATTGTATTTCATCCAATACCAACAAAGCGCCAACGTAAGTACACCTCTCCCGCAAGGCTTTGAGCCAACCATTGCCGGGTGGCAACACACCTGCTTCGGCCTGGATGGTTTCTGCTACCACGCAAGCCGTGCGACAACTGATTTGCTCCAGGTCGTCGAAATTATTATAGCGCAGTTGCAACACATCTGGTAGCAAAGGACGATACGCCTGTTGCCAATATTCGCTACCCATGATGCTGAGCGCTCCTTGTGTGCTGCCGTGGTAAGAATTTTTAAAAGAAACCATTTGCGTACGGCGCGTAAAACGTTTACTGAGTTTCATGGCGCCTTCGGTGGCCTCGCTGCCACTGGCGGTATAAAATACCGAGTTCAGACTGGCAGGCAAATAATCGGTGAGTTTTTTGGCATACGCCACTTGCGGTTGTTCGATGAGCTCCCCGTACACCATAATGTGCAGGTATTGGTCTGCCTGATTTTTGATGGCTTCCACCACTTTGGGATGGCAATGCCCCACATGGCAAACGCTAATGCCACCGATGAGATCGATGTACACTTTGCCATCGGCATCCCACATGCAACTGCCGCTGGCTTTTACAATGTTGAGACATAGCGGTGCTTCAGAGGTTTGTCCAACGTGGTTCAAAAACAACTGTCGGGCAGTAGCCGCAATTGCCAACGAAGAATGGGTGATGGGTGTTGATTCATTTTGCATATTGCCACAAATTTCGTTACAAATGTTTGATATTTGTAGCAGAACATTTGCGTTTGTGTAGGATGCTGGCGGTAAAACGCGTTGAAATAAGTACAAACGCACAAGAGTGCGACGCAAGTAAAGCTGAGCAATGAACCAACAGCTGGTAACCTAAGATTTTAAACCCTAAAAAAGACGACTGCTTTCCCTATTGGCCGGTAGTTGCCCAAACAAGATGAGTGTAATACTTCCTGTAAATGGCATTTTCCCAAAAATGGGAACCGATTGTTTTATTGCGCCCAATGCCACCATTGTGGGCGATGTGGAAATGGGCAACCAGTGCAGCGTGTGGTTTAATGCAGTGCTGAGGGGCGATGTGAACAGCATCCGCATGGGTAACAAGGTAAATGTGCAAGACGGTGCCGTGATTCATTGCACTTTTGAGAAAACAAAAACCCTGATTGGAAATAATGTTAGCATCGGGCACAATGCAATTGTACATGGCTGCGTTATAGAAGACGACGTACTGATAGGCATGGGTTCTGTTGTGATGGACAATGCCCGAATTGGGAGCAACAGTATCATTGCCGCAGGCGCAGTAGTGTTGGAAAATACAATTGTAGAACCCGGCAGCATTTACGCAGGAGTGCCCGCCAAAAAGGTAAAAGATATTAGCAAGGAAAAGATCAGCGGTGAAATAAACCGCATTGCCGACAACTATATAAAATACAGCAGTTGGTTTCAACAACCGGCTTCCGGTAACGAAAGCGAGTATCTGGATGGCGAAAAAAAGTGATTCCGCTTTGCGGTGAGCGAACAATGGTCCTTTCTTATCTTGAAATTATGAAAAAAATAATATTATCCTTATTGGTGTTGTCGGTGTTGAGCAGCTGTTTCATCTTTAAGAAAAAAGA
>Ga0105046_10014535_pt1 | contig 12135 bp, 12 predicted proteins | sample MAT03_FD_78385 | JGI IMG/M metagenome (GOLD analysis project Ga0105046, IMG submission 78385) | Freshwater microbial communities from Lake Fryxell liftoff mats and glacier meltwater in Antarctica - MAT-03 (megahit assembly) | ecosystem: Environmental > Aquatic > Freshwater > Ice > Liftoff...
AACAAGCTGACCAACAGCGGGATTTATTATGCGCGTCAGTGGTTTTTCAAGACCGGAACATACGTCAGCAAGTTTGACTTGAATTATCAGTGCAAGAGCAGTCCTCACTTTTCTGCATTAGCCCCGATACAATAGGTTGATTCCCACTAGAGGTGAGATCATGAGCCAAACCACCAATCCGCGTGTGCGCTGGACAACTACCGACCTCAATCTACTCCCTGACAGCAGCAATCGTTATGAGATTATTGATGGAGAGTTGCTTGTGACCAAAGCGCCGCATTGGGGACACCAAAAAGCGATCGTAAATACGGCTGCCGAATTGAGAGATTGGTCGTTGGCAACTCAACTCGGAGAAACGGTTCCTACTCCTGGTCTGATCTTCACTGATGCCGATAATGTAATTCCCGATGTGGTTTGGATTAGTAAAGCCCGCCTTGCTACTTCTCTGGATGATGCCGGACATTTGACCGTTGCCCCAGAATTGATTGTTGAAGTGCTTTCCCCAGGCGTGGATAATGAGCGGCGAGACCGCGAAACAAAACTCAAACTCTACACCAGTCGCGGTGTGCAGGATTATTGGATTCTCGATTGGCGGCTCAAGCAAGTGGAAGTTTATCGCCGTCAATTGGGGCTACTCCAACTTGTCGAGACACTATTTCACGGCGACAGATTAACCTCGCCCCTACTACCTGGCTTCGCTTGCGATGTGGAACGCTTGTTTTTATAGATTCTAGGGCAAGGCTTCTATCCATTGGCGATCGCCAGTGCAACTATGAAAAACCAAGCCGCGATCGCGCGATCGGCAAAGAGACGTGGAACAATAGCAATTGATTAATATTCGGCACTCATACTTTGTGGATGGGCTTATGGATTGGCTATCGCTACCGGATTGGACTGAATTATCGAATTTTTTACTGGCTCAGACTCCCCCACCTTCCCCCAGTTCTCCACCAGCAGATGTTCAGCTACTTACAAAACAGTTAGAGTTCCTGCAACAGATGAATACCGTTTTTCTAGGTTTCCTTGCCATTCTAGGTGGACTACTGACTTGGTTTTTCAATAAGAACCTGGAAGATGCCAAACGTCTGGCGAAAGAGGTTGTTCGTCAGGAGCTAACTAATCATTTAATGCCACTAATCCAAGCAGAGTCTGAGAGCCTAATGCGTTCTTTGCGAACTGAGCAAGTCATTGGGGATACAGTCGTAGATTATTATTTGCCATCTTCTGATATTGATCCACCAGAATATCAACTCCTAAAAGGTCGCAAGTTTCTGGATGTTCGATGCTGGAGAAATAAGAAACCCAATAAGCGGCTTGGAAGTGTATTGGTATTTGATTTTGTCAATTCAAAATTGCTAGACTTACCTGGGTTTAAAGATAGTGATAGAACCAAACAAGAGGAATCCGCTAGAGAACGAGACAAGATTGTTAATGAAAAAATCACTGAAGTCGTAGATTTGAGACTTGGAAAACCAGTTTTAGTTATTTATACACGACCTGGTTCAGGGCGAATCCCTGCCATTGACGAGATAACAACTAACTTTCCTGAAGTTAAGTACTACACAGCCGCAAATACTCCTGTTGCTCTGATGGGGGCTGTAGTTGATGCAGCTTATGTGGCTTATGGAGAGTACAGTGCACGAGTCGGGAAAAACTGAATCTTGGCTGTCTCCACATTCATTCCAATAATCAGTACTCTATGCCTACTTATATTTTTTCACTTCTTAGCAAATTTAGAAGCACGGTTCAATGAATTTAATGTGGTTGATGGTGCCATCTTCCTTTAAGGATTTAATTTCAACCTTAACTGAACCGCTTTCAGGGATTTGATTAAATGTTTTGGCTTCCTTTTCGGTAAATGAAACTCCAGCGATCAGATAAGTCACCTTATTACCTTTAGAGTGCTTTTTCTCCACCACTGCTTGAATAATCTGCCCTTCTTCAAATGTCTGAGTACTTCTGAGGGCTGCGATCGCAGCCTGTCGCTCTGAAACCGCTGTGACCTCTTCTTCTTGTGCTACAACCTCTGGGATTTCGCCAATGGGTGTGACTTTGTAATAGCGCATCAGTCGCGCCGCCCAACCCAGAATCTGCAACACACTTTGGGCATCTGATATTTCGTTTTTCAAATGGGTGTTACACGCTTTGTCTAGATTGCGATAATAGCCAATTGTTTTGCCACTATGCCCAATCGCATTACCACTCCTCACAAGCGTGCTAAGGAACTTGAAAAATTGACTTCCAGCACTGGACGAATCTCGACTAATAGCGCTGCGGAGGTAGGCGATCGCTTTGCCCAACTCATTCACATCCATTTCAGATGCCACTAGGTCACGAGCGATCTCATGGGCAATTTGCCATTGAGCATTGGTCAGTAATTCTGGTGCGGCATCAGTTATGGTCATGATCAGTACATCCCAGAAGGAGGTTCACGGTCAGTGGGGTAGCGCAGTACTTCAAAGAGCGCATCTAGCTGGGGTTGCTCGATCAACTTGGTTGAGTGAGCCGCCTTGATTTGTCGCTGCATAAACTGTTGTAAGGCTTCACCTGTCAGGTGAGCAGACTCTGGAAGCGTGTAGGATATGTAGCGCTCTTTCAGGCTTTTCGTTCCTGTCATTTGGTCGATCGCATCAACGGTAACGGTCATCGTTCCCATGCCGATGGGCTTGCCACCCCCCACCTTCAAAGCAATAGGATAGGCAGAATCTTGTCCCAAAACAGTGAGCAATGTTCCCAGTTCTGCGTCCTGCAAATTTTTGAAGTGTAGCTCAGTTGTGAAGGTGTATTCCTTTGCTGCTTCCTGCACTGGAATTCCTTGATTTTGTCCTTTGTCGATCGCCCGAACGGTGTGATAGTAAAACTTTCGACCTGCTACCTTGCCCTGGGTGAAGTAAGCCTGTCGCTGATCAGGGCGTGGACGGTACAGAGATGGCATAAAGCCAGTTGTGAAGCCCATAGTCTGACCTTTAGCATCACTGAATTCCACCAAACCTTGCCAGTTTAGTGCTCCAAACACTTTACAAGCAGGGCAGACATCTACTCTCCCTTTTTTCGGATCAGTTGTGCATTCACGATACCCATCTGGAATTGCTTCTCTTCTTGCCTTTGTTTTACAAATGCAACTTTTGGTCATTGCCTCATATAGAGATCGGATACAGCCTTTGAGTGAACTTCCTTGAATCGATAGCTTCTGGTCATGATTCTGCACCATTGTTTTGATCAATGGAATCCGGTTATTGCCAATGTCGCTACCCATCACAACAACTCCTGTTGAAACATGCAGGGCTGTCTTTACAGTGAGTGTGAGGAACAGGGTGCCATGAATGTGATCAGGAAGATACTGATCGTGTCCAGCCGGACGCTTTAGCGAGGGACGAGTTTTAGGGAAAGGGATCAACTCATAAGGCTTGGGAGTAAACTCTTCATCTGAACCGCTCTGCCCTCCCCGTGGCGGTGAGCTTGGTGGTGATGGTCGTTTCGGTTTCGGCGTAGGCGTTCTAGTCATGATCCTTCCCTACAGTCAGTGCGACAAAGTGAATCGTGGCAGTTTGAGCATCCCGAAAGTATCTCTGCTTGACTTGCTTCAAGGGCTTTTCCTTGGGCGATCGCGCTTTACCCTCGGCATCTTGATAGAGAAAGCCTTTTGGAAATTTGGTTTCATCGTTGTCGTAGAAATAGGCACGGCGATCGCAGCACTCCCATTCAACTTCTAAAGCTCGGAACTCTAGATCTGAAGCAGGTTTTGTTTGACTGAGGAGAAGTACTTCATAGTTGCTATCCCGTTGTTTCCATCGCAACTCCAGCTCAGCATTGAAGAGTTGTCCCTCCGGACTGGGAAAGTCATGGGGCAACGTCATTTGGATACCACTGACCTTGTGAAACCAGCGCAGAAAATAGTAGCTGGAAGGCAGGGCGATCGCAGCGTGCCTGATCAAGGCTCCCAATTCTGCTTCTGTTACAGTTCTCGATCCGACAAAGGCACTCATGCTGCAACTCCTGGCACTACGACCTTGCGCCATTCCCTGACTGCTCTTTCAAATAAATCGGTTACAGTCTCTCCCGTCCAGGTCAGTTGTACCCCAAAACCTAAAGGCATTTCATGCGCGGCGACAGGCGTATCTTGCTCATCTTGGGCTGGAAAACCATACTGATTGCGCTCGTCGTCCGCCAAAAATGCCCCAACTCCTAAAAGGCTGGTGTAATCCCACGGTTCTTTTGAACTACCCAGCAAGACAATTTTTTGATTCTCAGTATCTAAAATGCAGCCTGGATATTGCACGATTGCCTTCTCAAACTGAACAGAAACCGTTCCCAGTCCTCTCGACTTGGCAAACCCAATGCCAAACCAACCATCGTTCAAATCTCGCAGCACCAGTCCAATCAAACCCAGTTGCGCCAAGGTGAAGTTTTTCAAATGGATCTTCGTATGAAATGCGCCACCTGTACAAACTTGATAATTAAATGGACCCACTGCCACTGAACCAAAGACGCGATCGATCGCTACCCCATTTCGCTCTTCCAGCTTGAGTTGGGTGCGATCGACAGGATAAGCATCTTCAATCCGAATCCGACTGGCGATCGCGGTACTGCCAAACATCTGATCGGTAAAAGAAGACCATTTATAGATGTCGTGTGTTTGGGAATAGTCCTTTAAATAGTCGTAGTCGTTCAGCTTTAGGGGATTACTTGCCCAGAGATGCTTGTGGTCGTTCAGCTTTCGTTTTTCATTCCCCACCGTTCTTACAATCCGTTCCGCATGGGCACGAATCGCTCCTTTCAGAGAGCTTCCAGGCAGGTAAATCGACCGTCCGCCAGCATGGTAGGTTTCCACAAACTCCATATCTGGTTTCGTTGGATCGGCTCCTTCTTTGCCCGATTTAATCAATATTGGTCCATCAGGGCTGAGCGTGAGTTCAATGGTGCAGTGGTTAACAAAGCGTTTGTGCATAGCGCGTTGGGTGAAAGGAGGTTTGTACAGATTACTGCTGAGTAATCAACTGGCAGAATTGGTCGTTGTGACTTTGAGAAAGCGCTGCTGCCTTGGTTTTCTGAGTTCTGTCAGGAGTGCATCAGCCCAATCTGTTTTACAAGCGTCATACCTTTCGGGTGTCATCAGGTAATGGTCTTTGTCGTCGTGAATCAGGTGCTGCAAATATTGAATCAGTTGCTCTGGATCATGATCTGGATAGTCGAACCACCAGTATTTATCTAGCTCTAGTTTCACGACTCCTAGACCACGCGATCGCCCGCCACCCAAGGGTATCTGCTCTGTCTCAAACTGGTGCAACCCAATCATCAGCAATCCCAGTTCCCATTCTTCAGCATTTTCGACAATGGTACGGAACTGAAAGGACGTGCCAGCAGGCACCACTTGAAAATCGTAGAGCTTCCCATCGGCAGCCGTTTCTGTATCGCGGTCAATGGCAACACCGTCCCGCTCCTGGTATTGCCCAAACCAGTTTTCTTGCAAAACACTAAGGTCTTGAATTTGCAACTTACTGGATAACCAGGGAGAGCCAAATAACCGGGAGACTAAATCGGTTTTCGACACAATTGCATCGGTGAGTGCAACATCATTCGAGAACTGAGCCTTTAAGTCCTTTAGCTCGTCCGACGTAATAGACCACTCCGCTTCAATAGCTGGATTGGCAGCAAGTTCTGGATCAATTCCACGTAAAAAGCTCTCCAATCGCGATCGCATGGCTCCCTTAAAACTAGAACCTGGAATTAAGGGTCTACCGAAAGCATCTTTTACAACGGGTAGATCTGAGCCAATGGGTTCGTTTGAGCGCCCCTGGCTGATCCGTAGGGCTGTTACCGTTGTTAGCGTTCCGGTCAATTCCAGCCGATTTTTGAAGACATCAAACATCGTTCTGCATCCTCAGCAATTACTTTTTTGATAGATTCTGTTTTTGTTCAGAGTCTGGGTTTTCTGCCTGGTAGTTGAGATATTTCAGCCGACGTGTGCCGTACCCTAAGTAAAGGCGGATCAGTTGCACCCAAATCTCACTTAGCTTTTCAGCCTTAGCCTCTGATTGAATGTCTGCTGCTTGCTTGCGGAGAACGTGATCGATATCATGAACGATTTTCTCCGCCAGTGAGTCTTTACCCCGTCCCCACTTTTCTTCTCGTCCGACTTGATAGCGTAGAAAGTTTTTAATGACCTCCGGACTCTCTGTTGTTTCTGCAACCCGTAATAAATTGCGAAATTGCGATTCTTCTAGCTTTTTATCTCCCGCTTTGGTGTACTTCCCTTCTTCAAGCGCTTTCTCAATCCATCGCACTAAGTTGTCTTCCGCCTGACGAATTCCTTTTTGCACAGCCAGTTCTTGCTGCTGTTTGGTTTGCTGCTCATTGTGTTGGTCAGTCTGTTGTTCCACGGTTTGACTCATACTGCGTGCTCCCGAAAGATAAGATGAAACTCGTCACAAATTTGGACTTGACCAAAGCCTTCGCTGGTGCGATCGCCCACACCCCAAAGCTCTAAAGCCGCTAGGTTTTCATACCAGAAATCGGGCTTTTGAGTGCTAAACAAAAATACTCCTCCCATTTTAGTCACCAGTTCCAGATCCTTCTGGAGTCCCCAGGCAGCATTCCAACCAGAGCGGTAATCGTAGCTACTGTAGGCGGTTTGGAGGGTGAGGGAGGGATCATCCACTGCGATGCCTGCAAATTGGTGTAGCATCGGTTCAGAGATCACCATTGTGCGTCGCCAGTCCTCCGCCAGCATGGCATCTGATTGAAGATTGAGCGTGAAGAAGGTTGGTTCGGGTATCGCTTGCGAAGCTCCAAAAACCGCCCACATCTCCCAGCGCTCTTGCATTTTCTGGTTGAAGGCTGCAATGCGGTGCTTGATCACCTCGGTTTGAGGTTGTGCGTTATGGATTTCGGCTGTGATTTCGACATGACCCAACCCACGGGATGCTGCACCGCCTAGCCGAAATTGATCACGGTTGTGGTGAAGAAACGGGTGCAGTTGCTCCGCCAGGTCATCGTCTCGTAGCAGGATAGAACTCCGGTACACCATTGGTGCAGGATTCTTCTTGCCCTGAATTTCATCCAGCACTTCGATGCTGTAGAGAATGTCTTCTTGTGCCGTTGCTCGACGACGGTTGATGCCCACTCTTGTCAAAAGTCGCTTGCTAACGGTATGAGAACAGTAAGCATTGTCTTTTTTGCTGTAGAAGCCACTCAAAGGCTCGACGCGATCGCCCTGCAAGTCATTCGGTTCATAAAACAGCCCCTGCTCTCTGGCGCAGAAGCCATCAATCAAGGAATCAAAGACACCGTTCTTACCTGGCTTAAAGCCTGAATTAGTCTTAGCACTCAGGGCAGTGGTGGGCAACAGTTGAACGTTTTGACTGGCTTCGTAGCGATCGTCCCCAACTTTGGCGATCGCTGGATAAGCATTCTGAAAGACTGCTGCATCATCGTTTAAGAACAGCTTGTAAAAATCATCCCCATCTCCATCTGCGTCAACTGCTGGGTCTGCGCCAGCTTTGTTGAGGATTTGAGCCGCGATCGCTCCTCGAATCGCTGCCCCTGGAATGTAATCCATCGCCTCACTGACTGAGCCACCCGGTTTCCGTTGACCAATCGCCAGCGGAGCTTTAGCAGTGATAGAGAGTTCAATTCGCTTCATTGAACACCTCCGTTTTGAGCCGAGTCCAATCGGCATCAGTTATCTCAAGTTGGTCGGGGTGTGGGAACTCCCAATGAAGCCAGCCCAACCCACTCGATTTGCTACCACCCAGCGCATGAATATGCTGTAGCCCTGCCAAAATCAATGCTTTGGCAAACGGTGGTGCGTTAGATTGAAGCAAAATTGTACCCTCAAAGGAGAGCTTGGCATTGGCTGGCGAGGTTTCCAGGAAGTAAAGTTTTTTCTCTTCGGCGGTGCGGCGACGGCGGTCAATCGTCACGCCTGGTCGGAGGACTTCGGGCAGATTTTCAGGGGCTTCAGTGCAAACCAGATCGTCCACAAGCACTGTGGAAGGCAAGGAGGGATTGCCAAAGATTTGACAGATGAAGCAGTGGTGCTGGATTTCTCCGATGGCATTGACCGAGCTAATGTCGTAATCAGAGCGTTGAAAAGTGTTAGGAAGCCCTGCCCGTTGTGGGCACATGGTTTGAGCTACGGGTGATTCGCAAGTCGGCAATTGCAACGCTCTGGTCAGCTTCTCACATTCATGCCGCAGTCGTCCTTTGAGTTGGGAAGCGGGAATCACTAACCGACCTGCGGCATTTTTGAGAATCGGCTTGTCTGCAAGGGAGCCAGAAGAACCCCCTGCACCCACACAAAGGGCAGTATCAATCACGGCAGTCAGCGAAATTATCGATAGTTGCGATGCTTGTTGATTAAGATTAGCAAGTTGAATCATTGCATTACCTCCTCTGATTCAACGCTTCCAGAAGCATCTGAAGGATCAGAGTCCGGCTCATCGACAAAGGGATAAAGTTCAACCAGCTCACGCCAAAGCGTTTCGTAAATCGTGTGATCTTTTTCTTGCTTGGCTGTCAGCCAGGGCGCTAAGTTGCCATTATTTGTTTCAGCCTCACACCAAGCGGACTCAAAGTCAGCTTGCAGTAAAGCCTGTTTATCTTGATCGAGCCGCACTCGGAAGTAACGGTAGTTGAGAATGGCAGTTCGCTTGCCTCGCTCCAGCAGGCTGCGGATTTGGTAAAGCTGCGATCGCGGAAACTTGGCTTTTTTCAAGGCTTTTGCCGTTGCCAGCAATCCGCCCAATTCATGCAAGGTGTAAGGTGCAGCGTAGAGCTTTAACTGTTGCCCTGTTCGATGAATCGTCAAACCTTCTTTGCGAAACGCTTCAATATTTGAAGAAATCATCGTTACAGCTTTTAGGGTCAGAAAATCAACTGTGCCGCCAAAGTAACCCTTCTCTTTCAGTTCTTTCGCTCCTTTCTTAGCAGTCTTCAGCAGTTGAGAAACCAGCTTGTCCGCATAGTAAATGGGTGTAGTGTCAGCCGTGATCAGAACCCCGCTGGAAATACTCAAACAACAATTGGATGCAGGCGCTTGGTCAGACTTGTAGCGATGAATGAGGTCGCCACCCTTTTGCCTAACAGGTTTCTGCGGGGGGGGTGGCGGCGATGATTGAATTGAATATCTGCCTTTGCCAACGAGAATCTCTTCAAACTTGTCACCAATGGTTTTGGCTATCTCCAATGCTTTATTTGCTGGCACAATTAACAACACATCATCCCCACCGATCGTCACAATCTCAAAGGGATGCAGCCAAATTGGAGCTTTGTTACGGCGATTAGATTGAGCATCGGGCGTGTAATGATGTGGCTTCAGATGATGAGCCAAGGCATGATAAACCGACTGCTCTGTCGCTTCAAAAATATCTTCACTAAACTGCTGGTAGTCTTGCGGCGTTTTGATTTGATTGCGGATGTGTTGCCCCATGTTGTTGCCATCGGCGTAGATATAGGCAACAAACCCATCGCTAGCAGCACTAATTTCCTTCAGCGATCGCGCTTCTTGAATGTCATCCAGCTTAAGCTTTTCAGATGTCAGCTTTTGGAAGTAATGGGAATCATCGGGCAGATTACATTTGAATCTACTTACCCAGTCATCAAAAGCCTCAGCATCCCAAGGTAAACCAGACTTCTTATACCATCGTTGCTCCTCAGCACTTTCTTGTTTAGTAATTTGCCCGATTCGGCGCTTACGCGCTAGTGGCTCAGAAACCCAGGGCTGGCTGGGGTTATCAGTAATTTGAAAGACAGCCGAACTGCGATCGCTATCATCCCGCCTTAAATAAGGATGGGTTTCTAACATCGGTGGATAGCGACGGCTGGGACGTTCAGTTGCTTGATCAAAGCCACTGCGTCGCAGATTAAATTGGGTTGCCAGCTTACCCACTAACTCATTAAAGTTTTTCCGATTTCTAAATGCCGCTTCTAAATCAGGATTAGTCGGCTTACCATCCTGACCTTTTGGCTCAGGCAACCCAAAGTAAGCGCGAACAGCGGCATTATTCTTCCAGCCTGGTTGCAACTGGTCAAGCCAAAATGTATGTTCGACCGAGTCTTGTAACAAGCCAAACTGCAATTCTAAGGGGCGAAAAGTAGCACCAACTGCACAGGAATTTGCGGTTAGCGTCTCATGGGTGTAACGCTTTTCGATCGCGTCGGCTAATCGATCAACCCATGCAGACGGACAGAAGGCAAGAACGCTCCCTCCTTTGAAATACACAAGTAACTCTGGAATCAGACCAGCCTTTAAACCAGGAAAATGCTCGTCTAGCCAATCGGCAGAATGCGTTGAGGCATCAGGATGACCAAAAAAACCTGGAATGTCTTCTAAGTTAATGCGATCGAGCAGGGCAGAGGCTCCGCGAATATCGGGTAATTTTGCCGCCTCAAATACATATTGTTTGATCTTAGTTGCACCACCGTAAACTAGCCCGATCTGAGTCTTCCATTGATCGGAATGGTCACGAACCAGGGTTTCCAATTCGGAACGGGTGCTGGGAAATGGCAACTGCACAAGTTGCTGAACCTGATCCAGGAAGGGTTGAGCAGAGTCAGGCAGGGGTTGATTGTTAAGTAATACCTGCCGCATTTCCTCAGTCACATCAGGGTATTGAGATGCTTCGCCCTTTCCCCAGGCAAGGCACCAGGCGATCGCAATTGTTGTTTGCTTTTGGATGTCCGAAAGAGCGGTGTTCTGCAAAACTATGCCTACTAAGGATACAAAGAATCGATAAGCCCTATACAGTCGCCAGCCAGAAAACAGTAATTTGCTAAATCCCTTCAACGTTAACGTCATCTAGTCCGGATGCAACCCAGAATTTAACTTCTCTTTATAAGCAGGAACAGTAGAGGTGAGGCAATCATTGTTTTTTAGAAAGGAAAATTTCGGTGTCCAAGTCTACCCAGATTCCAATCGGATCAAATGTACCTCTGTGAGTCGGCTCAGCCGATTGGGTAAGCTGAAATCAGAATCATGCCAAGCCGACCGGGTGCAATGAGCGATCGCACAACACGAACCAATTGCCCAAGGAGGGACGAATGGCAACGCTGTATCTGGTGCAGCAAGGAACGACCTTGCGGAAAGAACAGGGACGGTTTTTGGTGAAGTCAAAGGAGCCAGAAAAAGCGCCTCCTTTGTTGGAAATTCCCATCCGGGAAGTCGAGCAAATTCTGGTGTTTGGCAATATTCAACTTACGACCAGCGCCATTTCTGCCTGTTTAGATGCCGCAATTCCCGTCCTCTTTTTAGCGCAATCAGGCGCGTACAAAGGCCATCTGTGGAGTGCGGATCAGGGCAGCCTCAAGGCTGAATTAGCTCAATTCAGTCGCTTCAATGAAGCTGACTTTCAACTCGAAACCGCTCGATCGCTCGTCCTAGGGAAGTTGAGCAATTCCCGCCAGTTATTGCTCAGGCTGAATCGCAAGCGAAATTCGGAATTACTCAGAACGGCGATCGTAGGCATCGCTCAAGATATGCGCCACGCAGCTCAAGCTGATAACCTGGACTCCTTGCGCGGCTATGAAGGCAGTGCGGCGGCGCGTTACTTTCCGGCATTTGGACAACTGCTGCTGCATCAGGAGTGGAATTTTGCCCAACGTAATCGGCGACCACCGACTGATCCGGTGAATGCCATGTTGAGTTATGGCTACACCCTCCTGTTTAATAATGTGCTGAGTTTGCTGTTGGCGGAAGGACTGAATCCTTACTTGGGGAATTTGCATCGTTCGGAGCGCAAGGAGCCACACCTGGCATTTGATTTGATGGAAGAGTTTCGATCACCCATCATTGATACGCTGGTGCTGGTGCTGACCAATAAAGCGGTGATCAAGCCGGATGAGTTTACTCACGCTGCCAACGGGGGAGTGTATTTAATCGATTCGGCTCGTCGTCGGTTTTTGAGCTATTTTGAGCAGCGCATAAGTACCCAAATCGCTCATCCAGATGTGCAAAATCTCGTCGCCTATCGTCGGGCGATTCAACTCCAGGTGCGGCGTTATAAACGCAGTGTCCTGCAAGCGGAGCCTTACCAGCCGTTTTTGAGGGCGGTGTGATGCTGGTACTGGTGATTTATGATGTGCCGGATAATCGGCGCAGGCAAAAGTTGGCTAATTTTCTGGAAGGACATGGGCGAC
>Ga0105046_10014538_pt1 | contig 12133 bp, 13 predicted proteins | sample MAT03_FD_78385 | JGI IMG/M metagenome (GOLD analysis project Ga0105046, IMG submission 78385) | Freshwater microbial communities from Lake Fryxell liftoff mats and glacier meltwater in Antarctica - MAT-03 (megahit assembly) | ecosystem: Environmental > Aquatic > Freshwater > Ice > Liftoff...
CTCTTTCGGTTCATCGGAATTACTGAGAACCTCGATCCGCCTGACCTTATACCGGTCAAGGATATAAACGATTTCACGAAGGGTGTCCATGCGATGTATTATTATTTAGGATAGCCGGGAGGGTATTTCCCTAAATATCCAGAGGATGTTTGATGCTGGAAGCTAACATAATGTTTTTTGAAGGAAATTGGTAAAAAAATCAATTTTAACAAAAACAACAAAATGATAATCAACGCATTACCAGTTAAACGGTGGTTTAATGACCTGTTTTTACTATGGGTGGCAGGTGTGGAAGTGTCCTAACACCGTACTTACTTAAATGTTTACCTTTTTTTGATTTTTAATTTTTTAAAAAATTGTAAAACAATAATATATACATAATATTAATAAATTATTTATAAATTTTACTATGCGCCCACACCCCCTGTTTGTCCTTTCCGGGGCAGGTCATTCCCTTGACTTTTGACGCATCAAACGCAAACAATTTTATAACCAAATCAACACCTTCATCATGATCCCATTTTTTGTATACCTCTTGATTGAACTTGGATTACTGCTTTCTCCCGAACAATGGAACACGCTTCCCCAGGCGGAGCAGGAAAGGCTGGAGAACATCATCATCGTAGACGGCACAATCCATTGAGCTTTGTTTTTAATCCTTCGTTTTTACCCTGTTCCCAAACGGACCACTTGTCCTTGTAGCCCCTGGCCATCATCCTGATCTTTGTTTCATCAAAACACGATTGTATCCCATCAGGCCATTGGAGGTTCCCGGAAAATCCATTAAAGAGTATGGGCGCGCACGCCGAAAAGCGAACAGAGTAGGCAATCTGCCAAAAACCAACCGATTTACAAAGGGAGCTATCCGGAAAATCCCCGCAACGATTAAAAGAGTACGGACGCGTAAGCCGAAAAGCGAATAGAGTAGGCGATGAACATCAGTTTATTGATCATGAAATCAAAATTCTTTTTACTGGCGGCTTTACTGGTCGGCATGTACCAGTTCGGCTGGGCCAACAACCAGCTCCCGACCCAAAATGATGATCCGTTTGCCGGGTTGCCATCGGTGATCTCGTATGTAAACGATCCGGCCGTTGCGGATGCGCTTGCCCCGAGAGCAGACACCACCATCACGATTTACGGATCCGGTGGAATGAACAACAACAGCGGCACCGTTTGCCCGACTACGGCCACCACGACCTGTGCCAAAATCGAAATTAAAGGACTGGCCGTTTCGGGTTCTTCCGGCGATCTGTACTGGGACCGTTACCGTATTCCGGTGGAAATTCTGACGATTAAAAACGTCAATTACGAGGCTATGGGCGGACCCAGCGTACAAGGCCAGGACCTGAGTTTCCGGTTGCGATAACCGGGCAAAATGGAGGTTCCCGGAAAATCCTTAAAAGAGTACGGGCGCGTATGCTGAAAAGCGAACAGAGTAGGCAAAAACAGTACAATTTTTACGATACATGAAAGCTAAGTTCTTTTCATTGATGATTCTGATGGCAGCATTTCTTCAAGGTGTTTCTGCCAGCAACCAACTCCCGGTCGACCCATTCGCGGATTCCCCTTCCGTCATTGCTTTTGCCAACGATCCCATGCAGGCCGATGCGTTTGCCGTTCGAAAAGATACCACCATCACCATTTATGGTTCAGGCGGGATGAACAACGACAATGGCACGATCTGCCCGACTACGGCAGCTTCCAAATGCGCCACGATCATTCTTCACGGCATGGCGGTTCCAGGCACCGGCGGCACGCTGGAATGGCGGGAAAACCGGGCGGAAGTAACCGTACAAACAATTTCTAACACCATGCCGGATGCCAATGGCTCCCTGAGTATGCAAGGTCGTTTTCTCACTTTTACTGTAAATAAATAAAAACACGCCACATGAAAACGCTTTTCTTTTTGCTTGCTTTTGCCAGCGTTACGGCCTCTTTCGCGAATAATACGCAGCCACTGAACACCGAACCCGGTAATCCTGAAGTCCTTTCCATTACCCTGCCTCTTTATGGCAAGGGCGGATTCGATATGAATTCCGGAGAAGCATGCCCGGATTGGTGCTGGCTTTGCAGTTGCGGTAGCGTCACCTTCGATTTTCTGGTAGCCCCGGATCCGAACGGATTCGAACTGATCGGGAAAAAAGGCGTGTACAATTACGAGGGCAGAAATTACAACATAGAAGTATTGTCGAATACCAACGGCAAACAAGTTACCGTGAACGGTTATCAGTTTGTGGAAAGCACCCTGCCGCTCCGCGTTAAGGTACTCCGGTAAATCAAGGGCTTGTACAATGCTTCATGCGTTACACTCACATCATTCAAACCTATTCCTATGAAATTCCAAACTTTATTATTCGCGCTGGCGGCTCTTTTGGCAGCCGTTACCACACAGGCTAAAACGACGCTGCCCGTTGATCCTTTTGCCAACAGCCCTGTCGTGTTTCATTCCACGGATCCGGTTGTGCGGGACGCTTTTCAAATGAAAGTGGATACGACCTTGAAAATCAAGGGTTCAGGCGGTATGAACCAGACTTCCGGCCGCATTTGCCCCGACAAATCATCGGAAATATGCGCTACGATTGTGGTTGCATCCAGGGTGGCTCCCGGCTACGGCGGCACAATCTTCTGGGAAGACGACAAATCGCTGGAAGTGATTTTTGTGAAGGTAGGCGCGATTTCGCCCGATAATACCGGCACTTTGTCCACCCCCGGCAGTGACCTGCAATTCACTCCGAGGTAACAGATTATTGCAGTAAGGCGGGGGGCTTGCCTGCCGCCTTACTTTTTCATTCATATACAAATGTCCGCATCATGAAAAACAAGCTATTCTTTTTACTGGTTTACCCGATTATTTTATTGGTGATCCTTTTGTCCCCGGGGCGCGTCATTGCGCAGGGACAACTGTATGAAATTGACCAGGTTAAGCATACCGAGGCCACCCTGAAATCATACCTGAATGATGTCTTTTCGCCCGAGGATTCGGTGGCCGGGATTATTTATTTTAAACCGGGAAAATGTCCTCGGTGCGAAGGAACTTTCCCCTACATATTTGAACATAAAAACGCCCTGGCGCTCAAAAATAAGCTGATAATCATCGCCGATTTCGAAAACAGCAGTGCGGTAGCTAAGTATTGCAACGACCTCGGATTCAAGGCCGATTATCTGGTGGTGGATACTGCCCGAATCCTGTACAACTCCTTTAAAATGACCGGCGATCAGATAACCGTTCCGTTTCTGATGCTGTACGATGTTAAACAAGGCCGGATACTAAAATCAATTTCTGTACTGGGGGCCAATATTTCGGAGGCTTTTATCAATGGTTTTTTTAACGATCCGCAAGCGCCGCGCCCTATGGCGGAAGTGGCAAGCGGCGGCACTGCAGGCGCCCAGGAATTTTCGGATGCCGAATTGTTTGAAGCGCCATTTCAAACAAACTACGGATGTCAAAAAGAGTTTCCTTACACCAAACCTGTTGATCCCATATCGAATGAATCCAATATAGCGTTCATCGACGATTTATTCGGGTACATTCTGGTGTATCGTAAAAATGGAGATTTTGTTAATTGTATTTATCCTACGGAAGACGAGTATAAAATTTTTAAGGACGAAACGGTCGATCAAGTATTATTTGCTGCATTCAGGTCCTCTTTAAAATGTATTTACCTGAAAATTTTGAGTATTACGGATAACGAAATCACGTTTGTTGCGTCGCTTCCCCAACTCAGCTTCAACCGGGAAAAACTCACCGTTGACTATTACAATTTGCCGGCTATTATTCGTAAAAATCTGTTAACCAATGAAATAACAAAAATTACAGCAATCAGCGAAATGCCCGAAGCGCTGAGTCACAGCCGGTATGTCTTTAAGCACAGCAATATTTCTATAACCGAAGACGGTTCTTTTTTCATGCCCTTGATAAAAGGCTGGCCCGCCGTAGGCGTGGATGATTTGGATTTGAATGATTCCCTGAATAATCCGTTTTGCGATGTGTTTTATAAAAATACCCCAACCTCGGTTTATTACCAGGCAGACGGCAAATTCATAAAAGCCTTCGGCCGCATTTCAGAAACAGCTACAAAACTGCGCCTCGGTTTCTTTGCAAATGGCATGTTATTTACAAAAAATCAGCAATATACCGTTTCTGTTCAGGCACAATTGGGCGAGATTCTATTCTATAAAAAAGATGACTTTTCCAATCCTGTACAAAAAATAAACCTGTTTGACACTGGATTAAACGCTGTTTCCGGCGAACTTATAGCGCAGCAGAAATTGATCTGGAATAATTCAATGCGGGGAGCCGACTATTTTAACCAGATCAGAAACGTATTGAAAAAGGAAGTTTTATGGTGCAAAATGGATGATCAAAATAATTTGTACCTGCTTTGGAAGGATAAACGCTCAAAAGAAACTTTTTTGTCGGTATGGCTATGGGAAAAAAATGAAATATTTCCGGTTGACCTCAGTAAAATCTTTCCGGTATCGGATCATCTGATTTTGACACCGAATCTGATTACAAAAGACAATGAAAATAAAGTGGATATCTCTTACCTGGTATTGAAAAAAGGCTTGCTGGTTGGTGGTACCACAACTGTTTTTATCATGAACAACATAAAATAAAGTCAAATGAAAAAACGACTACTCTTTCCGGCCTTCTTCCTGATCCTTTTGTCCTGGAATTTTACAGCCAAAAACTCCTCGCCTCCTGAAGTGGTGGTGGCAAGCGGTCGTATGAATGTAGGCTCCAGCGTGCCCGGTATGCCCTGCCCCGATCCAGCCCTAAGCTGGCCCTGCTCCATTTCCTCCATATCCGGCGGAAAAGCGCCTCCACCGGTCGGCTGCTCCGTATCGGTCAGCAAAAACGCCGCCGGCCGCCTCACGGTGCTGATCCTGAAGGAAGACCTGGCGCCCGCCTTTCAAGCGCTCTGGATACAGAATAATCAATTTTATACCCCCCAGACGATTGAGATGGATCGCGGACTGACGCTTTCGGTCATGAATATAGATTATGCAAGCTATATCGAACCCGGATATTATGACCTGAGCGAAACGGAAGACGCCTATCAAATCACGTTTTAATCTGATCAACAATCACCATTCAACGGTCTAACAATGAAAGGATTACTCCGTTTTTTACTTTGCGCCATTTGCGCTGCGCCCGGCTTTGTTTGGTCGGCCTCGGTCAAGAGCCGGCTGCCGCCGTACGACTCCACCGCACTTTCCTGCCTGGTGAAGCAGGCTGGCACGGAAATATTCAATCTCCAGGCGGCGCACAACCAATGGCTAACTACGCAATACGCACGCCTCAACGAGTTGGACTTCATCATCATACGCAAAACACCCAGTCCCGGCCAACCTTCTTATGTGGAAGCGCTGGAAGAAAAACTGAGCGTTATGGAAGCGCTTGAGCTGGACGAGGAAAATTTTCAACTCCAATTGCTGCGCCTGCGCTATACCAAAGGCCTGGAATTCATCAAGTTGATCTATGAAAAAGTGCTGTCGCTGGACCACCATTTCACCAGTTTGCAAACGTTCCAACAGGTCAATTCCATGGCCAACCCCAACAATTACCCTGCTTTTCAGCAGAACCGCCTGCTGTTCGAAGAACGCCTGAAAAAAAAGGGCGGGAGCGTCAAAATCCCCGCCCTGTTACAGGCAAATCCCTTTATTTCCGCCACATTTTCCATTGTATCCACCCTTTTTTCCGAGGGCGATAACAGCCAGAAGGAAAAGGATCTGGAGCAAATTTCCTGTATCCTCGATTTTACGGTCCGCATGAACGCCGACCTGAATACCATCTATTACGAAACGGAGTATTTAAAACAGAATAACCTTGCGCTCAAAGAAGATTGTATGGCGCTGTTTTCCGAATACAGCAAGCCCATCGGGTATTTTGTAACCCTCGATAAATGCCGCAAGGAAGACGACTGGGACGCTGTGGGCGAAGCCATCGACAAAATTTTCAAGGATTTTGAAGATGCGTTGAAAGATCCCGTGAAGTCCAAAGCCTCCATGAAACAACAGGTGAACCTGGAGTTTTCCATGAACAGGCTGCTCGATTATATTGAAAAATATACCGCATTTGTCAACCAGGGAGAAAAATATTACCAAAAATTCCTGGTCATTGTTTCCAATTATCAAAATGAAAAAAAATGTGCCGATCAATTGCCCGCACAATTCACGGACCTCAAAAAAGACATCGAAATCTCCATTGAAAAATTCAGCATTTCATACAAACTGACTGAATTGAAGGGCTCCAAGCTCAAAGATTTATTGTACGGATTGCCTGAAAGTAATTAATCCCGCCAACGCATGGAAACGTTTACGATGTTGCAAATCCAAACACGGGAAGTCATGGCCGAAATCACCCTCGGCAGTCCGCGCGCGTTATGCGCCAGATTCGGTATTTGCGATGCCCGCATCCTGCCTCCGGAAAAGTGGGACGACTTCAAGCCCAGGCCCAGGGTGGTAAAGGCTTTACTTGCAGCCGATTCCGGGGGCATCCGCTTTACTTTTCCGGCAGGCGGAATGCTGGCCATTACACGTGCATATTTTTTCAATTCGGGCTATTTTTTAGTGGAAGCGCCGAAATCGCTATCTCCTGCCTTGGTTTTCGCCCTCGGGCTTAAGGAATATACCATTTTCCCAGGCGTCTATCCCGCCGAATCCGACCCAGCCGATAATATATTGCTGTTACTCGGCCTGCCGCCTTTTCCCCCTTCCCAAAAACTTCCCCCGGATCACCTCATCTACCGGCCGTCGCTCCAGCTTACTTTCCAGCCATGACAAAATATCCAGGTACATAAACGGCCGCCGCTCAAACGGATCCTCCTGTAACCGCACTAATTTTTCGTGTAAACGCCGGAATTCATCCAGCAAAGCCGCGCGGCGCATCCCCGGCGTGCGGCGCAGGAAACGGAAAATTTCCCGCTGCACTTCATGAATGTCTTCCATTTGTAGCAAAAATCGGTACACGCTTTTGATCTGGTATTCCAGCAGTTGTTCGTTGCCCAGTTCGAAATGCGAGATCAGGCTTAAAATGCGGGCGAAACACTGGATATCCTCGCGGTAATCGGGGTTTTTTCGGTTGATGATGCGGTTCAGATACTCGAGTGCATTGCCGTAATCGCCGTGGCCGAAATACAGGCAGGCAATGCGGTAATAAAACACCATCACCCGGTGATTGTCCCAGTTAAACGTGTCATGGTCAATGTTTTCCAACAAATCCGGGATCAATTCCAAACCTTCGGCAAATGAGCCCTCCAGGTAGTGCCGGTTGATACGGTGCAGAAACAGGTATAAACGGTGCAAGCCTTCGATGTTCTTATCCGGCACGATACCGGGCAGATCCGGAAACTGTTCGAGTTGGGCCAGCGCTTCCACAAAACGTTCATAGTGCAGGCTGTTGAACAAGGCATTCAACAGGTTATGCAAACCTTTCAGGTACAAGGGCGGGTGCAAGGCGATCATGGCCGGCCGGCTCTGAAACAGGGCCACCCATTTGTGGGCATATCGGTAACTGGGCGCGAACTCCTGGCAGATATGGTGCATCCACACGTGTGCCTGGCAGCAATACACTTTCCCCAAAAAATCCAGTTGTTTGAACGGCGTGGCCGGCAGGCGGCTGCGGAAAAATTCCCGCACAAAAAAGTAGTCCTTTTGGTTGCGGACAAATCCCGTTTTCAGGAACAACGCATACATCTGCAAGGCCAGGCTGGAAAATTCGTTGGATTGCGCGACCGTGCCGGTAAGTTGAAGCGATTGCGCGGTCAGCTCTTCCGAACGCCCCTCAAAACTGTGGGTAATATATTGACTCTCAATTAGTTTTTCAAATTCCACAACCTCCAGAGCCTGGCTGGAAAAATTATGTTGAAGGGCGCTTTCTTTGGCCCTGGCCAGCCAGTCGAGGCTCTGCCGGTACAGCCCCTTGTTGTACAAAACCCGGGCATAATCGATCTGTTCGCGGATTTGAATGTCAGCGTTCTGGTTCTTGCTCAAGAGGCGCAAACTGGTCAGCAGCTGCTTTGTCAGGTGGGCCTTGAGGTTGGGCAACTGGCTTTTTTTGATGCCCGGCAGTTTTTTCAAAATATCCGATTCATCGTAATCCCCCCGTTTGTCGAGATGGTCGAACAGCAGCAGGAACAGCAGCTCTTCCGACTCTTGGTTGCGCTGGGCAAACAAGCGGAAATGCCGCTTTTCCGCCTTGGAAAGCGAACAAATCAACTGGACAAGGTCGTCTGTTTTTTGTTTGGCCATCGTAGAAATAGAACGCTTAAAACATTGATTATCAAAATTTTAGTAAAGTAAAATAAACAAGTTGACTTCGGAGTAAATTATTTTTTTGATTGCGCAGGCGCTTCCCAGTGCGGCTATTTTTGACACAGTAAAGGTTTTACCAGTATTTAAAATCACCGGAAAATTTTATGTCAACCCGCATTCACATTTTTGATACCACCCTGCGCGACGGAGAACAAGTGCCCGGTTGTAAACTCAATACCGCCCAAAAAGTCGAAATCGCCCTGGCCCTGGAAGCCATGGGCGTAGACGTCATCGAAGCGGGTTTCCCCATCTCCAGTCCCGGCGATTTCGAATCCGTGCAGGCGGTGGCCCGCGCCGTGCGACGGCCGGTCGTATGCGGACTGTCCAGGGCGGTTGAAAACGATATCCGGACTGCCGCAGAATCCCTGAAAACGGCCCTGCGCCCCCGCATCCACACCGGCATCGGGGTGTCTGATATGCACATCCGCTACAAACTCCGCACCACGCCGGCAGACGTGCTGGAGCGCGCCGCCGCCGCCGTGAAATACGCCAAATCTTTTGTGGAAGACGTGGAATTTTACGCCGAAGACGCCGGACGGGCCGACAACGAATTCCTGGCCCGGGTGCTGGAGGCCGCCATCAAAGCCGGCGCAACGGTACTCAATATTCCCGATACCACCGGGTATTGTTTGCCCGACCAATACGGCGCAAAAATCAAATACCTGTACGAAAACGTACGGGGCATCGAAAAAGCCATCTTGTCGACCCATTGCCACAACGACCTGGGCGTGGCCACCGCAAATTCCATCGCCGGCATTCAAAACGGGGCGCTTCAAATCGAATGCACCATCAACGGCATCGGCGAACGCGCGGGCAATACCTCGCTGGAAGAAGTGGTCATGGTCATGCGCCAGCACGCCGACCTGGGCTTCGTCACGGGCATCGACACACGGATGCTGAATCCGGTCAGCCAGCTGGTCTCGGATAGAATGGGCGTGCCGGTACAGCCCAACAAAGCCATCGTGGGGGCCAATGCCTTCGCGCACTCCTCGGGAATTCACCAGGACGGCGTCATCAAAAAACGCGAAACCTACGAGATCATCAACCCGCTCGATGTGGGCGTGGATCATTCAAAAATCGTGCTGACCGCCCGCAGCGGCCGCGCAGCCCTGGCATACCGCGCCAAAAACCTCGGCGTCGACCTCAGCAAAGACGAATTGGATATGGTGTACACGGTGTTCTTAGTCATGGCCGACCTGAAAAAGGAAGTAGGCGATGCCGATTTGCTGGAAATTTTGAAGCCGGTGAGGGTTGAAATGGTTTAGTGGGTTTAGGAGGTTTAGGAGGTTTAGAGGGCTTAGGTGGTTTAGAGGGTTTAGGAGGTTTAGAGCGGTCTTCTGGAAGATTTGTACCAACCCTTGCCTTAGGAACGGTGTCAAAAGAAGAAATTATTGGTTTTTAAAGCATCAATCAGGTCCACGAATGCCTAACCACAATCATTTCGTAGATCGCTCCTTCAAAAATCGCTAATCGCTAATCGGAAATCAAAGCTGTTTTTGTGGGTAATCTTTAGCCCTCTAAACCCTCTATAGTACTTTGACTAACAAACTTCGTATATTCTTTCTCATCCCAAACGCAGGTTGTCATGTTGAGCGCAGCGAAACATCTGGATACTTGCTCTGATTGGAGGCACATGGAGGCCTCTCTGATCCAGATGTTTCGCTGCGCTCAACATGACACCGGCCCTTGGTTTGGAGAAAAGAATAATAAAGGAAATTTACTCTAAACCCCTCTAAACCCCTCTAAACCCCTCTAAACCCCTCTAAACCTTCTAAACCCCTCTAAACCCTCTAAACCCCTCTAAACCCTCTAAACCTACCTTAGAATATGTCCAACAAAACACTCTTCGATAAAATCTGGGACGCCCAAACCATAAAAACAGTGGAAGGCGGACAGGAAGTCCTGTACATCGACCGGCATTTCATCCACGAAGTGACCAGTCCGCAGGCCTTCGACGGATTGCGGCAGCGCAATATCTCCGTATTCCGCCCAGCCCAGACCTTTGCCACGGCCGACCACAATGTGCCGACGAAGGACCAGCATTTACCCATTCAAGAACATTTGTCACGTTTTCAGGTGGATACGCTCACTAAAAACTGCGCCGAATTCGGCGTGGATTTATACGGCCTGGGCCATCCGTACCAGGGCATCGTACACGTGATCGGGCCGGAGCTTGGCATCACCCAACCGGGTATGACGATTGTGTGCGGCGACAGCCATACCAGCACACACGGCGCTTTTGGGACAATCGCATTCGGCATCGGCACCAGCCAGGTGGAACAGGTGCTGGCCACACAATGCCTGTTGCAGAAAAAACCGAAACGTATGCGCATTACGGTGGACGGTGTTTTACCGAAAGGGGTCTTATCCAAAGACATCATTTTGTACATCATCGCGCAATTAAGCGCTGCCGGCGGTACCGGTTATTTTGTGGAATACGCGGGCAGCACGATCCGCGCCTTGTCGATGGAAGCCCGCATGACCATCTGCAACATGAGCATTGAAATGGGCGCCCGCGGTGGTTTGATCGCCCCCGACGAAACGACTTTCGAATACCTGCGCAATCGGCCGTTCGCTCCGCAAGGCGCTGATTTTGAGGCGGCTGTAATAAAATGGAAACAACTGTTCACGGATGAAAATGCGGTGTTCGACCTGGAATATCAGTTCCGCGCCGAAGACATCGCGCCGATGCTTACCTACGGAACCAACCCCGGTATGGGCATCCGGATCAGCGAGTTGGTCCCGGGCGCAGCCGTTGCGGGCGACAGCGCCGCGACGTTTGAAAAATCGCTCGCGTACATGGGCATCACCCCGGGCGAAAGCATGTTGGGCAAGGCGGTCAATTACGTCTTTATCGGCTCCTGCACCAACGCTCGCATCGAGGATTTGCGACTGGCCGCCGGTTTTATCAAAGGCAAACAAAAAGCGCCCAACGTACACGCCATGATCGTACCGGGCTCCAAACAGGTGGAACAGCAAGCCATTGCCGAAGGGCTTGACCAAATCTTCCGCGCGGCTGGTTTCGATTTTCGCGAACCGGGTTGCTCGGCCTGCCTGGGCATGAACGAGGATAAAGTGCCTGCGGGTGAATATTGTGTCAGCACCTCCAACCGCAATTTTGAAGGCCGTCAGGGGCAGGGCGCGCGGACCATTCTGGCCAGTCCGCTCACGGCAGCGGCGGTGGCAATTGCGGGGAAAATCGTGGATGTTCGCGCGTACTACGGACTTCCAAGTCCGTAGCCGCTCTAAGTGCGCACTCCGAGGGGTCTACGGACTTGGAAGTCCATGGCGCCGCGTGCAACAAATAGCGTTGCAATCTTTTTTTTAAAACACATAGGGTACAGTAGGACACATAAGCGTAGAGGACACATAAAACACCTGGTTTTTTTTGATTTTCTATTTTTTCTATGTGTCCTATGTGCCTATGTGTTTATAAAAGAATTTATGTGTTATTCCCTGGACACCATAGTAGTACGTTCGTATCGCTAAGCCGCCGACCAAAATAAGATGATCTTCTAACGCTCTAAACCTTTTTCTAAACCCCTCTAAACCCCTCTATAGTTCTTTGATCAACTAATTGAGTAAACTAAATTTCCTTTATTATTCTTTTCTCCAAACCAAGGGCCGGTGTCCTGTTGAGCGCAGCGAATCCCGAATTCATTCGGGACCGAGAGGCCTCCATGTGCCTCCAATCAGAGCAAGTATCCAGATGTTTCGCTGCGCTCAACATGACAACCTGCTTCTGGGATTGAGCGAAAATAAAGGAAGTTAGTTATTCAAAGAACTATAAACCCCTCTAAACCCTTTCTAAACC